>Ga0302320_10030198_pt1 | contig 10339 bp, 9 predicted proteins | sample Bog_T0_3_FD_202130 | JGI IMG/M metagenome (GOLD analysis project Ga0302320, IMG submission 202130) | Peat permafrost microbial communities from Stordalen Mire near Abisko, Sweden - Bog_T0_3 | ecosystem: Environmental > Terrestrial > Soil > Wetlands > Peat | place: Sweden: Abisko, Stordalen Mire... | reverse complement strand
AAGGTCAAAATCTACAGCGCGAAACTCGAGACGGCGAAACAAGCTCTTGCAAGTATCAGTCGGCGTTTACCTGGCTGTCGATCGACCACCGCGCTTGTAGGGCGACGATCACACGCGGCGACGTAAGTTTCGCCTCATAGTCATTGGCAAACGCTTGGTTTCCTTTTGAGGCTGTTCATAATAGAAAACCGTAACGCTTACTCGTTGATCTGCTGCCTGATTTCGGCCCCTGCGAGCAACGGGAAAAGCACCCAGAAAGTCGTCTTGGATGTCAGCCAAGAAATCGGCGCCTTTGCTTGAAATTTTCTTGCGAAGGAGTGGCAACGCACTCGGTAAGAAAATTGTGGCATGGGTACTAGCGATAAACTGAGGCCGATCCGGGTAGCGCATATTGAGCAACATCGTTGATAGCAGTGCGGTTGCGCTATCACCAAACGCCCTAATCGCCCGCGAATTCGTTCCTCGGTCGACAGCGACAGATGCCTTGGCGCGAACTTTCTGCAAGGGGAGCACCTCAATGGCGCCCATGGTTGTCAATTCATCCAGCATTGCGCGCGTCGGTATTCCGCGACCATGACTTCTCACTAGCGATTCAAACGTAGGTCCGCGACCATATATTTTCAGAACTGCCGGTTGACCGTTCGGATTGGTAAATCTGGGGTTCTGATGCCAGGCTTCCAATATTCGATTTGTTGACTGCTGTCTTAGGTCTCCTCCTGAGATCTTATATTCGTCAGCACTCCGAAGGATTCTAGATATCTCTCCTCGCGGAATTCCGGTCGATGCTGCAATACCTGAGATATTTAAGCGACGGCCAAACTCACGCTGTTTGGCTGCTGCACTTTTTACGGCCGCAACACGAAAGATAGACTGTAACTCAGACGTGCTAAGACCCGAGTCCAAAACAAAGCCGGCCACTGGTTCCAGTAATTGCAGTAGCGCCTTGCGAGCAGCAACTCGAACGTCCGTGCTTTTATTGCCAAATGTAGTTTCAGAATGTTTTGGCGGCATTTCAACGCGGTTCGGAGCCAAGGGTGCCTTGAAACGCGACTGTTTCTGCATAGTCATTTATATAAAGATGTTCGGTGGTGGATTACCAACCCCTCGACCAACAAAGTCCATATTAATTACTGCCCACAAGCACCCATTACGTAAATCGTCACAATTCGTCGGGTTCCCTGAAGCGGAGAGTCCATATATTAATGACAATAGACCTCGTAAGTTGGGTGCGCTTGAGCCAGCGCTTGCCACCAGTTGTCCCTTGATTCCTCTCGAATAGGGATGCAGGAATCTTCGGAATAACTGTAGTAGCGAGCTATTTCGCTTTCCAACGCACCACCCCAGCGCACTTTCCGCCACTACTTGGTGCGCGATTGCGGCTCGGCGACCGTAAGTACATGATTGAAGACGCAGCGAACGCCTTGGCATGGTTTTCGCTCCAACTCTCAACCAGGGGGGATATTGGGCAGTACTCCGTACAACGAGCTGTTTTTGGAGCCAGGCGTAGCGCGGCCTCATTACGCCCGTTACACCGAGTGGTTGTCCGACCAGCCGGCCGACCGGCTGGCGCAGAAGCGCGCGGAGGCGGACGCCTTGTTCCACCGGGTGGGCATTACCTTCGCGGTCTACGGCCAGGAGGAAGGCTCAGAAAGGCTCATTCCCTTTGACATCGTGCCGCGGGTGCTCCCGCTGGAAGAGTGGATCCGCCTCGACAGCGGCCTGAAACAGCGTGTGCGGGCGCTGAATGCCTTCATCCACGACATCTACCATGACCAGCAGATCCTCAAAGCCGGGGTCATTCCCGCCGAGCAGGTGCTGTGCAACGCGCAGTACCGGCCGGAAATGCAGGGGGTGGATGTGCCGGGTGGGATTTATGCGCACATCGCGGGGATAGACATCGTGCGCGACGATGCCGGCGAGTTTCGCGTGCTGGAGGACAATCTGCGCGTGCCCTCGGGCGTTTCCTACATGCTGGAGAACCGCAAGATGATGATGCGGTTGTTCCCGGAGCTGTTCTCGGCGCACCGGGTGGCGCCGGTGGACCACTATCCGGACTTGCTGCTGGAGAACCTGCGCAGCGTGGCGCCCACCGGGGTCGCGGACCCCACCGTGGTGCTGCTGACCGCCGGCGCCCACAACAGCGCCTACTTCGAGCATGCCTTCCTCGCGCAGCAAATGGGCATCGAGCTGGTCGAGGGCCAGGATCTGTTCGTGCGCGATGAGGCGGTGTTCATGCGCACCACCTTAGGTCCGAGGCGGGTGGATGTGATCTACCGGCGCATCGACGATGATTTCTTGGACCCGTTGGTGTTTCGGCCGGATTCCATGCTGGGCGTGCCGGGGCTTCTGACCGCCTACCGCGCGGGGCGCATCACCATCGCCAATGCCATCGGCACCGGCGTGGCGGACGACAAATCCATCTATCCCTACGTTCCGGACATGATCCGCTTCTACCTTGGCCAGTCCCCGGTCATCGGCAATGTGCACACCTGGATGTTGCGCCGGGAGGACGACCGGGAATACGTCTTGGCGCATCTGCCCGAGCTCGTGGTCAAGGAGGTTCACGGCGCCGGCGGCTACGGCATGCTCATCGGGCCCGCCTCCACCAAGGCGGAAATCGAGGCCTTCCGCCGCCAGATCATTGCCACTCCGGAACGCTACATCGCGCAGCCCACCCTGGCGCTGTCCACCTGCCCCACCTTCGCGGGCGAATCGCTGGTGCCGCGGCACATCGATCTGCGCCCCTTCGTGCTCTCGGGCAAGGAGGTGAGCATCGTTCCGGGCGGCCTGACCCGCGTCGCGCTGCGCGCCGGCTCCTTGGTGGTCAACTCAAGCCAAGGCGGGGGCACCAAGGACACCTGGGTGCTGGAGGCTTAGATGCTCAGCCGTACCGCCGATCACCTGTACTGGATGTCGCGCTATATCGAGCGCGCGGAGAGCCAGGCGCGCCTGGTGGATGCGCATTACCGCATGTCGCTGCTGCCGCATACGGTGGAGACCCTGGCGCAGTCGCTGAATTCGACTTTAAGGGCGCTGCGCATGGAGGAGGCCTACCGGGAGCGCCATGCCGCCACCGTGCCGCGTTCGGTATTCGAGTTCGTGAGCTTAGACCGGGACTTCGCGGGCAGCATCTTCAACTGCCTGAAGGCGGCGCGCGAGAATGCGCGCGCGGTGCGTGGCTCACTGACCTCCGAGCTCTGGGAAACCATGAACTCCACCTGGCTGGAGGCCCGCTCCATCGCCGCGCGCCGCGCCGGGCAGTCGGACATCGGCCAGTTCGTCGAATGGGTGAAGGAGCGCTCGCATCTCACGCGGGGGGTCATCATCGGCACCATGCTGCGCGACGAGGCCTTCCACTTCACCCGCATCGGCACCTTTCTCGAGCGTGGCGACAGCACCGCGCGCATTCTCACCGCGCATCAGAACGACCTGGTTCCCGGCGCCGATGCCGGCGTCGTGCCCGACCCCTTTGCCTGGAGCGTGCTGCTGCGCGCGCTGTCGGCCTTCGAGGTCTACCGGCGGGTCTACCGCGACGTGATCACCCCCTCCAAGGTGGCGGAGCTGCTAATCCTGCGCGACGACATGCCGCGCTCGCTCCTGCGCTGCTCCAAGGAGCTGTATTCAAACTTGAAATCCGTGGCCAACGGCCAATCGGGCGAAACCGAGCGGCGCGCAGGTGAAATGCATGCCATGCTGCACTTCGCGCGCATGCAGGAGATCACCCGCAATGGGCTGCCGGCCTTTCTAGCGCATTACCTGGAGAGCTTACGCGACTTGGGCGATCGTGTAGCCTCGGACTTCTTGGTGCCCCCAGCGGAGGCGTAAATGCAAATGCACATTCGACACGAGACGCGCTACCGCTATGAGCGGCCGGTGAAGTACAGCGTGCAAAGCCTGCGCCTCACCCCGCGGCGGGATTTGAGCCAACGGGCCCTGGCGTGGCACATATCCGCCCCTGGGCGCCGGCTCGAGCAGGTCGATGCGCACGGCAATATCTCCCACCTGCTCACCCTCGAGGAGCCGCATCGCGAGGTGCGCATCGTGGTGCAGGGTGTGGTGGAGACCGCCGACATCGAAGGCCGCCAAGAGGACGGGCCGCTGTCGCCCTTGGCCTACCTCGCCCCCACCACCCTGACCGCCGCGAACGAGGACATCAAGGCCTTCGCGCAGGACGCCCTGCATAAGCTGGAGGACCCAAGGCAGCGTGCCCAGGCACTGGCGGAGGCCGTATTCGCTGCCGTGCGCTACAAGCCGGGCATCAGCGATGTGCAGGATCCGGCGGCCGTGGCGTTCAAGAGCGGTGAGGGCGTTTGCCAGGACCATGCTCACGTGTACATCGCCGCGGCTCGTGCCCTGGGGATTCCGGCGCGCTATGTCAGCGGGTACATCTACACGGGCGATGCGGCCGATGCCGCGAGCCATGCCTGGGTGGATGTCTGGCTCGGCGCGGACATCGGCTGGCAGAGCATGGACGTGACTCACAAGCGCCCCGCGGTGCGCACCTACTGCCGGCTCGCGGTGGGCCGCGACTACCTGGACGCGGCGCCGGTGCGCGGCGTGCGCCACGGCGGCGGCGATGAGCGCATGGAAGCCATGGTGCTGGTCGCGGAGTCGGCGCAGCAACAACAATAACCCTGTAGAATTTTGCGCCAATGACTTACTGCGTCGGGCTTCTGGTCGACACTGGATTGGTGATGCTGTCCGATTCGCGCACCAACGCCGGTGTCGATCAGATCAACACCTTTCGGAAAATGGCGACCTTCCAGGTGGCCAACGAGCGCGCGTTGGTGCTGTTGTCGGCGGGAAATCTCGCCATCACGCAGGCGGTGGTCAATGTGCTGCACGAAACGCCGATCGAGGCGGATATGCCGCCGCGAATCTTCCGGGCGTCGAATATGTTCAACGCCGCGCGCGTGGTGGGCGATGCCATCCGCGAAATCCACGAGCGCGATGCGCAGTCGCTTTCGGACTTGGGCCACGACTTCAACGCCAATTTCATCTTAGGCGGCCAGATCAAGGGCGAGGACCCGCGCCTGTTCCACGTCTATTCGGCCGGGAACTTCATCGAGTGCTCGCCCGACACGCCCTATTTTCAGATCGGCGAATCCAAGTACGGCAAGCCCATCATCGACCGGGTCATCTCCCGCTCGAGCAGCCTGGCGCATGCGGCCAAGTGCGCGCTGGTGTCCATGGATTCGACCATGCGCTCCAACCTCACCGTCGGTCCGCCCTTGGATCTGGCCATCATCCGCCGCGACGAGCTGCGCATCGCCACGCACATCAGCATCGATACCGACAACGAATACTTCACCATGATCCGCAAGCGCTGGGGACTGGCCTTGCGCGAAGTGTTCAGCGGCTTGCCGAATCCGAACTGGTAGGGCTCGTGGCACTCACTCGGCGCGCACGCTGAGGTTTATGCAGGCGCTTTGGCGCCGCTCCAGCGCAATTCCTGCAGCGTCGGCACCATCCAGATCCAGCCCACGAGCCCGAGCAGGCTCATCGCCGCCGCCACCACGAAGGCGTTGGTGAAGTGTCCGGTGGTCTGGATGATCCAGCCGGTCAGCGCCGGCGCGATGATTCCCGGCAGATTGCCCAGCGAATTCTGGACGCCCACCCAACGGCCGGAGGCGCGCGGACCGGCCAGAACCTGGCACATGGCATAACAGCCCGGCGAGGACGCCCCGCACAACGCCTGGTAAACAAACAAGCTCAGCATGGCGAGCGCCGGACTCCCTACGGCCATGGCGAGCATGCAGGCGACGAACCCTATGTGCGCCACCGCCATGACGGATTTGTAGCCGGCATTGGCGGAGCCGCCGCGTTTCAGATAGCGGTCGATGAGGTAGCCCGCGGCCAGCGCGCTCAAGGCATTGACCAGATAGGCGCTGGAGGCCACTTTCGCCATGCCCACGGTCGAGAAGCCGCGCTCCTCCTGCAGGTAGGTAGGCAGCCAGTTGAGCATGAAGTAGAAGGTGTAGTTCGTGGAGAAGAGCCCGAGCGCCGTGCCCCAGAGCGCGGGCTGCTTCAAGATCATCCGAAAGCTGGGTGAGTTCTCTGCGCCTGCCTTCACCGCGGTGCGCACTTCCCCGGCCACGCGCGACCACGGCCACAGCCATAGCAGCGACAGCGCGCCGAACACCAGGAAGGCCGAGCGCCAGCCGAAGTGCGCCATCAGCTCGCCGCCGGCAAAGGTGCCCACCGCCGGCCCCACGAGATACCCTAACGCGCAAATGCCATTGGCAGTGCCTAAGCCCTTCGCGGGCACGATCGCCGCCATGATCTTCGCGACGCTGGGAAACCCCGAGCTTTCTCCCAACCCTAAGAACAGCCGCAGCACCAAGAGCGCCGCGAAGCTGTGCGCCAGGCCGATCAGCATGGTGGACGATGCCCAGAGGGTGAGTCCGGCCGCCAGGATCCGATGCGCGCCGTAGCGCTCCGCCAGCCAGCCCACCGGAATCTGCATCACGGTGTAGGTCCAGAAAAAGGCCGACATCAGGATGCCCATCTGCTCGTGGTCCAGGTGCAGATCGCCCTGCATGAGATGCGCGGCCGTGGGCAGAGTGCCGCGATCGACGTAGTTGATGAACAGCACCGCCGCCAGCAGCAACACGATCGGGCCGCGCGCCGCGCGCGCGGGATCAAGAGCGGCTTTGAGCGCGGAGTTCAGCTCGCGTAGTCCGCTTCGCTGCGGTCGAGCAGGCGCTTCAAGGCCTCGAAATGCAGGTCCGCGCGGTCACGGCCGCCGACCTGGCCGCCGCTGCCGAATTGCGCCAGCGTCGCGCGGATGACGGAATCCGGAATGACCTTAAGCTCGCGCCCGGTGGACAGCGCCAGAACCTGAACCTGGGCCGAGCGCTCCAAGAAATACAGCCGCTCGAATGCCTGCGCTATGGTATTGCCGATCACCAGCACGCCGTGATTGCCCAGCATGAGCACGGATTTCTCACCGAGCACGCGCGCCATGCGCTCGCCCTCGGCCTGATCGAAGGCGAGGCCGTTGTAATTCTCATCGTAGGCAATGTCCTCGTAGAAATAGAGGGCGCTCTGCACCACCATCTCCAGTCGCGGATTCTTGAGCGTCCCCAACGCCGTCGCATAGGGCATGTGAGTGTGCAGCACGCAGCGCGCGCGTTTAGCCAGGCGATGCACGGGCAGATGAATGTACAGCGCGGTGGGCTCGACGGGCCCCTCGCCGCTCAACACCTGGCCGTTGAAATCAACCACCAGAAAATCGCGGGCGCGAACCTCCGACCAGTGCAGGCCGAAGGGCGCGAGCAGAAACCGGTCCGAGTGGCCCGGCACCAGCATGGTGAGATGATTGTCGATGCCTTCGTTGAAGCCGAAGCGCGTCGCCAAGCGGTAGCAGGCCGCAAGGTCGATCCGCGCCTGCCGTTCCGCCTGCGCGCCGGGGGGAGCGCTGCCTTGTCCGGGCTTGAGACTGGCATTCATTGGTAAAGAGTATAAGGCGAGAAACCGCATGGTGAACACTGGCGGAGACCAAGTATGCTTGGGCTATGAGCGTCAGCCAGGAGTACCTCGAGTACGTGCTGGAACAACTGACCGGCGTCGGCCGGGTCACCTCGCGGCGCATGTTCGGCGGCGTGGGACTTTACTGCGACGATCTGTTCTTCGCCCTGCTCAGCGGCGATGCCCTGTACTTCAAGGTGGACGATTCCAACCGCGCCGACTATGTGGCGCGCGGCGCGCGCCAGTTCAGGCCCTTTCCCGACCGACCCGACGGCAACAAGCCCAACGCGGGGATGAGCTACTACGAGCTGCCGGCGGACGCGCTCGAGGACGCCGATGAATGCGTGGCCTGGGCACGGCGCTCGGTCGCCGTAGCGCTGGCGGCCTCCAAGCGGCCTGGGGCGGCCAGGAAGCCGGAGCCGGCCAGGAAGCGCTCACCTGCGGCACGGCGCAAGAATTGAGCGTATTCTCTCGCGTCCCGGCGCCCCGCGCGGGAGTGCTTAGCATCAGAGGTTTGCATTGAAGAGGATCATCGTCAGCCGGCTGCCGACCCGTTCCGGTAACTTCGAGATTTACGGCTATCAGGTCCAGGCCAGCGGCGTCGAGCACGTCGCGCTGGTGAGCGGGCCGCTTCCCTTACCCGAGCCCGTGCTGGTGCGCATCCAGTCCGAATGCCTGACCGGCGAAGTGTTCGGGTCGCTGCGCTGTGACTGCCGCGCGCAACTCGACCTGGCCTTGGGTGCGATCCAGGCTGGCGGCGGCATCATCGTTTATCTGCGCGGCCATGAGGGCCGCGGCATCGGGCTGCTCAACAAGCTGCGCGCCTATGCCCTGCAGGATCGCGGGCGCAATACCGTGCATGCCAACCAGGAGCTGGGCCTCCCCGTCGATGCGCGCGACTATTCCGCGGCCGGCGACATCCTCAAGGATCTCGGCGTGAAAAGCTTACGGCTGCTCACCAACAACCCCGACAAGGTGCGCGCCATGGAGCATGCGGGCCTGACGGTCGTCGAGCGCGTGCCCATCGTGTCCGAGTCCACCCCCGAGAACGCGAGTTACCTGCGCACCAAGGAAGAGGAGCTGGGTCACTTGTTCGGCGATCCGTCCTCGTCCGAGCGGGGCGGATAAGGCGACTTGCCGCCCTCGGCGATGAAGCGCTCGATGCGCCGGTCGAGCACCGGCAGCGGCACCGACCCTAAGGACAGCACTACATCGTGGAAGGCGCGCAAATCGAATTTCGCGCCCAGCGCCTGCTGCGCCTTGGCGCGCGCGGCCTCGATGTCCATCATGCCCAGATAGTAGGACAGCGCCTGTCCCGGCCAGGCGATATAGCGGTCCACCTCGGTCTCGACCTCATGCTCGCTGAGCGCGGTATTCGACAAGAGATAATCCTGCGCCTGTTTGCGGGTCCAGCCCAGATGATGAATGCCGGTGTCCACCACCAGCCGGCAGGCGCGCCACATCTGGTAGCTCAAGTAGCCGAACAGATCGTAGGGGTCCTGGTACAGGCCCATCTCGTTGCCCAAGAATTCGGAGTAAAGAGCCCAGCCCTCCCCATAAGCCGAGATGTAGCTGTAGCGGCGAAAGTCGGGCATCCCCTCGTGCTCGGCGGCCAGCGACATCTGCAGCGAATGCCCCGGCGATGATTCGTGCAAGGTCAGCGCCGTCAGCGCATACAGCGGCCGCGACGGCAGATCGAAGGTGTTGACCAGATAGACATCCGGCCCCCCACGCCCGGCAGTGTAGAACGGGGCGAGATCCGGCGGCACGGGCTCGATGCCGAAGCGGTTGCGCGGCAACAGCCCGATATAGCGCCCGACCTTGCCGTCGACTTGCTTGGCGATCCAGGCCGCGCGTTCCAGCAGCTCCTGGCCGGTCTTGGGATAAAACTTCAGGTCAGTGCGCAGGTAATGCAGAAACTCCGCGAAACTGCCGGTGAATCCGCTGTCGGCCATGGCGCGCAGCATCTGCTCGTGGATCTTGGCCACTTCGGCGATCCCAAGGGCATGGATGGTGTCCGGGTCCTGATCGAGCGTGGTGAACTTCAGGATACGGGCGCGGTAGTAGGCCTTGCCATCGGGCATGGCCTCGGCGGCCAGGGTGTTGCGCGCCTGGGGGATGTACACGTCGCGGATGAATGCCAGCAGCTTCACGTAGGCCGGAAGCACCTTCTGCCGGATTACCTTCAGGCACTCGGCGCGCAGCGCAGCCTGCTCCTCCGCCGGAATCACCGCCGGCATGTCCTTGAACGGGGTGTAGAAGAGATTTTTCTCATCGTCCGCCTTGAGTACCTCGGCGATGGATTCATCGCGTCCCGCGAGAGTGGCCCGCGGCACGCTGAACCCGCGCTTGAGGCCTAGGCGCATGTTGGCGATCTGCTCATCGAAATAGCGCGGAATGTCCGCAAGCTGCGCAAGATAGCGCCGGTAATTCTGCTCCGTCATGATCGGGCGGCGCGCGGTGAATCCCAGATTGCTCCAGAAGGCCGAATCGCTGTTGAAGGGCATCTGCCATTCGAGCTGCCGCTGATCGGCGAGCAGCGAATCGATCTGCTCCTCATACACCTGGTAGTTGACCTGATCCTCATCGTCCAGCGCGTGCTCGTCGATGGTGGAGAGCTCGCTGCGCACCTCAGCCCAGTATTTTTCCCGCTCGCCCTGCGTCGCCTTATCCACCTCGGGCAAATGATCCATGGTCTCCTGGCGCCGATCCTCGTCGTCGGCGAACTGCGCCTTGCGCCAGGCCCACTCGCGCGTGTACAGCGCATGGAAGCGCACCGCTGCCTCGCTCGGGACGGCGGTGGCCGCCGTTGGCGTGTCGGCAATCGCAGCAGCGCAAGTAAAGACGACGGCGACGGCCATCGTAGCGG
>Ga0302320_10030197_pt1 | contig 10339 bp, 13 predicted proteins | sample Bog_T0_3_FD_202130 | JGI IMG/M metagenome (GOLD analysis project Ga0302320, IMG submission 202130) | Peat permafrost microbial communities from Stordalen Mire near Abisko, Sweden - Bog_T0_3 | ecosystem: Environmental > Terrestrial > Soil > Wetlands > Peat | place: Sweden: Abisko, Stordalen Mire... | reverse complement strand
GCCTCGTACCAGGTCAACGAGCACCTGCAGCTGCAGTTGAATCTCAACAATGTGACCGACAAGCTGTACTTCACGGGCTTCTACTACACGGGCATCGACGAGAACCACGCGCTGCCTGCGGCCGGGCGTACTCTGATCGGCATGGCGAGCTACAGGTTCTGAGCCAGCGATGCCGGATTTCGCACCCATCACGGCACTGCTGTCGCGTATGAGCGCGCCGCGCTTGAACGCGCTGTTCGCGCAGCCGCCCGACCGCGCGGCGGATTGGGTGCACGTCACCGCCGCGGAGGGGCTGCCGCAGGCTCAGGTGTGTTATGGACGCATGCTGCTCGAGGGCACCGGCCGGGCGAAAGATCCGGCCGCCGCGCTCGACTGGTTCCGGCGCGCCGCGGCGCGCGGCGACATCGACGCCCACAACATGGTAGGGCGCTGCCTCGACAACGGCTGGGGCACGCCCGAGGATCCGCACGCGGCCGTCGAGCAATTCGCACGCGCCGCCGCGGCGGGCCACGCCTGGGCGCAATACAACTTGGGACACATGTACCTGGACGGCCGCGGCGTGGCTCGCGATCCGGTTCTTGCGTACGGGTGGTATCTCAAGTCGGCCGAGCAAGGGCATGAGCGGGCGATGAACTTGGTCGGCCGGTGCTGCGAGGAGGGCTGGGGCACGCCGCGCGACGGGGCCGTCGCCCAAGACTGGTACCGGCGTTCCGCAGAAGCAGGCTACTTTCGCGGGCAGTTCAATTGGGCGAGCGTACTGCTGAGTGCGGGACGCGGCGAGGAAGCCGCGGCGTGGTTCGAGCGCGCCGTGACCGACAGTCCGTCGACGTTGCGGCCGACGATGCGCGAAGCGGTCCGCATGGCACTGGCACGTGCGGGTTCGCGCGGCGTTTTGAGCGATTTGGCTACGCGTTTGACGGCGGCGGGGTGATCACATGCTACTGCGAATTCCCAAATTACTGAACGAAGAACAGGTCGATGCGATTCGTGGGTCTCTGGGCGATGCGGCGCCCTGGGTCGACGGCCGGGTCACCGCGGGTTACCAGGGTGCGGTGGTGAAACACAATCAGCAGATCGAAGAAAGTAGTTCGGTGGCGCGCGAACTCGGCGCTCTCATCATCGGCGAGTTGGAACGCAACGCCCTTTTCATCAGCGCCATGCTGCCGCATCGCGTGTATCCGCCCATGTTCAATCGCTACGGCGAGGGGATGCAATTCGGTACGCACGTGGATGGTGCGGTGCGCACCTTGCCCGGTACCGGGCACAAGTTGCGCACCGACCTGTCGGCCACGGTGTTTCTGACGCCCGCCGACTCCTATGATGGCGGCGAGCTGCTGGTCGAGCACGACTTCGGCACCGAGACGGTCAAGCTCGGTGCCGGCGACATGGTGGTCTATACCTCGACCGCGCGACATCGCGTGAATCCGGTGACCCGCGGTGCGCGCCTCGCCAGCGTATTTTGGGTGCAGAGCCTGATCCGCGACGATGCCAAGCGCGAGCAGCTGTTCGAACTCGACCGCACCATCCAGCAATTGACCTCGCTCAATTCGGACCCGGCGTCGTTGATCCGGCTCGCCGGGCATTACCATAGCCTTCTTAGGCTGTGGGCGGAATTATAACCGCGCGGTAATTTGCGGTATTCTCAGCGCCCTTAAATCCAAACATGACGAGGGATGACCATGCGGATGACCACCTGCGCGTTCGGGATTGCGGTGGCGCTTGTATGCCAAGCGAGCCTGGCCCAGCCTCCCTCGCCGGCACCCGCCGCACCCATCGTGCTGAAAGCCGCGCGGCTGTTCGATGGCGTGTCCGGCAAAATGGTGGAGCACGGCCTGGTCGTGATCAACGGCAAGAAGATCGAGGCGGTGGGGAGTGATGCCAAGATTCCCGCCAATGCGCAAGTCATCGATCTCGGCGATGCCACGTTGTTGCCCGGCATGATCGACGCGCACGTGCATTTGTCGGATGAGTCGAGCCCGGACTGGTATCACGACTTTTACAATCGGATCATGCGTTTCCCGGCGGAGCAGGCGCTGTATGGCGCGCACAACGCCAAGATCACGCTCGAGGCGGGAATCACCACGGTGCGCGACGTCGGCTCGGAGGACTACATCGCATTGGGCCTGCGCAATGCCATCGCCGCGGGCATGATCCCGGGTCCGCGCATGTTGGTGTCGAATTACGCGATCGGCTCGACCGGCGGACATGCGGATCAAGATCCCTATCCGCCGCAAAAAATTGCCGTTGCCGGCCCGATCTTGGGCGTGTGCAACGGCCCCGATCAGTGCCGCGAAGCGGTGCGCTATCAAATCAAGTATGGCGCCGATGTCATCAAGTTCATGCCCTCGGGCGGGGTGTTGTCGCTGTCCGATCCGGTCGATAACGCGCAGCTCACCCAGGAAGAAATGAATGCCATCGTCTCCGAGGCTCACAATTGGGGGCGCAAGGTGGCGGCGCATTGCCACGGCGACAAGGCCGCGAAAATGGCCATCGCTGCGGGGGTGGATTCCATCGAGCACGGCAGCTTCCTGCAGGACGACACCCTCATGGAAATGAAGAAGAAGCACGTCTACCTGGTGGCGACATTGTCCGCGGGTGATTGGGTGGGCTCGCACCTGGATACTTTCCCGCCGGCGATCGCGGTCAAGGCGAAGGCGGCAGCGGCGCAGATGCAGCAGACGTTTCAGCACGCCGTCAAGATCGGCGTGCCGCTCGCCATGGGCACCGATGCGGCGGTCGAGCCGCATGGACGCAATGCACGCGAGTTCTCGCTGATGACGAAGAACGGACTGTCGCCGGCTTTGGCATTGATGGCGGGCACGTCGGGCGGTGCCGAGCTCTTGGGCGTCGCCGACAAGACCGGATCGCTCACGGCCGGCAAGTTCGCCGATGTGGTGGCGGTGGCGGGCGATCCGCTCAACGACATGCAAGTCGTCGAGCACCCGGTGCTCGTGATGAAGGAAGGGACGATTTACGTAGGAACGGGACGCAACGCGCCGTAGCCTTAGAAGCGCGGGCTCGCGAGCAGGTAGTAGAGACCTCCCGCCGCCACGATCGTCACCGGCAGCGTCAAGATCCACGCGGTGAGGATGCGCAACACCATACCGTAACGCAGGCCCGCGCCCGCGGTCACCATGGTGCCGCCGATCCCGGCGGTCACGATGTTGTGCCGGCGTCAAATGGACATTCCCCAGCCGTTCGCCGAGCGTGGTGACGATGCGCTTGTAGCCGATCATCGTACCGACGCCTAAGCATATGGCGCTCAGCATCCGCACCCACAGCGGGGCGTATTCGACCGAGGTGCCAAGCGTCAATGAGTGCGGCGACGAATAGCGACACCAGCATGGCGACGGCGGGTCCGCCGTCGGGCGGCGACAGCACTTCGGCGGGCAGCAGTTCGACCAGCGCGTAGGCGATGGCGATGCCGCCGAGTAATACGCCGATAAAATTCATGAAGCCCGACAGCACCACGGCCTGGCCGGGCTGCAGCGATTTCGTATAGATGACGGTGGCCACCGCGTTGGCCGCATCGTGAAAGCCGTTGGTGGCTTCGAAAACGATGACCATGGCGAGCGCGAATATCAACAGCCCGAGCGCCAAGGCCGATGCAGGATCCAAGTGATTCAACATGAGTCGTTCCCCGGTTTCGGGTCACTGTGCACATCGCACCCGGCCGCGACAATCAGACGCGGGAGCGAACTCGCTGTCGCAACAAAAAGTTCACATTTCCCCCGCTTTCGAAAACCAGGGTATGAAGCGGCTTGTGGTTCGCTGATAGGAACGATAGGCCTCGCCGCGGCTCTCGACGGAGTGTTTCTCGGTGAGCGGAATGCCGGTGACATTGAGGAGCAGGTACAGCATCAGGAGCGGACAGGCGAGCGTCGCCCAGCCCCACGGCGAACCCAAGGCGGCGATGAAAAAGCCCCACCACACCAGCGACTCGAAAAAATAATTGGGATGGCGCGAGTAGCGCCACAAGCCCACGTTGACGATCGCCGACTTGTTGCCGGGGTCGCGCTTGAAGGATTGAGACTGCCAATCGGCCAGCGACTCGCCGCCGGTGGCGATGAGGGCGAGCAGCAGCCCCGCCATTTCGACGGCGCTCAAGTGCGGACGCGGATTGAGCGCGGCCAGTAGAAACGGCAGCGAGAACAGCACCGCGATCAGCGCCTGCAGCTCGAAAAAGAGCAGGAACCGCCAGGGACCCGGCCATTTCTCGCGCAGCGTGCGGTAGCGGGCGTCCTCTTGCGGATGTTTGCGGGTGACGCGGATCAAAATATACAGGCCGAGCCGCAGACTCCAGAGCGCGCCGACCACGGCAAAGGCGAGCCGGCGGTTAGGATCGCCGCCGCCGAGAAAAGCATACAGCGGCGCCAGGATCGCGACGCTCAAGGACCACACGGCATCCAGATAGCCGTAGTTGTTGATGCGCACGCAAATTGCCCAGACCGCGGCGAATAAGGCGCCCGCGAGAATCAGCGCGATCGTGAGTAAATGCGACAAGATGCTGCCGGCCGCGGCGCTTCAGGGAGCGGCGGGGGCGGGCCGCTGCGGTACTTTGTGGAATTTGCCGGTGTCGTAACCTTGATCGCCGAGGCGATGCAGAATCGCGTCGTAAGTCGAATCGGGCAGCGTCTTGGTGCGCGCCATGATCCACCCATACTTGCGAGACGGATGCCCGACCGCGACCCACTGGTAGTTCGGGTCGAGATCGAGAATCAAGTACTGCACGGAAATCACCTTGAAGAATTTCACGCGCCACCGGGCGTTGCTGGTCTTGTCTTTAACGGTGGCCAACGCGCTGGCTTTACGCTTCATCGGCGCATCGAAGGACTTCTCGCGGCAGGTGAACCAGTTGTCGATATCCCCGTCCGGCCGCAGCGCATAGCTTTCGATCGAATCGAAGCAGTTCTTCTCGGCGAAGTACGGGATGTTGCCGATCACGTACCAGTCGCCCATGTAGCGCGGCAAGTCGACGTGCGACACGGTGTGCAGAGGTGGGCTCATGGAAGTGCATCCGCCGAAAACAAGAAACGCGGCCATCAGAGCGGCCGATGTGGTCCAGGTACGCATACGTGTGTATTCGCAGATGCGTCCCAATCGGATGCGATCGAGCAGAATCAGGCGATCGCCCCGTCCTCCAACTCTTCGAGCGCCACCATGCGCGCGATGATCGCGGCTTTGCGCGCTTCGAATTGTCGCCAGGCAAATCGGGCCCGCGCCACAGTCGCCGAACTTGCGCCCTGTTGAGTCAGAGTGAGGTATTGGGTCTTCGCGAGCATCGATGCGCTCGACGCGTAGCTGAACAACGATTGGAGTTTCTTCAGGCTGTCTTCAACGTCCATCGAACATCTCCGGCCATACCGCGGCTAGCGGCTTCGCCGAACTATGCCGGGGTCTTGGCGCGCACGTCGCCCGTCAAACACCTCAAACCCGTATAGGCGCAGTCCTATAGCGCCGGGCGGAGGCCAGCGAAACTGATCGGGAATTGAACGCCGCGACCCTTGGGGGGGGTCGGCAGTCGAGTTCAGGCTTTGACGTTGAGCAGGGTGCCGAGCGTCTGATTGTCGATCGATAGCGCGGCGGCCGACATTTGAGCCAATACGCTCTGTTCCGATAAATCGACGAGTGCCGCCGTGGTGCCATTCGATTGACCGGTATTGAGTGCGCCCGTGGCAATCGATTGTGCGTCTTGGTTGATGCCTTGGGTGGCGCGCGAGATGCCCGCAGCCGCGTTTTGGAATGCGCCGAATGCCGAGCTCACGCTGCCGATGTTCATGTGGGCATGGTAGTCGGTCGGCGGTGTTTCTTCCTCCATCGGCTGGCGGGTTTGTGACGAGTTGCCGCGTTTGCGGCGGCAATGCAGTCGATTGATGCACTGCGAAATTACATAATGCGGCCAGGCGTCGCCTCGCGGTTACGCTTTGAGCTGCCACAGCAGAAACGCATACGTGTCGGCGGTTTCGCGATCTTGCTGCGTGCGAGTTGAACCGATGCCGTGTCCGGCATCGAAATCGACCCGCAGCAATATGGGCTTGCCGGAACTGCTCGCCGCTTGCAGTCGGGCAGTCATCTTCGCGACGTGGAAGGGCGCGACGCGAGGATCGGTGACGCCGGTGGTGAGCAGCACTGCCGGGTAGGCCGTGCCGTTCTTTACCGAATGGTAACTGTCGATGGTCTTCAAGTGACGGAAACCCTCGGGATCCGTGATCGCGCCCCACTCGGGTTCCTCGGTATAACTGTCTTGCTCGACCACGTAGCGCAGCGGATTCGACCAACCGACGCCATCGACGACCGCGGCGAAGAGCTCCGGCCGTTCAGTCATGGCGCGGCCGACGGTGATGCCGCCCGCGGAGCGCCCGCCGATCGCCAGGTGTTGCGGCGAGGTGTATTTCTTCGCGATGAGCTCTTCGCACACCGCGATCAGGTCGCGCCAGGTGTTGGGCTTGTTGGCGAGCTGTCCGGCCTTGTGCCATTCACGGCCGTATTCGCCGCCGCCACGCACATTCGCGAAGCCGACGATGGCGCCCGTATCGACCAGTGCCAGGGCACGACCGGCAAACGCCGGTGTGAAGGGCGAGAGGCCGTAGGAGCCATACGCCGAAATCCAGGTGGGGGCACGGCCGTCGAGGACCAAGTCCTTGCGATGAATCAGCGTGTAAGGAATGTTCGTGCCGTCTTTCGCCGCTGCGAAAAAGCGCTGCGCGACATAGGGACTCACGTCGATCGGGGGCTTTGGCGTAATCCCGGTATCGGCCACGTGTCCCCTGCTATCGACGGAGTAGATTGCGGCGGCGTGCAGCCAACCGGCGAACGAGGCGAGTGCGCCGTCCTCGTCCACGGTGGTGTACACCGAACCCAACGAGCCCTCAAAGGGCAGCGCAATGTCGGTAATCTGGCCATCGTGTCCGAGTTTTTGCAGGCGGCTTACGCCGCCATCCATCAGCCGCAGGTACAGTCCGTCGCGTGCCCGCGATAGGTTTTGGATCACGAACGCGTTCTGCGGCACGACTACTTGGGCGGTGGCGATGTCGGGTGCCGCCGCCGAGGTCTTGACGACGCGGCCGCGCGGCGTGCCCCGGTTGCACAGAAGGTACAGATCGTCGCCGTCGAGGTCGAAATCGGTGACCTCGTCTTCGAAAGAGGCGAACGGCGTCCAGCGGGCGCGGCCGGCGAATAGATCGGCAAGCGGGGCGATGAAGGCACGCCCCTCCGGTCGTACGTCCGACAGCAGCAAGATCGCGTGACGCGCACCCGGATGGGTAACGATGTACGGTGCCTGAATTCGCTCGTACTCGACACCGGGCACGAGGCCGCGCTTCATGAGCACGGGATCGGAGTTCGGGTCGGTGCCGAGACGGTGAAAACGTGCCTGACTGTCGAGAAAGCGTTCCGGCGTCGCGACGGCGGCGGTGAGCTGGTTGTAGAAGAAGCCGCTGCCGTCATCGAGCCATTGCGGATTGGCCTGCTGCGTGTTGCCGATGCGCTCTGCAAGATCACGGCCGTTAGCAACCGACAGCACACGCAAGGTCGAATCCTCGCTGCCGTTTTGCGACAGGCCGTACACCACATGCCGCCCGTCCGGCGACGCCCGCCACCAGTCGAGCGAGGTGTGTCCCGTGGTGCCGCTCGCTTTGGTCGGATCGATGAGCACGCGGTCGTGACCGGGCGTGCCTTGGCGGACGAACAACTTGAAATTATCCGCACCCTGCGGCCGCTGGATGAAAAAAGTCAGGCCGCCCGCCCGCTGTAGTTTGCCGGTGGTTACCGTGTCGCTCGACAGCCGCTCGATTCGCCGCAGCAGCGCCGCGCGAGCCGGCAGCGCGTCGAGTACGGCGCGCGTGTGATCGTTCTGACCGCGCAGGAACGGCAGCCAGTCGGGATCGTTGGCGTTTTCCATCCAGCGATACGGATCGCTGAGGGTCTCGCCGAAGTACGTATCGCGCACGACTTGGATGCGCGCCACCGGCGCGGCCGGCACGGGCGGGCGAATGCTGGCGCGCAGATTTCTCGAGAGAAGCGTCAGCGATAGTGCCCCTGCACTGCTGAGGAAGCGCCGGCGGTCGAATCCTGTGGTCATGGTCTTGATCTCAATTGCTGCCCGCGGCAGCGGCCGGCAGCGAGCTGAGAAGCTCCGACGCGCCATTCCATAGCACTTGGATGCCAATACAAAACAACAAGAAGGCCGACAGGCGCACCACAATGGTGGTGCCGGTCGCGCCCATGAGGCCGGCGAGGCGGGCCGAATTTCGATAGAAGGCGTACACCAAGAGCGCAAGCAGCGCGGTGGCGGCCAAGGTCTCGAGGAAGAATTCGAACAACAGCGGATGAAAGCCGCGTGGCCTGCCGGCGCCCAAGGAGATGGCGACGGAAATCGTGCCGGGACCGGTGGTGAGCGGCATGGTCAGGGGATAGAAGGCCAAACGGCTCGGGGGCACGTCCATCGAGCGGGGGCTCGGGGTCTCGCTACGCCGCTGCTGGGTGTAGTCGGGCTCGTTCAACATCCGCCAGCCGGACAACGCGACCACGATTCCGCCTGCGACCCGCAGTACCGGTATCGAGATGCCGAAAAAGCTCAGGACGTAGGCGCCGACGTACAGGGAGGCGGCCACGATCGAGAAGGCATAGATCCCGACCCAGCGCGCCACTTGAGAGCGCACCCGCGGCTCAATCTCGCGCGTGGCCCCGAAGAAGATGAAGGCACCGGACAAGGGATTGACGATGGAAAATAAAGCGCCGAATGCCAACAGGAAGGTGGTCACGCAGGATCCCGGTAAACGCGTTACCGGGCATGATCGCAGGTTTGCTGCGTGCGATCACGTTTTGGCGGCCGGCGTTCCGGCCGCCTGACGTCTCATGTTCTAGCCGACGTGTTCTTCGAATTTTCCGCTGAGCTTTCGGTAAAGCGCTTTGGCAAGCGGGTCGTAGCCGAAAAAAGCAACCGCCGCATCCGTCCATTCGAGCGGCTTCGCGCGCGTCAGTTCACGAGCGCTTCGAAGCAGCTGCGAGGGCATCGAGGTCGGCGAAGGGTCGAAGACTTCCGCCGCGTAGGAATCTTCCTCTTCCGCGAACACGGTTCGTTCCACCTTGGAGAACACGTGCTTGCCGCCCGTCGTCTCGTAGACTCGATATTCATGCCAGTGCCCGTTGGGCGAGGAATTGGGCGCCGCCGATGCCAGCAGCGTGCCGTCAAAGGCCAGATCCGCCTTGCCGTCTCGGGTGACAATTTGCTGCTTCTGTTTGCCGACATCGGCATCGTCGTCGAGCGCGGGCAAGCGGGTTTGCATTTTGACTTTGGCCTCCGAGACCTTTTTGGGCGGGGCCTTAGGCTGGGCCGACTTGCGCTCGGTTGACTGAGTGTCCTTCGCTGCTTGCGATTGAGATTTGTCATCCCGGCTGCTGTCGCTCGCGGCCGCGTCGTTAGGCTTAGGCGCGGATTCCTTCGCAGCGCGCGGCGCACGATTGCTCGCGCCGGGTCCGCCCTCGCGTCCCTCGTCGGGTACTCGCGGGCTGACGACCGGCAGGGGAAATTCCTCGGAGTGTTGAGAATTCATGTGATTGGCCTCGCAGCTGCAGACTAAGGAATCGCAGCTTGCGCCGAGAGCCGTGCGAGGTCAGCCAGCGAGCGGCGCTGCCGGTTGTCAGCACGCGCTCACAGCTGCTTGACGAAATTGCGGTCGAAATAGCCGTTTGGCGGTCCCACAGAGACGACGGCTACCCTGTCTCACAGCAAAATAGGAAATATCCGACAGCGGGGAGGGTGGCCTGTTTCATAGTATGCGGACTACCGTGGGCAGCTGCCCGAGGCATCGTCATGCGCAAGGTCGGAGGCAACAGCGGATCGTCCAAATGGTCGAATGCGAGCGGCAGCTCCCTCGGATCGCTGCGTACCGCGTGGTATGCGGTGTCCGTCGCTCCCGGACGGCCCCACTGCAAGGCGGTCGAGTTCTTCGTCGGTGAGCGCTGGCTGTCCGCTCAGGCGCCGCGTTTTCCCGTGTCGGGATGCGATGCGAGCCACTGCGACTGCCGCTATCGTCATCACGACGATCGACGCGCCAAACCGCGCCGTCAGATCGATGGCGGCACGAGTCTGCCGCGTCCTTGGACCCACTCGGACCGTCGAGCCCAAAACCGCGGGCGGCGTAAGTCCGATCTGTTGGAGCTCGATTCGGACGCGCGCTGACGCACCTTAGTGATTGCGGGTCGATGCGTCGCGAGTGAATGTCCACGCGCCCGCAAGTGCCAGCAGCAACAACGGCACGAAGGCGGCGAATACCCAGAATGACGCGGTCTTGACGGCGCTGATCGAGATACCCGCGGCGAGTCCGGAGAGATTGGC
>Ga0302320_10030195_pt1 | contig 10339 bp, 11 predicted proteins | sample Bog_T0_3_FD_202130 | JGI IMG/M metagenome (GOLD analysis project Ga0302320, IMG submission 202130) | Peat permafrost microbial communities from Stordalen Mire near Abisko, Sweden - Bog_T0_3 | ecosystem: Environmental > Terrestrial > Soil > Wetlands > Peat | place: Sweden: Abisko, Stordalen Mire... | reverse complement strand
GCTGGAACCTCAGCCGAAGTTGGCGGCGCCGCACAAAAGATTTTTTTTCATGTCCCCTTCTACCATAGGAAGTTGGACAAATACTGTCCTACCTACTTGAATTCCCGAAAGGCATTAGGGCTAGACAGGCTTTTTGCCCAGCAAAACCGCCTCTTCGGCCACGGCTGGATTCGCCCGCGCCGCCAGATCGGCCCGGGCTGCGAGCCATTTTCTTTTCAGATTGACGGTCCACGGCAGACGGCTTTCGCGCTGCTTGAGCCTGCCGGCCAGCTTAAGACCAAAGCTGTGCTGAAAAAGCTCCTGGGCCTTCAGACTTGGCCGCGGCGGACGCGAGACCACAAACCCGCAATGCTCCATGGCTCCCCTGAGGGAAGCTTCCGTGAAAAGAACCAGATGGCGCGGCGGATCGAGCGCCAGCCAGTCCGCGCCGAAAATTTGGTGTCCGCGTGAACCGAGGTTGGGCGTCGTTACGGTTATTTGGCCGCCGGGCTTGAGGAGCTTCCAACATCGGCGCAATGTATCCATTGGGTCATGCAGGTGTTCAATCACGTGGTTCATCGTGATGCCATCGAAATATCCTTCCGGCAATGATTGATGTTGGAGCAGGCCGTCGCGCACGTCCAGGCCGGCGGCCCGGGCATAGGCGGCGGACTGCGGGTCGGGTTCAACCCCGCGAACCTCCCAGCCGAGCGACCGCATCTGCCAGAGAAAACTGCCGTTGCCACACCCGATGTCCAGCACGCGCGCCCCCGGCCCGGGGAAATGAAAAAATCCCGTAAAAGTATCGAAGCGCCGCCGCCGTGCGCTGCCCAGAAAAATCGGATTCCACGCGGCCGGTTTCAATTGATAACCGTAATTCGCGTTGAGATACGCGTTGCGTTGCGCGATTCGGAACCGCCGCCAAGGCCGGGCCTGGTCATATTCCAAACCGCCGATGGGCGCGTGCGTGGCATAATGGCGATAAGCCTGGCCAATGGTTGCCATCGTTGGCCGCGGATCCAGATACCCCGTTCCACATTCGCATACATACAGACTCCACTCACCCGGCGCACAGCCGAACACCCGGTCCCGCAGATTGGCGTGCAGCAACTGGCGATGGCCGCTGCCACAGACCGGACATTTCAATACATTTTCCAATCCTTCGCCGGGCCATTTTCCCAAATTAATTTCCGGGCTGGGAGGATGGGTTGCCATTCGCCGGAGTATCGTTTTTGAAGCCCGTAAAGGTCAATTGAATTTGCCGTCAGCGCCCTAGAATTTCTCGTCCACCATTTGCAAAACCGCCGCAATGTCCACCGTATACTCCAGCCGCTTGGCATCGCCGCTCGCGATGGCGTGGCCATCGAGACTTCCATAACGGTGCCCGCACGCTGCCGCCAGGTTCGCATAACAGTTGTTTTTGTGCTGTGGATGGAACAATTCCACGAGCAATGCGCCCGGCGGCGCGAAAACGAGGTTGGTCAGCGCAGCGCCGTGCGGCGCCACCACACAGCGCGCCCGGCCGAGCAGGCGCGCCTGTTCCACCACGGATAAAGTTTCGAGCTGAATCGAGACAAAGCCCCGCGCCACCAAGGCCGCCTGCAATTCCGCGTCATTGGCGAGTTGGCGCCCGGTGACACCGCGCCGCGAGAGAAAAAGCTTTTCCAGCCCGGAACATGTGGTGGGAACGAGCGAACGCAGCCACTCGCAAACCCAGACCGGCACTTTTTCCAGCGGAAACGGCATCGCCGGAACCACCAGGCGGTCGAACTGGTGGACGAAATTCTTGGAGCAGCGCAGCCGCTTGGCCTGCGGCACGCACAGCCAGTCGAGGGTTTCCTCTTGAAACCGCCGCGGCAGGCTGTGCAACAGCACAAAATCATAATCCTGCCAGTTCGCTGCCTGCAGCATTTTCCAACGTGGCAGGCTGTCCAGCAACCAGTGATAATAATTGTCGCTGTTGGAGGCGCCGAGCACCAGCGCCGTGCCTCGCCGGCGCCAGGGCAGCCGGAACCGCCGAAGCTTCATCACGTAATGCCCGTGCGGATTCTCACAGCCAAACACCGTTTGAACGCCCCCAATCACCACGTCTTCGTCGGTGCTGATCAGCCGTAAATCGCCAATGACTTTCCCGTCCGCCAGTTCGGCCACCAGCAGGGGATGGTTCAGGGATTTATCCTGGCCGACCTCAAAGGTGACATCTTTCTTTTGCAATACATGGCTGGACAGGGGGAGGGCTTCCAGCGAAGAGGCCACGCCTTTCGGTTGCCATAAAAATGGAATAAAAGATCGCATCACCTAAACGTCAGTTGTGCCGCCTTCAAAATAGCCCATCCTTTAGTCATTGAAAAGCATTGGTTTGCACCCCGTTTGGTCAATTAATTGAACCGATATGATTCCAGCTTTGTTCCCAGCCGCGGTCAAGCTACCTTATGGCCCATGCCCGCCTACGCTGCGGAACACTTTTTTGAGCGCACGCGTGCTGCCAGGAAAGTCATGGTGCTCGACCTTGGCTTTCTGGGCGATACCGTGCATCTTTTGCCGGCTTTATGGGTGGTGCGTCAGGCTTATCCCAAAGCAGAACTGCACGCCACGGTGGCCAGCCACATCACCACGTTGATGGACTGTGTGCCCTGGGTCAACCATGTCTGGGGCTATATGCGCTATCCGCGCCATGCGACGCTGCGCGAGAACATCCAAATGGTGGCGCGCCTGCGCCGGGAGAAATTCGACGTGGTGATCAACCTGAATGGCTCTGATCGCTCAAGCTGGCTCACGTTTTTGAGTGGCGCGCCTCACCGTCTGGGGCGGTTGCCGGCTAATGGCGGCCCGCCGTTCTGGAAAAAAATGTACACCGCCCACGTCTCCCATCCCTTCACCGATGAACCCGTTTATCTGCAACGCTGCCGGTGTCTGGCCAAGGCGGGGTTTCCTTTCGCCGCTCCCGAATTTCATACGCAGGTGGATCCGGCCGGTCTCCGGGCCGCGGATATTTCTGAGGCCGGTCGGGGCGGTTATTTTCACCTCAGCCCGTTCACCACGGCAGATTCCAAGGAACTCCCTCCGGACCAGCTTGCGGCATTGATTGCGGCGCTGGCGAAAAATTTTCCGGAAAAGAAACTGGCCCTGTCCTGCGCGCCCACTCCGCGCGAACTGGAAAAACTAAAAAATCTCCTCGCCCTGCTGCCGCAAAAACCGTGGCGGGTTTTCCCGGGTAACTTAAATCTGATTCAGCTTGCGGCCGTGATCCAGGCCAGCGCCGTGCATTTTTGCGGGGACACCGGACCGTTTCACCTGGCCGTAATGACCAACACACCCACGGTCGCGTGGTTTTGGCCCAATCCCGGCGGCCGCATGTGGTTGCCCCTGGGTGGACCGTACTGCGTCATCGTGGGGGCCAATGAGCCGGGCGCGCAATTCCTTGGCCGCATCGCCACGGAAGATCTGTTGGCCGCTGCGCAAACCCTTTTGAAATCCGCGTAAACTTGGCTAGAATCCGCCGAACGAATTCATGACCAGACTCCCCATTTCCGTATGTATTGTCGCCGGTAACGAGGCGCATCGCATCCGCGCCGCCCTCGAAAGCGTGAGCAATTGGACGGGCGAAATCGTTTTGGCCATTGATGACAAGGTAACGGATGGCACGGACAAAATTGCTGAAACTTACGGTGCGAAGATATTCAGCCAGCCCTGGCGCGGGCACGCCGGGCACCGTAATTTTGCCTCCTCCCACGCCACGCAGACATGGCTGCTGGCGATTGACGCGGATGAGGTGGTTTCCGAAAGGTTGCGCGATGAAATTATTGCCGCCTTTCAAAACCACGCCACCACGCCAATGCCGGCGGCCTATAGTTTTCCCCGGCTCTCATTTTTTTGCGGGCGTTGGATCCGCCATGGCGACTGGTATCCAGACCGCAAGGTGCGTCTGTGGCGTCGGGATGCCGGGCAATGGGAAGGCGACCCGCATGAAAAACTCGTGCTGCAAGGGCCGGTCATTTCGTTGCGCTCCAATTTACTGCATTACAGCAACGAAAGTATTGATCAATTTGTCGGCAAAATGGAGTATATCAGCACCGTTTTTGTGCGCCAGTGCCAGGCGCAGGGGCGCCGTGTGCGCTGGACCGACCTCGCGGTCCGGCCCTTCTGGAAATTTTTTCGCGCCTATGTTATCCGGCTTGGGTTTCTGGACGGATGGCCGGGCTATTTGATCGCGTGGGCGAATGCCTTGTCCACCGTGGTGCGCTACACCAAGGTCAAGGAAGCGGAACTACCCAAAATAAATCCTCAGACCAAGGCCGTCGCCGGCAGTCAACCTGGCAAAATTTAAATGGATGCCTCCAATCACATCGAAAGCCGGCTCGTCTGGGATTTTTTTAACCGCAGCCCGCACGGGTTCTTTGTTGAAGTGGGAGCCAACCATCCCAAGGACGAAAACCAGACATGGTTTTTGGAACAGCAGGGTTGGGCCGGCGTGCTGGTCGAGCCAAATCCCGACTTGTACAAATTGCTATGTGAGCAGCGGCCTCGCAGCCGTGCCATCCATGCGGCGGTGGGAGCACCCGGGCAGGCCGGCGAAGTGGATCTTCTATTGGGGCTGGACCATCTGCATTCCACGCTTACACCCGTCTTGGGCGATCCGTTGTCTGGCAAGAAAGTCAGGGTCAAATTGCGCACGCTCGATTCCATTTTGACCGAAACCGGAACAATGAAAGTTGATTTCTTGTCCATTGATGTCGAAGGGATGGAATTGCAGGTGTTGCAAGGCTTGGATTTCAAGAAGCACCAGCCCGCGCTGATTCTCCTGGAAGAACACCGGCGCGATTACAAAAAGCATTTTTATCTGCGCAGCCAGGGCTATCGGCTGGTCAAACGCACCGGCCGCAATAATTGGTATGTGCCGAACGGCAGCCCGGCCACGATCCGTTCATTGAACACGCCCGCCGAGGCGCTGCGCATGTGGCGCAAAATGTGGCTCAATCCGCCCTTTGACAAATTGAAACGTAAAATAAAAGGCGCTTTTTCGAGGCAAAATTGAAAGCCACGTTCCCGATTTCACTGGTCATCAGCACGTTTAACCAGCCCGGCTCGCTCACCAAGGCCTTCCGTGGCCTGGCGCGCCAAACCCGCTGGCCGGACGAAGTGCTCATCTCGGATGACGGCTCCGACGAGGCGACGCGTGAGTTGGTGGAAAAGTTTTCCGCCAGTTCGCCGGTGCCGGTCAAGCATATCTGGCATCCGCACGATGGCTTTCGCAAGACCGTCATCCTCAACAAAACCGTCGCTGCCGCCACCGGGAGCTATCTAATTTTCACCGATGGCGATTGTGTGCCCCATCCGAAGTTCGTCGCTGACCATGCCGCACTGGCGGGGAAAAATTTCTGGGTGCAGGGCCGGCGTTGTTTTGTGCGTGAGGAATTCGTTCCCGATTTTGAAGCCGAAAAAATTCCCGCCTGGGACTGGATGATCGCGGGAAAAATCACCGGTGCCGCCAAGGGCGTGCGCTGGCCATTTGCAATCATCCGCCGCGACACCGCGCAACGCGGCATTATCGGCTGCAATATGGCGTTCTGGCGCGAGGACATTGTGGCCGTGAACGGCTATGATGAGGATTACACCGGCTGGGGGACCGGTGAGGATTCTGACATCGGCACGCGGCTGTACCATCTCGGCTGCCAGCGGAAATTCGTCTATGGCCGGGCCATCACCTTTCATCTGAACCATCCACCGGCGCCGCGTGGGCATCATGCCGCCAGTTTGGCGCGCCTGGCGGAGACCATCGCCACCCGCAAAATCCGCTGTGAACACGGCCTCAACGGGCATACCTAGCCGATGGAAAACATCCTGCTCATCCGCCTCAAGGCCATCGGCGACGTGATTTTCACGCTGCCCGCCGTGGGAGTGCTGCGGGAACATTTCCCCCGCGCCAAAATTACCTTTCTGGTTTCGAAGGAAAACGTGGCTCTGCTCGCCGGGTTCCGCGAAGTCAGCGAGGTCATTGCCCTGGATCGCGCTGCCTTGCGCAGCGGCAACCCCGCCAAAATGGCTCGGGAATTTTTTGGACTATTGCGCCGCCTCCGCGCCGGAAAATTTTCGCGGGTCGTGGATTTTCAGGGATTCGGGGAAACCGCGTGGATGGCGCGGATCACCGGCGCGCCGGATCGTTGGGGCAGCGTTTACAGCACCGGGCGCAGTTGGGCCTACACGCGTGGCCTCGTGCGCGACGACAAACTTCATCCTGCCGACTGGAACCTGCGGTTGCTCGCCGGTTGTGGCCTTGACAGCCAAACAGTCCGAAATGAATTTTTACTGCCCTCGGACGCCCTGGCAGCTGCTCGCAAATTCTATCTGGAAAATAAGCTCGACCCCGGCCGGCCATCAATGGTCGTGCAACCCCTGACCAGCACAGCGCAAAAAAACTGGCCGCTCGAAAATTTTCTGGCTGTTGCCCGCCATTGGCGCGAACGCGGCGTGCAGGTAATTTTTGTTGGCGGACCGGCAGACGGCGCGCAGTTGGAATCAGTGCGCGCAGAAAAATTTTGCGTGGCCACCACCTTGCCGCTGCTGGTCTCGGCGGGCCTCGCGCAACTGGCCACCCTCCTGCTCGGCGGCGACACCGGGCTGGGTCATCTGGCTGTGGCCCAGGGCCGCCGGGTGGTGATGTTAATGATGCATAAGAATTCTGGCGCCTGTGTGCCCTATCAGCATCCCGATTGGGCGGTCGTGCCGGAAAAATCGGGCAACATCCGCGATATCACTGTGGAGTCCGTATTGGGGGCGACGGGCCGGGTGCTTCCGAATTGCTAATTGCTAAATCCGAAACCCGAAGCCGCGAAATCCGAAGGAAACCCGAAATCCGAATTCCGAAAAGGGAATCATACATTTCCGCAAAAGTAGATGCATCATCAGTTCCCTTGTTTATTCGGATTTCGACCTTCGGATTTCTTTCGGCCTTCGGATTTCGGATTTCGGATTTGCTTGATTCAGTCCACCAACAAATAATGTTTCTTGTTAAACTTCAGGCCCAGGTTTTTTTCCAGCGACAACATGCGGCGATGCTTTTTCTCTCGCGACGTGAGTTGATGCTTCGGATCGGTTTTAAAAATTCCCTCCGCTGCCGGCAGCCAATCCTGAACCACCTTCGGATGCGCGCCGGAGAAAAGCTTCAGAGCCGACGGGTCAATTTTAGAATAGTCCACCTTGGCCGCGGGCGCGTTTTCCCAATACTTGTGCGTGGCGCCGGCCTTGAGATTCATCTGCGCCTCGCTGCGCACCCATCCGTAGTGATAAATCGTCGCGCCCGTGTGCGCGGCGCGCGGATAGCGCGATTCCTTGTGGCTGACCACCACGTTGAAAAAGAGCGATTCGCTCGACCACGCCGGAATCGTATTGCGAATGATACGCACCTCGCTCCGATACCAGCCGGGCGACCATGCAATGGTGTTTTTGTTTCCGTAAAAATGCCGGTAGTCGAACGCCAGCGCCTCGACGCGTTCATTTTCGAGGTGCTTCTCCATCGCCCCGCGAATCTTGGGCAGATCGTCTTCGTGCAGCACCTCGTCGGCTTCCAGATAAAAGGCCCAGTCGCCGGTGCAATTGTAGAGCGCGATGGTTTTCTGCTGGCCGAAAACAAAGCCCTTCACCGAATAATCACTCCTTAGGCGCTCGTTCCATTGCGTGGCAATGATGCGGATTTTGGGGTCGCCGATGGCGCGGACCATGGCTTCCGTGTCATCGTCGCACGGGCCGAGCGCCATGACGAACTCGTCCACCAGCGGCAAAATGGAGCGGATGGACGCCACGAACGGGTAGCCCAGCTTCTGGCCGTTGCGCAAAAAGGTGAACCCGCTGACTTTCATGCCGCGATGCTAACGCGTCGCGGCTCAATCGCCGAACAATTTTTTCAACTGCGCCCGGGCCGCCTCTTCGCGGGAATTCTTTACTTCCTTCGGCGCCCAGTCGCGCTTGATGAATTCAAAATATTCGCAGAAGTTGCCGACGTCCTTTACCAACACCGGCTCCGCGCGGCGTTCGCGGCATTGTTGTGCCACCCGCGGGTCATAGGACACACAGTTTAAGCACACGCGCAGGTCGGCGCGGCATTTCATGCAGACTTCACCTCGCCCGGGATTGCCGTTTATGGTCCACGGTTCGCCGCAATTATGGCAATGACGGTTCATGCGGTTATTATAACTTGAAATCCGAAGGACGAAATCCGAAATCCGAAAGAAATTCGAAGGCCGAAGCCCCGAATCATTTCCGCTCGTCAGCTCTGCGGGTCAAGGCGAAATAGAGAACATAGAACCACGATAAAATTCCGGCCAAAATCGCCCACAAAATTGAGCGGTTGCGCTGCCAGGAACAAACGACCGCGATGACCGAACCGAATCCGACGCCGGTCTGAATGACCGTCTGGGGTTGAGTGGTAATTTGAGCGAGTAGCATCATAGTCGTTTTTTTGGGGTGCATTGTCGCAAATGATGCGGAATCGGCAAGCGATTGCGATTCACTCAAAAACTGTCGTCACCGTCATAAATCGTTTTCGTGCAGCAGCCAGCCCTCGCTTCTCGACAACGCGCCTTCTCTTCTAATGTCTCTGGTTGCTTCTTAACGTATGAGTAGCGCCCCTCGTTATTTCGTGCCAAGTTTTCGGGTCCAACTTCCCGGCACAGGTCACAATCTAAACATTGGTCGCCGACGTAAATTTTGCCAGCGACATTTTCAGCCATCCGCCTCGTCAAAGTGTCAAGTGACATGGGTGCTGATGCAGTACCGACCGGGAACCAAGCCATCTGCCGGAATGATGTCAATTGCGAACGGAATCTGCTCAACCAAAAACAGTTCACCCGCTGTTTGATTTTTGCACAAAAATCAATCGTCCTTAAACACCTTCAAGGCAACCGCAGGCGGAAGAAGACAGAGTTGGTGCGGCTCATCGAAAAGGTCATTGTATCCACTGCCGCCGAGCCGGGAACATCCACCCAATTGGTGCTGAGTCCCTGCGGATAAGAATTGGTCTGCGCTTGCAGAATCCAGCCGGTGTAGTTCGTCGGCCAGTTCACGGTGAAGGAACCGGGGCGGGCGGTGTAGTAAATGTTTGTCGGGGCCGTCGGCAATATAGCCAGGATGGTCAGGACGCCATTGGTGGGGTTGAAACTTAAGGACAGGCCGCTACCGGTAACTGTGGCGAAATTGCCGGACCACGAACTGGCATTGAAGAGGGAGAAGGTATCACCGGCATGCAATGTGCCGCCAATGTTATTTACTGCCAGCGTGCCGCCGTAAGTCACGCTGGCGAGACCGGTGACCCTGCTGTTGGCGCCTGAGTTGACGGTAATCAACGTGTTGCCGGCAAGATTCAGGGTGTTGGTCATCGTCAGCGTGCCGGTCGGCCAACCGGGAGCCAGCGTTCCATTGGTTGTGACCAGGACGGGTCCCGCGATGCTGCCGATACCGGCGAGAATTCCGTTTGAAACGGTTACGCTTCCCGTTCCGGCAGTTCCGTTGATGACGAGTGTTCCATTTTTCACCACGGTGTTGCCGGAATACGTGCTGTTGGTCCCCGTAAATATTTCAGTGCCGGTTCCTGTTTTGATGATGCCCAGCCGCGCGTTGATGTCGTTTTGAAATTTTCCATTGAACGTGCCGCTACCGTTGGTGATGCCGATGGTGAGAGTGGTCAGGCCACCATTGGGGTTACCGGAATATCCTCCTTGAAAAGTGCCGGCGCCGCTCAGGGCGTCAATTTGCATGGCGCTGGCGAGCCCCGCCTCGACGGCGTCGAAGGTCGCATTGCTGGCGATGTTGAGCGATGCGTAATTGTTGGCCCAAACTCCCCCATAACTCGAACTGCCAGTCAGGAGGCCTGATTCCACGTCAATCCACGCTCCGGGCGAAAAGTCAACGTACGTGACGCCAGGGCCGAAAACCACATTGCCGGGGCCGTCCGTCCGCAGCGTACCCGTTCCCGTGTAGGTAACGCCCGAGCCGAGAATGCGGCCGGAATAATTGTACTCCAGCACGGCGTTGGAACTGATAGTAACGGCCGTTGAGGGCAGTTGATTGTTCACAGATTCCAACGTGCCGTTGCTGATGATGGTGCTGCCAAAGTACGATTCCGGGCTTTCCAGGACGAGTTTGCCCGCGCCGGTTTTGTAGAACCAGCCTCTGGCGTTGGCATCGTTTCCGCCGCCGATGTTATCAATCAGCGTGTTGGTCCCGGAGGACACCGAATAATTCACGCTGGCGCCGAGGAATAGCGCTTGGCCACTGGCTCCGCCTGCGGTCGCGGAACTTCCACCGGCCAGTCCGGACAAAACCAAATTGTCATTAAAGGTACAGTCCTGAACCGTAATTATGGCAC
>Ga0302320_10030193_pt1 | contig 10340 bp, 9 predicted proteins | sample Bog_T0_3_FD_202130 | JGI IMG/M metagenome (GOLD analysis project Ga0302320, IMG submission 202130) | Peat permafrost microbial communities from Stordalen Mire near Abisko, Sweden - Bog_T0_3 | ecosystem: Environmental > Terrestrial > Soil > Wetlands > Peat | place: Sweden: Abisko, Stordalen Mire... | reverse complement strand
GCGTTGGAGGCCATGGAGCAGAGCAATCAATGGTCCGAATACTGGAAAATCACCCTGGCTCAGCGAAATTGATCGTCTCCCGGAAAATTTGTCACGCCCACTGCGTTCCCGGCATCGGCAATCGCTTGCAGGAGACGCCCTTAGAGGGTACCTTGCCATGATCCGGTGGTACTACCTTGCCCCATGGCATGCAGAGGAGTTCAGCATGGTTTCCTGGAAGCAGTCGGTTCTGGTCTTCAGCATTGCAGCCTTCGGTGTTGCGGTGCCGTTTTTTCACAGTTCGCCCGCGCTGGCGGTGCCCGCTCCGTCGGTTTTGCCCGTGTCGTGGGAGCTGGATTTTGAGAACCACCTCCCCGAGCGCCTGGTGATGTTCAGCGACAAGGGCGAACGCCAGGTCTTCTGGTACATGCGTTACAAGGTGACCAACAACACCAAGCAGGACCAGCTTTTCACCCCGGAATTCCAATTGATTACCAACACCGGACAGATCATCGACGCCGGCGTGGACGCAAACAACAAGCCCCTGCCGCCGGCCATTTTTGACAAAATCAAGGCCCTCTACCGCAACAATCTGATGGAATCGCCCATCGAAGTGCTCGGGCGTTTGAAGCAGGGCGACGACAACGCCAAGGAATCCGTGGCGATTTTCGCCGGCGTCGATTTCGGGGCACGCAAGTTCCGCATCGTCACCACTGGGCTTTACGGCGAGACCAAGCAGGTGCAAAACCCGCTCACCAACAAGCCGGAAGTCCTCCGCAAGGCCCTGGTGCTCGATTTTGACGTCCCCGGCGAGGCCAACGGCATCCCGCCGGCACCAACGCTGGTGGACAAATCCTTCGTCATGAAATGATCAGGCGGGAGCCTCACACAATGGCGGGGGCGGTTTCGCTGGGTGTCGCCTCCTCCGTCGGAGCATTTCGTTCCGGCAGCTCCAGCTTCAACTTGCGCACCCGTCGCGGCTCGGCATCGAGCACGGTGATCGTCACTCCCTGGTGACTGATGCGCTCCCCCTTGGCAGGGATCGCGCCGAGCGTAAAAATGACAAACCCCCCGAGCGTGTGGTATTCCTGGTCGTCCGGCAGAGTGAGGTCTAGCGAACGGTTGAGGTCTGTGATGTTCATCTTGGCGTCTACTTCCAGCGTGTGCTCGTCGATCCGCTTGAACTCCGCGGGAGCGGGCTTTTCATATTCATCCGCAATATCGCCGACGATCTCCTCGACAATATCCTCCGTCGTCACCAGCCCCGAAGTGCCGCCGTACTCATCCAGCACAATCGCCATGTGAACCTGCTGGATACGGAATTCACGCAGCAGGTCTCGCAATGGCTTGGTGCGCGGCACAAACAGCGTTGGCCGCAGCATCTTCCGCAGCTCGAGCACGGAATCCTGCCCTTCCGCCCGGCTCAATTCCGCCAGCAGATCCTTGGCATAAAGCAGCCCGATCACGTTGTCCAGGTTCCCCTCGTACACCGGCACACGCGACAGGCCGTCGCGCAAAATCCTGTCGCGCACATCCATCAGCGGCGCGTTCACGTCCACCGCGATGATGTCCGTCCGCGGCGTCATGATCTGCCCGACCTGCAGATCGCGGAACGATATGACGCCCTCAATCATCTTCTTTTGCTCCTCGTCCACCGTGCCGTCGGCGGAGCCCTCGGCCATCACCGACAGGATCTCCTCCTGCACCTGCTGTGCATCGGTGTCCGGGTCGTCGCCCAGCGAAACGCCCGCAAGGCGGCGGATCAGTTCGTCGAACAGCTGCATCACCCGCACAGCCGGGTAAAGCACCCAATGCGCGGTGCGGATGAGCGGCCAGGTGAGCGCGATCAGCAACTCCCCCGCGTATTTGGCCCAAGCCTGCGGGATGGCTACCGAAAAGATCAGCAGCAACGGGACGGAAACAAGAATGGCCAGTCCGAAAATTTTGGCCGGGGAATTGGTTTTTTCAAACAGCACATGAAAGTAATACGAGAACGCCGTGACCACCAGCACATTGGCGATCATGCGCAGCGTGGATGAGGAGAGCGACAGATCATTCCGGGTCGAAAGAATGGAGTCCAGCGCGCCGCTGCGGCCGACGCGGTGCAGGGCCTGCTCCAGATCCAGCCTCGACATGGAGCGCAGAGCGTAGGCAAGGGTGGAAAAAAGAAGCGACGCCAGAAGCCCCGCAAGCGCCAGCCAGAAGGCGATGGTGGTCATCTTCCACCCCCCCGCTTTTGCCGCGCCGCCCGCCGAAGTCGCGGCTTGTGGAACACCGGCCCGATCCCCAGCGCCGTGAGAATCTCATCCTCGCGCCGGTGCATGGCTTTGGATTTGGCCGGGGTGGTGTCGTCGTGGCCCAGCACGTGGAGCAGTGAGTGGACGCCGTAGAGCAGGACTTCATGCAGCAGCGGGTGGCCCAATTCGGCGGCCCGGCGGGCGGCTTCGTCGATGCAGATCACGGTATCCAATTCAATCGTCGACCGCTCGGCTGGCACTTCAGCGGCGTCGCTGAGGTCAAAGGTGAGAACATCCGTCGTCGTGGCCAGCCCCATCGAGCGCTGATGCAGTTCCATCATGGCTTCATCATCGACAAACGAAATCGTCCAATCCCCGCCGCTGACGCCCAGCATTTTCGCGGCGGAGCGAATCGTCATAACAAACTGCCGGCCGCCGCGTCCCAGCCTTTCGGAGCCTGATGTCGAAATACTCAAACGCGTTGCCCCCCGTCGCATGGCCTTGCCCCATCTGTGCGTTCGTGTATTCATCTGTAGCTCAACCTCACGCCGTCTGCGACAACTGCAGCGGCTTGGGATACGCCACCCGGCCATGGTACACCCCGGCCAGCGTCCGCAGCAGCGCCTGCTCAATATCACTCAGATCCCGTAGCGTCAGGTCGCACTCCGAAAACTGCCCGTCCATCAGCCGCTTCATCACCAACTGGTGCACCGCCGTCTCCACCCGGCCTGCCGTCGGCTCCGGCATCGAGCGTACGATCGACTCCACGCCGTCGCAGATCATCAAAATGGCCGTCTCTCGCGTCTGCGGCTTGGGGCCCGGATACCGGAACTCCGATTCGGAAACCTCCTGCACATCGGGCGTTTCCTCGCCCACCCCGCCGCGGGCCTCGGCCTCGCGCGCCTGACGCTGCCGCGCGGCATGGAAAAAATACTCCACCAGCGTCGTGCCGTGGTGCTGGCCGATGAACTGATGCACCACCCACGGCAAACTGTACTCGCGCGCCAACTCAATGCCGTCCTTCACATGCCCCACAATAATCAACAGGCTCATCGCCGGCGAAAGTTTGTCGTGCCGGTTGGGTCCGCCCGACTGGTTCTCAATGAAATACTGCGGCTTGGAAAGCTTGCCGATGTCGTGGTAATACGCCCCCACCCGGCACAGCAGGCCGTTGGCCCCGATGGCGTTGCCCGCCGCCTCCGCCAGCGTCCCCACCACCAGCGAATGGTTGAACGTCCCCTGCGCCTCGGCGGCCAGCCGCTTCAGGAGCGGCTGATTGAGGTCGCACAATTCCAGCAGTGTCGAACCGGTGGTGATTTTGAACGTGCTCTCAATGCGCGGCAGAATGCTTGACGCGAAGCACGCAACCGAGAACCCCGCCAACGTCGCGAAAAGCGACGCCGTCCGCAGATGCAGAATCTCCGCATCAAACGAAAACGAAGCAATGGTGCTTGTGCTGTATATGGACCCGACAAAATGCGCCAGCCCCAGCGCCCAGACCGACGCCGCCAGCAGCGCCGAGGCCAGCACGCCCACCTCGATCAGCTTGCTGCGCGTGCGGATTTCTTTGAGCCCAAAGACAAACAGCCCCACGCCGCTGAGCGTCGTCAGGTAAAAATCCAGCGACTGCCCCAGCGCCAGCGTGACAATCAAGGCGTGAATCGCGGAAATGCCCAGCGCAAAACGCTGATTGAACGCCACCACCATGATGATCGTGGCCAGCAGCACGGAAAAAATGCCAAACAAGTACGCCCCAAATGCCATGTTGGAAAGTATGAAAACGCCCTTGGCCACAAACAGTGTCAGCAACAAAAGCGTCGCCAGCGCCCACCCGCGCCGCACCGTGATCTCGCTGGTGTTCATGAAAATAACATACAGTGCCCCCGCCGCCGTCAGCACCAGCACCATCAGCACCTGCCCCATCCACGCCAGCGCCCGGGCCCACGGGTGCGTCCGCGCCAGGTCCAGCTCATAGTAGCTTTGCGCCAATCGCAGCTTCTCATAGAGCGGCCGATCAATCTCCCGCCCCGCCGACACAATAACCGCCCCGGTCTGAATCTCCTCGGAACCCGGCGGCTGCGCGGCCACCTCCTGCTCCTGCCGCTCCTGGGTCAATTTGGCGTCAAATGTGAAAACTGGTTCCTTCTGGTCCAAAAGGAACCGAGTCACCAGTTCCACCAGTGCGCGGGGAATGTTCTTGGCCACCAAGTCGCGGAGTTCCTGGGCCGCGGGAGTGGGGTCGCCCCCAAGCACGATGATCCTCTGCTTGGGCACCAGTTGGGATCCCGGCGAATCGAGCGCCGGCCCGCTGGTGACCCACACACTGAGGCTGCGGTTGTCGCCGCTGATGCTGCGCAGCGTCTGCACATCCACCAGAGGCGACTGGTCCAGCGTGGACATCAGGTTTTCCACTTCCCGGTTGAACAGGACGCTTTCAATGCTCTGAATCGCCGCGAAGTTTTCCGGGGTCAGGCCCTTCCACTTCTCCTTCAGGTCCGCCGGTACACTTTCAAAAGTGGCATACCCGCGCAAATCCAGCGGGAGATTGCTCAGTTGGCTCAGAATGCTCTTCCACGCGTTGGCTTCCAGCCTCAGCACCGGCGCGGAGAGCTTTCGCACCACGTCCAGGTTTTCCTTGAGCTGGGGCTTCTGCACCATGAACGTGACCGGCGAGACAATATCCTTGGGCGGCTTTTCGCCGATCTTGTAGGGAACTGGGTCGCCGGGATAACAGAGGATGATCGAAGCGATGACGAAAAAGACGCTTGAGATGAGAATGACAGGGCCGAGACGCTCGCGCGAGATGCGGGTTTGACTCGCAGCTTCCGCGGCATCAGCCCGCATGGCCAGCCGCCGGGGGCTTTTTTTGGAAAACCAAAGCATAGATCGCGTCAGGCGACGCTCCTGTAGATGGACGACCCGGCCCGATCCGCTGGTCCGGCTCCATCATTATCGGTCGAATAAGCCCGGAGCGTCTGCCCCGGTTTGCCAGGGCCGCACTCAAAACGTGCCCCGTGACCGGTAACCCCATTGTAGCCGTAAGGCATGGCCACTGAGAAGATGCAACTTTTCAGAAAGAAAAACACGCGTAAGTCAATCAATGACAATATTTTATGTTATTTATTCTGGGTGGACGCCGGTTGCGAGGCCGCCGGCTGAGTCCGGGCGCCGCTGGCGGTGGCACCCTTGACTTCCACCGGGCGCTTCAAATCCGGATCGGTATTGAGCCGATTTTGCAGATCTTTGCCGCTTTGAATCATCTGGTCGTCACTCGGCTGGGCGGCGGGCTGCAACGTCACCGCCCAGACCTTTTCATCCACAAACCGAACTGGCATCAGCTCAGCAAACAGATCAACGCCCAGCCACTGATACACCGGCGCGCTGGCCGTGCGGCTGCCATGGTAGGAATATTGCAGAACCTTCGGCTCGTCCAGCGTCCCAACATTCTTGTCCAGCCGCAGGCGAACGTCGTAATCCCCGTACCAAAGGAACGGAAACGTCACCGGCGTACGCCCCATTTCGCGGTCGTTCACGTAGACCAGCGCGCCGGGAGGATCGCTGGCAATGGTGATTTTACGTTCCACGCAGCCGCCAAGTGCAACGGCGGCCAAAGCAAACGCGGATAAAATAGCAAAGGGGTTTGGTTTCATGCCCGGGATTGTAACGAGGGTGAGGCAATCATACAAAGGGCAAGAGAGGTCGGCCCTGCAGAGCCTGTCAGATCATTGGCCCGAAGGACCATCCGCGGCCAAAATGAGCCATCACAACGCCAACGATGCATAAGGCCGCGACCCCAATGCTCAGCAACAATTCCAGCGCGAAAAGCAGCGCCGTAGATACCTGCTGGCCAGGCCGCCATTCGTGAATCCACAGATCCAAATACGGTCCGAGACAAAAGCAGATGTTAGCGAGAAGGCCGGCAACAGTGCCTTTCAACCAGAAGGCGTTCTCTTCAAGTAGACGGGGCTCAAGCAGCTTGATGAGAGCCAGCACCTCGGCAATCAAAATAGCGTTAAAAAGCAGGCGCAGCTTCTCCCAACGCAGCAAAAGTTCGCGCGCGACCGGCACGGAAGCATATTGCAACGGCACGACATCCTCACTCATGGGGCACCCGGAGAAAACGTCCATTTTACTTTTCGTCAAGCAGGCCCCAAAGACATGAGGACGCTCATTTCCCACAATGAGCGTCCTCATTAGACATCAAGAGTTCGCTGGAAACAAAACACAAGACGTGCAATGTGAGTAACGCCACCGGGGCCGAAGCGTTGCATGAAGAACCGAATACCTTATTAGGGTATGCCACAAATAGCGAAAAAGAGGCCCGAAACACGGTTCGGGCGGTTCGGGCCTCTTTGAATATCGAATTTGGGGGTGCAATTACCACGCAAAGTGGGCAAAAGCGCGGTTCGCTTCCGCCATCTTGTGGACGTTCTCGCGCATCTGGATCGCCGCACCCTCGCGACGCGACGCCGCCAGAATCTCCTCCGCCAATCGCTCGCTCATCGGCTTGCCACCCTTGCCACGGGCGGCTTCCAACAGCCAGCGGAACGCCAGCGACTGCTGCCGCTTGCGGCTGACGGCCATCGGCACCTGATAATTCTGCCCGCCGACGCGCCGGCTCTTGGTCTCAATGGCCGGCTTGATGTTGTTGATCGCCAGATCAAAAACCTCGATCGGCTTCTGATCCTTGGCGCGCTTGGCGATGGCGTCGAAGGCATCGTACACCACGCGCTGCGCGGTCGCCTTTTTGCCATCGTACATCAGGCAGTTGATGAACTTGGAAAGCACGAGCGACTGATAGACCGGATCGGGCTTCAGGTTCTCGGCCGACTTGGTAAAACTCTTGGCACCCATGGAAACTTCCTTTCGTTTCTCCCGATTCGGCCACGTGGGCCGGGGATACTACCTCTCTGTTCGGAGTTCACGCTTCAGCGTGCGCCGCGTTCAACACACGCCCATGCGTGCGTCAATTCCAATTTACTTGGGCTTCTTCGCCCCGTACTTCGACCGGCTGCGCCGACGGGCCTCAACGCCTGACGCGTCCAGCACGCCGCGGACGATGTGATACCGCACACCCGGCAAATCGCGGACGCGACCGCCACGAACCAAGACGATCGAGTGCTCCTGCAGGTTGTGGTCAATGCCCGGGATGTACGCCGTGACCTCCTTGCCGTTGGAGAGCCGCACGCGGGCCACCTTACGCAGCGCCGAGTTGGGCTTCTTGGGGGTCATGGTCTTGACGACCAGACACACGCCGCGCTTGGCCGGCGAGGCCTCAAGGTCCTTGACCTTGTTGATGCGCTTGAGGGAGCGGCGGGGCTTCTTGATCAACTGGTTGATGGTTGGCATTTCGGACCTTCTTAATTTGTAACCGGCGGCGTCCGAAGGGACGCAGCGTGCGCAAAGTCGAGCCTAATAGTGTACAAGTGGGCGAAATTGTTTGCAAGCGGATGCAAAAGCGGATTTGCAGCCACACCAGGGCAATCGCATTCTCGGAAAAAATCCATTTTCTTGGCAAGAAAACACGCGTTTTTTGATAAAAAACGAGGGTGGGAATCTGCGGCCAACTTGATCATATCGGTGGTATGGCGATTTTTATGCCAACAATTCACACCTTGCAATCGCCCTGGCAGCCACCCCCGACGCAACACGACGGCATTTACTTTTCGCGGACCGTGCGATACAGTGACACAGCCCCGGCCGGATGCCAGAGTGGTCTAATGGGGCGGATTGCAAATCCGTTTGTCGCCGGTTCGAATCCGGCTCCGGCCTGTCCCTCGCAACCCCCCGCCAATGTGGGATTTGCCCCTGTTTTCATGGGGGTTTTTGCGATTTCACCCCCGCCTGTTGCATCGCTTTTGCTTGTGCCATTGGACGCCAAACGAAGCGCGAAAACGCCGTCAGTTTTCAGCGCATTTTCAGCGCTCCCAACCGCATCGGGTAGGGCCTGCGCGTCATCGGTCCCCGTCGCCTTCAGCGCTTGGCGCTCCGGTTTGACCGTTGGCGTGGTCATCGTCGGCATACCTTCCAACGCCTTGCGATGGTCCGCCAACGTGGGATGAGAGTAGACGCCAATGGTGAGTACCGGCGTGGAATGCCGGGCCAGCGTCTGGCATACGCTCACCGGCGCTCCGCCCGCCACGATCCACGATATGTAAGTGTGCCGCAGTGCGTGAAAATCAATCACCCTCCCGGACGCATCACGGTAGGCGAGGAAATCGCGGGGCTTGCGCCGCTTCCGGCGCTCGGCCGGAGTTGGCGCTTGGCGCATCCAGCCCGCCAGCCCGTCGCGGGCCGTTTGCAGGTCATCCCGGAACATTTGGGCGGTATGTTGAACGGCGGGCATGTTGAAAACGGGCTTGCCCTTGGCCCGGCCCGTCATCCATGCCGCCAGCGCCTGCGCCAATTCCAGCGCCATCGGTTGGTTGTCATCCCGCCCGTTCCGCTTGCCGCGTTTGGAGTATGCCGCCGCCACCGTTGCGCTCGGCTCGGCTGAAATCAGGTCAAAGCTCTCTGGCGTAAGGCTCGCAAGCTCGGAAGCCCGCAGCCCGGTCCCCGCCGCTACGCGGTACAGCATCGCCCGATCCGCCCCGGTCATTCCCCAGCGCGTCAGGGCGGCGGGGATATATTCCAGCAATGCCGCAAGCTCATCATGGGAGAGCGCCCGGCGTTGGTGCTTCCGCTCGGATTTTGCAATCGCCGTTTTCACCGATACACCCGCCAACGCATCGTCGCGCGTGCGGCCTTCCCTCAGTAGCCAGCGGGTGAAGAGTTTCATTGCCCGTAGGTAGTGCGAGGCGGACGCCTCAGAAAGCCCCCGCGATTCCTTCAAATCCCGTAGCGCCGCATTGATTCCGGCGGGGCGAATATCTGCAATGCGCTCCACCTTTGCCGCCATCGCCAGCAACCGAACGCGGCCCGCCGTCAGCCCGGCATGGTTGCTTGTACGCCCCCGCGCCCGCAGGTCGTTTTCGTAGGCGTCGATATGCTCCGCGATGCTCACCGCGTCCGCCGCCTTGTAGCCGTCCGCCTTGGGGTCTACAAGCCCTTCCCGCCTCAGCCGTGCCTCATTGGCCCAAAAGCTCGCCATTCGCAGCGCCTCGCCCTTGTCCGTTCCCGCCGCCCGCGCGGTCCATGCCCCGTCGGCGTTGCGGAAGCTGGCCATCCATTGCTTGCCGCGCTTGTACACACTGGCCATGATTGCCTCTTCAAAAACAGGGTGCCGGTTGCGGTGCGTCCGATGCGCACACTACATCAGAGAATGGCAGCCATATTGACAGCCTCATTGCTTGGGAAGATGTCGCTAACACTCGCTAGGCCAAGGGCTTGGCTTTCCGAATTTCGTATGGCGTTTGACCGGGAAGCCCTGCCCACAATTGAAAATTAGTTTGGATGCCATTCGGTATAGCGAGCTTATGCCTTTGGATCACTTGACCATCGCCAGCGCGTCGCCCGGCCCGGCTTGCCTTGCTCCACCCTGACCAGCAATCGCTCCGCCACAAGCAAGCCCAGCCAGCGGCTGGCCGTGTTATGGTCCTCACCGATGCACTTTCCGGCGCTCCGGCAGTCCAGATAAAACGGCATGTTCCCGGCCTGCCTTTGAAGCTCCGCGCAGAGCGCCACCAGCCGCTTGATTCCCGGCGTCTCAAACATCGCGGCCTCTGGCGGGGGTGCCTTGCATTCCAGTCTTTCCATGATTGTCTCCAATGGTGATTGCCCCAACGGATATTCCACACGCGGCCAGGCGTGGCAGAAATCAGCCCACGTCGCGTCAAACGCCTTTGTCCCGATGATCGGCAGCGCCCGCCCGTGCCAGTCCTTGACGATGGTTTTTAATTCCAGTGTGTCGGCGTTGGCCAGCGTGGGAACGGCCTTCAATGCCCGCGCCAGCGTGAAGACGTTATCGTTTCTCATTCCTTTGCGGGTTGGCAATGTTTGCACAATCGCCGCTTCAATCGCCTCATCGTGTGACAGAGAGACAGAGAGACGGAGAGACAGATGGCCATTCTGTTTCTCTGTCTCCTCTGTAGGCTCCGTCTCTCGGTTACTCTGTGTCTCTGTCCTCTCTGTCACATAACACCTATTCAAACCCGCTTCCGATGGCGATAGCAGCGGTATCCCCCC
>Ga0302320_10030192_pt1 | contig 10340 bp, 8 predicted proteins | sample Bog_T0_3_FD_202130 | JGI IMG/M metagenome (GOLD analysis project Ga0302320, IMG submission 202130) | Peat permafrost microbial communities from Stordalen Mire near Abisko, Sweden - Bog_T0_3 | ecosystem: Environmental > Terrestrial > Soil > Wetlands > Peat | place: Sweden: Abisko, Stordalen Mire... | reverse complement strand
AGGATCTGCTGCACGTCGTGGCCCGCCATGGGAAGTTTGGTGACCTCTTCTGAGGCCAGCGTGATCTCAATGCGGGTCTCTTCCGGGTTCAGAATCGGCGCCACCGTGGTTACGGTTACGTTCACCGTGCCTCCGGCAGGCACCAGCGTCACGTCCACGCCGCGCGTTTCGTCCGGCGTTACTGTGACCGAGATCGATTCGCTCTTGAATCCGGACTGCGTGGCAATCACCGTGTAATCTCCCGGCGATACCGCTTCAAAACGATAAAAGCCGGACGCATTCGCTGTCTGTTTCAAGTCGACGCCCGTGCTGGTGTTGTGGAGCGTGATGGCCACCGTGGGGATGACCGCTCCAGTCTGGTCGGTTACGGTACCTTGTACGTTGCTGCCGAACTGCGCCTGGCACGGGAGCCAAATGCAACTCAGGGCGGCAAGCACAACCCATCGGGTAATTGAGAGTGCTTTTGCTGACATCATGGTCCTCCAAGAAGGCTGCCAGGCAGCCTTGATTTCCGATTCACTAGTGGAATAATTTCACATTTGAATCATCCCAGCGAAACGCTACTCTCGGATCGCAACCGATGTCAAGCGAAAATTACGGCCCAGTGAAACTTCTCAGCCGGCGTCTGATTGTCTCTTGATCCAATAGAGATTAAATTATTTATTTTCATATATATAAATAATTCTACCCACGCAGAAAATACCCTTGCTGGTGGTCGAAAACGAGGCCTTTCGGGATGCATTCAACCCCAGAGTGACCCGAATTTCAATACGCGTTTTCATTGCTATTCTTGAATTTATTTCAATTGTGAATAAGGTGGTGAATTCCACAGGTGAACATTTTAGGGTCCATGAAACCGAGCTTCGTCTCAATATCTCCCGCAAAAACTCCATCAGCCGGCGTCATCGTGCGCCGCTTTTCTTGCAGTGAAGGCCCATTCGGCAGGCGGCAACAAGACAGGCTCTTTTGCGCGTCGCCGGGCCACCTGATCTCGGGGTTTACATCGGTCTGATGGTCGTGGTAGCGTGGCTAGGCCACTATATGTCACAACGCAAGGGAGGGCCCGCTTCGTGGACCATGCCACTACCCGCCTGTTCGCCGGCGTCGATGTTGGCGGCACCAAGATCGCGGCCGTGATTGCAGACGCCCGCGGCGACCTTGTGGCCCAGGGAACCATTCCGACTCAAGCCCAGGGTGGCCCCGCCCAGGCCGTGGAGAGAACCAGCCGCCTGCTCCACGATCTGTGCAGCAGCCATTCCGTAAACATTCTCGCCATTGGCATCGGATTGCCGGGGCTGGTCGATCCCGAAACCGGCACAATTGTCCTGCTTCCCAATCTGCCCCGGCAATGGTGGGGTTTTGCCTTCGCCGAGGCGTTTGCCGCACATACTCAAATTCCCGCCTTCCTGCTCAACGATGCGCGCATGGCGGCTCTCGGGGAATACACCTTCGGCGGCAACCGCGGCGCACGGGACATGTTGTTCGTCACCGTCGGAACCGGCATTGGCGGAGGCCTGATTCTGGATGGCAAGTTGCGCCTGGGAGCCTTTGGCGCAGCCGGCGAACTCGGCCACCAAACCATTCTTCCCGATGGGGCGGCCTGTGGATGCGGTAGCCGCGGATGCCTGGAGACGCTGGTCAGCGGGCCGGCTTTGGCCGCGGCCGGAAGAGCGCTGCTGCGGGACGGCCACGCGCCCCGGCTGAGCAAACTGGTCAATGGCGATCCAGACAAAGTCACCGCAACCCAGATGGCGATTGCCGCCGAAAGCGGTGACACGGCGGTCGGCGCCGCAATCCGCCAGGCAGCGGAATACCTGGGCGTAGGAGTGGCCAATGCGGTAACCATCACCGCGGTCCGCGACGTGGTGATTGGCGGCGGCCTATCCATATTAGGGGACTTGCTCCTCGAGCCGGTTCGCAGCGTCATCCTGGAGCGCGTCCGGATGTTTCCATCGCACACCGTAAACGTAAGCTGTTCCACCCTGGGAGAAAAATGCGGCGCCCTCGGCGGAGTTGCGCTCGCCATCGAGCAATACAACTTGGCAACATGCAAAGCCTGACCCTGACACTGGAGATGATTCATGACGAATTCTTTTACCTACGAAGCGATTGCCAAAATGATCGATCACTCGCTGCTCAATCCATCTTTGACGGCTGCGGAGATTGACGATGGGATCGCGCTGGCGATTCGATACAACGTGGCCAGCGTCTGCATCCTGCCCTGCTACCTGGCCAGGTGCGCTGAGCTGCTTAAGGGAACCACGGTTCGCCCCAGCACCACCATCGGCTTTCCCCACGGCGGGCATACCACCGCGATCAAGCTCGCCGAAGCCCGCCAGGCGCTCATCGACGGCGGCCAGGAACTGGATGTGGTGATCAACATCAGCAAGGCTCGCAGCGGGGATTGGCAATACGTGCAAAATGAGCTCTCCGCGCTCGCTGAACTGATTCATGCCGGCGGGGCGAAGATCAAAGTCATCTTCGAGAATGCGTATCTTGACGACGCCGCCAAAATCCGCCTGTGCGAAATCTGCGCCGAGATTGGCGCCGATTGGGTCAAGACTTCCACCGGCTTCGCGCCCAGCGGAGCCACTCTTGCGGATCTCAGGCTCATGCGCGAGCACTCCCCCGAGCGGGTTCAGGTCAAGGCGGCGGGCGGCATTCGCGATCTGGATGCGCTGCTGGCCGTTCGCGAAATCGGCGTGAGCCGCGCGGGAGCAACCCGCACCCAGGCAATGCTGGAAGATTGCCGAAAACGGCTCGGGCTTGAGCCCATCTCACACCTCGCCGCATAGGCGGTTCCTGGAGGGGACCATACATGACGCTTTCCGACGCAAAACGGCTGGTGCGCGAACCCATGTACCAGCAGATGTACGAGATTCTGCGAGTATTGTTGAAGACCGGCGAATTCGCCGAGGGACACCGCTTCCTGACGGAACGGCAAATCGCGGAACGGTTCAAGGTCAGCCGGCCGACCGCCAACAAAGTCCTTGCCGGAATGGTCTCGGAGGGACTTCTGGAATTCCGCAAAGGCGTAGGCACTTTTGTCTGTCCCCAGCCGCTGGACTACGACATCCAAACCCTGGTCAGCTTTACGCAGAAGGTGAAAGACGCGGGCAAGACGCCGTCCACGCGTGTTCTCGAGTTCAAGCGGATCAAGGCCTCTGAAGCAGGCACTGAGCTTGCCGCCAAGTTGCAGGTCTGGAATCAGGAACTGTTCGCCATCACCCGCCTGCGCCTGGCCGACCGTGTCCCCGTCATCCTTGAACGGCGCTGGGTGGCCACCGACATCTTCGCCGGACTCACCCGGCAGGAGCTGCAAGGATCGTTCTACGCGCTTTGCCAGGATAAGTACGGGCTGCGCATCGCAGAGTCGGACCAGACCATTCGCGCGGTAAAGCTGACCGGCGAAGACTCGAAGCTGCTTGAATCGCGCAGCGGGTCGCCCGGCTTTCTGGTCTCCGCTGTAGGCTACTCCGGCCCCAAGGCGGCATGGTGGGAAAAAACTCTCTATCGGGGAGATATGTACGAGTTTCATCGCGCCAGGTCCTCGCCGGGAAGGCTTATTTAGATCCCTCCGCAACCGGATTCAGCTTCCTGCTTCCGCGCCCACTCCGGCGAAGCGTCAAGGCGAAACCTGGCCGCCGCCCTTGCTTGGGTAACCTCCTCGGCTTGATCCGTCCAGATCGGCATTGGCATTCAAACTGCCCGCTGCCCGCACCCGAAAAAGATGGCGAGCCGGTCACCCGGGGGTATATTCTCTCGTCTCCGGGAAAATACGTTGGAAGTTCAGGTTCTATCGGCCTCCGCGGCGAATCGCCTTTCTTCGCCGGCATCCGGCTGAACCCACTTACTGTCTCCCACACTTCCAGACAGGGATCGTCCGGACGTGAACCAAAGAACCGCAAGTCTCTGCCGCAATCGAGACTGCGTTCAATCAAAACGAAAGAGGACTGAGAGTCATGCGTCGAGCGATGTTGGTTTTCATCTCAATCATTTTTTGCACCATGACTGCGAGGGCAAGCGTGAGCGTGGAAAAGACGGAGTACAAAGGCTGGGCCAATTGTTATCGAGTCACCAATGGCGAAGTGGAACTGATCGTAACCGGCGACGTGGGGCCGCGCATTATCCGCTTCGGCTTTGTGGGAGGGCAGAACCTGTTCAAGGAGTTCGCCGATCAACTGGGAAAAAGCGGCGAAAAGGAGTTTCAACTGCGCGGCGGCGACCGCGTGTGGAAAGCCCCTGAGGACCCAATCGCCACCTGGGCTCCAGACAACGTTCCCGTCGAAATACGGGTTACGCCCACCGGCCTCATCGCGCGCGAGCCGGTCGAGCCGCTCACCAACCTGCAAAAGGAAATTGAAATCAGCATGGCCCCGTCCGGTACCGCCGTCACGGTATTCCACCGCATCGTGAACCACTCGCTGTTCCCGCTCGAATTCGCTCCCTGGGCGCTCACCATGATGGCTCCTGGCGGGTTCGCGGTCTCCGGCTTTCCGCCGCGCGGACATCATCCCGCCAATCTCGAAGCCACCAATCCGCTGGTGATGTGGGCTTACACCAACCTCGCCGACCCGCGCTGGAAATTCACCAGAAAATACCTGATGCTGCGCCAGGATCCCAACAACTCCGAAGCTCAGAAAATCGGCATGTTCAATCGCGATACATGGGTCGCCTATATCCTGAATGGCGAGGCCTTCGTCAAGCGCGCTCAGCCCGATAGTTCCAAAACCTATCCCGATTTCGGCTGCTCCTTCGAGACCTTTACCAACAATGAGTTCCTTGAAATCGAAACCCTGGGGCCAATGACCAAATTGCTGCCGGGCCAGACGGTGGAGCATGTCGAGCACTGGGCGCTGTTCCGCAACGTGAAGCTGACGGCGCTCACCGACGACGAGTTGGACCGTGAGTTGCTGCCCCTGGTCCAGTCTGTCGAGGTTGCCAAATAATGATCCAGGCAGCCGCGCTGGCCTTCGGCGAAGGGCTCCATCTCATATCGCTGAACGCCGTCGACATCACCATCATCGTCCTGTATTTCGCATTGGTCCTCGGTCTTGGGCTTTACTTGCGGAGTTATGCCAACACCAGCTCGGAATTCTTCATGGCTGGCAGGCAGATGACGGCGTGGATCGCCGGCTTGAGTTTCATCTCCGCCAACCTCGGGTCGCTCGAGATGATGGGATACGCGGCCGCGACCTATCAGTATGGAATTCTGATCGCTCATGCGTACTGGATCGGCGCCATTCCCGCCATCCTGTTCCTCGCCCTGGTGATGCTGCCGTTTTATTACATCTGCCAGACCCACTCGGTACCGGGGTATCTGAAACTGCGCTACGGCAATGCCGCGCAATCTCTCTCCGCCGTCTCCTTTGCGGTGATGACCATCCTGATGAGCGGCATCAATATGTACTCCATGGCCATCGTCATGAAGGTCATCCTGGGCTGGAATATTCATTTGAGTATCTGGGTGTCGTCGCTGACCGTCGCAGTCTATGTCATGGCCGGCGGACTCTTGTCGGCGATCTTCAACGAGGTGCTGCAGTTCTTCCTCATCTGGATCGGTTGCCTGGTCATTCCAGTCGTCGGACTGATCGAAACCGGAGGCTGGAGCGGCATGGTCCTGCGCATTCAGCACAACTTTCCCGGCCGCGATTTCATTCATCTGTGGAGCACCACCGGATCGTTCGCCTCCAACCCCATGGGAGTGCACTGGACGGGGATCGTCTTTGGCTGGGGCCTGGCGATTTCATTCGGATACTGGACTACCGATTTCCTCGTAGTGCAGCGCGTGATGGCCGCCAAGGATCTGCGATCCGCCAGGATGGGCACGGTGATCGGCGCATTCTGCAAGATGCTGGTGCCATTGATCGTCATTGTCCCCGGCCTGCTCGGGCTCGCCGTGCTTCCCTTTCACCTGGTGCCGGAGAGCCAGGCCGGATTGCCCGGCGTGCATACCTACAATGAGGTTCTTCCCCTCATGCTGGCGCGCTACTGCGGGCCGGGACTGCTCGGCCTCGGCGTCACCGCGCTCATCGCCGGCTTCATGTCCGGCATGGCCGGCAACGTAAGCGCCTTCGCCACCGTCTGGACTTACGACATCTACAAGCCGCTCATGCGCAAGCGCGCATCCGACTCGCATTACCTTTCCATGGGGCGCTGGTGCTCTCTGCTGGGCGTATTCGTCAGCATCGGAACCGCATACCTGGTGATGAATTTTTCCAGCATCATTGTGTACGCCCAGGCCATCTTCGTCTTCTTCATCGTCCCCATGTTCGGCACCGTGATCTTGGGCATGTTGTGGAAACGCACCACTCCCGCAGCCGGATTCTGGGGACTCCTGGCCGGCATCACGGTCTCCTTTGCGCTCTGGTTCTGGGTCAAATTCGACCACAACGCCCTGAGATATGTGGCCTTCACCCCGCATGCGCAGGACATGGCTGAAAATATCTATCGCGCCATGTGGTCGCTGCTGGCCAACGTGCTGGTGACCGTGGGCCTCAGCCTGGTTACAAAGCCCAAGCCGGATAGCGAACTCAAGGGCCTCGTTTACAAAATGACCGAATTGCCCGCGGAGGGGCAGTTCCCCCTCTTCAAGCGCCCCATCACCTGGGCGGCGGCCGTGGCCGTTGCCTTCATCGCTCTCAACATCGTGTTCTGGTAGGGAGATTATGTTGCTTAAACACGCCATTTCCATCTGGTTCTTTATCGGATCGCTGCTCACGGTTTACGGCGTCCTGATTCTCGGCACGGGAGTGTACGGCGTCTTTGTGCCCTCCAGCAACACCGCCGTCCTGTCCAATCTCCACATCGCCATCTGGTGGGGCGCAGGCATGATGATCCTGGGCGCTGTCTTCGCTGTGCGCTCCTGGCCCTTTAAGAAATGAGCCGGAAACCCGCGCCCGCCCTGCGCCTCATCCACTAACCTTGTTTGGGAGGGTTCCATGTCTCCTTTCAAAAAGTCGACTCGCAGAGAGTTTCTGGTCGCGGGATCCACCGCGGCCCTGGCTGCCGCAACTTCGCCGGCAACCGCGACTGCGGAATCAATTGCCCAGAACACTCCCGCGGCTGAGGCGCGGGAATCGGCGCCCTTTGCCGCCGAAGTTCTCTTCGAGAGCGCGGAGCAGCGCACTTTCAGCGGCGATTCGGCTACCCAGGTCGCCATGCCGCTGGGCGGAATCGGAACCGGCTCCATCTGCCTGAACGGTTATGGCGGATTGCAGGATTTTGCCATCCACGAGCGTCCCGCAACTTCCGCGCTGCCTTCCCAATGGACCTCCAACTCTCCTGAAGCAGCCTTCGCGGTCTTGCACGTCAAGGGAGCTAACAGCGTCACCAGGCTTGTCGAAGGTCCGTTCCCGCCCTTCAAGATCTTCGATCAGGGCCTGCAAGGGCAGGGATTGCGCCGCGCCGGATTCGAGGGATTTCCCCGCTTCGCGAAATGCGTATTCCAGGGCGAATTTCCATTCGGAGAAGCGCGCTTGAGCGACCCTGCGGTTCCGCTCGAGATCAAGCTCACCGGCTGGAATCCCTTTATCCCTCTCGACGACCGGAGCTCGGGAATACCCTGCGTGATCCTCGAATACACACTCCGCAACACTTCCCGCGAGCCGGTCGATTATGAATTCTCCTACCATCTCTCGCACCTGGCGCCCGGATGCAAGCCTGAACAACTGGGATCGTTGAACACCGTGATCCCCGGCAACGGTGTGTTTCTGCACAACGACGAAGATCAAAATGCAGAGGGATTCGGCAGCGCCAGCCTTACCGTGATTGGCGGCAAACCGCGCATCAAGGGAATGTGGCTGCGCAGCCCGGAGTGGACTTACGGTTCCCTGACGGCGCTGTGGCGCGAGGTTTCCACCGGCAATTTCACCGTCAACGATGGCTCCAACAGCGTAGACACCTCCGGCCGCAACGGCTGCTCCGTTCTGATCGAGGGCAAGCTCGCACCCGGCGGCTTCCGTACTCATACCGTTCTCATCGCCTGGCACTTTCCCAACTGCTACCTGCAGGCCGGCGGGAGACCAGCAAATTCAGACGTCAGCGGAGATGTGGGCTGTCGCACCCGGGCCAGCGGGCTTCCGCCCTTGTGGCGTCCTTTCTACGCGACTGTCTGGAAGGACGCGCGCGATGTCGCATTTTACGTGGAGACCGAATACGCAAAGCTGCGCGCCCGCACCGCAAGCTTCAAAGAGGCGCTCTTTTCATCCTCCCTGCCGCCTTATGTGCTGGACGCGGTATCGGCCAATCTCGCCATTCTCAAATCTCCCACCATTCTGCGCGAGGAGAATGGCAATCTGTGGGGATGGGAAGGCTGTTTTCCCGATAGCGGCTGTTGCGAAGGCTCCTGTACCCATGTCTGGAACTACGCCCAGGCCTTTGCTCATCTTTACCCGAAGCTGGAGCGCACGCTCCGCGAAATTGAATTGGTTCGTTCCATGGATGAACGCGGCCACATCAATTTCCGCGGCGCCATACCCGACGGCCCGGTCGATCAAAGCGGACACGCTGCTGCCGACGGCCAGTTGGGCGGCATCATGAAGATGTATCGCGACTGGCAAATCTGCGCCGATAACGGCTGGCTGAGAAAGATGTATCCGCTGATGAAGCGCAGCCTGGATTACTGCATCGGCGCCTGGGACCCGGATCATCGCGGCGGCCTGTTTGAGCCCCACCACAATACGTACGATATTGAGTTCTGGGGCCCCGACGGCATGTGCACCAGCATCTACCTGGGCGCGCTCTCGGCCATGGCCCGCATGGCGCAGGCCGTGGGCCAGGACTCCGACGCGAAATACTATGGGGACCTCGCCGGGCGCTCGGCCCAATTCATGGACGGCCAGTTGTTCAACGGCGAGTACTACCAACAGAAGGTTCAATACCAGGGCCTGCGGGATACTTCATTCGCAACTTCCGTGGCTAACGTCGACGACCAGAGCAGCGAAATGCAGCGGCTCCTCAAGCGCGAAGGCCCCAGGTACCAATATGGCAGCGGATGCCTTTCCGACGGAGTCATCGGCGCGTGGATGGCCCGGACCTACGGAATCGAGACGCCGCTGGCGCAGAAGAACGTGCGCTCCACGCTGCAGGCCATCTTCAAGCACAACTTCAAGAACGACCTCAGCGACCATGCCAATGCGCAGCGGCCCGGCTATGCCTTGGGCCGGGAGCCGGGGTTGCTCTTGTGCAGTTGGCCGCGCGGCGGCAAACCTACCCTCCCCTTCATTTACTCCGACGAAGTGTGGACCGGCATCGAATACCAGGTTGCCTCGCACCTCATTGAAGAGGGTTTTGTGAATGAAGGCTTGACCATCGTCAAAGCTCTGCGCAGCCGCTACGATGGGCGCACACGCAATCCCTGGAATGAGTATGAGTGCGGCAATTGGTACGCCCGCGCCATGTCCAGTTATGCGTTGCTCGGCGCGCTGGCCGGATTCCGCTACTCCGCCGTGGAGCGCACCCTCTGGTTCGGCCCACGGTTGAATGTCCGGCCGTTCAACAGCTTCTTCTCTACCGCTCTCGGGTTCGGCTCCATCTCGCTCGACGGCCGCATCGTAACCGTCCGCATGATTGAAGGTGAGCTGCCGGTTGAGAAGCTGGTGCTGACCGTCGGAACTGAAACCACGTCGCATGACTGGAGAATCACCGCCCGGCCCAATGCAGCCGCGAGTAAATCCATCTGAGAAAGTATTTCCCGGGAAAATTCCGCCGCCTGCGCCGGCAATTTAACCAGCTAATGCTTGACAAGGTTACATTTCGCAGCTAACTTCAGTCCCATCCCCTGTGGCGTCGGCAGTGCCGCTCCTGGTTCCCCATAACTTCCCCCAGCAAGGAGTTACGCTAATGGCAGACAACTTCGTCGGCGAAATACGAATGGTCGGCTGCAACTTCGAGATTGATGGCTGGGCCTTTTGCAATGGGGCTCTGATGTCGATCACCGAGAACGAGGCGCTCTTCAACCTCATTGGCACCACCTACGGCGGAGACGGACTGACCACCTTTGCCCTTCCCGACCTGCGCGGACGTATCCCTGTCCACCAGGGAAACGGGTTCGTCATGGGTGCTACCGGCGGAGTCGATTCGGTCACGCTCACTCTCGCCCAGATTCCCCAGCACAACCACGCCCTTGGGGCGCAATCCACGGCCGGAAGCAGTCCCAGCCCGGCGGGCAATTTCTGGGCCGAGTCGGCGCTCGAGCAGTTTTCCACCGCTGCTCCGACCGGCCAGATGGGTCCGTTGCTGGGCGACACCGGCGGAGACCAGTCGCACAGCAATACACCGCCGTACCAGGTGGTCAACTTCCTGATCTCCCTCTTCGGAGTCTATCCCTCCCAATAACC
>Ga0302320_10030191_pt1 | contig 10340 bp, 8 predicted proteins | sample Bog_T0_3_FD_202130 | JGI IMG/M metagenome (GOLD analysis project Ga0302320, IMG submission 202130) | Peat permafrost microbial communities from Stordalen Mire near Abisko, Sweden - Bog_T0_3 | ecosystem: Environmental > Terrestrial > Soil > Wetlands > Peat | place: Sweden: Abisko, Stordalen Mire... | reverse complement strand
GCCTCATACCTGTACGACAACGCTTGCGACGGCATGCAGTAGGCGCCATCCGGTCCGCAGCCGCACGACCTGTCGAGTCGCGCTGCCGCGCACGACTCTCCCCGATCCGTGCCGATCGCTCGCGTCTGCGCTTCGCGCGCGCAGGTCTTCAGCGCTCTGCCTTGTGACCAGTACGGCGTCGTCCAGCGGAAGCCGTCGAGCTGGTAGAAGACGTAGGGCATCACGCCCCGGCCGTCACACGGGTTGAGCGCGCGGTACGGGTGCGACGCTGGGCAGTGCTTCCCCGGAGGATCGAGATCGTCGGGGTTGGGGCGCGCGCCAGGCTCGTTCATCTCCACGAACATCGAATCCTGCGGAACGAAGCCGGGAGCGCTCCTCTCCGCCTCCGTCTTCGACGAGCAGGCGTTCGGGCAGTGCGCACCGTCGTGGTACGGGAGCGGAACGCCGAAGGAATCGTAATACTCGTAGCGGTGTCGCTTCCTGTCGCGACCGACGACCGTGTACGCGGGTTGCTCGCCGTGATCGGCAGGCGGCGGATACTCGACCTGGTCGTCGCAGCTGGGGTACCCCGGCGAAGACTCGAAGTAGGCCGTGAGCGTCGCGTTCGCGTGCTTCGAGGCAGCGGCGCCCAGCATCTCCGGATCGGGAGAGAACATGTGGAATCGGCGACCGCCGATGCGCCCGGCAGCGACGATCGGCCGCGCGACGAGGTCGAACTTGTCGACGTTCGGCCAGAGCAGCGGCTTGTGCCACTCACCGACCTGCCGGACGAAGTCATCGGAGTGGAGCATCGCGTCGATGGTCGCGTCGCTCACGCTCCCTTCACGCGCGACGGCAGCGAGCTCGTCGAACGACGGAGGCCGCCCGCGTAGGTCCAGCGAGAGCTGGCGCAGATAGCGAGTCGGCTCGACTGTGATCGGCGTTTGCCCTTTTTCGCCCGCGGAATCGGCCGAGGGACTCGGTGGCGAGTCGTCCTGCCCCCCCGACGCAACCGTGAGCGCGCTCGGCCGGGGACCGGTGGCAACGGCACACGCGGCCAGGAGGATCGTGGCGCAGACGTAGGTGAGCCGCACGCGCGAAGCATAGCGCTCTCGCTGCCCTGGAGCTGAGGCTCGGATCATGCGAGGTTCGAGCCCACGTCCAATGCTCAAACGAATCGCCCGACGACTCGCTTTCGAAGTTCAGCATTTCCCCGAGCGAGTGCTCGCCAGCCTTCCAAGCGACCTGAAGTACCGGCGGGGGATGATCGACATGGAGTCGAGTATCGCGAACGCGCAGCGCGCGGGTTTCACGCCAGCTTCGATCATCGACATTGGCGCGTATCACGGCGACTGGTCGAGAATGGTCCGACGAATCTACCCGAACACGCCCATCTTCATGCTCGAGGCGAATCCCGAGATGGAATCGCATATCGCGAAAGCTGCAGTCGAGGTCGGCAATGCGAAATATCGGGTCGCGCTCCTCGGACCGAAGCCCGATCCGTCAGTGCTGTTCCATGTCATGGAAACGGGGTCGTCGGTGTTCGCCGACAAGAGTTTGATGCCTCGTTCGGCCACCAGGCTGTCGATGACGACGCTCGACGAGGTGCTGTCGAAAGCGGGCGATCTCGCCGCTCCGCATTTCCTGAAGCTCGACGTGCAGGGGTACGAGCTCGAGGTGCTACGCGGGGCCGAACGCGTCCTCGCAAAGACGGAAGTGGCGCTGCTCGAAGTGTCGCTCATCGAGTTCAACGAGGGCGCCCCCCTGTTCGCCGAGGTCGTTGCGTTCATGGCCGCGCGAGGACTCGTGACGTACGACATCAGCGGTTTTTCGCGTCGAGAGTCCGACAGGGCCCTCTTCCAGGTGGATCTTCTTTTCGCGCGTGAATCGAGCGTGCTCCGCTCGAAGAGAGCGTTCTGGAAAGCAGAAGCCAAGTATGCGCCGCAGGCCTGACGTCGCCTGCTCTTCGGCTGTCGCGCGTCGCGGTCGCCGCGATCCTGGTCGAGGACCGCGGCGACACACGCGCTAAGCCACCGTCAGTGCCCGGCGCCGTTTGCGACCGACGATGCAGACGCCGCTGCAACCCCGGTCGCAATCGCCGGGACCGTCGGCGATGCGAGCGGGGTCAGCGCGATCGGAGCGACCGGCGCATTCGGCACGATCGGGCTCTGCACGGCCGCGCTCGACGCCGTCGGTGCGCTCGACGCCGTCGGCGCGCTGGCCGCCGCGTTCGCCGCGGCCACGATCGCCTTGTCGGCGCTCTTCTGCCGCTTCTTCCCGACCTTGCCGTGCGTCGGCTCCTTCCCCTCGGCGACCGCCTTCTTGTTCGCGCGCTTCGTCGAGACCGCCTTGTGCGCGATCGCCTTCTTCACGCCGAGGAGCGCGGCGAGCCCGGGGTACTTCGCGGGGAGCGAAGGATCCCGCTGCGCCGCCAGGGCGAACGACGGCTTGAGGCTCGCCATCGCGGCGCGCATCACCGTCCAGCAGATCCCCTCCTGGGCCTGGCCATAGACGTCCCAGGCCGAGCTCGCGGTGCGCATCGACGACCACTCGTTGGTCACCGCGAAGGTGGAGAGAATCTCGTCATAGGGCGGAGCGGTCGCGCCGACGACCAGCCCGTAGTTCGTGAACTTGCGCAGATCATCGACAGCGAGCGGCAGCGTGACGAGCTCCGCCTTCTTCGGCGTGATGCCGCGGTAGTCCGCGCCGCTCTCCGGGACGAAGTTCGAGGGGACCGGCGGGATGAGCGCGTTCTTCGGGGGCGGAGTCAGGTATGCCATCGCGGCGAGTGCCGTCGCGGCAGACACCGTGGCGGGGGGAGTCGCCGCGATCGCGACGGGAAGGGGCGAAGGGTGCGGCTGTACGGCGGGGGTGGCAGTCACTTCGACGGACGACGACGTCGTCGTCGCTTCGGCTTCGGGCACGGTGTTCTCGGTGGGCATGGCGGACCTCTCGGTGGATGTGGACTTCGCGTGAGAAACGGGGCTGTGCGTGACGGTCTTGTGGGCGGGCATGGCGGACCTCTCGGTGGACGTGGACTTCGCGTGAGAAACGGGGCTGTGCGTGACGGTCTTGTGGGCGGGCATGGCGGACCTCTCGGTGGACGTGGACTTCGCGTGAGAAACGGGGCTGTGCGTGACGGTCTTGCGGCTGGGCATGGCGAACCTGTGGGCTGTTGGGTTGAGTTTTCGAAAGCAAGGCAAGGTCGAAGAAGACGGAAGTGCGGAGCGTGAGATCGGTCGAGGAGTGGCACCGCCGCCGCTACGCCGCCTTGGCGTGAACGAGCGCGCGGCGGCCGTAGCGGGCGGAGAGCTTGACGAAGACCTTGTGTCGCGCGCGCCGGAGGCGCTGGCTCGCTCGTGCTCGGACACGCTCACTGCATGCGGCATACGCACCGTTGACGAACGCGCGCACCGACGCGTCGTCGCCGTAGGTCGTGGTGAGCAGCGCACGCAGCTCGTGCCCCCCCTCGGCCTCGATCATCCGGACGACCTCGGCCGCCGCAGCGCGCCCGTGCGCCTCGACGCGGAAGGGGTCACCCGGGTGGCTCTCCTCGTCGAAGGCGAACAGCGCCGGGGCACGGTGCTCGCGTCGTCGCTCGGCGAAGATCTTCGCCTGGGTGAGGAGGCGGAGGTTTCGCGCAACGTAGACGCGGCACACCGGCGATCGAGCCGCCTCGAGAAACGCGAGAAGGACGCTCTGGTCGAGGTCCTCGCACCCCGGCCTCCGCAAGCGCGCTCGGATGCGGACGAGCATGGGCGTGAAGGCGACCAGGAGGAGCGATTGCCACAGCGGCTCGGGTGAGAGCTGAAACTCCGCGACGACAGCGGCGTGGATCGCCTCGCGGTCGACCGCGAAGAGGGACGACCCGCGCGCCGTCGCCGTGACGAGCGCGCCGACGGTCTCGTACGGGGCGAGCGCGCGGTGGCGAGGGCGCGCCTGGGCATAGATGCGCTCGGCGCGGCTGCCGGAGAGGGTCTTCTTGAGCTGGTCGAGGGTGTTCGAGAGGGACATGACAGTGGACTCCTTGTCGGCGGGGTTCGTTCGTTCGCCGATGCCCCACCAATTAGGAAACGCAACGCTCTCGTGGCCCTCTCGCGACGCTCTTTTGATCGGGGGCGTAAATCCTTCGTGATCACGGACATCTGGCGACGCGTTCGTTCACCAGAGAGCGTCCAGAGAGCGCCCAGAGAGCGTCCAGAGAGCGTTCGCCGACGTCGCACGGGACGCGCATGCGTCGACGCGAGGCGCCTTCTACGGCGCCAAGAACGGTTTCTTTGACGCCGTGAATCCGTTCACGGCCGCCATGAACGCGTTCTTTGACGCCGTGAACGCGTTCATGACCGCCATGAACGGTTTCTTTGACGCCGTGAACGCGTTCTTTGACGCCGTGAACGCGTTCATGACCGCCATGAACGGTTTCTTTGACGCCATGAACGCGTTCTTTGACCCCGTGAACGCGTTCTTTGACGCCGTGAACGCGTTCATGACCGCCATGAACGGTTTCTTTGACGCCGTGAACGCCGACTACGAGCTACTCATCGTCGACTCGTACGCACTCATCGTGGTCCCGTAGACGGTGATCGGGGGGCACAGCTGCGCGTCGCTGTTCACGGCGAGGTCATCGCGGGATTCGTGCCGACACGTCGGCACGATGGCGTCCACCCGCGACCCCCACGGCGGACTCCACCCGCGTCACGCGCGACTCATCGCCGTCGACGTCGCTCCTGAACGACACGCACGACGCCCGGATCGGGGTGCTCGGCCAGCGCATCGAAGTCGACGCTCTCGACGATGACCGCGGGGTTCAGTCGAAAGCTCCCGCGGCGGTCCCCTTCGAGGACTTCGAAGCCTGGGGGGACGAGCCCTTCGAACGCCTGGCGGAGCTGGGTCGTGGCGCTGCGACTCTCACCGATCCCGAGCGCATCTCGCGACGACCACGCTTCGAGCGAACGATCGCGGGCCACGATGCAGCGCAGGAGGATGGCGAGACGGCTGTCCTGCATCTCGCGCAGCGTTCCGTTGATCGCGATCTCGGTCCGCCCGCCTCGCGTCACCTTCCCGTCGATCGCGATGCGCGGCGCCCCGACGGCCCCCACGCTCCCCGCGCCCGACAAAGCGCGCCGCGCGAGCGCCGCGCACTTCGCGTGATCCCCCCTCCCCGCCTTCTCCAGCATCTCGCGCACTTCGCGGCTGAAGAGCTCGATGTTGTCGCACACGTCCTTCTTCACGAAGGCGTCGATGCCGCGCTTGAACAAGTTCGCCACGAACTGCGGATCCGACGAGTACCCGGTGAGCACCAGGATGGGAGTCACGTGCCCTTCGCCGTCCGCCACATGCCGCGGGTCGCTCTGCCGCGCTGTGACGGTCACGCGCTCGCCCCCGGTGATGAGCGCCGTCAGATCTTTCGCGTCCAGCGGGAGCTGCTGATCGAGGACGAAGTAGCAGAACTCCTCCTCGGCGATCGCGGCGAGCGCTTCTTCGACCGTCGCCGTAGAGCGCGGGGAGTCGCCGCGCGAACGGAGGACCCTGCAGGTGATCTCGTTCGCCGCCGGATCATCCTCGACGACGAGCACGCGGTGCCCGGTGGACGTCATGTGCGCTGCCTCGCCGGGATCACCATCGTCACAGTCGTCCCCTTCCCCAGCGCGCTCGCGATGCCGAGCGTGCCGCCATGCACCTCCTCGATCGCGCGCCGCACGATGAGCATCCCGACGCCCGTGCCTCCGGGCTTGCGGCTGCCGAACGGGATGAAGAGCTTCGGGATGCGGTCCTCGGCGATCCCGACCCCCTCGTCGGCAACGCGCAGCTCGATCTCGCTCCCGCCGCCGCGCACGCTCGCGCTGACCCGCACCGCCAGCCGGTCGGCGTCCACGCCGTACGCCTCGACCGCGTTCTGGAGGACGTTCTGGAGCGCTTGAAGGAGCGCGTGGCGATCGACGTCGGCGCGCAGCTCCGGGTCGATGTCGTTCGTGAACGCGACCTTCGCGGCCCGCGCGCTCACTCGACCGAGGAGCTGGGCGCGCGCCTCGTCGACGAGCTTCGCCAGCCCCTGTTCGGCGAACACGGGCCTGGGGCGGCTCACGTAGTCGCGCGCCCGGAGCACGATCGCGAACACGAACGCGCTCCGCTCGCGGACGGTCGCCAGGTGGTCCCGGAGGAGCCCGAGGCTCCGCTCGGGGCGCTCCAGCTCGGCGGCGAGCTCCTCGAGCGCCAGGTAGATGGCGTTCTTCGTCTTGCGCACTTCGTGATCGAGCATCTGCGCGAAGGTCTCGACGCCGCGCTCGACGGCGCGCTCGGCCAGCTTCCGCGCCCCCTTGCCGTGGCGGCGTTCGAGCTCGCCGAGAACGTCCTCGAGCGCCTGCTCCTCCGACTCGACCCTGGCGCGCTGCCGGCGCAACTGCGCGTGCCGGTGGCCTGCCGCCTCCGCCGAGCGCCGCACGTACGGATCGCGATCGGCGAGAAGGCGCAGGTGCGTGGTCTCGAAGAGCCCGTCAGGGAAGGCGTCGCACACGTCGGCGACGGCCTGGCGGAGGATCGCACTGAGGCTCTCGACGAGCGGCAGCAACGTCTCGAGGATCTCGTCCGCGTCGCCCACGTGCCCCTCACGCAAGCGCGCTCCACACGCGCGCACGGCGCGGCGAGCCGCTTGCTCGTCGCCCGACGCGATCTCCCGGCGCAGCTCGTCGGCGGTCACGCGTCGTCTCGGAGCGAGTGCCCGTAGCGCTCGCCGCGCTCGAGGAAGGCGTCGCGCCCCCCTTCCAGCGTCTCCACGTGCGCCAGCACCTCTTCGAACGTCCCCGCCGCGGCGACCCCGCCGTGCCCGTCGTCTCCGTTCGCGAGCATGATGATGCGCCCGGCTTGGCAGAGGACCGGCGGATTGGGGTTGTGCGTGACGAGGATGATCTGCCGCCCGGCCTTCACGCTGGCGACGATGCGCTTCACGAGCACCGTGTAGATGTACGCGTTGTCGAGGTTGTCCTCGGCCTGGTCGATGAGGAGCGGGGCGGCCGACTGCTGGAGGATGATCGCCAGGATGCACGCGCACCGTTGCCCGGTGGAGAGGCGCGACGAGGCTCGGTACTCGTGGCCCACCTTCAGCGCGATGAGCGGCGCGTCTTCGCCCCGCACGCGCTCGATCTCGTGGAGGCGGCCGCTCGCGCGCAGGAGCGCGAGGATCTTCGCGGCGCGCTCCTCCTTGCCGGTCTTCGCGGGGTCGATCTCGACCAGGGGCCCTGTCTCGTTCTGCTCGGCCATCGACACGAGCACGCTCGGCGCGATCCGCTGCGCAATCGTGTCGAGGAAGCTCGCCGGCCGGATGTTGGCACCGTGGAGGATGTCGGCGAGGAGCGCGCCGTACCGCGCCTGGTTCTTCCCCGGCTCGACGCTCACGCGAACCTCGCCCTCGAGCGCTCGGTTCAACTCGGCCGCGACGCGAACACGGTGCGCGGACTTCTCGTCGAGCAGGCGTGTCACCTCGGCGAGCAGCGCGGCCCCTTCTTCGCGCCGCGCCCCCTCCTCGCGTCGCCGATCGGCGAGGCGCTTGGCGACGCGCGACAGCTCCTCGAACTTGCGATGGAGCCGCTCGCTCTGCGCCGCACGTTCGCGATCGGCGTCGTCCTGGAACACGAGCGCCTGGTACGCATCGTCTTCCTTGGCGTGAGCGGCCGCGAGCGTGCGCCCCTCTTCGCTGGTGGCGCGCTCCGCCGCAGCCAGCTCCGTGCGCAGGCGCCCCGCGCCCCCTTCGAGCGCGCCGGCCGCACGCTGGATCGCAGCGTGGGTGCGGCGGAACGACTCCCCGTGCGCGCCACGCTCCAGCTCCCCCTCGACGGCGCGCGCGAGCTTCTGGAGCGCGTCGTGCGTGAACGCGTCGAGCGCGCTGCGCACGGCGGCCAGCTCGCCGGCGAGCGCAGACATCGCGGCCCGCTCGCGCCCTCGCTGCACCTTGGCCTCGTGCGCGCGCGCTCGTTCGGCGTGCGCCGTGCTCCGTGCGCCCCCGGCCGCGCCCGGTGAAGCGAGGTCGAGCCCCTTGATGGCCTCGATCACAGTGGGGAGCTCCCCCTCGCGCGCAGCATCCTCCGCGATCTCGTCCGCGAGGCGGCGGCGCGCGTCGGCGTTCTGCGCGAGCTTCCGATCCAGGTGCAGCACGTGCTCGTCGATGCGACGGATCTCCGCCTCGGCGAACCGGTCGATCAGCGCGAGCTGCGCGGCGACGTTCCGGCCGATCCCTTCGATCTCGTTCTGCGCGTACGCCTCGATCCCGAACAGCTCTCCGTCGAGCGACACGCTCGCGAGCTCGCCCTTCGCGTTTCGCACCACGGGCTCGGCACCGTAGGAGCGCGAGATCGCGTACGGCGCGTCGTGCCGCGTCCGCACGCCCACGTCGGCGCGCCCGGGGCCGAGCGTCTCACGGACGTACTCGTCGTGCTCCTCGGCGAAGTCCTCCGTGATCTTCGCGCCGAGCGCGAAGCGGATGAAGTGGAGGACTCCGCTCTTGCCGGTGCCGCGGCCGCCGATGATGCAGGTGAGGCCCGGGTCGAACTGAAGACTGACGTCGCGAAAGTGAATGCCGGAAGTGATCGAGAGCGACTCGATGACGTGGTGAGAAGACATGACCCCCCGCTGGAAGAGCTCGGCGAAGGGGGCGGTGTATCACTCGAGGGGGAGCGCGCAAGGAGAGCGCTCGAAACGCTACCTGCTTCGAAAGAAACGAACCGTCTCGAGATGCGCAAGGCCGCTGGCGCTCTCTGATCGGTAGCTTGGCAGAGAGCTCGAATCGACATACAGGTCGTGCCCGGAGCACGCATCTTGGTCAAAGACACGCTGAGAAAGCTTACGCGGCGGCTGGGCTACGAGGTCATCAACATGAACCGTCCGGGGGCGAGCAGCGCCGTCCCCGCCGGCTTCGACCTCGAGACCACGGCGACGTACGCGCGGGTTCGCCCCTTCACGATGACCTCGGCCGAGCGCATTGGCGCGCTCGTCGAGGCAACTCGCTACATCATTCGCGCAGGTATTCCCGGAGGGATCGTCGAGTGCGGCGTTTGGAAGGGGGGGAGCATGATGGCCGTCGCGCTCACGCTCGCGAACGCGCGCAACGCCGACAGGGACCTGTACCTCTTCGATACGTACGAGGGAATGACCAAGCCAACGGCGGTGGACGGCCAGCACGCTCGAACGACGTGGAGCGAACGGCAGACGGCCTCGCACAACACGTGGGCGTACGCAGGGCTCAAGGAAGTAAGGACAAACATCGCAAGCACCGGCTACCCCACCGATCGCGTTCACTACATCGTCGGCAAGGTGGAGGAGACCGTCCCGAGCTCGGCGCCAGACTCCATCGCGATCCTCCGCCTCGACACCGATTGGTACGAGTCGACGAAGCACGAGCTCGAGCACCTCTTTCCGCGCCTCTCCAAAGGCGGCGTGCTCATTATCGACGACTACGGCACGTACCCCGGGGCCCGGAAGGCCGTCGACGAATACATCAGCGACCGCCGACTTTCACTGTTTCTGAATCGGATCGACGCCGACGCGCGGCTCGCGATCAAGCTCTGATCGGAGCGCGCATCAGACCGAGCACGCGCCAACCGCCCGTACGTGCGAGCTACGCTTGGAGGCGGCTGCGCCACGCCTGGCAGATCTCTTCGAAGATGTGATCCAGGTTCTTGGTGATCCCCCACCCGGGATAGTGCGCCTGCATCTTGCGAAGGTCGCTGATGTAACAGATGTGATCCCCCTCGCGATTCTTGTCGAGGTACTCGGAGCGCATCTTCTTCCCGGTGAGCGCGGCGACGCGGTCGAACGCCTCCAGGACGCTGCACGAGTTCCCACGCCCGCCGCCGAGGTTGTAGACCTCGCCGGGGCGGGGCGCCTTCGCGAACGCTTCGATGAAGCGCACCACGTCGTGGGAGTGGATATTGTCGCGGACCTGCTTCCCCTTGTAGCCGAAGATCTTGTACGTCCGCTCTTCGAGGTTGCACTTCACGAGGTAGCTCAGGAACCCGTGGAGCTCGACGCCCGAGTGGTTCGGCCCCGTGAGGCAGCCGCCGCGGAGCGCGCAGCACTTGAGGCCGAAGTAGCGGCCGTACTCCTGCACCATCACGTCGGCGGCGACCTTGCTCGCGCCGAACAGGCTGTGCTTGCTCTGATCGATCGTGAAGTCCTCGGCGATGCCGTTCTCGTACGCGGGATCGTCGTAGTCCCAGCGCGTGCCGAGCTCGCGCAGGCGGATGCGGTTCGGCGCGTCGCCGTAGACCTTGTTGGTGCTGAGGTGCACGAACACCGACTCGGGGACGCTGAGGCGCGTCGCCTCGAGCATGTTCAGCGTGCCGACGGCGTTCACGTCGAAGTCGTCGAAC
>Ga0302320_10030190_pt1 | contig 10340 bp, 7 predicted proteins | sample Bog_T0_3_FD_202130 | JGI IMG/M metagenome (GOLD analysis project Ga0302320, IMG submission 202130) | Peat permafrost microbial communities from Stordalen Mire near Abisko, Sweden - Bog_T0_3 | ecosystem: Environmental > Terrestrial > Soil > Wetlands > Peat | place: Sweden: Abisko, Stordalen Mire... | reverse complement strand
CGAGGGAGATGGATGGCGGTGCGGAGCGGGGACGCAGCGACCGGGAACGCAGGTCGGCGGCGACGCGCCAGGCGACGCGGGCGAGGAAGGCGCGTTCGTTCAAGAGGTGCTGCCATCCGCGATTGCGATAGAGCTTCAAGAAGGTCTCCTGGACTGCGTCTTCAGCATCGTGGGCGTTGAGCAGGACGGCATAGGCCACGCGGAAGACGAAGCGCGACTGGCGCTGGACGAGTGCCGTGAACTCCGCGTCTTCGCCGGTGGTCAATGCGAGCGTGCTCCTTGTGTTGCTGCCGGACGATGCGGGCAAGTTGAGCAAGTGTACATAAGTAAAGACGGGAGGTGGGGGCGGAGTGTTCGGCCACCTGCGGTGGGGCCGGTTGCCTCTGGCGGGTAGAACAAGCGGCTGTGGTTTCCCACCCATCCGCGATGAAACTGCGGATGGATGGGGCACGGGCAACTTTGAGGGGCAGGGGATTGTGTGGGTAAAGCAGAAGCTGTGGAGGCGAAAAGCGGCTCCGCGGCGGAAGAAGAAGGCGGGGGTGACGAAGGCGGCAGCGGTGGAGTGAGAGGCGGTCTTGTCCCAGGTCTCGGAGGCGATACCTGTGGCACCCGGCAATCGGCCAACCGGCAACCCGCTTTTATATTCTCACCGCACTGTCTGGCGGCCTATACTGTTGCCACGGTTCCAAATGCCAGTGATCGACCGCCAATCCGCGATTTTCTTTGTGGGTCAACTCCGCTCTGCACGTCTGGCGGCGTTAGCTGATGCCGAAGCCTTCGATGAGATTATCCACGTTGTCGAACGACTCGGGAGCTACCTCGGCGGCAAACTCAGCGATCTCGGCGTTTACCGTAAGGTGCTCACGAGTCCAGACCTAGCAGGTAGGTCGGGGCTGGCAGAGCCGCCCAGCCACCTCAGAGCCCTTCTCACGCCGTTTGCGCGTCTTTACGATTTGGTGAAGGAGGCTCGCAATGACGCGCTTCATCAGGGTGCTTCCGCAAGGCATCTTACTAAGCATGCGATTGAGCTAACAATTGTCTTGGAGGATGCGTTGAGCACCTATTTTGAACCCATGGTAGCGGATTTTATGGTTCGGAACCCGGACCGCGCGGAATTCTGGCAACCCATCGGCTTCATTCGCCAGCAAATGCTCGCGAACTCCTATTCGTACCTGCCGGTTCTTGGGCATGACGGAGTCTGGCGAATCATCTCGGACACCTCGGTTGCTCGCTTCCTTGGGCTCGATCAATTTGGGGGCACGCGCAAATCGCGATTGGCGACTACCCTTGAAAATGCGTTTCTAAAGGATCCTGACCTCTTGGAGCTTGCCAATGATCTCCCTCCGGATGCTGATCTTTGCAAGGCCTTGGAGCTGCTCAAATCCAAGAGTGTGATGCTGGTAAAGGATCCCGATGGACGGGATATCCTTGGCATCTTGACGGCCTTTGACCTGTTGTGATCCCTAGCAACTGTCGGCCGCCAATCTCTCTGTTTCATCCTTCTACTATGGTTGGTAGCTCCAAAGATCGCCTGGATACCCATTCGCTGCGTCGCCACCGAAGAGCCAGATATTTCCATTAGGATCAATAGGGATTCCTACTGCTCCGTACCGGGCTCCAGGAACATTGCCGGGAGCAGGAGTCCCAGGGGTCCCATAAACGCTGATCGCATTCCCGGTACTGCTCCCGCTCATCCAGGTCCATTCTGTAGTCGAGGGATTGAACTCCCATAGGTCATTGAATTCCTCAGAAGCATCCGTCCCTCCGAAGAGCCAGAGATCTCCGAGGTTGTCAGTCCAGCCGACTGAGTACATCCGGGCTCCAGGGACATTGCTAGAGGCGGCGGTGCCGAGAATCCCGTAGACGCCGGCTGCATTAACCGTGTTGCTGCCACCCATCCATGCCCATTGATTACTTCCGGTGCTGAATTCCCAAAGGTCGTTGAGATAACCCTCCGCCCCGTTTGAGTCAAGGCCGTTGCCTCCAGAGAGCCAAAGATTTCCATTACTGTCGGTCCAACTAACTGCTCCCCCTCGTGCCCCCGGTGTAGTCCCGGAGGTAGCGTGCCCCTGCGTTCCGTAGATGCCAAACGCACTTTGTATGCTACTCCCGCTGACCCAAGTCCACTCGTTGCTTGTCGGGCTATACTCCCAGAGGTCGTTGAAATCCGTCCCCCCGAAGAGCCACAGATTGCCGTTCTTGTCGGTCCAACTAACCGCTAGACTGCGAATTGGCGGCCAATTGTTAGGGGAGGGTACGCCTTTTTCGCCGTAGTTACCAGTTGTCTTCGAAGTACTGAGTGTGGTGCTTCCGCCCATCCATGCCCATTCACCCTTGGAGATGCTGAACTTCCAAAGATCATTGAGATTTCCACCGGATATGGGATTGGCGTCATATCCGTAGATTATGGAGCCGCCAAAGAGCCAAAAGTCGCCGACATTATCAGTCCAACCGGCTGACCCGGTTCTTGCGCCAGGGGTGTTCCCAGAGTCAAAGGTGCCCAACGCACTACCCACTGCTGGACACCCAAAAACCCCATTCTCCCAATTGCTACAGAATAGTAGAGTGTTGCCTGACACCCACGTCCAGTCGCTTGTTGAAGGGCTGTATTCCCAAAGGTCGTTGAGAGTGTATCCGACGGAGGACGTACCCCCGAAGAGCCACAGGTTCGGAGCACTATCGGCCCAACTGACTGCATAGGCTCTACCGGACGGGACGCCGCTGCCAGCAACACCTAAAGTGCCATAGAGACCCGACGAGGTCCCATTAACGCACCCACCCACACAAGTCCATTCCTTATCACCTGCCACGGCAACGCTGGTAGTCGCAGTTGCAGCAGCGTAATCAACGCTGGCAGCTTGGCTTGCGCTCAGAGCAATAGTCCCTGCTCCTGTCAGCGTGACCGTGTTGCCCGAGACGGTCGCTGGTCCACTTTTAACCGCGTAGGTCACCGCTCCGCTTGAAGCCGATGTGGCTGAAATTGTGAACGGCGGATCTCCATATGTCTTAGGGAGGATTGTCGCAAATATGAGGGTAGGTGTCGTGAGTTGCGTCGTGCCGCCGCCGCTATTGCCCCCACCGCCGCAACCGGCAACCTCCGTTAGGACGACCGCCACTGCCAACATGATGGTGAAGCTCCTAACGAAGGAAAAGACCTTATAAGTTGCTCCTTTTTCTGGCATCTGTAAACCCTCCGACAGACTTCACTGGACAGTGTACTCCTATATCACCGAGGGACCTTCTATTCTCCTGGGAATTATTCACTACTAGCTGGCGAGCGCCTAACTCGCGCACTGCAGCCCCGAATGCGCTTCTCCGCAGCCTGTAAAGCCCGCATTGATTCTGCTGGCTTTTTGCCGGGGTTGAAACCCCGGCCTCCCTCCGTTTATAGAACCTTGCGGCACGGCTGAAGCCGTGCCCTGTTACAAGGCGGCTGCTTCAGGTTCATGGTTCCCACCCTTTCGCAAAGAACGCGGATGGATGGGGCACGGAAGAAGGTTGGGACACCCAGCATTGTAGTTTATTCAAAGATGGCCACACGTCCGGCTTACTCTCCAACCGTTTTCTTCCGGCTGAATGTGCCGCAATCGACCTGCTGAAAAGAACCGGGGAGAGCATTCTCAATCGCAGTGACAATCGCGGGCAGACAATTTTTGAGGATCTCCCATTCAACGGAGGACAATGCCACTATGCCAAGATTGCACCCTTTGAGGTTCTGCTCATGGAGAAGCGTTCTATCGCCGGTTAAAAAGACGTCAATTCCGTTTTCTTCGGCTGTCCGCAAAAGTTCGCCGTTCTTGAGTCCGGCCCAGCCTCTGTAACCGACGGTGAAGACCTCATGCGCGCCGAGGTTGTTGCGCAAGCGGTGCGCGAGATTCTCGTCGAGCAGCACTTTCATGGATGGGCCAGTCCGCGCTGTGCATGAGCAAACTCGATCAAGCGATCGATCTGGGCGGCGGAGAGCGTAGGCCAATCCTCGCGTATCTCCTCAAGGCTCTCGCCCATCTCGTAGCTGTTGACAATCCCGTCAGGCAGGATGCGCGTGCCACGCACGATGGGCCGTCCCGAGACCTTGCCGGGGATTGTTTCGATCAGCTCACAGGCCGTCCAATCAATCTCTTTCTCTGTTTCCATGTTCGCCATGCATTTAGCCTCCTTCGCTTCGTGCTCAAGCGTGAAATGCACTTCCATGAGGCCCAGGATACGGAAAAATCTGGGGCGAGGCAAGGTTGACTCCGGGAATCGCGCCTCTCAGAATGAAGAAACGGCCCGCTTCTCTTGGTGAGGAGCGGGCCGGTTTGTTTGTTGGTGCGTAGGTGCGTTACGCCTTGGCGGTGGTGAGGGCGCCTAGGTCGGCGGCTAGTTTTTCTGTGCTGAAGGCTTCGATGAGGTCGCCTTCTTTGAGGTCGTTGAAGCCGCCGAGGCCGATGCCGCACTCCATGCCGTTGGTGACTTCGCGGGCATCGTCTTTGAAGCGCTTGAGGGAGCCGATTTTGCCCTTGAAGACCTGCTCAGTGCCGCGCATGACTTTGACTTCAGAGTCGCGGCGGATGGAGCCGTCTTGTACGCGGCAGCCGGCGATGGTGCCGACCTTGGGGATGCGGAAGACGTTGACGACTTCAGCACGGCCGAGGTAGTTCTCCTTGAAGGTTGGATCGAGGAGGCCCATCATGGCCAGGCGGATTTCGTCCTGCAACTCGTAGATGATGGAGTGCAGGCGGATCTCAATGCCTTCCTGCTGGGCGAGTTCGGCGGCCTTGCGCTCAGGGCGGACGTTGAAGCCGATGATGATGGTGTTGGAGGCGGTGGCGAGAAGGACATCGCTCTCAGTGATGGAACCGACACCGGAGTGGATGACCTTGATGCGCACCTTCTCAGTAGACATGCGGGTGAGCGAGTCGGCGAGGACCTCTACAGATCCAGTCACGTCACCCTTGATGATGAGCGGGAGGTCTTTGACTCCGGCGGTGCGGATTTGCTCGGCGAGGCCTTCGAGGGAGACGCGGGAACTCTTGGCGAGCTGGGCGTCGCGCTCCTTCATCTTGCGGTATTGAGCGATGCCCTTGGCCTTGTCGCGATCGGCGACGACGAGGAAGGTGTCGCCGGAGTCGGGCATGGATTCGAGGCCGAGGACTTCGACGGGGGTGGAGGGGCCGGCTTCTTCAATGGCGCGGCCGCGATCGTCGAACATGGCGCGGACTTTGCCGAAGGTGTTGCCGACGATATACGAGTCATTCAGGTGGAGGGTTCCATCCTGGACGAGGACCGTGGCGACTGCGCCGCGGCCGCGATCGAGCTTGGCCTCAATGACGGAGCCGACGGCCTTGCGGCCGGGGGTGGCCTTGGGGGCGCGGATGTCGGAGACCAGGCAGATCATTTCAAGAAGCAGGTCGAGGTTGATGCGCTTCTTGGCGGAGACCTCGACGAAGACGGTGCCCTGATCGCCTGCGCCGGCCCATTCTTCGGGAATGAGGCCGCGATCGGCGAGCTGCTTTTTGACGCGGTCGGGGTTGGCTTCGGGCTTGTCGATCTTGTTGACGGCGACGATGATGGGGACGCCGGCTGCCTTGGCGTGATCGATGGCTTCGAGGGTCTGGGGCATGACGCCGTCGTCTGCCGCTACGACGATGACGACGATGTCAGTGACTTTTGCGCCGCGGGCACGCATGCGGGTGAAGGCTTCGTGACCCGGGGTATCCAGGAAGACGATCTCGCGGCCGGAGGCTGGAGAGCCCTCTTTGGAGAACTTCACCTTGTAGGCGCCGATGTGCTGGGTGATGCCGCCGGCTTCGCCGGCTGCGACGTCGGTCTCGCGAATGGCGTCGAGCAGCGAGGTCTTGCCGTGATCGACGTGGCCCATCACCGTAACAACAGGTGACCGGGAGACTTCGAGCTCGCCGGTGTTTTCAGCTTCGAGAACTTCTTCGATGGCCTGGTTGGCGATCTCTTCTTCGTAGCTGATGACGGTGGCGGCAGCGCCGAACTTGGCGGAGACGTCCTTGACCATTTCAGCGTCGAGGGACTGGTTGACGGTGACGAAGATGCCGCTCATGAGGAGGGTGGCGATGAGGTCCTTGGCGCGCACGTCGAGCTTCTCGGCCAGGTCCTTAACGCTGATGCCCTCGGTTACGGTGATTTCACGGGTGATGGGCAGGGGCTCGCCGCCATATTGGACGCCGCCGTAACGAGGAGGCGGCACAAAGCCCTTCATGGGGCCTTCTTTGGTCTTGGGGTACTGCGGGCGACCGCCGCGACCGCGCGAAGGAGCGCGCGCCGGGCGAGGCGCCTCACCGGTGGGCGGTGCTCCGCCTGCGCCGGGACGCGCGCCGAAGCCGGGGCGGGGTGGGCCGCCGAAGCCGGGACGAGCGCCAAAGCCGGGACGCGCGCCGGGTGCTCCAGGTGCGCCGCCGGGGCCGGCGTACCCGCCGGGGGTGGTGCGGGTGGGGTGCTTGGGCCGAGGGCCAGCGCCGGGAGGATACTGGCCGGGCGCACCGCCTGGAGTGCGCTGCGGATAACTGCCAGGACCGGTGGCGGGACGGCGGTCAAAGATGGGCCTTCCGCGCTGGATGCCGCCAGCAGCAACGCCGGTGTTGGCGGCGGCGGCTGGGTCAACGGGCGGAAGGATGGGCGCCTTGTAGACGGGGCGGGGCCCGGTCTGAGGCATGACGACGCGCCGGGCGGGCAAGGCCGCGGTGGGCGAGGCGGTGTGGGTGTGTCCTGCGGTGCGGCGCACGGAGGCAGGCGCTTCAGCCTCGGGCTCAGGCTCAGCGGCGGCAACGGCTTCAGGTTCTGCTTCAGGGGCCTCGAGAACGGCGGCGGCGGCAATGGTTTCTGGCGCAGGCGCTTCAATGATTGGGGCTGCGACAGCTTCATCTGCCGGGGCCGGGGCGGTTACGGGGGCTGGAGGCGCGACCTTCTTCTTTGCGGGGGCAGCGGGTTCCGCAGCGGCGGCGGGCGGGACTTCGCGCGCAGCGGGGGGCTTGACCACCACAGGAACCGCAGGGGGCACAACCATGACGACGGGACGCGCGGGGACAGCGGCGCCGGCGGGAGCCTTGGCGACGACAGGGCCTGTGGGCGGATGGGAGGCGATAGCCGGGGGCGGCGGTGGGACCACGATAGAGGGCGCCTGCCGGGGCTGGGGGACAATTTTGCGCGGTTCAGGGCGCGCCGGGGCAGCCGGCGGCGGCGCGGCGACGGCGACGACTGGCGGCGCGGGCTTGGCGACAATCGCAGTGGGGGGCGGCGCGACAACGGTCGCGGGGCGCGCGGGCATACGGCTCTTTTTGGCGGCCTCTTCAGCTTCTCTTTGCTTGGCCTGGATGGCCTTGAGCACGTCGCCGGGCTTGGAGATATGCGAGAGATCGATTTTAGGCTGAATAGCCTGAGGAGCGCGAGACGCAGGGGCGCTGGCTTGTCCCGCGGAGTGCTTTCCGCGCTCAAAGTGCGCGCGAACCTTGTCGGCCTCATAGTCTTCCAGCGAACTGGAATGGGTCTTGCCGGTTGCTAGGCCGATTTCAGCCAATATGTCGAGAACCTGACGGCTCTTGACTTCCATCTCGCGCGCGAGATCGTTGATACGAACCTTACTCATCCGCCTCTTTTCAGAATCTGCTATCCAACCCCACTTAGTGGCTCATAGCTACCCCATGGTTTTGGCTGCGCTTCAAAGTTCTGTTATTGCCTGAATGGCTTGGGAGGGGGCGCATACTAAGCGCCGTCCTCTTTGGCCGTCTGATCCTGTTCAATTTCGGTTTCTGCTGCAATGTCTTCCGCAGACGCATCGGCATCGGGAACGTTCTCGATAGCTTCCTCGATTGCGGGAATCGGCTCGGTCTCGTTTTCGGCGGCCGTTTCGCTTTCCGCTTCTTCAATCACTTCAGCGGCGTTCTCTGCCTCGGCTTCTTCGCCGGCTTCGACAGCGGGAGCGTTTTCTGCTTCGGCTTCGCCAGGTTCGGCGGTTGCGGCAGCGGCTTCTGCGCCTTCGGGCACGTGACCTTCTTCGCCTTCTTCAAAGTGGCCGAAGTAGTGGCGGACGGCGATGCTGATCTTCTCGAGGGTCTTTTCGCCGATGCCGGGAATCTCTTCGAGCTGCTCGGGCGTCATGTCAGCCAGGGCCTCGACGGTGGTGATGCCGGCGGTGACGAGCTTGGAGATAATGCCGTCGCCGAGTTCGGTGACCTGCTCAATGGGCGTGGAAGGACCGCCGGAGAAGGCCGACATCTGCTGCTCGACTTCCTGGCGTTTTTCTTCTTCGCTCTTGATGTCGATCTTCCAGCCGAGGAGCTTGGCGGCGAGGCGGACGTTCTGGCCCTTCTTGCCGATGGCGAGCGAGAGCTGGGTGTCGTCGACGATGACTTCCAATTGTTTATCCGTCAAGTCGGTAATGGAGACGCGGCTGACCTTGGCGGGCTGGAGGGCTTTTTCGGCGAAGGTGGTGATTTCGTCGCTGTACTCGATGATGTCGATTTTTTCGCCGCGGAGCTCGCGGATGATGGACTGGACGCGCATGCCCTTCATGCCGACGCAGGCGCCGACGGGGTCAACGTCTTTGTCGCGGGACTGGACTGCGATCTTGGTGCGCTCGCCCGCTTCGCGGGCAATGGCGCGGATGGTGACTGTGTTGTCGTAGATCTCAGGAACTTCAGATTGGAAGAGGTTCTGGACCAGCTCAGGCGCGGCGCGGGAGACGATGACCTGCGGGCCCTTGGCAGCGCGATCGACTTTGAGCAGGACGACGCGGACGCGCTCGCCGATGGAGAACTGCTCAAGGCGGGACTGCTCGCGCTTGGGGCAGCGGGCTTCAGCCTTGCCGAGGTCGTAGATGACGTCCTGGCCCTCGATGCGCTTGACGGTGGCGTTGAGGACCTCTTTTTCGCGGTGGGCGTACTCCTGGAAGACGGTGTCGCGCTCAGCTTCACGGACCTTCTGGAAGATGACCTGCTTGGCGAGCTGGGCGGCGATGCGGCCGAGGGGACTGGTGTCGCGATAGAGGCGAATCTCGCTGCCGACCTCGACGCCGGGAGCTAGCTCATTGGCCTCGGCGACGGTGATCTGGTTGAGCGGGTCTTCAATCTGCTCTTCGTCGGCGACGACAGTCTTGTAGATGTAGGCGGTGATTTCGCCGGTTTCCTTGTTCAGCTCGCCGCGCATGTTCTCCTGGGTTTTGTAGAACTTGCGGGTGGCCAGGGCGATGGCCTCTTCAACGGCGCCGACAACGATGCCGGGGTCGATGCCCTTTTCCTGGCTCAGGAGCTCGATGCTTTGGTACAAAACGCTCGCCATACTCTGCTTGCTCTTTCATCTGTTGCGCGGCGGGGAGAGGGGTGCGCTCCCGCCGGTTGGTTAGGAACAGGGAATAGGAAACAGGGAATAAAATGCCCGAACGCTAGCGAGATTGGTAACCCATTGCTCTCTAGTCCCTTGGTCCCTTCATCTTCAAATCTCTGGTACGAGCTGCGCTTTCTCGATGTTGCTGAACGCAATCTCTACCGTGCTGACGCCTGTTTTCTTGCTCTTGCTGTTCTGCTTGACGGCGTTGAGGTCGAGAGTGATGGTCTCGCCCTGGCCCGCCGCCAGGCGGCCTTGCCAATGCCGGTTGTTGCGGATGGCCTCAAAGGTCTGAATCTTCACCAGGCATCCGGCGAACCGGCGAAAATCATCGGGCTTGCTGAGCTTGCGATCGAGCCCCGGAGAGCTGGCCTCGAGCGTGTAGTCGGCTCCGGGAACCAGGTCTTCCACATCCAGCAGCACGCCGAAATCGCGGCTGAAACCGGCGCAATCCTCGTGGGTGATGCCGGAGAGCTGCTCCACGCTCAGCGAGCCTTCAACGAGCCGCTCGGGCAGGTCTTCAGCGCCGGAGGCGATTGCGGCTTTCAGTTTTTCGCGGCCCTCGGCGTTCTTTTCAAGAAATACGCGGAGGACGCGTTCTTTGGATGGCCCAACCAGCTCAATGTCCACGAGATCGAGCCCGTGGGACGCGGCCACCCGAGCCGCCGCCAACCGAATTTCTTCCAGCTTTGCCGCCATCGATACCAACAACCCAAAAACGGGGGAAATCCCCCCAAAATCCGTTCAAAAACCGAAGGCTTTTGGCCCAAATAAAAAGTGGGCTGTAAGCCCACTCATCTCTCCGCCAGCCGGTGCGGTCACGGCATATCCGGCGGACAAATTCGTCTGCATGGTTATCATACGGCTATTTGGCAGGAAATTCAACCACCACTCTTTTCCAATACAAGATGAGCCTGAAGCGCGGAACTGATTCCAACACAAGATGAGCCTGAAGGGTTAGTCATGCTGGGAAGTGAACGTCAGCGTGCACCAGGCAGAGAAGTTGAGTT
>Ga0302320_10030187_pt1 | contig 10341 bp, 9 predicted proteins | sample Bog_T0_3_FD_202130 | JGI IMG/M metagenome (GOLD analysis project Ga0302320, IMG submission 202130) | Peat permafrost microbial communities from Stordalen Mire near Abisko, Sweden - Bog_T0_3 | ecosystem: Environmental > Terrestrial > Soil > Wetlands > Peat | place: Sweden: Abisko, Stordalen Mire... | reverse complement strand
GGTCGCGAGACCTCGAAACATGGGACTGCACCCAGGCCTGCCAAAGCAGAACGGCCGGCAGCATCGCTGAAGCAAACAGCACGGCTTGCCGGTACTGCTTGCGGATCGCGTAAAACAGCGGGATGGTAACGAGCAGCGGCAACGCAGCGGACTTAGCGAGATACGCCAGCGCGGCCAGCCCGCCGCGGAGTGCGGGAGCACGGACCAGGAAGACGGCTAGCAGCAGCGTGGTACACAGGAGTTCGGGCATCATCGAAATGCTTAGCAGCAGAGCCATTGGGTTGAGCGCCGCGATGGCGGTGAGAGCGAATTGCTCAGCGCCGACGTACCCGAGGCGCTGGAAGAACTTCCACGCCAGCGTCAAATAAATCGGGAAAATGCACCACATTAAAAGAGTGGCGGCCGGTACGTTAGCGGGGAACGCTGGATAGACCTTCCAAACCAGTGCCAGAAGAGCCGGGAACAGGGGCGGATACTTGGTTTGAAAGGGCTCGCCCGGCAGGCTGAGGATACGGTAGCCGTGGCCTTGCGCGATACTCTGGGCGCCCACCCAGTACAGGCTGTCGTCGTGATAGAAACCGAGTTGCGGCATCGATCGCCAAGTCCAGCCGAGCCATGCCGAGGGAATCAGCAGCAACACGATTAGCGCCGATCGACGCCAGGTATTCACGTTCAGACTATCGGCAAATTAGCGGTACTTCTGTACTGGGGTGAAGATCGCCGCCAGGAGAAACAGCGCTTCTAAGAAAAAGGGAGCGCTGGTACTCGCGCATGTCCTCGTCCAAATGGAGGCTCTTCACCGGGATGCACTTCGGGCTTTGGAGGCGGAGCTGAATAGGCGTGCCCTTGGACAATGTCGGGGTCGGTGATCGTATCGCGTCCGCTGGGACTACGCGCCGGCGAGGCACCGCTACGGTTCCTTCATGCTGCCGCCGCCCATTCGATGCAGGGTCGATACAGCCGCTTCTTTTCGGCCAACGCCGGCAGCGACGACCGGCTTCCTTCAACTCACGCTATGGAAAGCGTCGCGCCTGGCATCACACTCTCGTGGCGCCGAACGGATTGCCACATGGCGCTCGGAGCATAAACGGGCGACCATCGGCCGCCCGATTGCGATTTATCATTCGCTGCTGCTCTTTCTTAAACGCTGAAACTTGTCTTGCGGTGTGCTCTTCTGCTCAGGTTCCTGGATGGGGAACGATAAACGCGGTTGCATCCGCCAACGGTTGCTCCTGAGCTGATTGTCGGGCTCTCGGAAGCTAGTTCCAGCCACAGCGTTCGGGAAGCTTCCACCTTCCCGACACCATCGGAGCCCACCTCCCATTTACTCGCTGGTCGTTTGCGGCCCAGCACTCTTCGCCAGTGCGCCCACACCTAAGTGGTCGAAATTGAGCATGGCGTTGAACAGCAGGAAGAAGCTGCCCTGCGTCTCGTTGCGCCAGACAGGGTTATTGGCGAACAACACTACATGCCCCTTACCCCGCGGCACGTCCACCACGACAGGCCGATTAGCCAGTTCACGCGCACCCGCCAGCATGCCGGACACCAGCAGATCCTTCTCATCCGCGAAGCGCAGGACCACGCGCGGACGCTCTGCCGGTCCCGGAAGGAACGGGCGCAAGTACTCGCGCATGTCTTCGTCCAAAGGTGGCTCTTCCCCGGGGCGAACTTCCGGCTTCGGCGCCGGAGCTGAATAGGCGCGCCCTTGGACGATGTCAGGGTCGGTGATCGTACCGCGCCCGCTAGGGCGTCCCGCCGGCGAGGCACCGCCGCCCCCAAATCCGCCGCCGCCGAACCCACCCGTGGTACTCACTTGCAGTACCGGAGCCTGATTGAAGTACACCGGCAGGCGGTCGCCATAACCATACGTGATCGGGCTGCGCTTATCGGAAATATTCGCATTGACGATACTGCCGTGAACCTGCAACTCGCGCGCGGGGACCACCGACACTCCCTCGATCAGACCGTAGTCGACCGGAATCGATATGTTGCCCGCAACAGTTACAAACAGACCGCCATTATCGATGAACTTGCCGATCTTGATCAGGCCTTCCAAGCCTAACCCGCCGCGCATGTCGTCCGTTGTGTCGGGAGAACTCGCGAGGTTAGGCGTCAGCTCGGAACCCTTCCAGGGAATCGGGTCACCCCGCATCGGCAGACCGTTCACAATCCGTTGCGCGCTTCCCGGGGTGGGGCCGAAAACGATCACATCGAACTTCTCGCGCAGGTCCGGTATGGCTTTCAGATTTTGATCGGAAACATACGTGTACGGAATATTCAACTGATCGAACGCAATGCGGTACCAGCCTTCGTTCTGCGTGTTCAGCCAGGTATGCACCAGGGCGATCCGCGGCGCGGGCATTTCATGCATGGCGACCTTGGGAATCTCCTCGGTCGCGTAAGCCTTCAGGCCCAGATCGGCCACTTCCTTCTCTACCTGCTGACGCGTATTCGCATTCCGCACGCGAATCACAAAAGTGCCGGCGCTGAAGTCGCGATTCAGCGCTTTGAAGGGCTCTTCCGCCGCCTGGATGGATAAGTCCCTCAACCGGAACCGCAGTGTTGCCAGCGTATTGTCGGTGTTGTGATTGATCAGATACACGCCGTCGCTAGTCGATCCTATGACATCGCCGGTCACTTTGGGCGCAGAGGTCAGCAGTGACATGCCATCCTTCAGCAAAGCGGTGTCAGTGATGCGGAGGGTCTTAACGTTGCGCACCGCGCCCAATGTCCAGCCAGTGTCGTCATAGGGCCGCGGATCGCCCACGTTGTAATACTGATGGTCCAGTAGCATGTCGGCCATACGGCTATAAGGCTGGTCCATACGGATCACATAGCTACCGGGAGGGATCTTCAGCTTCTTGTCTTCAGCATCCAGCCGGCTCACTTCCACGCCTTGCAATTGCAGGAGCTTCACCAGCTCGGCGCACTCCACCGGGCGCGGATCGTCGGAGGGAATCACCCAAGCCGCGGGCCCTTCCTTGGCCGCTTTTTCCACCGAGCGCTTGCTCTTCAGATAGAAGTTCTCCAGGAACTGCTTCCGATTCGTCGCCGTGTAGTTCATTGCAAACAGCAGCGCGCTCTCTTGCAGATTCACGTTATTGCGCAACGACCACATCACTTTGGGCAATGGCGGATTGGGACGAAACCAGGTGCGCGTGGTGTCGGCGGCGGATACCGTTCGCTCGCCCGTATCGGCGCCTCGGCCGCCGAACGTCTCATAGAAGCGGCCGATGGAATTATGACCGTTAGCCGCATAGAACATATAGTTCGGCGCCCAGCCGTCGTAGAAACCATGCGTCCACACTCCGGGAACGCCGCGCTTGGTCATCTCCTCGATCTCGACGTAGGCCATCTTCTGCCACTCATTCACCACCATCGGATCCAGCCAGGCGTTATAAGGACCCATGCCCGTCGAAGTATAGAGGAACGGCTCGGACTCATGCAGATCGTGCAGCACTTGCGGATGCCAATCGAGAAAGGTCTTGGTCATGATCTTGCTTAATTGCAAGGCCATCGACATGCCATCGCGATTATTGTCGTGGGCCACATACTTGCCCCAGTAGACCAAGCTCGGCTGCGGGCGATTCGGGAAGGCCTTGTGATAGTTGTAGACGTCCACTTCGCGGTCCCGGCCATCCACCTCGGAGGCGGGCGTGATCAGGACGATCATGTTCTTGCGAATATTGTCGATCAGGGGCGAATCTTCCACCGCGACGCGGTAAGCCAGTTCCATCAGCATCTCCGGCGAACCGGTCTCCGGGGAGTGAATGCTGCCGGAGATCCAGTACAGGGGAAGACCCTCGTCGATCAATTGCTTCGCGTCCGCGTCCGCCGTTTTGCGCGGATCGGCGAGGCGTCCGGTGATCTCGCGGTAATGCTCCAGCTTCTGAATGTTGGCTTCGTCGGAGACGGCCACCATTAGCGTCTCGCGCCCTTCTTCTGACTTCCCGATGGTGAAGACTTTCACGCGCGCCGAAGCCTTTTCAAGCTCGCGCATGTAGCGGTAGATGTCTTTCGTATAGGTGAGTTTGTCGGGCGTGCCGACGATGTAGCCGAGGACCTTCTCGGGCGTCGGGACCGTGGCGGATGCCGGCAGATGATCGACCAGTTCGGTGAGAAAGAAAGGTTCGGTGGTGTACTGACGGATTTTGGCCGTGTAGGCTTCGTCGAGCTTTTGAGGCTCGGGTGGGGCGGGCGGCGCTTTCTTAGAGGCAGCCGGTATGGGCGCGGACAGAGCCAGAAGGATAAATACTGACCGGAGGCGATGCATGATATTCAGTAATGATACCCCCAATAGTGGGGCCGCACAGGTTGAAGCCACGTTTGGTGCGGATCGCGGATTGTGTCGCATTGTGTAGAAGACTCCTTATCTCGTTCGGGCCGAACCCAGTTTGAGCGCGGGACAAAGTTAACGGGTCCGTCCCCTAGCGGCCCGTGCGGGTTTTCGCAAATGAATGAAAGCAGGACAGATGTATTTTCGACGAAGCTGTCATCTCGACTTTTGTGGGTCCACAAAGCCGGTACGGTTGGTAAAAAACAAAGCCAGTAACGCCGCTTTGTGTCGAACCTGCGTTTTTCAAAACGAAGCCAATTTCCGTTCAGCGGTCGAATAGTGTCGTGTTATGTCGCACCGGACCGGAATGGAAAAACAAAGCCAGGGCCCGCCGGGGATGGGAATTTTGTGGCAATTGTGCCCGGGCCTGCTTGTCCATCTACAGGTCGAGCATCCCCCGCTGTGAGGGCAGCAGGTCAATAGCGGTGGCATGCAAGATCCTGCCACAAAGTTCGCAGCTCATGCGTTGTTAGTATGTGAACGCAGTGAACACGGCGGCTTCGGGCACGTCCGACAGACTCGACACTCTCTTTAGCGCCCATTATGAGCGCATCGCCCGCGTCATTGGCAGGGTCGTACACGATCAGGCCCGCGCGGAGGAACTCGCGGTAGAGGTCTTTCTGAAGTGGTGGCGCAATCCCTCGGCCCAAGGGGGGCAAGCGGCGGGATGGCTTTACCGGACCGCGGTCCGCGAAGGGCTGGACGAGCTAAGGCGTCAGACACGGCGCGGGCGATTCGAGCGTTTATTCGGATTCAGCCGCCCGGCCGCACCCTCACCAGAACATCTATACGTCGTCACGGTGGAGCAGCGGAATGTGCGAGCCGTGCTTGGAAGTCTGGCTCGGCGCGACGCCGAGGTACTGGTGTTGCGCAGCCACGGACTCAGCTATCGGGAGATCGCCGCCGCTCTGGAAGTAAATCCGAACTACGTGGGCAGCCTGGTCAGCCGTGCGCAAGAAGCGTTCCGAAAGGAGTATGTGAAGCGCTATGGAAGCCAATCGTGAAAATCCCTGGGTGGCAGACAAGCTGGCGGCTCTCGAACCGCAATGGCAGCCTGATGCGACAGGTGCGAGGGCAGCGCTCGACCGCCGGTTGGGCGCACGAAACCGATCCTGGATGTGGGCCATTCCGGCTACGGCAGCCCTCTGTGTCGTGGTGCTGGCGATTCCGAGCACACGCGCAACCGCGCAACAACTATGGGATCGCTTCGTTCTGAACCGCGTGGACATTGTGCGCGTCGACTTGTCGAGGTTGCCTATCAGCACGCACGTGACGATCGACGGCGGCGCGGAAGAACGGGTGGCCGATGCCGGTGAGGCGAAACGAAGAGCGGGTTTCCAGCCCTATCTGCCGCCGGCCGAAATACTATCCGCAACACCCGAGCTAAAGGTGAGTGGGCCGATGCACGTGGAACAGACGGTTCGGATCGGCGAATTGAGGGCGGCGCTCGACAAAGCGGGCGCGAGCGATGTGCAGGTACCGGCGGAATGGCAACGGTTGAAGCTTCAGATCGAGATTGGACCAATTGTCTCGGCGGATTATCCGGATGTCCGCATTGAGCAGTGCCGCCCGTTCGAGTTTTCGGCGCCTTCCGGCATCGCCTTGGATCGCCTGGCTGAAGTGGCCTTTCGCAGCGTAGGTGTGTCTGAGTGGGAGGCGCGCGCGCTGGGGCAACGATTCGCCGCGCATCCGTTCTGGATGCTCGATATTCCGCCGGACGAGATGGTGAACCTTCGGGAGGTACAGCTAAAGAGCGGCCTGGCGATGTTGATCGAGGGCGAGCGCGCGAGCGTCGTCCGAAGTACAGGAGACCGAATCTATTACGTAAGCAGCGGGAGTCGCGAATTGAGTCTTAAGATCGCCGATTCATTGCCCCAGACATTCCCCTAGTCTTAGGCGCAATGTCGCTATAGTTACGTATATGCAAAACCGCATTGACGAAGTCCGGCGCCGCCACGCCATCGCGGAAGCCGGAGGCGGGGAGGAGCGCAGGCAACGGCAACACAAAGAAGGCAAGCTCTCCGCCCGCGAACGCATCGACCTACTTCTCGATAGCGGGACCTTCGAAGAAATAGACAAGCTGGTCCGGCATCGCTGCCGCGACTTCGGCATGGACGAGCAGGTTATCGACGGCGACGGCTTTGTCACCGGCTACGGTCTCATCAACGGCCGCCTCACCTACGTATTCGCGCAGGATTTCACCGTATTCGGCGGCTCGCTCTCGGAGACGAATGCCCGCAAGATCGTCAAAATCATGGACCTCGCGCTGAAGATGGGCGCGCCCCTGGTCGGCTTAAACGATTCGGGCGGCGCGCGCATTCAGGAAGGTGTCGCCTCGCTCGGCGGCTATGCCGACATCTTCCTGCGCAACACGCTCGCGAGCGGCGTCATTCCGCAGATCTCCGCCATCATGGGTCCGTGCGCCGGCGGGGCGGTCTACTCACCCGCGCTCACCGACTTCGTCTTCATGGTGGAACATACCAGTCACATGTTCGTTACCGGACCCGACGTCATCAAAACCGTCACTCACGAAGACGTCACCAAGGAGCGCCTGGGCGGGGCTGAAACGCACAATACCGTTAGCGGCGTCGCGCACTTCATCGCACCCACCGACGGCGAATGCCTGCGGATGGTTCGCGAACTGCTTTCGTTTCTACCGCAGAACAACGTCGACGATCCGCCCACTCGCCCTACCAGCGATCCGGTGGACCGTGAGGACCCGCAATTAGATACCGTAATCCCAGCGGAATCGAACCTGCCCTACGACATCAAGGACGTCATTCATCGCGTGGTCGACGATGCGGACTTCTTCGAGATCCACGAGCATTTCGCCAGGAATATCGTGGTCGGGTTTGCGCGCATCGATGGGCGCACGGTGGGAATCGTCGCCAATCAGCCCGCCTTTCTCGCCGGCTGCCTGGACATCGATTCGTCAACAAAAGGGGCGCGCTTTGTGCGCTTTTGCGATGCCTTTAACATCCCGATCCTCACGTTTGAAGACGTCCCCGGGTTTCTGCCCGGAACCGCCCAGGAGTTCGGCGGCATCATCCGCCATGGGGCGAAATTGCTGTATGCCTACGCCGAGGCGACGGTCCCCAAGATCACCATTATTACGCGCAAAGCGTACGGGGGCGCGTATTGCGTGATGGGCTCGAAGCATCTGCGAACGGACGTGAACTTCGCTTATCCCACTGCCGAGATCGCCGTCATGGGACCCGAAGGCGCAGTCAACATCGTCTACCGCCGCGAATTGCTGGCCGCGCCCGATAGAGAACTGGCCAGGCGCCAGAAGATCGAGGAGTTCAGGGACCGCTTCGCGAATCCGTTTGTGGCAGCCGAGCGCGGCTTTGTCGACGACGTGATCGAGCCTCGCGAAACACGCCCCCGAGTGATCCGCGCGCTGCGCATGCTAGCCACCAAGGTGGACACCATGCCGCGCAAGAAGCACGGCAATATTCCATTGTGATCGCCCGTCCGGATCTGCCTGCTACGATTCAGGAGGAGGAACGTTTCTGGTAGTCGATGAGCTGTTGAGTTTACGCGGTATTACTGAAAGTACGCTCGTTTGGACGCGCCCGAATTTTTTCGCATTTCGATATGAATTGGTGTGTTCGGCGGGACCGTTGGCTCGGCTCAGTGTGAATGGAATCGGCGCCGCGCGGTACGCGCTGATGGAGACCGCCGGCGAATCGTGGCGCTTCGGCATGTTCCCTTTGGAACGCCGCGAAGTGCCCGTCTCGCGGGAGGCCGGTGCGGAGCCGGTGGCCATCTACCATCGGGTCGACCCCGCGTTCGTCCAATTTCAGGATGGTCCCTTATATCGATTTCAACCGCAAAGCGCGGTCGAAACGGTGTTGAAAGACGCTGACGATCAACCGGTATTTACCGTGGAATTGGTGGAAGCTTTTCCGCGCTGGCGGGCCGATTTAAAATTGGAAGCCCAGGCTCTTTTAATGCCTGAGGTCCCGGTATTGCTGGCGGCTGCCTGTTGCAATCTTATATTCGAATAGCCAGGCAGCCCGCCGCCGCACTCAATCAGTTCTGGACAGTGAAGAAGCGGCTGCCTATCCCTTGCGCGTTGCCCGCGTCGTCGATAACCAGCCAGGCAATGGAGTGCAGTCCATTCGCCAGTTTCGTAGTGTCCAAGACCCAGTAGGCGACCGGACCCGGCGGCGTGCCGTTTTTCGCACAACTGGTCGAACCGCTATTGGCATAGAACGGAAATAGCTGGTCCACGTCGCAGCGGCTTAGATTATAGGCGGTGGGATACGCCATAATCGGACTGCACACTCGGAACCACCGAACTGATACACTGCGTGTCTACCAGGATCGTGATAGTCGACCCGCTACTGGGAATCATGTTAGGTTCGGCCGTTTAGCGCCCAGCCAAAATTGTTGTACGCGGATCCGGAAATCGTGGCCCCTGCGCCGGCGTGTCGATGGTGCCAAAAAGAATCCGCGAGATAGCTTTGTTAACGGTGATCGCGACCGAACTTAGAGAACGGACGCCGCAAGCTGGGCCCGGCGCACACCGCCGTCGCCGCCTACCAGACCAACCTCGGTGTCGTCCTGCTGGAGCGAGGCGATTTGAAAGCCGCCGAGCCGCTGTTGCGCGATAGCCTCGCTATCTGCCGGAAGGCCAGCGGGCCGACGCGGCACACCGCCATTGTCCTGGCCGCCTATGGCCGCCTGCTGATTGCGAAGGGCGACCTGGGTGCAGCCGGACCCATGCTGGCTGAATCGCTCTGCGCCAGGCTCAGTACGGTAACTCTCATCCGTACACCGCCGAGTCGTTAGTGAACCTCGCCGCGCTTCGCATCGCCCAGAAACAGTGCGCGGAGGCCGTCCGGTTATCGCGTGAGGCCCTGGCTATCGATCGCCGGATCCTGCCCCAGGGTCACGCCCGTACAGCGACCGCGGCGCTAGGTCTGGCCCGCGCACTGCATGCTTGCGGAGCGACTGCCGAGGCCCAACCTTTGGGCCAGGAAGCGCTACGTATCCGTACCGGACTGATGCCCGCGGCAGCCTGGCAGATCGCTGAAGCCGGCAGGTTTGTGCGGCAGCCATAACTTGTTGCAACCTGGCCTTCGAGTAACTCTTTCGAAGCCAGCCCTTACATCTGAGATCGGCGTTCGGGTAGAATCATTTGAGTTACCCACCACACCGATGCCGATCCAGTTCTCCTGCTTTATCAGTTACCGGCATTCTTCGGTTAAGTCCGGAGCAGGCTACGTTCAAGACTTCGTCGACGGCTTCGAGGAAGAGCTGGCGCGGTGGGTGAATTATCCCATCAGCTTCGATCAAAGACGGCTCCAGGTGGCCGATTTTATCGACGAATCCCTTTCCGCCAAAATGTACGGCAGCGCTGCCATGGTGGTCTTATACACGCCCAATTATTTTTCGACCGCCAAACCGTTCTGCTCGCGAGAGTATTTCGGGATGTTGGAACTCGAACGGCAGCGTGTACAGAACCTGCCGGGCACTTACCAGCACGGGCTAATCATCCCGATCGCTCTCCGCGATCAGGCGACCATGGTCAAACAGATTCTGAGTGCTGAACAACAGTGGGGTGCGGCAAAACAATTACCGGTTCGAAACCGGCTCGGGCTCAGTTTCGAGCAGTTCTCGAAGAAAAAACAACTGCAGCCTGGTGGCATTTTGAATACCCAGTTACAGACGATCTGTCAGGTGATTCGAGATCGCGAAAATGCCTTCGAAGCTCTGGTGCAAGCGGGTCGCGATCCGTTTATAGAGTCAAATAAATGGACTTTGCCAGCGGAACAGGATATCCGCCCGTGGGTTAACGGTCTGTTAGGGTTCGTCACGACGCAATTGCCGAGTAAAGCCGCATGAACGCCGCGTCCAAGGATCACGGCGGGGATCACGGCGAAATTATTACATTCTACTCCTATAAGGGAGGGAGCGGCCGGTCCATGGCCTTGGCGAACATCGCCTGCCTGCTGGCCGGCATGGAACCATCGCCTGGCCGAAAGCAAGTTCTGGCG
>Ga0302320_10030186_pt1 | contig 10341 bp, 5 predicted proteins | sample Bog_T0_3_FD_202130 | JGI IMG/M metagenome (GOLD analysis project Ga0302320, IMG submission 202130) | Peat permafrost microbial communities from Stordalen Mire near Abisko, Sweden - Bog_T0_3 | ecosystem: Environmental > Terrestrial > Soil > Wetlands > Peat | place: Sweden: Abisko, Stordalen Mire... | reverse complement strand
CAATGAAAACGGAAACTATGAGGTCTATCGCGGAAGCAAGGCGGCGCTAAACATGTTCATGCGCAGCTTCGCCGCCCGCCATGCCGGCGATTCGCGAACGCTCCTTCTCATTGCTCCGGGCTGGGTGCGGACAGATATGGGCGGGCCCCAAGCGCGTCTTAGTATCGAGGAGAGCATACCGAACCTCGCGAATACCATGGAGGCGCAGGCCGGAAGGGCGGGTCTGCAGTATCTGGATTACTTGGGCCGGATTATTCCTTGGTAAGTCAGCAAGATTTGAAACCCGCGGATGACGCGATGGGAAAGCGGCCTTAGGATCGGCAGACAAGGCCCAACTGGACAATGCGAGACTCGAGAGCGAAAGCTGCCATTTGCGGGCTTATCGAGCACTATCCCAAAAACGACCGTTTTTTCGACGCCAACTTAGTGACCCAAGATTCGATTCCCAACGATTCTCCGTGGCAGACATCCTAGAGCCTCATTTCTGGGGCGGCTTGTCTTCGACTTCGCCCAGTGACTTCACCTCGCCCACATTGACCTTTCCTTCGGGGAGATGCTGCAGCCCGTTGCTGTTCAGACCAAAATAGTTCGAGGCATCCTTCGCCATCTTCGGCAGGGCTTTGGTGAAGTCGGTGTTGCTTGTGCTGACGCTGATGCGCGTCTCCCAGAGCTCCTTGTACTGCTTATTCAACACGAACGCCTGAAAATCGTACGCCATCAGCACAACGAAATACCGTTGGCCCTCAAGCTCGGGCACTGCGTTCGGGTTTTTTGGATCAAAATCAATATGGATCTGTTGTAGTGCTTCATTAATCGCCGGCCAATCGTACCCTAGTAGACTGGCATTCTTCGCATCGATAGTCATGCGCACGGCGCTATCGAAAGCATTCAAAGTCATTTTATATGAAAAATCCGCACCGGCAAGCGTAGGCCGGTAATTTAGAGCTGAGATTCCAATATGAGGTGGAATGGTCGTTCCCCAACGAACGACGATGATCAGCTTCCCCGTTTTTAGGTCCTTGGCCGGATGGTAGTTCTGGGTCGCTAACTGTTCCGCGATGACCCGCGCTATGTCCAGGTAGCTCTTGTTGTCTATCGAGGCATCGCCAGAGGGTTTGTCGTAAGAGCCGCCGAGTTCGTCGTAACGGCCGCCGTTCTTTAAGAAATATTCCTCCGGCTGGTACGAGCCATCAGGGAATTTCTTACGCACGTAGTCCTTGCTCACCACCTTTGAAAACACGGCGGTTACCTCATCGTCAGCACGGACAGATGGAGGTGTGACCAGAAGCAGGGTACAGCCCGCGAGGACCCCAACCATTGTTGGAAGCGCGCCTGAAGTGTTCATAAGGCGGAGGTGTCGTCCTCCAACTCGCATGGTGCGTGCCAGAAGAACAAAAGTTGTAAGACTACGAGAATAAAACGCTTACGGTATCCTAGAGGCTATTCCTATTTTAGAACAAATTCGGAAACGGGATATCTTTTTCCCAAGAATGGGATGTAGATCAGAACAATCCATTTGGTCCGGCTACGCAACCAAGCAGATATCCAGAAGCGGCGGTGACTGCAGTTGTGCCGCCTCTAGCGTCTCGATTATGCGTGCAACGTCCGCAGAACCTAGAGGACCGTTGCTGGCTGTCTAATCGATCGAAGAGCCGTTCCTCGATGGGCCGCCAGCTTTCTGCGATCGCACGGGTGCGACCCCCTAGGTTGCGCGCTGCGCAATCAAGGTTGCCTCCTGCTCGCGGCTGAACTGGCTCGTATAGAGCTCGAAATAATGCCCGCGGCGCCTGAGCAGCTCCTCGTGGGTGCCGGATTCCTCGATGCGGCCGCCGTTGATGACAAGTATCCGGTCGGCGCGGCGAATCGTGCTCAGCCGGTGGGCGACCACAAAGCTAGTGCGGCCGCGAAAGATTGCCTCAATGCCCCGCTGGATCATCTGTTCCGTCTCCGTGTCGATCGAGGATGTCGCCTCGTCCATGATGAAGATCTGGGGATTGGCGAGGATGGCCCGCGCAAATGAAAGAAGCTGCCGCTGACCCGTGGAGAGACGGTTGCCTCCTTCGCCGACCTGAGATTCATAGCCGTGCTCCATTCTTGATATGAAAACGTGGGCGTTGACCATCCGGGCGGCCTCCTCGATCTCCGCGTCGGTCGCGTCCAGGCGACCGTAGCGTATGTTCTCGCGGACGGTGCCCTTGAACAGGTGGGGGGTCTGGAGGACGATGCCGAGCTGGGATTGAAGCCAGCCGAGCGGGCGCTCCCGGTAGTCCGTCCCGCCGAAGAGAATCATCCCCTCGGTCGGCTCGTAGAAGCGGCAGATGAGTGAGACGATCGTGCTCTTTCCGCCCCCAGACGCCCCGACCAGCGCCACCGTTTCGCCTGCGCGAACGCTGAGATTGAAATCCTTCAGGACCATGGGCCCCGAGGCGTACCTGAAGGAGACCCCCCGGAACTCGATCGAGCCTATGGCCCTGGGCAGACCGTCGGGCCCGAGTCCCTGCTCGGCGGGCAGCGGAGCGGATCCGCCGACCTTCGAGCGGAAGGCGCTCACGCGCCGCCGGACCTCGATCGAGTCCGCAATGGTCGGCTGGGTCGCCAGAAGGCCCATGACGCGCTCACCGGCAGCCTGCGCGCCCTGCATCTCGGTAAGCCGCAGGGCGAGTTGGTTGATGGGCTGGAAGAACTGGCCGGCGAAGTTGATGAACGCGACGAGCGTGCCGATGCTCATCGCCCCGGCGGTGGTCAGGTAGCCCCCGTGCCAGAGCGAGAGGCCGGCGGCGAGGCACCCGAGCGACATCACCAGAGGATAGTACACCGCGTTCTGCCGGGCGTTGAGGACGGAGGCGTCAAACATTTGCCCGCTCAGCTGCCTGAACTCGTCGAGATTCTCCCGCTCGCGAACGAGGGTCTTGGTCGTCCGCACGCCCTGGATGGACTCGTTGAAGCTGGCGGTGATCTGCGAGTTGAACCTTCGGATCTCCCTGGAGCTCAGGAGCATCATGCGCTGGAAATACTTCGAGACGACCGCAAGCGGGGGCAGTATGGACAGGATGATGAGCCCAAGCCTCCAGTTCATGATGAGCAGGCTGGTCGCGATCATGATGATGTAGCTCACGCCCCAGACGATATCCAGGAAGCCCCATGCAATGATGCGGGAAAGCCGGTCGCAGTCGCTCGTGAGGCGGCTGATCAGCCAGCCGACCGGACGAGTGTCGAAGAACGCGAACTCGAGGTCCTGGAGCCGGTCGAAGCAGTCCCGGCGGATGTCGTGGGCCATGCGGTTGGAGATGTTGCCCGCCAGGTCGATGAACACCCAGACGCAGGCGCAGAGCGTCAGGGTAAGCCCAAGGTAGACCGAGATGTACCTGCCGAACGGCGCATGAGCCCCGTGGACCAGTACCCCGTCGATCACCCACCGGGTCACGAGGGCGAAGCAGGCGTCGCAAATGGCGACCACGACCGCGGTGACGAACAGCGGGATCAGGAAGCGCTTCAGGTGCAGCGCGCGCCTGAAGATCTTCCCCCAGAGGCCGGTGTCGAGCCTCGCCTTGAATTCATCCTGCTGCAGGAGAGCGTCGTTCATGGGCGGGTCTGGTCCTGGCCGGGAGCGGCTTCCCGGGCGAATTCGCTCTCGGTCCGGGTCTGGATCTCCCACAGGCGCCGATAGAGCCCGGGCCGGGCCGAGAGCTCGGCGTGAGTCCCGGACTGGACGATCCTCCCCTGGTCGAGCACGAGGATCCGGTCGGCGTGGGCCAGCGTCGAGAGCCTGTGGGCGATGACCAGCGTTGTTGCCCTTCCATGGCGTTCCCTGAGGGCCTTGAGGATCATCGCCTCCGTCTCGCCGTCGACCGCGCTCATGGCGTCGTCGAGTACCAGGATCGGCGGATGCCTGAGCACGGCGCGCGCGATTGCCACGCGCTGGCGCTGCCCGCCCGAGAGCGTGATTCCGCGCTCGCCGACCATGGTGTCGTAACCCTGGTCGAACGTGAGGATTGTCTCGTGGATGCAGGCGGCGCGGGCGGCGCCCTCGACCTCATGGTCGAGCGCGCTTCCGCTTCCGAGCCTCAGATTGTCCCGCAGGCTCTTCGAGAACAGGAAGGGCTCCTGCATGACCACGCCGAACTGCGAGCGCACCCACTTGCGGGGCAACGACGAGAGCTCGCGGCCGTCCAGCAGGATCGACCCCTCAGTGTAGTCGTAGAGGCGCAGCAGCAGGTGGATGAGCGTGCTCTTCCCGGCGCCGGATGGCCCGAGGATCGCGAGCGTCTCGCCAGGCGCCACCGAGAAGGAAAGGTCGTTGACCGAACCGGGCACGCCCGGAGTCGGCCCGGCGAAGGAGAATCGAAGGTTGCGCAGCGTGATCGCCCCCTTTAGCGGGGAGGAGGGAGCCGGTCGGCCCGGCTCCGCCTCGCGCTCCACTGCGAGGATTTCCCTGATACGGTTGAGGGCGACCGAGGTCTTGCCCAGGTCGGTGAGTATGCGCCCCATCTGGCGGACGGGCCAGAGCATGATCGCGAGGTAGGAGAGGAACGCAAAGAGGACGCCGACGCTGAGCCTGCCATTCACGACCCAGTTTGCGCCGACCAGAAGGACAAGGCCGATCTGGCTGAGCGCCACGAGGTCGCTTATCGACCAGTACCACGACATGAGCCGGAGCATGTGGACGCTGCGGTCGCGGTAGAGCGCGTTAGGCTTTGCGAACTTGGCGCGCTCGAATTCCTGGCGCGCGAAGGCGCGGACCACACGGATGCCGGTGAGGTTCTCCTGAATGATGGCCGTCAGGGCGCCCTCCGCCTCGTCCACGGCCTTGAAGACATGCTTCACGTTGCGAAAGTAGACGTACCCGTAGGCGACAATCGGCGGGATCAGGACAAAGGAAATTAGGGCAAGGCGGACGTTGAGCGAGAGAAGGAGCGGGAATGCGGCGCCCGCGAGGATCGCCGCATTGCCGATCTCCATGACCTGGGTCGCCAGGAACTGCCGCGCCGTCTCCACGTCGCTCGTGCATCGCTGGACGAGATCCCCGGTGTCCGTGCGGTCGTGGTAGGCGGACGGAAGGTGGCTGAGGTGGTCGTAGAGATCCTCCTTGAGCTGCCGCGCGATCCCGTCGCTGGCTAGCGAGGCCTGCCAGCCCTTCAGGTACGCGAATGCGCCGCTGAAAAGGCTGAGCGAGACCATCATCAGGGGGGCAAGCCAAAGGTGCGCGCGAAGGCGCGCGGCGCCGCCAAGGAGGTGCAGCGCGAGGGCGATCAGCCGCGGCGGGGCCGCGCCGGCAGCCGGGACTGAGACGGCGTAGTCGATGGTTGCGCTTCCCACAAGGGGTATGCCGAAGTTGATGACTGTTGCCAGGACAAGGCTTCCCAATGCCAGGCCGTAGCGCAGCCGGTGGCCGCGCATGATGGACCAGATTACTTTGACTTGGGAAAACATGGGACGATGCGAAGGCGTTGGGGACGTGAAGCCCGCTTGGCTGAGGGACCGCGGAGGAACTTTCCGGAGTTCCCGGTAGCCCGCTCGTTCGCGGCGGGCTTCAGCTCGATTCAGGTGATCGAGGAAACCGCGCGCGCGACGACAAACATGATAAGGTTGGTTGCGCGTGCGGTCATAGAAAGGGAGACGCGGGCTTTCTTACCCTCCGGCCTCGGGTTGGCAAGCCGGGATTATTGCCGACGGGTCTGCCAGGGCGGCGGAAGTGCCGTCGGGCAATCGATCGGTCCGGGCCATGTCTTTCTTTGAACTCAGGGAATGCTGTCGGGAGCCCAATTCGGCTCCCCGAAGGCGGAATCGAAATACTCCCTCGCTCAATTCGATCGTGGTGCCGACTTGTGAGAAAGAGCCAAGGAAAATGTAACTCATTGGAGCGGAAGGACCATCGGACCCTCATCGAGCAGCCTCGCGGAGATCAATGGAATCGCCTCCAGAAACGAAGGAATCACACATACGAGGGTACTGTTCGATCGGAAGACTCGGAGACCCCGCGTCCGGAAGGGACAAAGCGGGTCCATTCTTGCAACCCAGCCCGTGTCCGCCAGATCGGGGCAGCCCCGGATCCGCCGGCCACAAACCGCATCAGGTCATAGCCGCTTGTGGCTTCCGTCGCAAAATGCGCCGTTCTTCGAGTGCTTGCAGCCGCACCACGCTATTTTCCCTGCGGCGGCGACCTCGATCTTCAGCGGCGTGAAGGACGTGGTCTTGTGGGATCCATCGCAAAAGGGCTGTTTCTTCGATTGGCCGCATGTGCACCACCAATAAGTGCCGGGCTCGGCATCTTGAACATACGGGAATCTCTGTGGGATGTTGGGATCAGGCATGACGATTGTGTCTTGATGTGAACGACGACGGGCGGCGGCCCGGCTGTCGTCGTCATTGGAGTCCCGCGTTGGTGAAAACGCAATGATCCTCGAGCGCGCATCGGCGCAAATTCTCCCCTGAACAGAGAATAGAGGATTTGCTTCCGTTGGCCGGCTGAGCGCCTGGGCCGCGAGAGGCGGGTGCTTGCAGGAGGATTTAATCCGGACCGCGCGCCCGCCGCCTATCTTGCGCCCGGCCCCGGAGTGGCAGCCACGATCAAGCGCAGTCGTTCAAAATAGTCCCGGAGGTTTCCAGGGGGCGTGAAGAGGATGCCCTTGTCTATTAGGGCAACCGCCTGGGCCGTGTAGCCAGCGCGCGCGCATAGCACCGCTGAACTGTAGGCCAAGCCGACGTCTCGAGGGAATAGCCCGATGCCCCCGACGATGTCCTCAACGTCGCGTTCCGATGGCTTCAGGTCGCAATGGTTCCAAGTTTCCACCACCAGGCTGGAAACGTCCGGTGTGGGGGCATACCGCAAGGCGGCATGAAGGGGCTCAAGCACTGAGGCAGCCTGCCGGGCGCTGAGCGTTCCCCTCGGCCCCAGCGGCTTTCCGATCGCCTCGGCATAACGCAACTTGGCGAGCACAACGTAAGCCTGCGGGCGCGCAACCTTGGCCTTCGCCGCGGCCTCCAGAAGCTCCCGCGCCTTGCCGTCGTTGCCGATGTCGTGCTCATACAGGCCGTAGACGGCAAGCAGCCGTGTATCATGGATCCGGCTCGCCGAGACGACCAACGGCCTCATGACGACCGCTGAGCCGGGATTGGAATTTCCAGGCAACGACCCCGAGGGCTGGCCGTCTGGGGGCGCCACGTCGGGCGGAAGGCCGTTGTCGTCCCTGTAGGCGCGCTCCAGGATCCGGCCTGCCGTGGCGAGGAATTTTCTGCCCAGCTCGGGATCATTGCCGCGCAGGGTGTCCCCCTTCATCCTGAGCCAGTCGCCGAGTATTCTACCGATTTCGTCCGAGGTGGCGGGCCTCGTTTCCAGGCCGGGAAAGGCGAAAGGCACCGCCAGATCGACGGTTATCGGCTGCGCGAGCACCGTCTTCAGAAAGGACTCCAGCTTCTCCTCCATCACCCCGTAGCCGAAGCCGAAGCACTCGGTAAACATCCGTTCGTCGACCGGTTCGAGGCGTGCGCGCCTGACAAGTTCCAGAAATGCGCGCGACAGGACCGGGTCGACATGGCCAGGGCCCATGAGCCCCCAGCGGGCGAAAAGGCCGGCCTCGGATTCCCAAAGATCACGGCTCCGTTTGGAAACCGGCGCTTCGGCAAAGAGCACGCCCATGGGGGGGACCGCTATCTTCATTGATTTATTCTTCTTGAGGCGTTTAAGGAGCTGTTGGGTCTCGTCAAGGGACACCCAGAGAGTGCCCGGCCCCGCCATTCCCCGGATGTTTTCGGGACGGCCCCATTGGTCGTAATCGCTGAGGGGCACGAAACTCTCCCGAAAAATCCCGCTGTTCAGTCCAAACAGGCCTTCAAACAGCCACTTCGGAAGGGGCGGCGTGCAACGACGCAAGCGCTCGAGGCTGACTGTGCCGACCGCAGGAAGCTCCACCGAGCCGGGCAAAGAGACATCCACGTCGGCCTCGGCGAAAATTTTCACGCCGTTGAGGTTGAAGTTCGCGGCATAGGTGTCGGCATCGTGCGCCACGACGGCGTCGCTCGAGACGCGAAAGCTTTCGGATCGATCGCCCCACATCACTGGGTCGGCAGGCGAACGGAAATCCATCGGGAGCGAATGGATTTGGCGTTCCGAAATCTCGTTCAAGTCCACGTCGTCTATGATGACGGTGTACGGCACAGGGGATTGAGGAAGCCAATCCTTCGGCAGCACCTGATTCTCGAAAAAGAACCCCCGGAGGAGCGCCTTGCTCTGCCAATTGGTCACCCGGTCAGTCGCCCTGGAGAGGACCTCGAATTCGGGGAGCGAAGCGTAGTACCAGGGATCCCTCTCAATCTGCGTCGCCGAGACGATGAAGGACTGCATCCGGATTGCCTCGTCACGCGCAGAAGCGGCCGCGTCATCCGCCACCTGGTCCGCGCGGGCGGCCGACTGGACTGCCGTCATCGCCCCCAAAGCGGGCAAAAAAAGGAGGAGCGCCTTATGGGTCTTCATTCTTGCCGGCGCCCAGTTGGGCGGAGGATAGCCCGACATGCCAGTTCACAAACTGGGTGCTTCCAGATCGGCGGCCCTCACTTGTTCCCACCGAGGAGGCTCTTGACGGCCTCACCCGCCGACTTCGCGGTGTTGCCCGCCGCCGCGCCCATCGTCGATCCGATCTTTCCCGCGGCGTTCGTTGTGGCCGCCACGACGCCCTCGGTCACGCTCCGCATCAGGGCGAGCGCAAGCTCAGCCGAAGGGACTCCCCCTTCGCGGGTTCCGACGTCCTGGAGGGTCACGGTAGGCATGGGAAGCGTCAGGGCCGCGGGCCCGTAGCCCAGCGTCACCCGGCCATTGGTCAGCTCGAAGTGTTTCACGATGAATTTGAGCGGCTTTCCCTGCTTGGTCACCGGCTGGTCCTTCGCGGCCTGATTTGCCGAGGAACCCTGGATGTTCTTCAGCAACTCGCCGATGTTGCTCGAAATCACCCTTGTCTCGTACACGAAATCGGCGCTGTCGATGGAGACGTCGCTCAGGACGATGCAATCGCTGAAGATTGAGCCTGGAGCGACCTTGACGCGGATCGTGCCGATCGAGAGCGCCTTGTCCCCGGACCAGCCCTTCGGATTCCCGATGAACAGGCCCTTGAGCGTCCCGCTTCCCGAGAGGGGGGAAAGGCGTGCTCCGTCCAGATGGACCGCGGTTTGGGTGATCGCCGGCGCATACCGGTTCACGCCCGCCTTCACGAACGAACCGACAAGAAGCGTGGAGCCAAGGTACACGACAACTAGCACTGCGGCGAGAGCGCAGGCTATCCAGGCGAGTTTTCGTTTCATACCCGGGAGCTTGGCCCATCAGGAGCCTGAATTCAACCGGCGACGTCATTTGGATGGGCCCGTCGGAGCCGTACGATGGCGTTTCGCGCAAAAGGGCGTCACCGATTCCAGGGCTGCACCGCTTTCGCCGATTTTCCTTCGCTTGCCAGATCGCCCCGCCGATCCAAGGGTGGGGGAAGCATGCCAACCTCAGGCGCAGCCCGTTTGGACCGCTTCTCGGTGCCGGATCACGCCGGGCACTTCGGCCCGTATGGCGGTATTTTCGTTCCGGAGACGCTGATGGCGGCATTGGAGGAGCTGGAAGCCGTGTACAGGTCGGCCCGGGCCGACCCTGAGTTCCAGGCCGAGCTCCGGCGCCACCTCGCCGAGTTTGCCGGGCGGCCGACGCCCCTCTATTTCGCCGAACGGCTGACGCGCCACTGCGGCGGCGCGAAAATCTATCTCAAGCGCGAGGACCTGCTGCACACGGGTGCGCACAAGATCAACAACACGATAGGGCAGGCCCTTCTCGCCCTTCGGATGGGCAAGAAGCGGATCATCGCCGAGACCGGCGCCGGCCAGCACGGCGTCGCCACCGCCGCCGTGTGCGCCAAGTTCGGGCTCGAGTGCGTTGTCTACATGGGGGCCGTCGACATGGAGCGGCAGGCGCTCAACGTGTTCCGGATGCGACTCATGGGCGCGGAGGTGCGCGGCGTCGAGGCCGGCCAGCGGACGCTCAAGGAGGCCATAAACGAGGCCATGCGCGACTGGGTCACGAATGTCCGCACGACCCATTACATCCTGGGTACGGTCTACGGGGCGCGCCCCTATCCGGAGATGGTGCGCGATTTCCACCGCGTGATCGGGACGGAGGCGAAGGAGCAGATCCTTGCGCGCGAGGGAAGGCTTCCCGACGAGCTCGTCGCGTGCGTCGGGGGCGGCAGCAACGCGATCGGGCTCTTCTACGAGTTCCTGGAGGAGCCAGGGATCCGGATGATCGGCGTCGAGGCGGGCGGCAGGGGAATCCACAAGGGGGAGCACGCGGCTCGCTTCTCGGGGGGGAAGCTCGGG
>Ga0302320_10030185_pt1 | contig 10341 bp, 8 predicted proteins | sample Bog_T0_3_FD_202130 | JGI IMG/M metagenome (GOLD analysis project Ga0302320, IMG submission 202130) | Peat permafrost microbial communities from Stordalen Mire near Abisko, Sweden - Bog_T0_3 | ecosystem: Environmental > Terrestrial > Soil > Wetlands > Peat | place: Sweden: Abisko, Stordalen Mire... | reverse complement strand
CGGGTTCCTATTCGGTGTCCAACAGTGCCACTCTGCAGGTGCAGGTCACAGCTTCAGGCCGGGGGTTGGCGATGAGCGGTCTGACGCTGGGAACTTCCGGCTCCGACGCTCTTACCAATGGTTTCTCACTCGGGGCCAACGCCAGCGTGACCACGCCGGCAGTTGCAGTCAGCGGCGCCTTGAATCTGAACGGCACGGTCACCGTCAATGTGACTGGCAGCGGATTGAGCGGGCCCAACACCTATCTGCTGCTGAGCTATGGTTCCAGCAGCGGTTCGGGGAACTTTGTGGTCGGGTCCGTGCCCTCAGTCGCAGGGTTCAATGCCATCGTGACCAACAACGCGGCGGCCGGGGAACTGGAGCTGGTTTATGTCGCCGCTCCGCAACCGGTCAAGTGGGCCGTGGGCGCCGGCAATTGGGACACCACCAGCCTCAACTGGCAGTTGTTGGCGGGCAGCGGCCCCACCAATTATAGTGAGGGAGGTTTAGCCGCTTTTGATGACAGCGCCAGCGGCGGCAGCCCGATCACCGTGACCCTCGCGGCCAGCCACGCTCCCTCCTTGATTACCAACAATTCTTCCGTCCTCAACTACATTGTTGCGGGCAGCAGTTACAACCTTACCGGTGCGCCCTTGATCAAAGACGGCAGCGGCACCTTGACGCTGGACAACGGCAGCGGCAACAGCTTTGCGTCCATTTCGATCAACAGCGGCGCCTTGCAGGTCGGCAATGGTGATGCCAACGGCAGTCTGGGGGGGAGCGCCGTGGCCAACAATGGAACACTTGCTTTTGGCCGCACGGACAGCGGACTGGTCGTGGCCAATGTGATTTCCGGGTCAGGCGGCGTGTTGCAAAGCGGCAGCGGCGCGGTCACGTTGAGCGGCGCCAACACTTATTCGGGCCAGACCACCATCGCCAGCGGCCAGCTGGTCGTCGGCAATGCTTTGGCCCTTCAAAACAGCCCGGTTGCCAACTTTGCCGCCAATGGGCTTGGATTTGCCAGCGGCATCACTGCCGTGACGATTCCAGGGTTGTCGGGCACGGGCAGCATCACATTGAGCAACGCGGCCGGTGCCGCCGTGGCGCTTACGGTCAGCAGCACCAATCTCAGCACCACCTTCGGCGGCGGCTTGATCGGCGGCACGCTGGTCAAGCAGGGCACCAACACTGTCTTGACGCTCACCAACAACTCTGCGCTGGTCAATTTGACCGTCGGCAGCGCCGCGGTTGGAGGCACCCTGCTGGTGACCAATGGCACGCTGTCGGTCGGTGACGGAACCCCTGGCAGCAGCCTTCAGATTGCCGCGGGCTCAGGCACTGCCAGTTTCTTCAGCGGCACCCTGGACGTCTCAGCCGCCGCCGGCTTTACCGCCAATGTGGGAAATTTCTTTGTGTTCTATAGTCCCAGCGGCGCCGCACCCGTTGCCTCCTCCGGCACCCTGGCGCTCGGCACCAACAACAATATCACGGCGCTTACCGAGGTCCTGGTGGGCGAGCAGGACAGCAATCCAACCACCGGCGGGTATGTCACCACGGCCGGATTCGGCCTCACGACCATTACCACGCCGCTGATGAACATTGCCAAAAACAAGGCCAGCGGCTCCTTTACCTTGGGCGCCGGTTCCACCCTGAAACTGTCGGGCACCAACGGCGGGCGCACTGCCTTGAACATTGAAAACCAGGGTGCCAGCAGCCCCACCAGTTTTACCGGCACGATGGATTTGACCGGCGGCGGCACGGGCGTATTTAACGGCGTGCTGAGCAGCCTGGTGATCGGCAATCACAGTGGCGCGAACACTGGTGGCAGCACCGGCAGTGCGACGGGTTCATTGTTGCTGAGCGGCAGCGCCAACAACCACCTGGACATCAGCGGCGCGGGCAACGTGGTGGTGGTGGGCGGAAGGACCAATTCCGTTCTCGGCATCGGCACGGGCACCTTGACCATCGGCAATCTGGACGCGACCAGTTCGGTGGTTTCCACCAACAACAGCACGGCCATCTTGCTGGGCAATGGCACGAACTCGGTCGGCACGTTGAATTTGAACGGCGGAACGCTCACGATTACGACGACCGGTTCGGGCATTGCCGGCGGTTCAGGCTTGAGCACCAATAATCTGAACGGGGTGACCCTGAAAGCGGGAACCAACAGCGCCACGTTCCTCTCCGGCTTGTCGGCGGCCAATGTATGGAGCAATGGGGTCAGCTTCGATACCTCGGTTTTTGATATCACCGTGCCGCAAGTCCTACAGCCGGGTGACGCCAACAGCGGTGGCCTGACCAAACTTGGCAACGGGATGCTGACGTTGTCCGGTGCCAACACATACGCCGGAACCACGGCTGTCAGCGCCGGCACTCTGCTGGTCAACGGCGCGATCGGCACCAACATCGTCATCGTCAATGCGGCCGGCACGCTGGGCGGCCAGGGCGTGCTGGGTGGCAATTTGACTTTTGCCAGCAGCAGTGCCCAGGCTTACCTGTACAAGACGGCTGGCTCCCCCGACACGCCGCTGACTGTGTCCAACAACCTGACCCTCAATGGCAACACTGTCAGTGTTGACCTTGGGGGCACGATGCTCGGCACCGGGACTTATACGCTGCTCTCTTATGGTGGCAACCTGGCCGGTTCCTTCAATTCAACCCCGACGATCGTGAACGGTTCACTCGCCGCCGGAAACGCTGCGACCATCGATCTTACCACGCCCAATGAGGTGAACCTCGTGGTGGCTCCGGCGAGTACCACGCCGCCAGGCTTCCCGCCAGGAAGCATCAGCCTGCTGCCCAGTGGCAACATCTCACTGACCGTCACCGGCGCGCCTGGCACGACCTACCGCCTTTGGGCGAGCACGAACATCGCTTTTGCACCCGCGACCAACACCTGGACGCTGTTGAACCGCGGCACCATCACGGCGAGTCCGTTCACCAACACAGATCTGACCGCGACCAATTATCCGCAACGGTTCTATATGTTCACGACGCCGTGAGCGGTGGACACCAATGAAATATTTGATGGCGGCGGGGACTTTAATGTCACCCTGCCTTACAGTGCCGCGAATCCCCAGGGATATTTCGACGCCGCAATTCTTGGGACGGGGCGCGACCCGGCACGCTTGCCGGATCGCGCCGCTGCCGCCCGGCTCATTTTCGGCCTCGCGCCAGGCGGCTGGCGCTGGCGATGTTGAAGTTGGGGGTTCTGCCGGATGCGCCAGTTTCGCGGGAGCACGTGCGGCATGAGGGGCCGAACTTTGGCACGGCATTTTATTACGAGGCGGCCAACGAAACGCTCTTCTTTTACGGCGATAATCCCGCACCGAAAACACGGCTTCAGAATCGCGTTTCATCAGGCGGCCAGCGGCAGAAAGGGATAGTCGGTATAGCCTTTCTGCCCGGGGGCATAAAAGGTGGATTGATCCGGCGTGTTCAGCGCGGCATTCTGTTGAAACCGTTTCGGCAAGTCTGGATTGGCGAGAAACGGCACACCAAACGCGACCGCATCGGCTTCGCCGGCTGCCAAAACCTGGTTGGCCGTGACCTGGGTGAATTTTTCGTTGGCGATGTACCTGCCGCCAAAAATCCTTTTCAGTTGTGGCCCGATGCGGTTTTCACCCAGCGATTCGCGGGCGCAAATAAAGGCAATGCCGCGCCGGCCCAATTCGCCGGCCACAAATCCAAACGTGGCCAGCGGATGGGAATCGCCCATGTCGTGGGCATCGCCGCGCGGTGCCAGATGCATTCCCACCCGGTCAGCGCCCCAGACGGAGATCACGGCATCGGTGACCTCGAGCATGAGCCGCGCACGATTCTCGAGGGAGCCGCCGTAAGCGTCGGCGCGGTGGTTCGTCTTGTCTTGCAAAAACTGATCCAGCAGGTAGCCGTTGGCGCCGTGAATCTCCACGCCGTCAAAATCAGCCATTTGCGCGTTCACTGCGCCCTGGCGAAAGGCCTCAATGACGCCGGGAATTTCCTCCAGCCCCAATGCCCGCGGGGTGACGAAAGATTTTGGGGGACGGACCAGGCTGACTTGTCCCGCCGCCGCGATGGCGCTGGGCGCGACCGGCAAAGCGCCGTTCAAAAACATGGGGTCGGAAATGCGCCCGACGTGCCATAGCTGCAGCAAAATGCGACCGCCAACCTGATGCACGGCTTCGGTCACCAGTTTCCAGCCTGCCACCTGCGCAGGCGACCAGATTCCTGGCGTATCGGCGTAGCCCACCCCCATCGGCGTGACGGAAGTGGCCTCGGAAATGATCAAGCCGGCCGAGGAGCGCTGGGCATAATATTCGGCCATCAATTGGTTGGGAATGCGCTCGACACCGGCCCTTGCCCGGGTCAGCGGAGCCAGGACGATGCGGTTGGGCAGGCTCCAGGTCCCGATGCGGATGGGATCAAATAAGTTGGGCATTTTGTTTCTATAAATTTATGATTTTTCAGTTTGCTGCCGCCGTTTATGGTTCGACAGATATCGAACCTAACGCCGGTTGTCGAGGATGTCAAAAGTAATTCGATGATTGTCGAACCCTGCGTTTGATGGCATGGTGCAACGTTGTGAAGACCTATTGCCATCCGCCGATGCGGGAGGTGGCGCTGCCGGCCCTGATGCAAGCGCTGTCCGATCCTTGCCGGTTGGCCATCGTGCGCGAGCTGCTTGACGCCAAAGGCCGCGCGCTGGCCTGCAACGAAGTCCGCCTCAATATTTCGAAGGCGACCCGGTCGCATCATTTTGAGGTGCTCCGTGCCGCCGGCATGATTCGCACGAAAATGGAGGGCACAAAATGCATGACTTCCTTGCGCCGCAAAGAGTTGAACCAACGCTTTCCCGGGTTGCTTAAATTGATCGCCGCCGGAATTGAAACCCGGCGGGATTGAGGACAATCTGCCGCGAGTCATTCCGTTCCGGGATTCCCCTACACTTGCGTTTTCTCGTGATTGAGGCGGATACCAAGGAGTGATATTCTCGTCGCCATGGAACGCCGCATTGTCTCAAAACATAAATGAACCAGCCCAGCCATGCGCCTGCAAATTCTCAGTGATCTGCATCTGGAGTTCGGAAATTATGAACCGCAGGCTACCGATGCGGACGCCGTGGTCCTGGCCGGGGACATTCACATGGGACGGGCTGGATTGGAATGGATTCGCCGCCATTTTCCTGCCAAGCCGGTGGTTTATGTTCTCGGCAACCACGAGTTTTATCGACACTCGATTCCCGAACTCACGCACACCTTGAAACGGGAAACTGTGGGAAGCCCTATTACGGTCCTGGAAAACAGTGCCGTTGAAATCGCCGGCTTCACTATCCTCGGGTGCACCCTATGGACCGATTTCGCGCTCTATGGAAACCAGGAAGCTGCCATGATGGCGGCGGACCACGGGATGCTCGACTACACCGCCATCCAGGTCAAATCGGAGCAGCGTTTTTTCCGTCCTTGGCGGGCCTTGAAATTATTTGAAGAGTCCGTTGGCTGGTTGCGTGTCGAATTGTCACGGCATGACCCGGCCCGGACCATGGTCGTCACCCATAACGCACCGAGCCCGCGCTCCATTGACGCGGCCCATGCTGGCAGGGCATTGAGCGCGGCTTTCGCATCAAACTTGGAATCCTTGATCACGGAAAGCAACCTTCCGCTCTGGATCCATGGCCACACGCACTTCAATGTGGACTACCGAATCGGCAGGACGCGGATTTACAGCAACCAGCGCGGCTATCCGGTGCAGGTGTTGCCTGGCTTTGACCCGGGGGCGCTCATCGAGGTCTGACGCAGCCCAGCGGGGTCAATGAATCAAATCCCGGCCTCATCCAACATTTTCCAGAGTGGCTTTAAGTCAGGATTGCCCAAGGTTGTTCGCCGCCATTCGTCCACACATTTTTGTTCCCGCGCAAGTTTCAGCGCCTCTGTCAAACGCTGTTTCGCCCGGCCCAGATTCCCCAGCGCGCATTCGTAGCCGGCCAGATGGTGGCGAATTTCTATTTCATCGGGGAAGACTTCCACGGCAGGCTGCAGGCTTTCCAGCGCCAGCTTGGTTTGCTTTGACCGGTGCAGCGCGAATGAGCGGTGCAGCCACCCCAGGGAACATTTCGGCGCAAACTCCGCAATCGCTGCGGCCACGACCACGCATTCCGTCCAACATTCCGCTTTGGCCAGCAGCTTGTAGCGCACGGCCAAAAAATCCGGGTGCCGGCGCAGGGCGGACGTGATTTTATTCAACTCCGAGTTCGCCTCCATGATGTTGCCCAACTCCAGCCAACTCTCGGCGGCATCGAGGTGAACTTCCTCCTGCGATTTAAAGTGTTGCATAAGTTTCATTCGTGAATTATCCCCTTCTACGCCCGCTGTAAAGCCGCCTCTCGTCGTGTCGTCAGGCCGAGCCGACAACCTGGGGATCTGTTTGGCAAAATTTTTTGGGGCGGCCTCAATTGTGGAGCGGCGTCAACGCTTTCAGGCAAGAAGAGTTCCGCCAGGGAAGATTCGTTACGATTGGCGTTCCAAGGCAAGAAATGATATTTTTGGCCAGTCGTGAAACTTCAGGTTTTAAGCGATATCCATTTGGAAATGGGCTATTACGCATCCGTGCAAGCCGGCGCGGATGTGGTGTTTTGGCGGGGGACATTCATATTGGGCGTGGAGGTGTCAGCTGGATCAGGAAGCGCTTTGGCGGGAAGCCGGTGATTTACGTCGCGGGCAACCATGAATTTTACGGGAACTCGGTTCCCGCGCTGCTGAACGAACTTCATAGCGTCGCCGAAGGGAGCAACATTTGCGTTCGGGAAAAACGATTCCTTGGGCAGAAGCCGTCTCCTTACACCGGCGGCTGCACGTCCGGATGTCTGACATGATGCTTGCGAAATCGCCGTTCAAGCCGCTGTCGCCGTCAAGCCGCCGTCCACCACGATGGACTGGCCCATGATGTAAGAGGCTGCGTCGGACGCCAGAAACGTCACGACCGCCGCCACTTCCGCCGGTTTGCCGAAACGTTTAAGGACGATATGCTCCAGGTTCTTCTGCTTGATGGATGCCGGCACGCGGGCCGACATATCTGTCTCGATCAAGCCCGGCACGACGGAATTGACGCGAATGTTTCTGCCGCCGACTTCCGCCGCCAGCGCGCGGGTGAACGCCAGCAGCGCGCCCTTGGATGCGGCATAATTCGTCTGCCCCATCACTCCCACCAGGCCGGCGATCGACGCCAGATTAATGATGGCGCCGCGCCGCGCGCCGAGCATGGGCCGCGTTACCGCCTTGCACCAGCGGAACACCCCGTTGAGATTCGTATCCAGCACGCGGTTCCAGTCCTCCGCCGGCATGAGCATGAGAAACATGTCGGCAGTGATGCCGGCATTGTTGACGAGTACGTCAATTTTACCCGCGGTGGCCAGGATCTTCTCCACTGTGGCGGTGATGGCGTCGGCATCGGTCTGGGAGCATTGGATGGCTTCGGCCCCGGTGTCGGTGGCCACTTGCGCGGCGGCCTCCGCGCTCTGGTGAAAAGTGAAATACACCTTCGCCCCCTCCGCGGCAAAGCGTTCCACGATGGCGCGCCCGATGCCGCGTGATCCCCCGGTGACGACGACGACCTGTCCGGCAAATTCTTGGCTCATGATTTCGGCAGTTTATTTGGCAAGGGTCCGGGTGACGAGGCGCAAATTCCTGGCTCGGAAAGCAGCCGGCGCAAGATCATTCCCAGCTTCTGCCCCCACGGCACGCCGTGCAGTTCTCCGGTGGCGGAGATTCTCCTCAGCTGCGCCGGCACGCAGAAAGCCTGGGCGGCGAGCCGTGAGTGCAGCAGCGATATCCGCAGCAGATCGCGCCGGGGATGGAAGTGCGAGAGCCGCGAGGTGGGCGCCGAGTAATCGGCCGACACCGGCTGCGCCGCCAGCCGCACGCCGGCCCACGCGGCCTTGACCATCACTTCCAGCTCGTAGGCATAACGCTGTGATGTAACGCGGAGGCGGCTGATGGGTTGGAGCGGATAGCTGCGATAGCCGCATTGCGTGTCGGTGAGCGGCACACCGGTCTGCACCCGGAACCAGAAGGTGGAAAGGTCGTTGGTGACGCGGCGGCCGCGCGGCGCGTTTTCCCTCACCAGATCGCGCACGCCCACGATGAGCGCGCCGGGTTGGCGGCGGCTGGCGGCGGCCAGCAACGGCAGTTCAGCCGTGGCGTGCTGGCCGTCGGCGTCAATCGTTATGGCATGGGTGAACCCCAGCTTTTCCGCGGTGGCAAACCCGGCCCGCAGCGCCGCGCCCTTGCCCTGGTTTCGCGGCAGCGTGACCACCGTGAGACCGGTTTCCGCCGCAAGAATTCCGCCGGTGCCGTCGGTGCAGCCATCGTTGACGACAATGACGGGTAAATATGACTTTGCCTCCCGCACCACCCGGCCCACGGTCAGCGCGTGGTTGAAAACGGGAATGACGATGCAGAGGTTCGGCTCGCCAGTCCTGTCTGCCGCGTGGCTCCATTGCGTGGTGTGGAATTTCAACGCTCAATTCTCCGCGAAACAATTTCCCCAACACAAGCAGATAAACGGTCGAAAAGCCACCGGTCATTTGCGCCCGGCGCTTCGCCCGGCGCTTCGCGGCCGCATGGAATTGCGAACTTTAACTTTTATTTGCCGCTTTACTTAAACCGGCGACAGGCGTAAGGTAAAGTCAGACTGAATCCATATATGAATGTGATGCTTGCAGGTATTTTTGGCGGCTGGGAAATTGTGCTGATTCTCGCAGTCGTGCTGATTTTGTTCGGCGCGAAGAAACTGCCGGAATTGGCCAAGGGTCTCGGCACGGGCATCAAGGAATTCAAGAAGGCCACCCGCGAAGTGACCGACGAAATTCAGAATGCAGGCGCGGAGACCCCCGCCCCCAAGCTGCCGCCGGCGAACACCACCGCGCAATCGCAGTCACCACCGCAACCGACGCCTCCGCAAACGAAGGTCATCTGAGCCCCCGGCTGGCAGGCAGCCGCAGAGTTTCTCATGGCCGACATTTCCCAGGATCCGGAGGTTGACGCGGAAGATGATGGCGGCGGCCCGGTAAAATCATTTCTCGAGCACCTCGAAGATTTTCGCTGGCTGCTCATCAAGTGCGCCGTGACCCTGGCGCTGGCCATGCTGGTCTGCCTCATCGGGGCTAATTTCGTGATCGGCATCATGAAATGGCCGTTGACGCAAGCCCGGGCCAGGTTCCCCGGCACCAACCAGATCGTCAGCGTCAGCTTTGGCACCAATCACTTGGGCAATTATCCCCTCACGCCGGAACAGCAACAGTCGCTCGGCACCGGCTCCAACCGTTTTGCCACCGTGCGCATTGAGCCAGTCCGGCTCGGCACCAACCAGGTGCTCGGCTGGCAGGTCACGGATGATCCCGCTGGCATCGCTGAAATGGGGCGGATGCACATTGACTTGGTGAACCTCACCCCCGCAGGCGGGTTTTTCGTGGCGTTTCAGGTGGCGTTTTATGGCGGGATGGTGATGTCCGCGCCCGTCATGTTGTATTTCATCGCGGAGTTTGTCTTCCCGGCCTTGCGGTTCAAGGAGCGAAAATACATTTACCGGGCGCTGTTCATTGGGGGCGGGCTGTTTCTTGTGGGTGTTTCGTTCTGCTACTTCATTCTCATGCCCGTGGCGCTGGGGGCCTCGCAAATGTATTCGCAATGGCTGGGCTTGGGCGCGCTGCAATGGCGCGCGGAGGAATACATCAGTTTCGTTTGCAAATTCATGCTCGGCATGGGCCTGGGCTTTGAACTGCCGGTGGTGATTTTGACGCTCGTGAAGATTGACGTTTTGAGCTACGGCACACTGCGGAAAATGTGGCGTTACATGATCGTGATTTGTCTCGTGCTCGGCGCCTTTCTGACGACGCCGGAAGTCATTACACAGATTTTGATGGCCGGGCCGCTCTACATGCTTTACGAGATTACGGTCTGGATTGCCTGGTATTGGGAACAGCCGGACCGGGCCAAAGCGCGTCGCGCCTTGGTCCTGCTGGCGTTGACAGGGCTGCTGCTAGCGGGACTGGCGTGGGCCGGCTGGCATTACGGCTGGCCATGGCTGCGCCTGCGCTGGCACTGAAACGAAGGGAGCGCCGGTCTCCGACCCCGCTCGTTTCAATAATCGCTCCATCGGCCGGCTCCGGAGACCGGCGCTCCGTTCGCTCGGCCACCGCCGGGCTGAAGGCAATTCCCCTTCGCTCCTGTCAGACGGCGGCATCATCAACTTGGGCTTCGGCCTTCTTCCGGATTGCCGAGTTTCCGGCTAGGGCGCGGCTTTTGAGACCGGAGCGCCGTTGCAGTGGAGGGGTTTAGCGCTTTTTGCGGGACATCCCCGTTCCATTTTTCTATGCTCTGGGAATGG
>Ga0302320_10030184_pt1 | contig 10341 bp, 7 predicted proteins | sample Bog_T0_3_FD_202130 | JGI IMG/M metagenome (GOLD analysis project Ga0302320, IMG submission 202130) | Peat permafrost microbial communities from Stordalen Mire near Abisko, Sweden - Bog_T0_3 | ecosystem: Environmental > Terrestrial > Soil > Wetlands > Peat | place: Sweden: Abisko, Stordalen Mire... | reverse complement strand
CTACGGCGGAGAGAGCACGATGTCCTATTTCTCCCAGATGGTCGCACTTACCATCCATAATTTCCTCTCGGCGGCTGTCGGCATCAGTATTGCCGCAGCCCTGGTGCGCGGTATCGCCCGCCACACCTCCAAAACGATTGGCAACTTCTGGGTCGATCTTACGCGTTCCACCTACTACCTGCTCCTGCCGATCTGTATCCTCTTCGCGATCGTGCTTGTGTCGCAGGGGATGATTCAGAATTTCAAGCCATATGACACGGCCACGCTGAGCGATCCCTACACCACGCAGGTGACCCAAGTGGATGACAAAGGAAACGCCGTGACCACCACGGACGGAAAGCCGGTGCTTGTGGATCAAAAGGTCACCACGCAGACCATTGTCCAGGGTCCGATGGCCTCCCAGGTTGCCATCAAGATGCTCGGCACCAATGGCGGTGGCTACGCGAACGCCAATGCAGCCCATCCTTTCGAGAACCCAACCCCCCTTTCGAACTTCCTGCAAATCCTCTCGATCTTCGCGATTCCGAGCGCCCTGACCTACTATCTGGGTCGCATGGTGAAAAACCAGGGCCACGGCTGGGCTGTCTGGGCCGCGATGTTCGTGATCTTTCTCGGAGGTGCCCTGATCTGCTGGCATTACGAGGCTGCTGGCAATCCGAACATTGCCGCGCTCGGCGTCGATCCTGCCGACGGCAACATGGAAGGGAAGGAAACCCGCTTCGGCATCTTCAATTCCGCCCTCTTCGCCACCATCACGACCGATGCCTCCTGCGGCGCGGTGAACTCGATGCACGATTCCTTCACGCCGATTGGGGGACTCATTCCCATGCTGAACATCCAGCTGGGCGAAGTGGTCTTCGGCGGTGTCGGAGCGGGTCTCTACGGCATGCTGATTTATGTGATCATCGCAGTCTTCATTGCGGGGCTTATGGTGGGTCGCACCCCCGAGTATCTCGGCAAGAAGATCGAGCCTTACGACATGAAGATGGCCTCGCTAGTCATCCTCGTCCTGGCCTTCTCTATTCTGGGCCTCTCCGCCTGGGCCTGCATGAGCAAGTTCGGGCTGCCCGATCCGGTGACACACCAACTCACCGACGGGACCAACAACAACGGACCGCACGGCTTCAGCGAGATTCTCTACGCGTACAGCTCCGGCACGGGCAACAACGGCAGCGCCTTCGCGGGCCTCACGACGAATGCTCCCTGGTATAACAACACCCTCGCCGTCGCGATGCTCTTCGGACGCTTCGCCATGATCATTCCGATTCTGGCGCTGGCCGGATCGCTTGCCCGCAAGAAACTGGTCGCCTCCAGTTCCGGCACCTTCCCGGTCTCAGGCCTTCTCTTCACCAGCCTGCTGGTTGGCACCGTGCTGCTTGTCGGAGCCCTTACCTTCGTTCCGGCGCTCGTGCTCGGACCAGTCGTCGAACACTTCATGATGCTGACCGGAAAACTCTTCTAACGAGGGTTTTCACTGCCGCAACTTCCAACTCCTATCTTCCATCTCCCAATTTACTCCTATGGCTGCTAAAACCCATTCCATCTTCGATCCTGCGATCATCATTCCCGCGATCGGAGAATCCTTCAAAAAACTCAACCCCGCCCACATGGTCCGAAATCCGGTCATGTTCGTGACGGAGGTTGGTGCGGTAATCACCACCGTATTGCTCTTCACCGGTGGCCAGGGAACCTCCTTCGCCTTCCTGCTGCAGATCACCCTCTGGCTCTGGTTCACCGTTCTCTTCGCAAACTTTGCGGAAGCCATGGCCGAAGGTCGCGGCAAGGCCCAAGCGGATACCCTGCGTAAAGCCAGAACCGAAACCAAGGCCAACCGCATCCTAAGCAATGGAAGCGTGGAGGAGATTCCCTCCAGCAAGCTCAAGAAGGGCGATCTCGTTCTTGTCAAAGCCGGGGAGTTTATCCCCGGTGACGGCGAGATCATCGAAGGTGCCGCCACGGTGGACGAATCGGCCATCACGGGCGAATCCGCTCCTGTTGTCCGAGAAAGCGGCGGTGACCGGAGTGCCGTCACGGGTGGAACGCGCGTCCTCTCCGATGAGATCAAAATCAGCATCACGGCCAATCCTGGTGAAACCTTCCTCGACCGGATGATCGGTCTTGTCGAGGGAGCCAAGCGCCAGAAGACCCCGAATGAGATCGCCCTGACCATCCTGCTCTCGGCCCTCACGATCATCTTCCTCATCGTACTCATGTCTCTGAAGGCCTTCGGCAGCTATCAGGGGGTCGATTTCTCGATCACGGTTCTGGTAGCCCTGCTGGTCTGCCTCATCCCCACAACGATCGGCGGATTGCTCAGCGCCATCGGAATCGCGGGCATTGACCGTCTTGTGCAGAAGAATGTGCTCGCGATGAGCGGTCGCGCCGTCGAAGCCGCAGGCGATGTCGATGTCCTGCTGCTCGACAAGACTGGCACCATCACGCTGGGCAATCGTCAGGCAGCCGAGTTCCGTCCCGCCCCTGGCGTGACCAAGGAAGCCCTCGCCGAGGCCGCCCAGCTCTCCTCGCTGGCCGATGAGACTCCCGAAGGACGCAGCATCGTGGTGCTCGCCAAGGAGAAGTACGGCCTGCGCGGCCGCGAGTTGCACGAGTTGCCCCACGCCTCGTTCATTCCCTTCACTGCGCAGACCCGCATGAGCGGCGTCGATATCGATGGCATCCAGTACCGCAAGGGTGCGGCGGAGGCGGTGAAGACCTTCACCGGCAAGAGCCTGCCTGAAGCCGTTCAGAAGGATGTGAACGATATTTCCGGTCTGGGTGGCACACCGCTGCTTGTCGCCTCCAATAATACCGTCCTCGGGACGATCTATCTCAAGGACATTGTCAAAGGCGGTCTCGCTGAACGCTTTGAACGCTTCCGCGCGATGGGTATCCGCACCATCATGATCACCGGTGATAATCCGCTCACTGCGGCGGCCATTGCCAAAGAAGCGGGCGTGGATGATTTCCTTGCCGAGGCGACCCCTGAGCAAAAACTTGCCCTGATTCGCAAGCAGCAGGAGTCAGGCCATCTCGTCGCCATGACCGGCGATGGCACCAACGATGCTCCGGCGCTTGCCCAGGCCGATGTCGGCGTGGCCATGAACACCGGAACGCAGGCCGCCAAAGAGGCTGGCAATATGGTCGATCTCGATTCCAATCCGACAAAGCTCATTGAGGTTGTCGAGATCGGCAAGCAGCTTCTCATCACCCGTGGCGCGCTGACCACCTTCAGCATCGCAAACGATGTGGCGAAATACTTCGCGATCATCCCCGCCATGCTACTGGTCGCCTTCCCGCAGATCGCTCCGCTCAATATCATGCACCTAGCCTCACCGCAGAGTGCCATCCTGAGCGCGGTGATCTTCAATGCGATCATCATCATCCTGCTGATTCCGTTGGCCCTGCGCGGCGTGACCTTCCGTCCGCTGGGTGCTGCCAAGATCCTGCAACGCAACCTGCTCATCTACGGAGTCGGCGGTGTCATCGTCCCGTTCATCGGCATCAAGGCCATCGACCTGCTTGTCGTCGCCCTTCACCTCGCTTGATTCCACAAATCTGACTCATCAAAACAATGAAAACACTCGTAAAAGACATCCTCACTTCGCTCCTGGCGACACTGTTCCTGGGCGTCGTGCTCTGCGGAATCTATCCGGTCCTCATCTGGGGCGTCGGACAGCTCCTCTTCCCCTATCAGGCGGGTGGCAGCCTGATTAAAAACAGTTCCCATCAGATTGTCGGTTCGGAATGGATCGGACAGAACTTCACTAGCTCCAAGTACTTCCAGCCCCGTCCCTCGGCGGCAGGCACCGGTTACGATGCCACCAGCTCCGGCGGCAGCAACCTCGGGCCTACCAGCAAGAAGCTTATCGACGGCACGACCAAGTCCAGGGCACTCCCCGCTCCGAAGTCAGGCGGCACTCCCCTCCCCGGACCGGATGTGGAGGATTTCGACGGCATCAAGATCCGCGTTCTGAGTTACTGCGACGCCAACGGCATCCCCTACCAGCTGATCCAGAACGGGCAGGCGGTCGATCCAAAGGCCTACAAGACAGAGAAAGGGGATTATGATCCCGTCAAGCTCATCACCGCCTTCAACGACGATGTCAAGCCTTTGACCGTCAAACCCAGCATCCTTATTCCAGGAGATGCTGTCACCGGTTCCGCCAGCGGCCTTGACCCACACATCAGTCCGAAGAATGCGCAACTGCAAGCAGCCCGCGTCGCCAAGGAGCGCAATCTCAGCCTCGATGTGGTGAAAGCCGAGATCGAGAAAGCCACCGACCACCCCTCACTCGGCATCCTGGGTGACCCCGGTGTGAATGTTCTCAAGCTCAATATCGCCCTCGATAAGCCTGCCACGAAGTAATTTTCCAACACCCAAACCATGCGCGAGAGTACCGAAAGGTGCTCTCGCCACCCTCCCTTATCTTCCTGAATGAACACGGCTCCCATTTCTCGACATTCACGAAGTAGCAAGAGCAACCCGTTCGCCGCTTCAACAAGCGACTTCCTCCCATGACGCGATTAATGCTGGCCATCAGTGACCGCAGCCCTAGGGCGCGGGAGCTCGTGGGCTCAGCGGCCACGCTCGCTGGGCAGTTGGGAGCTAATTGGTTTGTGGTCCATGTGCGGCAGCCGCCCACGCTTCATTACCGGATGCCTGCCACGGATCATCCCGTGCCCGAGGAGGAACTTGCCTATGCCAGGAGTCTGGGAGCGCAGGTCATCATCGAACGGGGAGAGGTGGTGGAGGCCCTGATCTCCTTTGCCAGAACGATGAGCATCAACTACTTCGTCACAGGTCGATCCTTCCGTTCCCACTTCAGTTTTACCTGGCACCTGCCGCTGACGGAAATCCTGCAACGAAGGCTTCCGAACACGATCGTGATGATCGTGTAAAGCAGCCTAAGAACCTCATACTTTCTCTAAAAACTCATGGATGACACCACTCCCATCACGCGCCCAAGCCCCGATGATTTCCTATCGATCATCCGCCGCCAGCAGCTTGGAAAGCTGAAGATCTATCTCGGTCCCTGCCCCGGTGTCGGAAAGACCTTCGTCATGCTACAAGAGGGAAACCGCCTGATGCGCAATGGTGTGGATGTGGTCATCGGCTATGTCGAACCGCATGACCGCCCCGAAACCACCGTCCAGATTGGCGATCTCGAGATCATTCCATCACGCGTCACCAAATATCACGGCATCGAACTTCGGGAGATGGATGTCGATGCCATCATCGCCAGAAAGCCGACCGTAGTCTTGGTGGATGAGCTCGCTCACACCAATGCCCCCGGCAGCAAGAATGCAAAGCGATACGAGGATGTGAACGAACTGTTACGGGCCGGCATCAGCGTCATCGCCACGGTCAATATTCAGCATTTTGAGTCGCTCTACAATATCGTCGAGGAATCAACGGGCGTTCGGGTCAAGGAACGCGTGCCCGACGAGATCATCTCCCAGGCAGATCAGATCGTGAATATCGATCTTCCTGCTGAGGATTTGCAGGAGCGCCTGAATGCCGGAAAAATCTACCCAAAAGAGAGAGTCGAGGCGGCCTTGGCCAACTTTTTCACGAGCAAGAATCTCACGCGTCTCCGTGAAATGACCCTCAGTGAGACGGCGAACTTTCTGGATCGTCAGCAGCGCAGCAATTCCGAACAGGAAAAGCAAACCAGCGCCCTGGGTCAGGTCATGGTCGCCATCAGTAGCCTCGGCCCTGATCCCGGTCGTCTGCTGAGAAAAACGGCTCGCCTCGCCGCCATGCTCAATGCGCAATGGTATGCCGTTAATGTCCGCACGGCCAAGGAATCAGCCGTGCGTATCGACGCCACCACGCAACGCCTCCTCTCGGAAACTCTCGAGACGGCGCAAAAAATGGGGGGGCTGGTGATTGTCCTCAAGAATGAAGAGGTTGGCCCGGCACTTGTCGCCTTTGCCCGTGAATACGGCATCACCCACATCGTTTTGGGGAAGCCGCATCACAAGAAAGCCTGGCAATTCTGGAAGCAAACCCTGCATGAGCAAATCATCCAGGAACTTCCAGATGTAGATATGATCCTTGCCTGAGCGATCTCCCTTTAGGGAAATTCTCAAGCGATGAAAATTCTCAAACGATCAGCGCTGATTGCGTAAATTTAGTGACTGCTCGGTGAAAGAGGACTGGAACCGCCGCCACCAGATGGACTCAATCCACCAAAAGCTAGAGGCAGTGTCACCTGAGGGATATCCTTGAGCGTAAAGGTCAGCAGGGCACCATACTGCGACTGACCGCTCTGTGTTGAGGAAGACTGATTGTTACGCACCTCGGCACCGAAGGAAACAATCCAGCTGGAGAGATCGCGATGGATCAGATAGCGCTGATAGATGAGCGAGTTGTTGCCCGAGGAAGAACCTGCCGTAATGCCACTTTGGTTGTAAATCTCCTGGGCACTGAAGGACCAGTGATCATTGGCACGCCAGAAAACGGAGAAGGGGTACTGATTATTGTCGGAAGTTCCGTTGTAGTTGTTGAGGTAACGGGTGCCGATGCCGAAACTCAGCGAGCGGCAGGGCATGATATTGAAATCGGTGTTGAATTCCGAGAATCCCTGCGAAACCACAGGAATCTGGGAGCCCATCTGGAAATTAAACCAGCTCACAGGAGAGAAGGTCATCCGGTTGTTCAAATTGGAGACGGGACCTTTGATGTAGGGGTTGATTCCGTTAATGTCGATAAAGGTGTCGAGGTAGAACCAATCGTAGGTTGCTCCGTCACGGCGGGTCTGGAGGCGGTTACGGAAGCCAAGACGCCAGATGGCCCAGGTATCGATGGCATCAATGGCGGCGAACTGCGTCAAATCGAGCGGCTCCACCTGAGTGGAGCTAGGCTGATAGCCAGACTTGGTGGTTGCATTTGGATTATTGGGCTGCAGCCGGTCGAACTGGAGCACCTGATTCACATTGGGACCGCCCGCATAGACACCGGATATGTCGCTGTAGGGTTGGAAGACATGACGCAATCCGTCCAGACCAAGCCAGCGGGATTGAACACTCTCGAACTCCCGTGAAATCTTGAAGGAATTTTCGAGACTCGCATTGACGATGGGTCTGAACACCGACCCAGTGGAATGAAAGCTGTTTCCGGCAGGACCTCCGGTTGTCGTATTGGTGTAGGGAAACGGATTAATCACCCCATTGTTTCCCTCAAAATAGCCGCCCTGGCTGTAAGCTGTTCCGCGAAGTCCCACTGTTGGAATCGTTGAAAGCCACCCCCAGAGTGTTTGCGGCATACTGATTTCTCCAAATGAATCCAACCTATAGGCACTATAGCTTTGACCTCGTGCATTTCCTGTCGCGCTAGTTATGCCAAAGGGGTTAGGCCCAACAAGAGTATTGAGGGAGGCTGAATTGGTTGAAAATTGACGATCAAGATAAGCAAACGATGTCGTGCCATCATAGTAAATTGGAAGTCCGAAGAGCGGATCATTCTTGATATCCAATGCCAACTGTTCTCGGGAAGTGGTTTCTTGGAAGGCATTCATCTGCCAACGACTGAGATAATTGAGCGAGTAGATGTCATCCAGCTTGGTGAGGGCAATATTGTTGTCAGGCTGCGGATTGAACATATTTTCCGTCGGGTAGAAATCCTGCATGAAATCAGCATCACTGAGTTTAGTCATGTCAAAGGAGGCGTAGATGTCGTCGCTCAAATAGAGTTTCTGTTGGTAACCGACACGATAACGGCTGTGATTCGTCGGTTCAGGGGAGGGATCTCCCTTAAATGCCGAAGGATTGGTATCATCGGCGAAGTAGGAAATGAATTTTCCTGTACTCTGGTCATTTTTTCCAAACTTCAGATTGGCATCAAATCCCGCAGCATAGCCATGCAGCGACCGGATATCCTGACGAATGGTGGCGAGGAAGGTGTCTCCGGTCCCGAGAGGAAAAGTGTAGGAGGTCAGGAGGTAGCCGCCCCAGTTGGAATCATAACCCGGGGAGAGATTAATACCGTTATGATTGAGGCTGGAATGGACATAGGGCAGCCAGAGGATGGGAACCTTGCCGACATAGAGAGTCGCATTGAGCAGGACGACTCTGTCATTGGGATAGAGACGAATGGTGTGGGCATGAACATGCCAGTCCGGCCTCGAGGAATCGGAGGTCGTGATATCGGAATCACGAAGGCGGAATTCGCGAGTGCCAAATCCTTTGGCCGAGAGCGAGGAGAACTTCAGAGGATTGTGGCTTCCATCAAATTCCAGCGCACGCATCTGCTTGGTCTCAAGATTATAAAATGCCCGCTGCCCGTTGAAGAGTGAATCACCGCTATAGATTCTTACATTCCCAAGCAAAAGCACATCGCGCGTGTCGGGATTGTACTCGGCATGATCCGCGTAAATTGCCGTCCCATTGTAATGGATCTGCACATTATTGTCGGCCACAGCCACGCCATTTTCAAACTTGGTGTCGCCGTCAGCCGTGATTTCAACAGGCTTGTCGCCGAAATTTGCGAATTGCGCATGGAGCGCCCCGGAGAGGGCGAGAAAAAGGGCAGGTATAAGAAAAAATCGACGCATGACAGATGAACAGCTGAGGCTAGATTGCCCCCCCCTTCGTTCAAGGAGAAAATCAGCAAAGAAGGACAGTTTACTTTCCGCGGGAGAGATGTCGGATGTCCTCGGCATGAACGGCAAAAACAACATCCTCGGCAATACTCGCGGAATGATCACCGATTCGCTCAAGACAGCGGCTGATGAAAATCAGATTCAGATAGCTGGGAAGGTTCGCGGAATCATCCTGCATCCGGTTGATCAGAGTATCCGTGAGTTCCCTGTTGAGGCGGTCGAGCTCCTTGTCGCGGGGTTTGATACCCTTGGCCAGGTCGCCATTTCTTTCTGCAAAAGCCCGGATCGAATCATCGAACATATCCATGGCATGACGGATCAACTCATCGAGAAGGTGAATCTCTGGCAGTTCCGCCTGTTCATTGAGCTTGCGCCCGCGACGGGCGATATTGACAGCCTGGTCGGCGATGCGCTCGATATTGGCACCGATCTTGATGGAGGAAATGACCTCTCGCAGATCGGATGCCACGGGCTGGAATCGGCTCATCACCTCGATACCCTCACGATCCACCTGCATCTCCAGACGATCGATCTCTTCGTCGTCGGCAATACTGTTATTACACCAGTCATCATCGCGCTCCAGGAGGCCTTTGAGGGCATTCTGGAGATTGCGGCGAGTCAGACTGGAAATCATCAGCACGGTACTACGCAGCTGGTCAAGAGCTGCGGTGAAGGTGGTCAGCGTGTGCGGTCGGGAAGGTTCTGCGTGCATGGTAAGTTAGGATCAACCGAAGCGGCCGGTGATGTATTCCTCAGTTTGTTTCTTGGAGGGATTGGTGAAAATTTTCCTCGTGGCATCAAATTCCACAAGATTACCGAGATAGAAGAAGGCGGTCAGTTCTGACACTCGGCTCGCCTGCTGCATATTGTGCGTGACAATCACGATCGTGAAATCCTCTTTCAGCTCAATAATGAGTTCCTCCACCTTGGCGGTGGCGATCGGATCGAGGGCGGAGCAGGGCTCATCCATGAGCAAAATCTCAGGACGACTGGCAACCGCCCGGGCGATACACAGTCGTTGCATCTGGCCACCGGAGAGTCCCAGAGCACTGTCATGCAATCGATCCTTTACTTCATCCCAGAGAGCGGCTGAGCGAAGGCAGCGTTCCACGGTTTCATCGAGCACTGCGCGATTCTTCTCTCCCGCAATCCGCAGCGGATAGACGATATTCTCGTAGATCGACATCGGAAAGGGATTCGATTTTTGAAAGACCATCCCGATCCGGCGTCTCAGGGCAATGATTTCGACGGAAGGATCATAAATGCTCGTTCCATGAATGCTGATGTCTCCCTCATGGCGCACTCCCGGAATGAGTTCATTCATCCGGTTGAAATTTCGTAGCAGTGTCGATTTTCCACAGCCCGATGGCCCGATGAAGGCAGTCACCTTGCGGGACGGAATTTCGAGATTGATGCCATGCAGGGCCTCTTTTTTTCCATAGAAAAACTTAAAGTCCTTCACCTGGATGAAATTTGATTCACCCGGAACGAAATCGTCGGTGAGCGGAAGTGGCTGTGGATTTTCCGAGGGCATCATGACATCTGAGATTTCTTCACGAGAGAGAGTTTCCATGAATAGGTGACGGGCACTGGTTTAAGAAAGCGTTAGGAGCCTAGAAAAAATAAGTTGGACAGAATTGGCGCAGGAGTTTTGACCTCTGGCAAGGCGAGAAAAAGGAGCATATCCGTTGCGATACGCGACTGAGGAGCAACGCAGCCAGAGGTCAAAAAATCCAGT
>Ga0302320_10030182_pt1 | contig 10342 bp, 7 predicted proteins | sample Bog_T0_3_FD_202130 | JGI IMG/M metagenome (GOLD analysis project Ga0302320, IMG submission 202130) | Peat permafrost microbial communities from Stordalen Mire near Abisko, Sweden - Bog_T0_3 | ecosystem: Environmental > Terrestrial > Soil > Wetlands > Peat | place: Sweden: Abisko, Stordalen Mire... | reverse complement strand
TCAGGTCACCCGCGCATAGAGTTGAAAAGGTGCCCAATAAAAAGGATTGTGGAATTCCTTGCCCCGAAGCAGTGATAGTTTGGCGGTGCGTAGAGCTACATCCGCACTCGCTCCCTTGCTCAGCTCATCATAAAACTTGTCCATGAGTTGTACGGTGGAAGCATCGGAAACATCCCACAAGGCAGCGACTACGTTATGGGCGCCAGCTCTGAGGAAGGCCCAGGAGAGCCCTACCAGGCCCTCGCCCGAGTACGCGCGTTCGCCGGCGCTGTAGCACGCCGAGATCGTGACCAGATCGGCGCGTAGCGGATGGCGAATGATATCGCGCGCATAGAGCTTGAAAGAATTGTCATCCGCACTCGCTTTCGACAGCACAATCGCCGAGTCGAGCGGACTTAACTGGCTGGCGGTTCCGTGCGCGACAAAATGGATATAAGAAAACCTCTCTGGACTGCTGGCCAGATACGCTGAGGGCGTTGCATTTTCCCGAGTCAGTATTTTCATAGCCGCCGAAAAATGGCTCTCCACGCCTTTCATCTGCGCAGCGGCTTGCGGCAATTCGCGATATTCATCGTTCGGCGCGACGGTGTCACCGACGATAAGCAGGGTGCGGTCCTGTTTTTGTTTATCCGGGCGCACGGCGGCCAGCACCCGCAACGAACTGGCATTCGCGATCGTCACGTCTTCGATCCAGTAGTGCACCTTTGGCCCGGGCGCGTTCGGTTCCGAAACGAGAAGAGTTTCGAAATTCAGGTTGTTCAGCCTGCCGTCGGGGATGACAAAAACCTTCGCGTCCTTTTTCAATAGCTCTTGTGCCGGCCCGATCAGCATCTGATACAAGGATTGGCCATCTCTGTCGGCTGATGCGAGAACATCCTGCACTTTGAGAGACCCGCTATACCGTTGCACGGCGTTGTCGATTTCCTTAGCCGGAGGAAGTGGGAACAGGCTGGCTTTCTGCGGCGTGATCGCCCACAGATATGATTGCTTCTCCCCCAGCCAATAAAAAAGAAGCGTGCCGCCGGCGCGCTGTGCGATCTGCCGCGCGTCCAATGGCGGAGGTCCAACCGAGTTTCGTTGCGGCAGCAATTCCAATCCTTCAGCCAATGTGCGAGCGCGGCTGTAGTCCGCCCAGCGCAGCGCGTCGTCAGTCTTTTTACTCGTCACCAGAAAATGGACGTAGTCGTCGTAGATGTGGGCGGCGTTGGTAAGAAAAGAAATCTGCGAATCTTCATGCCGCACATCGTGGCGCGCGGCTTCGAAGGTGGCAAGCGCCGTGCGATATTCATTGTCCGCCGCGTCTCGGTGCTGCTCGTCTTCGTAAAGCCGGGCCAGCGAGTGCTCCGCCTCCCACTTTAGAAACACGGGACAGATCTTATCGTGCTCGACCTGCAGAAACGTCGTCTCGGCTTCACCCGTATTCCCAGCGCGAGCCGCGATCTGTCCCTCGACCAGCATTGGATAGAGTTCGTCAAGATGGTTCCCGTCTTGTCGAGCCATTTCCAGAGCCTGATGAGCATATTGGCTGGCGTTCGCCAAATCGCCCGTCTGCAAAGAAAGACGCGCCAGTGCCCGGAGAGCGTTATATATGTTCTCCTTGCTGTTGACATGTTGCTCGATCTCAAGCGACTGTCGGAGAGATCGTTGGGCGAGGTCGAGGTTGCCAACACTCATGTAGACGTAACCGGCATCCATCAGCCATGCCCCCTGATCATCAAAGTCGCCCAGTTCGCTGGCGAGCTTCTCCGCGTCGAGGAACCGCCCGAGTGCCTTCTCCCAGTCGCCAAGCCTGTAATACGCCCAACCTATATTTCCCTGGGTGACAAGTTCGAGCACTCGGGCACCGATAGCCTTTGCGATCCGGTACCCAGCTTCCGACCGGTCGATCGCTTCATCGAAGCGCCCGACTGCGAGCGACTCATTCCCCAAGTTAAGAAGGGAGTCAGATTCGAGGAAGGGGTCACCGTGGGCGCGTGCGAAGGCAAGGCTCAGTTCATACAGCTTCTCAGCGGATTCCGGTTGGTGGCGCTCGTGCGCCAAGACACCCCTGGCTTGGAGAACGTATCCGCACGCTGCCGACGCAGAAGTGCCGCATAGCCTCGTCGCCTCATCCAGCGAACGCTCCGCTCCAGACACGTTGTGCATTTTGGCATAGGCCACTCCAGCAATCGTTAGTATCGGGATGACCAGGTCGTGGTCAGACGGCAACGGTTCTGTGTTGAGAAGCTTCAGCGCATTTTCGTACAGCCCTTGATGGAGCACGGCCCTCGCTTCGACCGCCCGAAACCTCCACGCCCATTCCGGGTTCGAACTGAACCGCAGGCATCCGCGATGGGCTTCATCCTGGGCTTTCGTCAGATCGCCATGCAACAGAGCCTTGTAAGCGTGATCATAAACCGCCTGCGGATCGCCGTTGCGGCCGCATCCGAACAAGCAGACCAGCAGCAGAAAGGATGCGCCACCGACGATCATGGCCCGCACCATACCGCCGCGACGGCCCGCTTCACGCTGTTCACCAATGAGCATTCGACCTTGCCTTTAATTGTGCGGCTGCGGAAGAGCCCAATGGTACCGCCCTCGATCCGAATCGAAAAGGCCAGGGGAAATGGGAGCTTCGAATCCCATCCATCGTCGGGGATAAGCAAAAACAAGATACCGCTCTCGGATCACTCTCCGGGAGCGGTGGTCAAGGAAGGCTTGTCGGGTTGTCTAACGGCGATTAACTCAAGCTCTTAATTAAATTACCCAGGGCCGGTTTGTCCATTGGCGGTAACGCTTCCTCCGTAGGTGTTCCCAGTCGCTGGACAGCCCAGTCGCATCTTCAGCATATCCAGCGTGAAGTAATTGCTGCTGCTCAGCTTCGTTTGCGAATCGCCGCCCTGGTGGCGAAAACCGCTGTGGCCGTTGCGGATGCCGATTTCCACCTCGGCCAACGCCACCGTTCCGAAGTTTGGGATGAAGATGTGATTGCCGAATGTCCTGACTCCCGGAATCGGAATCGGTTTGATCTTCTTGACCAGTGAGAATCGCAGCTTCGGATGGCCGTTGCTGTCGTGGGGGACAACCTTGATCGCATCTTCTTTGGAATGCTTCTTGAGTTCGTCGATGTAAGCGATCTCGGCGCCGTACCCTTTCTCCATGCTTTCGGGAAGGTCGTCGGATTCGACCGTGCCATCGAGTTGCCGGTGCACACTATCGAGAAAGCCGACGTCTTGCAAATAGTGACGGTCGTTTTCCGGCTTGGGACCGCAAATTGCCAAATCGAGTTCGACCTCGACCGGGTATCCGCCCACCCGCAGGTTTTCAAAGCGCGTTCCGATGAAATGAACCCGGGGAACGTGGCCGTTCGTCATCGGATGCTCAGTCGAGAGCTGCGCCACCACCCGATCGACCGTGACCGTATCGATCACGTTGTATCCCTCGAGCGCAGACGTTGCGAGCGTCACCCAGCCCGCATGGTCGTTGCTGTAGATATCCTTTTTCTGCTGGACGTGCGTGCCCACAACCCGCGTGTGTCCGCGCTTGAAGGAAATCAGACCTTCGATGTTGGTCTCGCCCACCGTTTGCGTGATGAGGCTTTCCCGGCGGGTATTTTCCAGAACCACGCGTCCGTATTCCTGGATCGGCTGCTTGATCGGTTGCTCGAGTTCGCCTTTGAGTATGTAGGCTTCGGCGTGGTAAATGTGGTACGGCTCCTGCGCAGACGCCGACATCGGTAACTTCGGATTTGCGGCCATATGGTCAGCTCCTCCCCTTAGGGCTTACTTTTGAATTTGTAATTCAAACGATGTGCTACCCACGTCCTTACTTTCCCCTGCAGCAGTAACTCCCCGCACTTTCAAGCTATATCTCCCCGTTTCCCGATTCGATCCCGGCACCTGCAGCGGCCAATGATCTTGCTGGGATGAAGCGGGAATCGTGAACGCAAACGACCACTCCAGTTTGCCCGCCGGATTATAAAGGTCTGCCGTGTACTGGGAATACACGCCACCCGGCGGAATCCTTACCAGGAGAAGAAATGCTTGCCCAGGCTGCGGCGTAATCGTCGGCCCTTCCGATGCATAGGTATCAAGGTTCACTTGCGCATAGGGCAAGATTTGCGGACGGTTCAGCTGGCGCGCCAGGTACGGATAAGTCACCAGATTCTGATACCCGACCACCACCAGCAACATGGCCATCATCGGAATGACCAGCGCAGGACGCAGCCAGCCGTGCCATGCGGATCGAGTCGGGATCGGCGCAGTCGCTGGGGAGGTGCGACGTTCGGGGTCTGGGATCGCAAGGTCTGGGATTGCACCATCCTTGATCTTCTCGATCAACAAAGCCGCAGCCTGAACGTCGGCCGCGCATGCCGCGCAGTTGAAATAATGCTCTTCAAATTCGTCACGGACCGCAGGGTCGAGTTCGTTGAGCAGATATCTTTCCGTCATATTTTGCGCAGCCACTAACTCATGCTCCATAAATAGAAAGCTCCCTCGTATGATCCAATAGTGCGCCGCCGCGATCCGGCGTTGCACAGCCGTCAAACTGAAACAAGCTTCAAGGAATGATCCCCATCTTTATATAAGTCCTTAAATTTCTGTTTGGCTCGGTGTAATAAGAGACGCAGATTATCCCGGGTTACACCCAGCTCGCGGCACACTTCGTCTTTGTCCCGCTCTTCAAAGAAGATCGCGCGCAGCACTTGCCGGTCGCGTTCGGGAAGTTGTTCGAGTACGTTCTGAATTTTTTGCGCTGCCTGCTTGTCGTCGATGATCTTGGACACATCAAACGGTGAGGCGGGAAGTTCGGGAGCGTCGTCGGAGTCCAGAGAAACGGCGGGATCGACGCGCCAAGACTCTTTCAAAATGTTGTTGCACATCGAGTTGACATAGGAACCGAGGCTCTTCGGTTGGCGAATTTTTCCCTCGCGCAGGGCCACATAAAATCGCACAAAAGTTTCCTGCTGCACATCTTCGATGGCTTCCGGAGACTTCAGTCTCGAGCGCAACTTCACCTTCATCATGGCGGTGAAGTACTTACGAAAGTGCTCCTGGGTGGGGGAATGGCCGTCTCGCAATCGACTTAGATAGTCGTCGTCAAAGGAGCGGAATTGCAAGAGATGACCCCGGGAACCTGAAAGTGGCACACAGTTTAGCACTTCAGGCGGAGATGGGAAGCTGTTTGCCGGAACGATGACGAAAGGCGGCGTTTTCGCCGCGGAGTGGCCGCTAAGACGGCGTCCGGGTGTTGAGTTGGGGCGAGTGGCAGGCACTGGGAAGTCGAAAAACTCCTATCCGGTTGGCAGAGTGGTGGGGCTGTTCCACCGGGGAAAGACAAGAACGAAGCACCGGAACCGCTTCCCCGTCGGCTCCGGCGCTCTCATTGAATCTCAGACCGGAGTTTGCCGGGCTAAGATCCTAAACTGTGGTGCAATCGCCTTACTGCACGATATTTCCCACTATTAGTTATAGTGTCGAAAACCCGTAGATCGTTTCATGCATTCTCTTAAGAATTCTTCACGGTAGCGGTCCGCATCATGTTCCGACTCCGATCGGCACCTGCGAAACGTTTCTGAGTCTGCCAACACTATCTGCGTGAGGGCAGTTGCTCCGTTAAGAGAGGTGCATCCCTGATCCACTCCTTAATTGGCGGCCCATCCGTCCGAAATTCCATCAAGGAGAATTCAATATGAGCGACGAAAAGTCACGTCCAACCGGCCCGTTTAAAGTCTCGGGCCCTTACGTACCGCCTCGCTTCCAGCAGGGGCCGGTGACGACTGCGTTAAATCTCGGCCCCCTCGCGTTCCTGGCGGGCAGTTGGAGAGGACCCGGATTCAATGCCATCTGGCGGCCGGACAATCCACAATCGCGGCCACTGACGACCCCCCCTAACCCGACCAAGCGCCTCCTCGAACTGAACCTGACCAACGACTCCTTCGACTTCCACGTGATCCCCGGGGTCGTGCCCAACCGAGGTCTGAACCCACAGACCGATCTCAGCCTGTACGGCCTGCATTACCTGCAGCGGACCAGTGACGCCGATCCGTCCCCGGGCCCCAAAGTCAAGCCGCCCGGATACTCGACAACCGCGAAACAGGCGCAGCATATCGAGCCGGGACTGTTCATGAATGTACCGGCGGCGATCGCGGGGACGACTCCGCCCGGGAACGCGCCCACCATCGTGCGGATGGGGAGCATCCCGCACGGTGTCACAGTGCTGATGCAGGGCCCCAACCCGGGGACGACGCCTACTCTGGGCCCGCCGAAAATCCCGCCCCTTACCCCGTTCAGCACTTCGGGCAATGTGTATCCGGGGCTCAGTCCCATGCCGTTCCCCGGGCCTTACCCAGGCACGAACCCGCCGCTCCCGCTCCCGCCGGGGACGCCGAACCCGCCGGCTGTCGGGATCCAGCCAATCGATCTCAACGCCGCGCCCCCCGTCCCAGCAGGCGGCCAGCACGAGGTTCCGGAGATCAACATCAACGCGGACGTTCTGGTGCCAAATCAGCCGCCGCTGCCGGGGCCGCTGCCGCCGCCACTGCCAGCGGGGTCGCCGCAGTCCTACCAGAGCACGGGCCCGTTCCCGGACAGTTTTCAGGGTTTTATCGACGATCCCAACAGTGTCCTGCGGGATGCCATCGCTGGCCAGGACATCCTTGGCTTCATCCAGATCAATCTCACGACCGACTCCCAATCGTTGAATGGGGTCCCGACGTTGGGCGTTGGTAGCCTGTTCGAGACAATCAGCAACATCCCGTTCCTGGGGGTCGCTAACCAAACTGAAAATCCGGCGCCCGTTCCCCTCCCTGTCACTCCCCCTTACCAACCGGCTACCCTGGCTATCCAACCAAATACCACCCCCAACGCGTTCGTCTACTCGGCCAGCGCATCCTTCTGGATCGAGTGGGTGCGTATCCCGGACTATCCGATCCTGAAAGCGGATCCCGGCCCGGGAATTAAGGAGCTTGAGCCGTTCTGGCCGGAGGGTACTTACCTGCAACTGCAGTACTCACAGCTGGTGATTCTGATTTTCAACAACGTCCTTTGGCCACATGTGACCGTCGGGACGCTGACGCTCAGCGCGGGCTAGTCATGGAAGCCGGCGGCGTTCGATGTGATTTCGACCGCCGCCGGTGCATCATGTGGTGTCGGGCTCGAGCCGCAAAACTCGAGCAATTCAGCGCTGGCTGAATCGACGGTTTCACGGCGTAACCGGTTCCTTATACCTGCGGGACCGGCGCGCGAGGGCTGTTACAATCTTGGCCATCTTCGCTTCTTCACTATTGAAGTTCCTATGCAGGCTTTTACTGCCGGAAGACTGCTGACTCCGACCGATGCCGTTGAGCATCCGTTGGTGCTCGTCGAGCAGGGACGCATCCTTGAAATTTCTGAGCGGAGCAGCCGGCAGCTTCCCGATGTTTCTCTTTCTCTTTCTCCATCCGACTTCGGCGACAGCGTGATCGCGCCGGGTTACGTTGATCTTCACATTCACGGCAGCGCCGGATATGACGTTATGGACGATCGCGCCGAGGCGATGCCGGCGATCGAACGTTTGCTCGCGCGGCATGGAGTCACAAGTTATTTCCCCACCACCGTCACGGCTTCGATGGAATCAACTTTGCGGGGGCTGGAACGACTGGCGAATGCGATCGAAACGCGCGAACGAGATCGCGAAACAGCGAACAGGGAAGACAAGAATCGAGCGCTTCCTCTCGGAATCCATCTGGAGGGGCCGTTCCTCAGCCATGCGCGGCGAGGGGTACACCCACCGGAATACCTGCTGGCTCCAACTCTGCCTGTGTTCGAGCAATTGTGGCAGGCGGCGCGCGGACGGATTCGCATGATGACGATTGCTCCCGAATTGGAGGGCGCGCCCGAAGTGATTGCGGAAGCCGCGCGGCGCGGGATTTGCGTGAGCCTGGGACATTCGGACGCCGATTTTGCAGCGGCCGAACGCGGCATCACGGCGGGCGCGCGACACGCTACGCATACGTTCAATGCCATGCGTCCGCTGAGTCATAACACTCTGGACCATCGCAATCCCGGAATTCTGGGCGCGGTGCTCACGGATCGCCGCGTGAGTGCCGACATCATTGCCGATGGCGTGCATCTCGATCCGGCCATCGTAAAGCTTTTTGCTCTGGCCAAAGGACCGGCGCAAACCGTGCTCATCACAGATGCGATTTCGGCGACCGGAATGCCGGACGGCCGTTACCGGCTGGGATCTTTCGAGGTGGATGTTCGCGATGGCCATTGCCTGGCGGACGGCAAGCTCGCCGGAAGTGTTTTGACCATGGACCGCGCGGTGCGTAACTTGGCCCGTTTCGCGGAATGGGATCTGCAGCAGGCGGTGGCGGCGGCCAGCCAAAATCCGGCGCGGGCGGCGCGAATCGCGAACAAGGGCGTTCTCGCGGCGGGAGCTGACGCGGACTTCGTGGTCCTGAGTCCGCGAGGAGACGTGTTGCGGACTTTTGTCGGGGGCGTGGAGTGCTCCAGGTCATGATCGAGAACGCGATCATAATAATGATCATGCGGAGCGGATGAAAGAGTTCCTGCAACAGCGCCTGGTGCGCCCCATCGTGCGGTTGCTCACCCAGGGCATAACGCCGGAAAAGATCGCCCTGAGCCTGGCGTTTGGGAACATGCTCGGCATCTTTCCGGTGCTGGGGACAACTTCCCTGCTTTGCCTGATTGCGGCGTTGCTTTTCCGGCTGAACTTGCCTGCTGTTCAACTGGTTAACATTCTGGTGAACCCGCTCTGGTTCGTGCTGTTGATTCCGTTTATTCGATTGGGCGAGCGATTATTCGGAGTTCCGCCGCTGGCGATGACCTCCAGCCAGATCCTCGCGCTAGCGCACGCTGGTTTCGTGCATTCCGTTCGCGTGCTCTGGCTGGCGTCATTGCGCGCGGCGGCCGCATGGCTGCTGGTTGGCCCCCTGGGAATCATCGCGCTCTACCTGACCCTGGTTCCCGTGATTCGGCGCATGGCAGTGACGGCGGAGTAGCAGAAGTCGGGGTCGTCGGTCGCTAGTCGTCGGTCGTTGGTCGTTGGTCGTTGGTCGACAACAATGATTGCTTTCCCCTCCCTTCAGCAAAATTCCTCCCGATTGCTTATGATGGGAGAACGGATTTTTATTGTGTGGGGGCAGTGTGGCTGAGACGCAAAAGACGAACGGAATCGAAGTCCTCGAAACACGGGAGTGGCTGGACTCGCTCGACTATGTGCTTTCGAAGGGCGGACCGGAGCGTGCCGGGCGGCTTTTGCAGCAACTGGCGCTCCATGCCCGGCGTGAGGCTGGGATCAATCTGCCGTTTTCGGCGACGACCCCCTACCAGAATACGATTCCTTCGCGGCAGCAACCACCGTTTCCCGGGAGCCAGGAAATGGAGCGGCGCATCAAAAGCCTGGTGCGCTGGAACGCCATGGCCATGGTCGTCCGCGCCAACAAGATTCAAGAAGGCATCGGCGGCCACATTTCCACGTTTGCCTCGGCGGCCACGCTCTACGAAGTGGCGTTCAATCACTTTTTTCAGGCATCCACCGAATCCGGCGACCGCGATATTGTTTATTTTCAGGGGCACGCCGCGCCCGGCATTTACGCTCGCGCCTACCTCGAGGGCCGCATCCCCAAAGAGAAGTTAGAGAACTTCCGGCGCGAGATGAAACCGGGCGGCGGACTCTCGTCGTATCCGCATCCCTGGCTCATGCCCGAGTTCTGGGAATTTCCCACTGTGTCGATGGGACTCGGCCCGATTCAGGCGATCTATCACGCGCGCTTCATCAAGTATCTCGAAAATCGCGGGTTGAAAACCTCGACTGGCGGCAAAGTCTGGGCGTTCATGGGCGATGGCGAAATGGATGAACCGGAGTCGCTTGGCTCGATTACGCTGGCTTCGCGCGAGCGGCTCGACAACCTGATTTTTGTGGTCAACTGCAACCTGCAACGCCTCGATGGGCCGGTGCGCGGCAACGGCAAGATCATTCAGGAACTGGAAGCGATATTCCGCGGCGCGGGATGGAACGTCATCAAGCTGATATGGGGCACCGATTGGGATCCGATCATTCAGGCCGATCGCGATGGCCTGCTGGTGCGGCGCATGGGCGAAATTACCGACGGACAGTATCAGAAATATTTCGTCGAAAGCGGTGCGTACTTCCGGCAGAATTTCTTCGGCACCGATCCCCGCCTGTTGAAGATGGTGGAGCATCTTTCGGACGAGCAACTCGCGCGCATGCGCCTCGGCGGTCACGACCCAATCAAAGTGCACGCTGCGTATAAGGCTGCGGTCGACCACACGGGATCGCCAACCATCATTCTTGCCAAGACGATCAAGGGCTATGGACTCGGCGAAGCGGGCGA
>Ga0302320_10030181_pt1 | contig 10342 bp, 15 predicted proteins | sample Bog_T0_3_FD_202130 | JGI IMG/M metagenome (GOLD analysis project Ga0302320, IMG submission 202130) | Peat permafrost microbial communities from Stordalen Mire near Abisko, Sweden - Bog_T0_3 | ecosystem: Environmental > Terrestrial > Soil > Wetlands > Peat | place: Sweden: Abisko, Stordalen Mire... | reverse complement strand
ATGGGGGCTTTCACATTTTTCATGTTTTTCTCCTTTGTTATCTGTCTTGATCATCCATCTCTCGTTGTCTTTGTGATCCCTTTTCTTTTTTATTTGGAAAATTAAAACTTTATCCTTTGAATTTTTTGGGGGTTCCTCCTGTTTTAGTCCATTCATGTGATATTCCCCAATCAAAACATCCTCTTTATTTTCTCCTTCTTTTTTTGTTATAACAATATTCGTCAAAGTCTCATAAAGTTTCTTTATTCTAAAAAAATCAGAATTGTTTTTCTTCAAATTTGCATTTTCTGAGATGAACTTTTGATTTTTTATGCTGAGTTCCGCACAAGCAGCTACTTTTTGTGAATTGATTAGAAGACTGGCAGAATTTAAAAGGATGTTTTTTTTCTCTACTGTTGAGTTTTTATGATGGGTGAGGAAATTTGAAGTTGCCTCAAAAAACTTGTTAGTTTCTTCATTATAAGACTTACATAATTCTGAAAATTTTTTGTTGGGATCGGCTAAACTATTCATTGTTCATAAATTTAAAACTCTTTTAAATTTATGCAAAGCGCTTAAAAATACAAAAAAAAAAATAAACTAGAAATTAGCATAATTTGGAAAAAAAAATTTTGAGATTTATTGTTTTTGTCCAATTTGAAAAAAAATAAATCCCAAATTTTCTATTTTGTCTTTTGCAATGATTTTTCTTCCGTCAAACAAAAATGAAGGTCTGGACATTTTTTCATAAATTTTTTCATAATCGTAAGTTGCAAATCTAACTATTTTTAAACTTTCATTGAGAAAAATAAAATTTTACTCATCCCATTCGGTTAAAACCACAATGGCGTGACTTTTCAATGCAGCTTGGTAAGGATCTTCAAACCAATTTATTGAATCTTGAAATTTTGTTGCCCATAAATTGGAATTTTTCATTTCAACAACAAACTTATGAAAGAATTAATCACAAAATTTAATTTATTTTCATTTAAACCTGCTGAAAGCTTGCTTTTGGGTCGTAAATATGAAGTTTTGCCCCTTCTTGCAGTAAACTTTGACATACCATTCTAATAAAAAATTTATTTAAATAAAGTGAAAGAAATTACAAAGCAGCACTTTCTCTCAGATCATTAGTGTTTTTCTTGAAGGCAACCCCAAAAATTGTTAAAATTTTGTCATGGACGTTGCTATACATCCGATTAATCTATTAAAATTAATTTGCATTTACGATGAAAAAATAAAATTCAATACAATTATTCTAGCAAAACGTGTCTTTTGATGCTCATTCATTTTCAAAACGAGTTTCCAATATTCTGCTACTTCAATCAACCCCAAATTCTCACTTAAATATATTAAGCTCAACAGGTCCTAAAAATCTTTCTTGAAAATGAAATACAGCAAAAAAGAAAACCTTTTTAAAACAAGAGCCACCAAATCCGACTGATGCATCGAGAAATTTATTTCCAATTCTTGAGTCTAATCCTATTGCCATGCTAACTACAATCACTTGGATTTTAGTCCTCTAAATTAATATGTCTACTTTCTTCAATGTTGGCACCGACCCTTTCGCAAATTTCCGAAATACTGTTGATAGAAGAAATTCTTTGGGCCAGAAATGAGTTTGCAACTATTTTTGACAGCTCACTTGAATAAATGTTCATATATATGAGTTTTTGCTGAGGAACCCACATCTCATAGATGCTTTTCAAAATATTTACTGCTTGTAACTCATTCTCCTTGTTATTTTCACCTATAAATTTATTGTAATTCAAAAATTTATAAATTATTGACTCCCAATTAAAATCCGATCTGGAAAAAGAAGGTCTTGAATTGCACTACTTAAAATAGAAATATATTCATTTTTCAGAACTTTATTTTAGTTATCTTCAGCCAAAAACTCCGGGTTTGACAAAATTATGAATTTTTCTTTATTTGATTTATGTTTCTTTTGGTTTTCCTGCAAAATCTCTTTGATATATTTGGATGTGCAGACTGGAACTGTGGATTTTTCTACAATAATGACCTCTTCCAATAGTTCGACCTCGTTATAATATTCTGCTATTTGTCTCGTCACGTTCTCAATAAATTTCAAATCCAAAGCCTTGTTAGCACCTTCTCCATAACCTTTTGTCGGTGTATTTACAGAAATAAAAATTATTTTTGAGTTTTTCAAGGCTTCATCCAAATTTGAAGTAAAAAATAAATTTTTGTTGAGTTTTTCCTGTGTAAAAACTTAATTTTCCATTAAATTAAATAATTAATACCTTTAATAAATCGATTAAACCGATCTCATAAACAGGAGGTTCCACCTTTTGCCATTTTAGAATTAATTCATTTTGGTTGTCATAAACATAATACTTCATTTAGTAAAGGCAACATAAAAAAAAGATTAAAAAAAAAATACAAAGTTTTTTGGACACTTATTGGCCATTACAGTCATTGTTGGTCCTCCAACATATCCAGCACCAAAACAACTCACTTTAAAAGATTCTTGTGAATTCATCTCGTTTTTCTGTTCACACATCATCAGGATTTGCGGAATATCCAAAAATTAATTAAAGCAAAATGATTCCTTTTTTAAAAATTGTTATCATTTAATTTTTCTTGTTTAAATTAATGCTTTTTTTAAATTTCTTGTTTGAAACTTTTGAATACATTTGAAAATTTTCCCAATTTTAAAATTTAAAAATAAAATTTCTTCAATGAATCCTTCTTTCCTCAAAGCTTTCAAAGCGATCGGACTTTTCAAATCTGAAGATCTTTCCAATTTGCATATATTCGATTACACTGCGACAGATTTTCGTCCAAGAGACCTTCTGATCAAAATCAAATCCATCGCATTGAATCCAGTTGATGCAAAAAAGAGGGCAGGAGGAAAGGCCAATATATCACCATCAAATCCTTTGATTCTTGGTTATGACGCGACAGGGATTGTCGAAGAAACTGGTCCTGAAGTACAATTCTTTAAGAAAGGAGATGAGGTCTATTATGCTGGTGATATTACCAGAAATGGTTCAAATGCTCAATATCAAATTGTAGACGAAAGAATTGTCGGTTTAAAGCCCAAAAATCTCAATTTCAATGAAGCGGCTGCTCTTCCTTTGGTGACATTGACTGCATGGGAATGCTTAATTGAAAGCATCAAGATTCCAAAGGATCATACAGCAAATAAAGAAAAAACGATTTTGATTATTTCAGGGGCTGGAGGAGTTGGATCGATTGCTATTCAAATAGCCAAAGTCGTTTTGGGATTAAAAGTTATTGCAACAGCTTCAAGACCAGAAACTGTGGATTATTGTAAAAGTTTAGGGGCTGACTTTGTTATTGACTATAAAGGACTCTTGAAAAATAATTTGGAAGCAATTGGATTCAAAGGAGTGGATTATGTTTTTAATTGCTCAGAAATGACTTTAGAATATTTTAATCAAATGCCTGGTATTGTCAACCCTTGCGGGTCAGTGGGATGGATAACGGGACTGAGGGAACCATTAATGATAAATTTGGTTGAATTTTTTGTTAGAAGAATTTCTCTTCATCCAGAATTTATGTTTTGTAGATCGATGTATCAGAGAGAAATGGAGAAACAAAAATTGATTTTGGATGAAATGAGAGAATTTGTGGAAAAAAATTTGATAAAAACTAATATGAAAGTAGTAAAGAAATTCAGTTTGGAAAACTTGAGGGAGGGACATATAGGAGTCGAAAGCGGGAAAAATGTTGGTAAATATGTGCTTGAAGAAGTTGATAAATATTTTGAAGAATTGAAATGACTTAAATAGGAAAAATGTTAAAAAAAGAAATTTACATAATTTTTTTTTTTTTTTTTTTTTAAATATTTTTTTTTCTCTAAAAATTTATTCGTCTTGATATATTGTTCTTTCATATTCTTTAATATTCACATAAATTTTTCTAAATAATATATAATTTATATTATTTTGCCAAAGAAATTTAAATTTTTTAAAAATCTGAGTCACGACCTAGAAATCATGTCTAATTCTGAAATATTTGTGGGTGGATTTTCTAGAAATACCACCGAAGATGATTTAAAACATCATTTTAATAAGTTTGGCAACATTCATCAGATCTCCATGAAGAATGGATATGCTTTTATTGTACATTATTTCTTTTTTTTGAATTTTTTATTTTGTTGAATTATAATATATAATAATAAGATTTTAATCGATTCTTCTTCATTTTTAGAAGTATAGGAACAACGATGAGGCAAAAAAAACAATTAAAAACATGAATGGCAAATACATTAAAGATCATCAAATTAACGTTGAACCAAAAAAGATCGAAAAGAGGAGATCAGGTAACCACACAACCGACAAATGCTTTAAATGTGAGAAAATTGGACATTGGTATAATATTAATTAATGACACCATTAAAATTAAATTAGGTCATATGAATGCAGGTATTCCTTCGAAATTTTATGAAATTTATTTCTCTTTTATAATTTTAACAATTTCTTTATAGAAATGATTCTAGCTCCAGAAGAAGAAAATATTCACGCTCCAGAAGCAGAAGTGTAAAAAAAAGAAATAGGAGTTCCAGTAGAAGTGATAAGAGGAGAAGAAAATCCAAAAGAAGCAACTCCAAAAGCCCACATTCTAAGATAGCAGAAAAGGAAATACAAGATTTGCATCTTCAGAGTGATGTCTATCATTCATTTAATTACATTCTGGAAGAAAATGAATTAGATAACATTGAAAGACAAATGAATAAGTATTACACTCGATTAATAATACTTCAAGATTTTCAGAAAAGAAACCACATAATTAAAAAATTGTCAAAACAAATTTTAGGAAGAAGCAAAAAAATTGATGATTTTATTTTACTTGAAACAAAAGAGCATTCTGATATGCCTGATAGAAAAAAAAAAGCCCTTCAAATAATCCTTCCCCGTATTGCATTCTTTGGTTCTATATTGGTTTCTGATCCTCCCAGTGCTGATACATTTGAGAAATTTTTGTTTGGAATGATGTATTTGAATCGCCTTAACAATTTTCAACTCTTCTATAATCTCCCCCAATTCTTCAATGCAACTAGAGCAATAATAGACAATGTCAAATCTGCAAAAGAATCCGAGATTTTTGTCACAAAACTATACGCTTCACCTTATTCTTTGACAAAAGATGAAGAGTCAATATTCAACCAGGTTTTAGGTTTTTACAGGAATATAGTCTTATCTTCTCCTTTGATGCGGAAATCTCTTGAAAACATTAAAAATTTGGATCCTAGTTATGCTCACTTGAATATTGATTCTATGATTAAAGAAATGGAAGTAATGCCTGTCGAATTCGTCCAAGATGTAAATTATTCTGGAATGGTTCATCTGGGTGGAATTTTTATTAATTCCAATAAATTTAAGCAGTATAAAGGTGAAAAATTAATTTGCTTTTTATTGCAACTTTTGATACATGAAGGGTTTCATCACTGCACACGCCATTTGACAAAAAATTTTGCATGGTTAACTCCTGTCGGATCAGGTCACAGAAAAGGGTTAGAAGGCGGTTATTTACTAGAAAATTATATTTGGGGCGACCATGAGAAAGAAGTGTGGCGTGAGCCGAAAATGGTTTTGGATATTAATCGCTGGAAGTTCTACGAACCATTATTCAATCCCTTTGAACTTAGCATGCTTAAAAATAGAATAATTCATGATAGATGTTCAGGATTATGTGGGTTAGAAATTGATATGAAACTTTTCTGAAATAATCATATTAATTGAAAGAATATCACAAAATTTTGGTGTTGTTTAATTTTTTAAAAAAACTCCATTAGTTTTTTATATCAGATTCATAAAATTTTTAATTTTTGTTTTAATAATTTATAATATTTTTTTGATTTTTAATAAAAACCCGAACTAAACCCAAAACTCGCTTCTTCGTGAATCTGCTCTCTTTTCCCAAAAAACTGAAATAATCAACTAATCCCATGAGTTTTCCAATCAAAAAAATCTTCCGACTCTTTGAAAACCTCTCAATTATTAGGTAGTAATCAAAATTGCAAGACTTGCTTTCTCAAAAAGAAGCAACAAATGCCGCAATTTGAAGAAGATCCTATGCTTAACCCGAGAAATTACTAGAGATAATCAATCGATCAAAATGCTTAACGAAACAGGAGGCAAAAACTGGCAAAGAAGAAGTTAGAAAAGGCTTTTACATGGATGATAGAGGAAAAATGATTCAAGGATGTAAGAAAAAAAAAGGCCAAATGCTAAGGAAGATGCGGAAAATATGGTTTTGGTTAACCTGACAAGGAGGAACATGAGAAAAAACAGTTAAGGAAGCATAAAAACACGTCGTGAGAAACGCTAATATCATGAAATTGCAGATTTGTAATAAAAATAAGATTTTTATAAAGAAATTTATTAAAAAAATGCTGGAAGTAAATTTGACTGATTTGAGCTGGTAGGTAGGAGCTGAGAAAAAGAGGAATTTTGGGATGAATTTATAGCTGAAATTTGATGAGTAAGAAAAGAAATTGTAAGATAATTAATGAGAAACAAGACATGGAGGAGCAACAGGAAATTTCGAGGAAAAGTGAGGAAAACAGACTGAAACTACTTTTTGAGATGTTATTACTCTTATATCTTTAGATATAGTATCCCGAACACAGTTTTTCTGGAATTCTTATAAAATACATTAAACAGAAATTTTAACATAAAAACAAAAATATATAATAAAAACAAATATTATCAAAATTTATCGCATTGTGTGAAGAGACAACAAATTTTTTTTAAACAAAAATTGTTTTGTTAATATTAATTTTAAAAACTAAACTTTAACAAAAGGAAGCAATTTTTTTTTATAATTTGTAATTTTTTTTTAAATATGAAAAAAATTAAAATACTTTTTTAAAAACTGACTTCAAATTAAATTTTTGAACCATTTATATTTTGCTAATATAAAATAATATTATTATTTGAGAAAATCAAATATTTTCAAATTTCTTTATTTTCCCAATTTTTTTTTAATTTCAAATCTAAATTAAAAACCAAATTTAAATGCAACCAAACAACTCTCTTTTGAATCCACCCCAACCGATTAATGACTCTCAAGATCAATCCCCCGAATATATCCGAAACTCAACAGGTCAAATAAAAGTTTCCTTCGATCTTGAAAAAAAAATTTATAAGGTTTGAATGGTTATATTAAAAATTGCCATCACCACCACATTCCATTGCAAATTTATTGTGAAACCTGCCAAGAGCCAATTTGTAGAAATTGCAGTCTTCTTGGACCTCATAACAATCAAGTTTAATGGCTTTATTAGAACTTATAATAAATATGATTTTTAGCTCCATAGACTCACGAGTCTTAATGAAGCCTTTCAGCGAATGTCACAAGAAATCGGAAATTTCATCAAGACTAATTTACTGGAAAAAAAAGAACTACTTGTAGCTCAAATCTATAGGATTGAATATAGAATAGAAGAGATTAAGCATGTGAAGAATATGATTGAAAGAGATGCCAAACAGGAATATAGTGAAACTTTGGAGAAGCTAAAATACGGAGAAGGGGAAAAAGTTGCTGTATTGGAAAAAGAAATTTTAGATCTTCAAAATGACTTAGACTCCCTCAATGATTTGGGCAATTATTTCTTAGAAATCAGCTCGAATATGGCCGATCCTTTGAATTTTATTTTGAACTCAAGAAATGTCTATGAGAAATTACAATATTTGATTTCCAAGCCATTCAAACGTTGAAATTTTTAAATTACATTTCATGGAAATGAGTGAATTTTTAGAAATCATTGACATTTATCCTAATGACTTACCTAGAGATCTGACCGATAAGAGAGTAGAACTTGAGAAAAGTCAAGCTTATAAGGCAATCATTTCAATGAAAGATAATTTGATTTTGAAATTGAATGAGCTTCGACATGAGAAAATGAAGAAACGAAAGGAAGATCTCAGAAAGCATGCCATAGATATGGTCAATTTGGCTACCAAGTAATTAATTTGAGATGAATCATTTAAACTGTTTTTAGATTGACAAATGAAATGGCAGATAATTTAAAAAAATACCATTTCGTTTGTTACTATTGTGGGGCTGTATTTTCACAGAAAACAATCAACAAGAAATGTGAAAAAAATACGAAAGTCCCACCGAAAGAATGTATTTTAAAGAGAATTCGTTGGATTTTTTTAATTTATTTAGATGTCGGGTTTACAAAAAAAACGCCTTTCAATAAATATAATGGAAACTTACAACATTTTTTTGGATATCCTAATGAATTTTCGCATCGGAATGTCAAATCGTTGTTTTTGGATGATGTTTTGGAGAAAAACGAGCAAAAAACTGTGGAAAATGAGAAAAAGAATTTGAAAACGTTTTTAGGTTTCTTTTTTTTTACTACTCAACTGCTTTTTTTATAATGTAAACAAATAGAAATTCAAGTCGCTAAAATCAGAAAGATCATTGTGGAGAAAGATATAAAATTAGAAGAAATTTTCAAGAAACATGATAAAACATTATCAGGTTTCATACAAAAAACATAAAAAAATTTGATTGTTATTTGTTCAATATTTTTTTTTTTCAGGCAAAATCAATTACATTCAATTTTCCTATATTATGAGTGAAAATTTCATTTTGGAGTCTTCAGACATTGAACAAATCATCAATATTCTCGACCCGGACTCCTCCAAGATAATTTCCTTTGATTTATTTCTTAAGATCCTTCACAATTCTCAAAATATAGAGCAACTTTTAAAAAACTATTACAATACTATAAAATAACATTCTTTTAAAGATTTTCAATTTTTTTTTTTTTTAACTTATGCATTTATATTATTTCTATGAATTAATTTCTATATTCAGGCATTTCCCTTCAGTCAAAAACTTCTCATTACTACAATCATTGACACCACAAATCAAATAACTTGGAATGGTTTCACAATCCTGTCCAGATGTAAATCCCTGAAATAGGAATTTTCCTATAGGCAGTTTTACTAAGTACAATGATGCATCAAGCGCGTTTTTGTTTTCCACCTTTCGAAACCAATGTTCCCAAAGACTCAGTTCATTGTTGGTGCCTTCCAATTCATAATTAAAATAATAATTTTCTTGGTTATTTTCAGTAGTAAAAACCACTGCCCATCTGATTTTTCGGATGTTGAATTTGATCTTCCCTTGTGAGTTATATTCATGAACGCGGACGATTTTGGTCTTGAGATCTATCAAAATATTCTGATCGGTGATATTCTGGAAGTTATTTTGGCTCGAGGAGACAATATCAAACAATCGGCTTATGGAAAGATCCCCTTGTCCAAGCGCCTCGAAAATAACAGCAAAAACCACTTTTTTGTTACCGGACGAACTTTTAATTTGAAGGACTACTTTGTGATTGGTTCCAGCAACAACCTGAGTTTGATAGCTCAGAACTGCATTCAAAGACCATTGCTCTTGTTTCAATGCTTGGGGATTTGTTGACATGTTTGCTAATAGGAATTGAGTGACTTTAGCAAGAGCTGAATTAGCTGTTGAATTTGTATCTTGATTCGTCCAACCACCCATCATTTGGCTTTGACTGATAGTTATTGTAAGAACAAAAAGAAGAAAGCACAAGATGAAATTCATTTTTTTGTTTGAATGAATTTTTAATTTTGTTTTTATTATATTTATATTGGAGAATGTATTTTCTTTTCAGTTGACTTAATCTATATTTTTGTTTTTTTAGAAAATAAAATTTTTGTATTTTAAATTTTAAGAAAAATTCACCAGAAGAAAGAAAAAAAAATCAAAAAAATAAATATATAAAAAAAATTAAATTAAAATAAAAACAATGAAATACTTTAAGGAAAAATACAAAAAAACAAAAATTAAGTTTTTTCTCTTTTTTTTAAATTTTTTTTGTTTTTATGTTTTAATTATTTATGATCTGGATTATACTTTCATTTGGTTTTTGGGCGATTGCTGGGTTTGCTCCACGTTTTTTTCGGCATTTTCGGTGGATATAGACACATAAGTCTGTGATGTACCACCTGTCCTAAATATACGACGAAAAAATCTTCGAATGCGAGAGGCCCACGAGTGTTGCACCAATTCCATACCAGTAGCGGTATTCGCTTTGGCTATAGATATTTCCGAGCAAGAAACCGATGAGGAGACCAATACTGATGACTATTAAGAAAACAAAATATTAGAGATGTGATGGTTAAAAGTACATATTTTCATTACATATTCGCGCTTTTTCCATTTTTTTATTTTGGAGCTATCTTCCTCCTTAATTTGTTCATGTTTTTCCTTGTTTTTATGGTGTGATATAAACAAATAATTAAAACATATACTTTAAATTTAATGTGATTCACAAGTGGAGCCTGAATTAAGTCTAAATACTCGTTGTTTTTCAGGATCT
>Ga0302320_10030178_pt1 | contig 10343 bp, 6 predicted proteins | sample Bog_T0_3_FD_202130 | JGI IMG/M metagenome (GOLD analysis project Ga0302320, IMG submission 202130) | Peat permafrost microbial communities from Stordalen Mire near Abisko, Sweden - Bog_T0_3 | ecosystem: Environmental > Terrestrial > Soil > Wetlands > Peat | place: Sweden: Abisko, Stordalen Mire... | reverse complement strand
TTGCCCCATGCGTACAGGTTCTCGCGGGCGTCCGCGCGCGAACTCGATGCGCGGATGATCTTGATCACCTTGTCGAGATTGTCGAGGGCGATCTTCAGGCCTTCTAAAATGTGCTCGCGCTCGCGCGCCTTGCGCAACTGGTAGACCGTGCGCCGCTGCACCACGTCGATGCGATGGTCGATGAAAAGCTGGATGGCCTCAGCCAATCCCAACTCGCGCGGACGGCCGTTGGTCACGGCCAGGAAGATCATGGAGAAGCTCTCTTGCAGTTGCGTGTGCTTGTAGAGCTGGTTCAGCACAATCTCAGGCTGCGCGCCGCGCTTCAGGCCGATCACAAAGCGCATGCCGTCGCGGTCGCTCTCGTCGCGCGTGCGATCGGCGCCGATGTCGATGTCGGAGATGATTTTGTTTTCAACCAACTCGGCGATGCGCTTGAAGAGCGTGGACTTGTTGACCTGATAGGGAAGCTCGGTAACCACCAGCGCCTTCAGTTCCTTGGTCGCGTTCTCCACGGCTACGCGCGCGCGTATCAAAAAGCGTCCGCGGCCCGTGCGGTAGGCGTCCACGATTCCGGATCGGCCGTAGAGAATGCCGGCGGTCGGGAAATCGGGCCCATGCACGTGCTTCAGAACTTCTGCCAGCCCGCCCGTGGGATTTTTCACCAGCGCGATGGTCGCGTTCAGCACCTCAGTCAAATTGTGCGGCGGAATGTTGGTCGCCATGCCCACGGCGATGCCGCTCGACCCGTTCACGATCAAATTCGGAATGCGCGTGGGCAGAACCGACGGCTCCACGGTGGACTCGTCGTAGTTCGGCACAAAGTCCACGGTCTCCATGTCGATGTCGGCCATCAACTCGCCGGCAATGCGCTCCATGCGGCACTCGGTGTAGCGCATCGCCGCCGGCGGATCGCCGTCGACCGAGCCGAAGTTCCCCTGCCCGTCGACCAACGGATAGCGCAACGAAAACGGCTGCGCCATGCGCACCAGCGTGTCGTAAATCGCGGAGTCGCCGTGCGGGTGATAAACACCCATGGCCTGGCCCACGACCTTGGCGCACTTGGTGTATTTCTTGTTGTGCTCCAGGCCCATCTCGCTCATGGTGTAGAGCACACGGCGATGCACGGGCTTCAATCCGTCGCGGGCGTCGGGCAGCGCGCGCCCGATAATCACCGACATCGAGTAGTCGAGATACGAGCGGCGCATCTCCTCTTCGATGTTGATGGGAATAAGGTTGGTGCCGCCGGGAGGGTTCGCTCCGTCGAGAGGAAGCTGAGGATTCTTATCGTCTGCCATAGTTTTTCTTGAGGGCTCGCAGGAAGGCGGCAAAAAAGTCCGGAAAAAGCGGGGCCGGGTCCGCAGCTCTTAGCTTCTATTTTAGTGGTTCGGAGGGGGTTTTAGCAAGGCTATGACACGGAAATAAGCCCTTATTTATCTTTGCTTTATAGATAGCTTCGCGTTTCTCCACACGGTCTTGCACACTCAGGCGGCAATGCGTCTTCCGGTCTTCGATCCGGCCGGCCGTTTGCGCCGCTTCGCGGTGGGTTTCCTGGGTTTTGCGGCCTTGCTTTCTTCGCCGAATCCGGTGAGCGTAAGCGGCGTACGGTCGGGGAATTCGACGGTCAAAGACAGTTTTCCGCCGAGGCCTTCCACATAACTTCGCAACGTAGAAAGATAGAGGTCCGTGCGCTTTTCGATGCGCGAAACGCCCTCCTGGCCGATTTTGAGCTTTTTGGAAAGCCGCGCCTGGGTAACCTTGCGCAGGCGGCGCATTTCGCGCAAGTTCATTTCTTCGGCGATCAACTCGGCTGTGCGCTGCTCGATCCTGTGACGGCGTTCCTCTGGAAGCTGTTGGAGGATTTCCTCAAGCGAGACTGTCATTTCCATTTACGCTCCTGACTAACGCTCATCAAGTGCCGCCCATATCGAGTGTCCGCAACTCGGATCAGCGAAGAATAAAATCTGGCTTTTCCAATGCCAGTCTTGCTTCCCCCGGTCAACAGAATGGCTCTCCGTGCCGGATCGAACGCAAATGCGATCCTCCAAACTCCGCCATCGGCATCCACACGAAGTTCCTTCATGTTTGGATAGGCAGAGCCCTTGAGCGTGTCCACAGTTGGTCATCCAAGAGAGGGGCCAAATACCCGCAACTTGCCAAGTGAGCTGAGAACTGCGTCCTGGACAATCTCGGACCATGCGCCATACTCATCGAGGAACTCGTTGTGGAAGATGATCTTCCACTGTTTATCGATTGCGGCTACAGAGCCCTTAGCTCCCCATTGATCCTGAGCCATATCGCTCCCCTGTTAGGGGATTTGCTCTCCCGTCCAGGCCGTTCTAACTAGAACATAACCATTATGCTCCGCAATGCCTAATGTCTTCAAGTGCATTTTCCCTACCTACACCAGCCCCGGCAAACTCATCAAGCACAGCACCACTTGCAGCCCGACAATCGCCGCCGCCGCACCCATCGCCCAGCGTCCTCTTGGCCCCTCGAACGCATCGGCGAACACACCGCCTACAAACGTCAGCAGGAAAGGCTGCGCCCAGAGCCACGGGCTCCCTCGCTCGCCCGTCATCACCAGCACCATGCAAACCAAAAAGCAAAACAGCGGAGCTGTGTTGCCGAAGTAGCGCGATTTGCGCGTGCCCAGATACAGCACGAAAGCCGCGCACGCAGCCACCGTGATGCCGCCATTCGCGAGCGCGCCGAAAAAACGCCCAGCAGGATCCAACGAGAAACCCAGCAAACCAGACCCAGAGCGAAAGACATAGCTCGACGCGTCGGCGGAAAAGCCGTAACACGCAAACACCACCAGCAGCGCGCCCACAGAGGCCACCAGCATCACGGGGAGTATCCGGCTCCTGTGCCCCTCGGCTACCCAAAGCATCGCCACCAGGCCCAGCAACGCGGCAATCGGCAGCGCCACGATATGCGCCGCCGCCGCCACGCCAAAGATCGCCGTGAGCAGAACAATCCGCGGCCGCCACTTGCGTTGCGGCCCTTGCATCGCATGCGCCACGCCCATGCACGTATACACCCCGCCAAACAAGCCCAGCGCCGCCAGCACTTCGGGATTCGGCGTAACGCAGGCGCGCAGCACCGCGGGCGAAAAGCAGTAGAGCGCCAGCGCCGTGTAGCCGCCCAGGTTGCCGTAGAGCCGCCGCGTCACCCACCAGATGCATCCGCCCAGCAGGAAGCCCGCAAAGAGAAACGGCAGCCGCAACAGCAGCAGCACGTGCGTCATTTGATGGCGCAGCTCCCACGTGCTCGGCTCGGAACTACTGTCCTGCACTACGCGATTCTCCGGCTTGCGCACGAGATCGAGCCCGCGCTCCAGCAACAGATTCAGCGTGAGCGGAAGCCCCGCCAACCGGTACGCCAGAATGCCGTCGTGAATGTTGCCGCAGGAAGTGTAGTAGCCCGCCAGCGGCGACGGCTTCTCCCACGTCTCGCGCCCGCAGCGCGCGTACTGGTAATCGATGTCGGTCAGCGTCTGGTGGCTGATCAGCCAGAATCCCTGCACCAGAAAGAGTGCCAGCAAGCCCGCCGCGATCCGTTGCGGCAGATTGAATTGGAAGCGGCGCAGGGCTTGAAACCGGTGGGTCATTCGTATCGAGGAGTCATTACCAGTCTAAACGCAGGCGCTGAGAGGCGCAGTTTTCGACGGAGAGTCAGTCTGGAGCTGTTTTGAAAGGGCACGGTTTCCGGCGCTGTCTTCAGAACGAGCGCGCGCTTCCGCGGAGCAAAAGAAAAGCCGCCCCGAAGGGCGGCTCCTCGGCAGTCTTCTTGCTAGTTGAAGATGGCGCCGATGGTCACGTTTGGATTCGTGCCACTTAATGGGACCACGCAATAATTCGGTCCAGCTGCGGTGTAGAACACCGGACCGGGGAGTGGATTGCCAAGCGCGTCGCTCGGCGTGCAACTGGAGGACCATCCACCGAAGCTGACTCCTGCTTGAGCCGGCGCAGTGACCACGATCGTGGTCCCTACCGGGTAGGGCGCCGCACAAACCGAGCCGCCGCCTCCCGTCCAGCCCGGACCGCAATGAATCACATTCGGCGTATTCGTGGCCGAAGGAGCCGTGACCAGCCAGTTTGTGGTGTTCAGGCCTTCGTTATAGATGGTGATCGTAGCCTTGAGCGCCGGCGCCTGCGAACCCTGGAAGCACGAGCCTGGCGTTGGCGGATTGCCGGTTGGATTCGGCAGCACCAGCGGACAATTGAAGGTCGCCGTAGCGGTCTGAATCGAGCCGCTGGTGGGATCTTTGTACTCGGCGATGATGGTTGCGTTGCCGCTTCCGTAGGCCGTGACGATACCACCGGAGGTTCCAGTGGAACCTGTGCCACCGCCGCTGTTGTCCACCGGGAAGACATCGGGCCAGGAAGAAATCCATGTCGTGTTAACCGAGTTGGTCACATCCTGGATAAACGGAGCAGTCGAGAAGGTCCCGATGGCAATGAATTGTGCCGTGTCTTGCAAGTTGCCCACTGACACGGAGACCGGAATAATCGTGAGCGAAAGCAACGGCGACGGCGGCGCCGTCAGCGAAGCTGTCAGCGTTGCCGAGGCCGACACCACAGTGTTATCGGGATTCGTCAATTCCGCCGTGATGGTGGTTGTGCCCGGGCCTTGACCCGTAGCAAGACCAGTGGAGCTCACACCGGCCACGGTCGGAACATCGGAACTCCATTTGATCGTTGTCCCCGGCGGCAGCGTCGATGGGTCTGTGACGTCCAGTTGCAAGCCGGTGGTTCCAACGGTGCCCAGGGCAATAAATTGGGTGGTTTGGCCGGATGCCGAGATGGCCTGCGAACTTGGAATGATCGTCACCGCCGTAAACTCTTCGGCGGATCCTCCGCTTACGGTTAGTGTCGCGGTTCCGCCCACAACATTCCCGCCGCCCGGGGGCGTGTATTCGGCGGTGATGGTGGCCGTGCCTTGTCCCGATCCGGTCGCAAGTCCGGCATTCACTCCAGAGACGATAATGTTGGCAATTTGCGCGCTGCTTGAGCTCCACACCAGTTGAGCAGAATGCGTGAGATCCACCGTCGCTCCGGTTGTCGTGGTGCCAATCGCGATGAACTGCGCGGTTTCAGTCGGCGTGGCGACCGCCTGTGAGCCGGGGATGACGGCAATCGAGGCGATACTGCCACTGAATGCTGCCGTTGACGTAACCGTCACCACCGATACTCCCGTCGCAGTGGTGAGGTCGGGATTTGTCGCAGTCGCCGTGATCGCCGTAACACCGGGGCCTACCGCAGTCACCGTGCCCGTACCATTCACTGTGGCGACGCCGGGATTGCTGGACACCCAGGCCACGGTTGGGTTCGTCACCGTAGCGCCCGCCCCCGATTTCCCGGTGGCCGTAAGGTTCGTGGTTCCACCTCCCGCAAGCGGTGCCGGGGCAGGCGGAGTCACAGTAATCGAAACCAGCGTCTCCGACGAGCCGCTAGCCTTTACCGTGTAAGACGCGGTTCCCGTCACCACCGTTCCATCAGGATTGACAACAGCGGCGCTGATTGCGGTCGAGCCAACGCCGACCGCTTCGACGATCCCGCCCGTGCCTGCCGTGGCGATCCCTGGGTTGCTGGAGCTCCACGTGGCGGGTTGAATAGTTGCTGATCCAACCACTACCTGCTGCGAGGTCAGGTTCACCGTAGTGCCCGTCGATGTGGTGCCGATAGCAATGAACTGAACGGTCTGCGTGACAGAAAAGCCGAATTGCGAGGTGGGCACGATGGTCAGCGAAACGATTGGCTCAGGGATGCTGCTGGTCACCGTGAGGACCGCACTTCCCACAACCGCCGTACCGTCGGGATTGTAGGCAATGGCTGTAATCGCGCTGGATCCCGAGGTTCCCGCCACGGCAAGCCCAGCAGTGGCCCCAACGACCCCCGTGGTTCCAATAGTGGCCACGGACAAAACGCTGGAGCCCCAGACCACCGGACTGATCGCCACCCCACCCACAGTCGCCGAATTGCTGGTCAGGTTCACCGTTGCGCCCGAGGGGGTGGTGCCGATGGCGATGAATTGTTGTGTCTGGCCGGCAATCGTGAGCCCTGGCGTATTGGGAATAATGGCCAGCGAGACGATCGGCTCCGGGTTGGCGCTAACTGTGAAGGTCGCGGTACCCGTGATCGCCGAGCCGTCAGGGTTGTAAGCAATCGCCGTGATGGCGACGGTTCCGCCGCCCACTGCCGTAGCCAGCCCCGTGTTTGCATTAATCGTCGCAATCGCTGAACTGCTCGATCCCCAAACTGCGGCCTTGATCGTTGAGGTCCCGACAGTTGCCGGCTGATTGGTCAGGTTGACCGTCGAGCCCGTCGACGTGGTGCCGATCACGATATATTGAACGGTTTGGCCTGTCACTGACGCCGTCTGCGAACCAGGAACGATGGACAGCGAGACCAAAGGTTCTGACGCCGCCGTGATGTTGACGGTGAGGGTTGAAGTGGCAGTCACAGCCGTTCCGTCTGGGTTGGTTGCTGTTGCGGTAATCACCGTTACGCCATTCACAGCGCCGGTAGGGACCGTAGCCAGCCCTGTGCTCGAATTGATGGTCGCAATGTTCGCGCTGCTCGATCCCCATTTTGCGGCGCTGATCGTTGCGCTGCCAACCGTCGCCGACTGATTCGTCAGATTGACCGTCGCGCCTGTCGAGGTGGTGCCGATCACGACATATTGGACGGTTTGACCAATCACCGATGCGATCTGCGAGCCGGGAACGATCGCCAGCGAGACGATAGGCTCTGGCGTCGCCACAATATTCACCGTGAGCGGTACCGTTGCCGTCACCACTGTTCCGTCCGGGTTGGATGCGACCGCGGTAATGGCCGTTACTCCGTTCGTCAGGGCCGTTGCGATGCCGGTTGCCGGATTGATGCTCGCCACCGATGGCACGCTTGAAGCCCACACCGCCGCCTTGATCGTCGACGCGCCGACAGTCGCTGTCTGATTGGTCAGGTTTACTGTTGTACCCGATCCCGTGGTCCCGAGCACGATGAACCCGGCGGTTTGATTCGTTGCTGTGAGTGTTTGCGAGGCGGGAATGATGCCCAGCGACACAATCGGCTCGCTCGAAGTGACAGTCGTCGTCACAGTGAGCGTCGCCGTTCCTCTCACTACCGTGCCATCCGGATTTGTCGCAATCGCCGTGATCGTGGTCGTGCCGGCCCCCGCTGAGGTCGCCACGCCGGTAGTGGCACTAATCGTGCCCACCGCAGGAACTGAAGAGCTCCAAACTGCCGCATTGATCGTTGCCGTGCCCACTTTGGCTGTTTGATTGGTCAGGTTGACTGTCGTCCCGGACCCGGTCGTTCCGAGAGCGATGAATTGCGCGGTCTGGTTGATTTGCGACAGAGATTGCAAGCCAGGCGTAATCGTGACAGAAACAATCGGCTCGGTAGAAACCGCGCTGGCCGTCACCGTCAGAGTCGCGCTCGCCGTGATGGTGCCCGTGAATCCATTCATGGTCGCCGTGATCGTTGTGGTTCCCGCGCCAACCGCAGTTGCCATGCCCGTTGAATTGATGGTCGCAACCGTAGGCGAACTCGAAGTCCACGTCACTAAATCCGTGTCATCCTGAGTGGTCGATGGGTGGTTATCTCCATGCCCGACCGTTCCCGTAGCCGTAAATTGCACGGTCTGTGCCACTGTGAGCGACTGAGAGCCGGGTGTAATCGCCAGAGTATCGATCAAAGGGTTCGTGCAACCGGCGAAAGGCAGCGCAAGAGCCATCAGCAGCAGCGCCCGTGGGTAAATGCGATCATGCATGGTTGATCTCCGGAATCTGCCGCCGGTTTTGACGTCGATCCAATGGCGCCAAGGCAGACTCTCGCTGACGTATACGCCATCAAATATATGTCACTGAAACTCGCGTCTCTCTGGCACAAAGGTGTTACTTTTGCGTTTCGCACCAAGACAGTCAATAAGTGCTTTGCTGCCGTCACCAAAGCACGTGACCGGCGTAATCATCGGCCTGCTTTCCAGCGCAAAAAAAACAGCCGCGCATCGGGAATTCAAGCTCTCGGAATATGCCCGTTCATCCGCTCGCTTTGCCGCGGCCGCCATGAACGACTAAACTTCTGCTCAGCATGGCCATCGCGCAAGACAACTCTCCGGAACGTTTGGTCAGCGCCGTCCGCGCCGACGAAGAGCAGAATTTTGAGCTCAAACTGCGCCCGCGCTGGCTGCGCGAGTTCATCGGCCAATCCAAAGCCAAAGAGCAACTCGCCATCGCCCTTGAGGCGGCCAAGTCCCGCGGCGAAGCCCTCGACCACGTGCTCCTCTTCGGCCCTCCCGGCCTCGGCAAAACCACGCTCGCCACCATCATTGCCAACGAGCTTGACGTAGGCTTCCAGCAAACTTCGGGTCCGGCCCTCGTCATCCAGGGCGACCTCACCGCCATCCTCACCAATCTGCGCGAACGCCAGGTTCTCTTCCTCGACGAGATCCATCGCCTCCAGGCCGTGCTTGAAGAAAAGCTCTACACCGCGCTCGAGGATTACAAGCTCGACATCATCATCGGCCAGGGCCCCGCGGCGCGCACCCACGTCATGGAGATCCGCCCCTTCACCTTTATCGGCGCCACCACGCGCCCCGGCCTGCTCTCGTCGCCCCTGCGTTCGCGCTTCGGCATTCTGCTGCGCCTGGAGTTTTATACGGAAGACGAGTTGCGCTTCATCGTCGAGCGCTCCGCCGAGGTGATGCAGATTCCCATCGATCGTGACGGCGCGGCGGAGATTGCGCTCCGTTCCCGCGGCACGCCGCGCATTGCCAACCGCCTCTTGCGCCGCGTCCGCGACTACGCCCAGGTGCGCGGCTCTGGATCCATCGACCGCCCCACTGCGAATGCCGCGTTAACCATGCTTGAAGTCGACGCGCACGGATTCGACGAAATCGATCGCCGGCTGATGCTGACGATCATGCAGAAATACGATGGCGGCCCGGTAGGCCTCAGCACATTGGCCGCCACGCTCGCCGAAGAAGAAGACGCGCTTGAAGAAGTTTACGAACCGTTCCTCATTCAGATTGGATTCCTGGATCGCACCCCGCGCGGCCGCGTAGCCACGCGCCTGGCCTACGAGCACTTCGGCATCGCAGCCCCCAGCCGCCAAACAGGATTGTTTTAGGAGCAGCAAGTCAGCAAGTTAGCGGGTCAGCAAGTCAGCAGGCTGCGTCATGCGAGACGCGTCCAGCTCCGCTATCCCCGCCGACTCGCTGACTTGCTGACTTGCTAACTTGCTAAAGGAGAATTATGGCCCTCACTGAATCCACAATGCTAGACCTCGGCACCATCGCACCCGACTTCGCACTCACCGACGCCATCACCGGCAAAACCATTCGCCGCGACGACTTCCGCGGCCAAAAAGCCCTGCTCGTCCTCTTCATCTGCGCCCACTGCCCCTACGTCAAGCACATCGAGAAGTCTCTCGGCCAACTCAGCGCCGACTACGACGGCAAGCCGCTCGGCATCGTCGCCATCAGTTCGAACGACGTGGCCTCGCACCCGGCCGATAGCCCCGAAGGAATGAAGCAGCAGGCCGAAGCCAACGGCTTCGAGTTTCCCTATCTCTACGATGAGTCGCAGGCAGTTGCCCACGCCTACAAGGCCGCCTGCACGCCCGATCCATATTTATTCGACGCCGATTTCAAGCTCGTCTACCGCGGCCAATACGATGACACCCGCCCCAAAACCGGCGATATCGCGACCGGCAAAGACCTCCGCGCCGCCATCGATCTCGTTCTTGCAGGCAAACCCGTTCCCGCGGACCAGAAGCCCTCAATCGGCTGCAACATAAAATGGAAGGCGTGAAAAGCCTGCGGAGCTAGCGAATTTAGCCCGCCTTAGCGGGCGGTAGACGGTAGCCCCAGGCGCGAGCCTGGGCTACCAATCGCAGCGCGAACCCCAACCCACCTCTTTCCCCCCCAACCGTGTCATCCCGACCGAAGCGTTCTTCAGCGGAGCGGACGGACCTGCTTTTGTTTTTGTCTTTGCTTTTGTTTTTGTCTTTGCTTTTGTTTTTGCCTTTGCTTTTGCTTTTGCTTTTGCTTTTCCGCTCGCTCTCCCCCCAACCGTGTCATCCCGACCGAAGCGTTCTTCAGCGGAGCGGAGGGACCTGCTTTTGTTTTTGCTTTTGCTTTTGTTTTTGCTTTTGTCTTTGCTTTTGCTTTTGTTTTTGCTTTTGCTTTTGTTTTTGCTTTTGTTTTTGCCTTTGCTTTTGCTTTTCCGCTCGCTCTCCCCCCAACCGTGTCATCCCGACCGAAGCGTTCTTCAGCGGAGCGGAGGGACCTGCTTTTGTTTTTGTCTTTGCTTTTGTTTTTGCTTTTGTTTTTGCTTT
>Ga0302320_10030177_pt1 | contig 10343 bp, 11 predicted proteins | sample Bog_T0_3_FD_202130 | JGI IMG/M metagenome (GOLD analysis project Ga0302320, IMG submission 202130) | Peat permafrost microbial communities from Stordalen Mire near Abisko, Sweden - Bog_T0_3 | ecosystem: Environmental > Terrestrial > Soil > Wetlands > Peat | place: Sweden: Abisko, Stordalen Mire... | reverse complement strand
TGGAAGCGGGATCCCGCCTCCTGATAAAAATCCAACTGAAAGAAATATAACTTCTTACCTACAGGGCGTAGGGTGTGATCCGGGATATTGGCCGGTTATCTCCCTGCAGGCGTTCATTGAGCGCGTCTCAGGGATGATCGCAACGATTAGTCCTCGAAATAGCCATGAAGCTTGGGCAGGTTCTCGATTGGCGCAAAATATGTTTCACAAAACCGCGAAAAAGCCCTGAAACTCCGCTTATATCCCCACTCGCACAAAGGTAAATAAAACAACTTACGAGCCAAAGCCGGACAACACGCCCTCAAAAACTACCCTCTTGTCCAATTCCGACAAAATTCCGTGTATGGATAAGCAAATATTTCCCGCATGTTCTGTTCCGCCCAGCAATCACGCCACTCCCAGCCCCATCGCCGCAAAATCTGTGCATCCCCACAGCCACACCGCCGTGCCCACTCCCGACTGACAACTGACAACTGATCACTGACAACTGCTTTCATGCGTTATAGTCAAAAAGGAATGGCAACAGCTCCGAACAAGAACGCCGCGGAACAGGACATCCTGCAAAGGTTTGTCTATCTTCCGTTGATTGCAGGCTGGCTGGTACCCGGCGCCGGGCATTTTCTGCTGCGCAAATGGGGCCGCGGAGCGCTGCTGGCGGCGTCCATTCTGGGCATGTTCACGCTTGGGTTGCTCATGCAGGGCAAGCTCTACGGTGGCGCGTCGGACATTCTGGACATGCTGTGCCAGGCCGGCGACCTGGGCAATGGACTGCTGTATCTGGTCAGCCGGGCCTTGGGCCTGGGCGCGGATCAGGTGCAGGTGACGACCGCCGACTATGGAACGCGCTTTATCGTGGTGGCTGGCCTGTTGAACGTGATTGCCGCCGTGGATGCGCATAATCTTCGCACCGGGAGGAAATCCTAGTGTTGCGGCCCTCTCATTTTGCGGCGGTTGTGCTGTTCGCCCTGTTCGCCTCCGTCGTCTTCGGCATCACGCAAAGGGAAACGCCGCGGCGGATGCTTCGCTACGGCATTTACTGCTTTGTGCTGTTCGTGGCGTCGGCGGTGGTGCTGAGCTGGGTGATGTTCCTGATCGCTCGCTGATCGTTTTCTTCCGCAATCTTACACATTCTCATGCGATCGATTCCCGCTGCCAGACGGCGGCGTCGAAGCGGTGCGCGCAGGTGAAACCCTCGGCCAGGTAAAGTTCGATGGCCTTGACGTTGGCTTCGGTGACGGTAAGTGAGATTTCGTTGACGCCCTGGCGCATGAAGTTGTAGGCGGCTACTGAGAGCAACAGTCGCGCCAGCCCGCGGCGGCGGTAGTTGGGGTGGACGCAGACTTGGGTGATGTGGCCGCTGTCAGAGCTTACCCGTGAGCCCAGCAGCAAGGCCACGAGTTCACGGCTTTGGCGGTGGACCACCACGTGCGAGACCTGCGCGGAGAAGATGCCGCAGCCGGAGTAGCGGACGATATTGTGAAGAAAGCGCAGCGAGCCGTGGACGGAGCGGTACTGGTCGTTGATGAGGCTGTCGGGATGACCGTAATAGGCCTCGGAGATGAGTTGAGCGGCAGCGGGCAGATCCTCGTCGCGCCATGGGCGCAGCACCAGATCGTTGGGCAGGTCAATAAAGGGTGCGGGCAGGAATCCTTGAAGAAGATGCACCATGAAAAGCCGGCGGAAGATTTGGAAGCCGGCTTGGCGGAAAAGGCTGGAGTGGGTTCCCGCGGGGTGCAGCAGCAATTGCGATTCGATGCGGTCAAGTTGCGGGGAGTTCAGTAAGGTCTCAAAGAGATGCGTGAGCAGCGTCTCCTCAATTGCGTAGGCAGAACCTGCGGCGGCGAGTGCGCTGTCTGGCTGCACGGGCAACGCAAAGACGTCGCCGATGACAGCCTTGCTCTCCTCGTAGACGCAGAAGGTATAGCCGATGACCTGGCCTGACTCCAGGGCTGCGTAGCCGGGCAGCATGTGGCTGTCAAGATACTGCATCAGCAATTTGGCTGACGTCCGATAGTCCCAATGCAACTGCTGCTTCCACAGTTCACCCTCGGCATCCAGCACGGCGCGCAGTACTGGCGACGCAAAGTGCCGCAGGTCGAGAATCTCGATGGATGTGGTCGCAGACATACTCTTCCTTTGATGCGCCTAATTCATCCCGAGCAGGTGCAGTATGAAGTTACCCCATCCGGCAACTTTGACACGAGTTGCCGTCAAGTGCAACTTGAGATTCGAATTATCAACTTACCGGCTGCCCACCCTATAGACAACGAGCCCCTGCTCTGGCCAGGTAAAGAGTTGTTCATAGGACCGTCCCTCCAGGTACTCATTGAGCGCGTCAGGAGTATGCAGGTCCACGCCGCCGCGGCCGGAGATGCGCACCACCAGCAGGTGCTGACCGTCAGGCACGCCGCCTTGCTCGTAGTTCACCACCTCGCGATTGCGATAGAACGAAAGTCCGTATTCCACGTCGCGGCGGACGCGGAAGACGGCGACGGTCTCGTCGGCGGGGGCCAGCGTAGCCAGCCGGTCGGCCAGCGGGCGGGCGGAGTAAGAGCTGTCGAGCAGATGAATGACGTGTTTAGTTGCGGTGACCCCGGGGATGCCGAAGAAGGGACCTACTCCGTAAAGAAAGAGAAGCAGCACCACCAGAACACCCGTGGTGACAAGCCGGAGGCGTGCCACGCCGAAGCCATTGACCACGATCAAGATCAGCAGTGCGGCGCCGGACGCGGCCAACACCGCGGCCACCAGTGCGTGCGCGGGTGGTATCTGCGCGCCATGGGCCACAAACCAGGGCACCAGCAGTGCGGCCATCGTCATAATGCCGCAAAGCACCGCGTGGCCCACCAGGACCCAGCGGCCCAGTCCCGACTGCCGGCGGCGGAAGAGGTAGTCTCCGGTGAGAATGGCAATCGGCGGAATGGAGGGGAGGATGTATCCGGGCAACTTGGACTTCGAGAGAGAGAAAAATACGATGGGTACCAGGGCCCACAAGACCAGGAACTCAGGGAAGGCATCGCCGGGGCGGTTGGCGCAGGGCGTCGCGTTCTTTGAGTGGCGAAGGCGCCACTCGGCCACTGAGGTGAGGATGCCGTCAGCGAGTGCGCGCACGGCGATCACCGTCCAGGGCATCATGGCCAGCACCACGACCATCAGGTAGTACCAGAAGGGCTGCTGGTGCTGGTAGCGATCGGTGGCAAAGCGCTCAAGATTGTGTTCCAGGAAGAATTCGCGGAAGAAGGTGGGATTCTTGTGCTGGACGGCGATGAACCAGGGCAGGACCATGGCGAAGTAGAGCACGATGCCGGGCCACCACAGGGAGCGGCGCAGAATGGACCACTCGCGGCGCAAGAGGGCGAAGGCGGCGATGATGACGATGGCCAGAAAAGGCGCCACCGGACCTTTAGCCAGCGTGGCCAGGCCGGTGAAAAAGTAGATGTCGTAGAGCCAGAATTTGGAATCGGTCTCGTACCAGGCATACCAGCCGAGGAGTCCGATGGCCAGGGGCGCGGCCATTTGCATGTCGGTGGAGGCGCCGCGGGAAAAGGCGATGATGCCGGCGCAGGCAACGGTGATGAGTGCGGCGTCCAGGTGCCCGCCAGGACGGAAGCGCCGCATGTGCAGGTAGATGAGGCCGACCATGATGAAAGCAAAGGTGGTGGAGGGCAGGCGGGCGCTCCAGTCGTGCACGCCGAATTCCTTGAAGACGCCCATAGCCCGCCAGTAGTAGAGGGCCGGCTTCTCCAGCCAGGGATGGCCGTAGAGATAAGGGGTGACGCAGGCGTTGAGGCGGCCTTTCAGGGTCTCTGCAGAGTCGAACCGGACAAGCATTTCGTGAGCGATCTGCGCATAGCGGGGTTCGTCGGCGCCCACCAATCCCAAACCGGCGCCGCCCAGCAGCGGTGTGAGGCCATAGGCTAGAAAGAAAACAGTAAAAGCAAGAAATACAGCCACTTCGCAGGTGGTTGCCCAACTGGGCAGCCGCTTGCGCCGGTTTTCGTGCAAATCCGGGGCAGAATGTTCCAGAGTAGTATCCACTTCCAGCGTTTCTCCAACGGGCGTGCGATGTCCTGTTCCGAGCAGAAGAACGATCTCGTTGATTGTCAGGTCGACTGGGGGGGCGGCCTGATCCAACCCCCTTCCGCGCCAGCAAGCAACGCGGAAACGGAGTTGCGCTTAGACAGGGACAAGGCTAACAGATTTGGGCGGAATCTCAAGGGAACTCAATGCGGGTTGTCGGCAAAACAGGCCACGCTCTGGCGCAATTCGGCAAAAATTTCGTCGAGCGCGCGCGGCAGCGGCCCCTCAAGAGTGCATCCGGAGGCGCTTTCGTGGCCTCCGCCGCCCAGCTTTTCGGCAATGGCGGCCACGTTTACCTTGCCTTTGCCGCGCAGGCTGAGCTGGATGCGCTGTTCCGGCAGTTCGCGCAGAAAAGCCGCGACCTCCACGCCGGAGATGCACACTGCATAGTTCACAATGCCTTCGCAATCCTCCTCGGTGGCGCAAGTGCGCACCATATCCTGGTGCGTGACCCAGAGCCAGGCCACCCGGCCCTCGCGCTTGAGATTGCTGAGCGCTGCGCCCAGCAGCAGAATCCTGGAGGTGGAGGTGGAGAAGTAGACATCCTGGGCAATGCGGACGGGGTCCGCGCCGGCCAGCACCAGGTCCCGAGCCAGGGCAAATGTCGAGGCCTGCGTGGCTCCATAGCAGAAGCCTCCAGTGTCGGTGAGCACGGTGGTGTAGAGACAGGCGGCCATCTCCGGCGTAACCGTGGCCCCGGCGGCAAGCGCCAGCCTGTAGACCATCTCGCCCACGCTGGCCACCTGGCAGTCGATCCAGTTGAGTTGGGCAAAAGCGCGGCCGCTGACGTGGTGATCGATATTGATGAGGAAGAACTCCTCCAGTCCGCGCAGCCGGGTGCGTTCCAGTCCGTCGCACTCGAGCAGAATCACGGCGTCATAGGGGCCATGAACGCGCAGTGCGGAGCGAATGGCGCCGGCTCCGGGCAGCCCGCGATAGATGGCCGGAATCCGGTCAGCTGAAACCAGGTCGGCGCGCTTGCCCATCTGCTCCAGCAACATTCCCATCGCCAGCATGCTGCCCACGGCATCGCCGTCCGGCCGGGAGTGGGAGCAGACCAGGAAGCGATCTCCCTGGCGCAGAACCTGCAGGATTGCGGCAATGGGATCAGCGGGCAAATTCTGAGCCGGATTTGGGTGAGTTCGATCCATACGCGTCTACTCTGCCGGAGCCTCCTGCTCCACAGCGGGCGCAGCCGATGCCTTTTGCCTCTTGCGCGACCGGCCCATCAGTTCTTCAATGCGCGCCTGGAAGCGGCCCGAGCGGTCGGCCAGGAAGCTCAGTTCCGGCACATGCCGCACTCCCATGCGCTCCTTCAATATCACTCGAATGTAACCCTTGGCGGCCTCAAGGCCGGCGACCGTGTCCACTTCGGCCTGGGCAATGTCTTTGACCGCAGTGTCGATGGCAACGTAAACCCGCGCCGACTTTGCGCCGGGATTCAACGCCACCTCGGTTACGTAACAGAGATTGATGCGCGGGTCAGAGAGTTCGCCCTCGATCATGGCTCCAATTTCCAGGCGCAACGTCTCCGCTACCCGGTCCTGATGATGCTTTCGTGCTCTGTGCTCCGGCATGATGCCCTCCTCGTCCGGGGGTAAACCATTCAGGATACCAGAGGGGCGAAGAAGCAGCGAGGAAAGTCGCGCCGGGAGCCAGGGCAATTGGGCGAACGGCGCTTCGACTCCTGCGATAGAACAGCCTGAAAGCCTGGAGAACGCGCTTGGCGAGAAACGCGAAAAAGCACGCATTCTTGACGTAAAAAGGGGCTATTACAGGCCAAAAAAGGGCTAAAATGAGGGTTTGGCGTTACCAGTTCGTTAACAGGTGAAAATTGCAAGATGTTCATTATATGAAGCTTACATGAAATTACAGGATGAAAAAGTGGGTAAAAATGGAGGGGGTGGGGTACACAGCGTTTTTACCCCCTTCTTGCCCATGCCCGGCACTTGGAACACACTCCATTGCACCTCCAGTATGCGTCAACGGAAGGTAATTATCTGCAAATCGACTTCAGTGGGGCGAAGCGGGGAAGGCCGGCTCAATCAATGGATGACAGGCTGCCCGGTGTGTTGCGGGTCGTTATGTTTTGAGCAGGAAGGATAGGAAGAACATGGCTGCCGAGCCAACCCCCAGGATCATGTAAGCGTCGATGAACGACATGGCGGCTGCCTGCGTCATAAACGCCTGATAGATTTGGGCCACGACGGCCGCCTGCGTTCCAAAAGGCCCCAATCCGGCGCTGCGGGCGTGAGCAGCGCCACGGTGAACCGGTGGTGGTCGACCAAGGAGGCGTTGCTGCTGGATGCCTTTCTTCACAAGGCAAACCATGAACTTGTCCTCAAGACAGAGGGATCTCCCCTGGAGCGTCTCAAGGAGTATGTGCTTCAGGTAGGGCGCTTTTTTACCGGCGAGAATGGCATTGTTGTAGCCCGGCTGTTGACGGCGATTCAGGATAATCCGGTTCTGCGCAAGGAATTCATGGAACGCGTGTACTCTCCGCGCGACGCGGAGTTCCGGGCCATCGTGAAAGAAGCGATCAGGAAAAGGCAACTTCCTGCCGGTACGGATGTGAGCATGTTTCTGGACACAGTTGTCGGGCCTCTGTTCACACGCTTGCTGATTCGCCATGAACAGATCGACGAAGCCTTCGTGGTCTCTGTGTTTGACCGCGTGGTGGCCGGCGCCATCGCACAGGATGCGGCGGCAGCAGCTCCAGGGGAGTAGCGTGGTTCTAGGTGTGTCAGCTCTCCATGCGCTTTCTGGCGCTGCGTAGCCTTACCGGGCAATCGCAGGGCTGTCTGTCGCGGAAGCGGAGCTGTTAGCCACTTGTTCCTTTTGAACCTTGGTCGCCTGCAGGATATCCAGAAGGTGGTTCCATACCGCGGACCCGCCCGAGACCAGAACGCCCGTCACAGCCCAGGCGAGCCAGTCTGCCTTGTTACCCCAGTCGAACGGTTTGTAGAGCGGGATGTTGATCGGGTTCAATCCGCTCAGCGCCGTGACAAGAATGCCGCTGAGGATGGCGATGGTTTGAACGGCGCCGGCATAACGGGCTATACCCAGGTTGTCAGACAGCGCAGGGCCGATCCACTGCTTGATGGTTTCGGTCACGCGCTCTGTCGCCACGCTCAGGCCGATCATCTGGGTAAGAAAAATTGTCCAGGCATTGAAGGGGTCGTTTCCCATGTTTCCTCCGCTTTGCACGGCGCTTCAGCTCTCGATGTACTCCCAGAAGGAGTCGGTGAGTTCGGCGCCGAGTTCGTTGATCATGCGGCGTGCCGCGCGTTCGACCTCTTCGACGAGGCCGTGCAGGTAGCTGCGGGAACCGGAGATGGCCACAATGCCAATGGTGGCGGACTGCCAGGTGACAGCCTCGTCCAACTCGGCTACCGAGACATTGAAGCCCTGCTTCAACTGGTCTTTGAGCGAGCGCACCACCTGCCGCCGGTCTTTGAGCGACTGGGCGTGCTCGATGCGGATTTCGAGAGTAAGTTGAGCGACGGGCATGGCGTCACGGAATTTACAACGCTAGTGTAAGGCCGTTTGCAATCAACCGGCAGATTTTTTTACGGAGCGAAAGTTACATACCACCAGGCGCCTTGCCGGCGAAGAAACCGGCCCTGTAACTCGGCCTGCTTCTGCGCCCTATATAATCGCTGGTTGCTTTGAGATGAAGCAGCGGAGGACACAAATGGACATTTTCTTCATGGTTGTACTGGCAGTTGTCGCCATCATCGTTCTATCCCTGGTTTTGGGCAGCTTTTTTACGGTGAACACGGCTCAAGTGGCTGTGATTACGCGCTTCGGAAAGTTTCTGCGCGTGGCCGATCCCGGCTTGAACTGGAAGATGCCGTACTTTGACTCCGTAACGGGGCTGGTAAGTTTGCGCGTGAATCAGATCACTCTGACGATGGAAACCAAGACCAAGGACAACGTGTTCGTCACCATTCCGATTTCAGTGCAGAATCGGGTTCGTCCGGAAAAGGTGTATGACGCTTACTACAAGCTGTCCGATCCGGTGGCGCAGATCAAGAGTTATGTGGAGCAGGTGATTCTGGGCCACGTGCCGGGCATGACGCTGGACGAGGTGTTTGCCTCGCAATCGTCCATTGCCGCGGCGGTGAAACTGGAACTCGACGCGGACATGGCCACCTTCGGCTACGAGATTGTGAATGTGCTGGTGACCGATATTATTCCCGATGCCAAGGTAAAGTCGGCCATGAACGACATCAACGCCGCCCAGCGCGAACAGGTTGCCGCCAACGCCCGGGGCGAAGCGGAGAAGATCCTGGTGGTGAAGAAAGCTGAAGCCGAAGCGGAGAGCAAGGCTCTGCAAGGACAGGGAATCGCCAATCAGCGCAAGGCGATTATTGAAGGCTTGCAGACCTCAGTGGAGCAGTTCCAGAAGGCCGTGGAAGGGTCAACCTCGAAAGAGGTCATGCAACTGGTGCTGGTGACGCAGTACTTTGACACCCTGAAGTCGATTGGCGAAAACGACAAGACCAATACGCTGTTTCTGGCGCACTCGCCGGCTGCCGTCAAGGATGTTTCTGACCAGATCATGGAATCGATGCTGGTGGCGGAAAGGGCCAGAGGTTAAAGGGGCACTGGCTCAGTCTGCGAACTGGGCCAGTTGTTCCGGGGCCGGTTTGGGCGTGAACAGGCTGACCACCACCATGGCGGCTACCGCGGCAAACAGTGCGGGAAAGATGGCATCGCGCTGGGCGAGAATGGGCGGGAAGAACTCCCTGACGGACTGAATATCCCAGACCAGAGTGACCACTGTGCCGGTGGCGATGGCAGCCACCGCGCCCCAGGCCGTAACGCGTTTTGAGAAGAAGGCCGCAAGAACCACCGGGGTGAGCGCAGCGGAGTAAATGGTGTAAGCGTAGAGCATTTTTGCCAGAATGCTGGGTGCGTAAATGGCCTGGTAGAGCGCCCAGCAGCCCAGCAGCACCACGGCCAGCCGCGAAACGATAAGCACCCGCTTGTTTGAGGCTCCCGGCGCAATGTAGCGCACAAAAACGTCTTCAATGAGGTTGCTGGCCGGGGAGAACAGGTAGTTTGAGGCCGTGGAGATGACCTTGGCGAAGACCGCTCCCAGCAGCAGCGCGCCCATCAGCGCGGGCAGTCCGTGGCGCGCCGTGTAGGGGATGATCTCGTAGGGCTGTCTGGACACTTCTCCGGTGGGATAAAGCGCGGAACCGAATACGGCGATGGCCACAATCAGCGTTTCCAGAAGGACGGTGCCCAGAATCCAGCCGATGACGGAGATGCGGGCGTCCCGCTCCGATCTTGCGGAGAAGAACTTCTGATACATCACCTGGTTGCCGAGCATCAACAGCAGGGTGGGCACCAGGAACTCGAGAGCATGGACCAGGGTCAGGTTGCCCAGCACTTGAAAGTGGGTCGGCGGCAGCGCGGCGTGCAGGCCGGCCCATCCGCCGGTCTTAAGGAACAGCATCGGAGTGGCGATGATGCAGATGACGGTCACCAGCGAACCGATGGCCACATCCATATAGGCTACCGAGGACATGCCCGCCAGGGCCGTGGTGAGAATGACGAAAGCGGCAATGAGAAACGTGCCCAGCTCCGGCGTGACCGTATCCGGAAAGATGAGGTGCAGCACGTTGCCGCCGCCCTTGAACTGGTAGCTGGTGATGCCCACATAGGAGAAGAGGATGGCGATGGTGCCCAGGACCCGCGCGGTCTGGTTATAGCGGACCTCGAGCAGGTCAGGAAGGGTGAACTGGGCGAATTTGCGGGCGCGGGGCGCGATGAAATAGATAAGCAACAGGCCCAGCCAGCCGCCGGCAGGCATCCACAGGGCGGCAAAGCCGTTTCTGTAGGCGTTCTCCGCACCGGCAAAGAGCGAGCCGGCGCCGATCCAGGAAGTAAGCAGGGTGAGCACCAGGACAATGGCAGGAAGAGACCGGCCGGCGACCAGGTAGTCGGCCTTGGTCTTGACCTGGGACGTGCGATAAAGCGCGACCGCCAGAAGCACGACGACAATCACGGCTAAAACAAAAACGTAGAGATGAGACATCCTGGGATGGTCCTCGCTGGCTTTACCTGGGTTGCCTGCAAGTTTACCGGATGGACGAGAGAGTTGGCAGAGATAGGTCTTTGACCGCTGGTTATTTGACCCCACTTCCTACAGTTGATAAACTGTATTTGCGGGGTGGAGCAGCCCGGTAGCTCGTTGGGCTCATAACCCAAAGGTCGCTGGTTCAAATCCAGCCCCCGCAACCAATAAAATC
>Ga0302320_10030176_pt1 | contig 10344 bp, 8 predicted proteins | sample Bog_T0_3_FD_202130 | JGI IMG/M metagenome (GOLD analysis project Ga0302320, IMG submission 202130) | Peat permafrost microbial communities from Stordalen Mire near Abisko, Sweden - Bog_T0_3 | ecosystem: Environmental > Terrestrial > Soil > Wetlands > Peat | place: Sweden: Abisko, Stordalen Mire... | reverse complement strand
CGCGTCTTCTTCCGTCAGGATATCGCCGTTGACGATGACCGGGATATTCACCGCCTGCTTCACATGGCGGACGAATTCCCAGTCGGCGGTGCCGGTGTAGAACTGCTGGCGGGTGCGGCCGTGCACAGTGACCATGCGGATGCCCGACTCCTGGGCGATCCGCGCCAGTTTCGGCGCGTTCAGGCTGGCGTGATCCCAGCCCATGCGCATTTTCAGCGTCACCGGCACCGGGACGGCTTTGGCGGTTGCCTCCAGGATCGCCGCGGCGGCGGTTTCGTCGCGCATCAGCGCCGATCCGGCGGCCTGGCCGACCGCGACTTTTTTCACCGGGCAGCCAAAATTGATGTCGATCAGGTGGGCGCCCTGGTCCACCGCGAGGCGCGCCGCCTCGGCCATCGCGGCGGGGTCGCAGCCGGCCAGTTGCACCGCCGAGACTCCCCCGCAGCCGTCGATCTCGGCCATACTCAGGGTTTTCCGGTTCTCCCGGATCATCGCCCAGGAGGCGATCATCTCCGAGACCACCATGCCGGCGCCAAGCTGCTTGGCGGTGCGGCGAAACGGCAAATCGGTAACTCCGGACATCGGCGCGAGGATGACAGGCGTCTCGATTCGAATACCTTGCCCGAGATCGATGGACCCGAGGGCAGATTGTGTGATGTGTGAACGACAGTTGCCCATGATTTGGGCAACTTACTCACACATCTTGCAGTGCGCAATCTTTCATCCGAGCGGACGGGTGGACGCAACTGGGGCGCGGCGGCACCGTTCGGGTTGGACATACAGGCGAAGGCAGGCGCATGGCACGATCCGCACCGTCACCACGCGACACCTCGATCCAGACCTATCGCGACAAGCGCGATTTCACCGCGACGCGAGAACCCGCGCCCAGGCCGGCAGGCCGGGGTAGCGAGGCGCCGATCTTCGTGGTGCAGAAGCATGCGGCGCACCGGGCCGGGCTGCACTGGGACTTCCGGCTGGAGCACAATGACGTGTTGTGGAGTTGGGCGGTGCGCAAAGGTCCGTCGCTCGATCCGGCCGACAAGCGCATCGCGGTGCATGTCGAGGACCATCCGCTGGACTACGCCGACTTTCAGGGCAGCATCCCCGAGGGGCATTACGGCGCCGGGTCGGTGGCAACCTGGGACCGCGGCACATGGCAGCCGTTGGGCGACCCGGATGCGGGGATGCGGGACGGCGAGCTCAAATTTGTGCTCGCCGGGCAGCGATTGCGTGGCAAATTCACGCTGGTACGGCTGAAGCCGCGTACGGGGGAACGCCGCAAGCAAGACAACTGGCTGCTGATCAAGGGGCACGATCCGGACGAGCGGGCGGGCGCGGATGCCACGGCTTTGGAGGCTTCTGTGCCGGCGCCGGTGGCTCAGGCGAGGCGGAAGAAGCCATTGAGCATCGCCGGTGCGGTCCGCGCCAAGCTGCCGGACAAGCTGCTGCCGCAACTGGCCTCGGTCGCGGAGGCACCGCCGGCGGTCGACGGCTGGCTGACCGAGATCAAGTTCGACGGGTACCGGATTTTGGCTACGCTGGACCATGGTCGCGTCCGGCTGCTGACGCGGAATGGCAACGACTGGACCGACCGGCTGCCGGCGGTGGCGAAGGCGGTCGGGCAGATTTTCGTTGATTCCGCCGTGGTGGATGGCGAGCTGGTGGCGCTGGACAAGGACGGCATCTCGAGTTTTCCGGCGTTGCAGGCGGCGTTGTCCAGCGGCCGGGATCAGACGCTGGTCTATTACTTATTCGATCTGTTGTATCTGGATGGCATGGACCTTCGTGGCTGTACGTTGCGCGACCGAAAAACTCGGTTGAAGGGGCTGGACACCTGGCATGGCATGTTGCGCTACAGCGACCACCATGAAGGTGACGCGGTGCGCATGCGGCAGGCCGCGTGCAAGATGAAACTGGAAGGTATCATCTGCAAGAAAGCCGACGCCAAGTATCGGTCGGGCCGCGGCCATGACTGGCTCAAGGTCAAATGCCAGGGCCGCGAAGAACTCCTGGTGCTCGGTTGGACCGAACCGGCCGGCAGCCGCACCGGGCTGGGAGCGCTTCATCTGGGCTACTATGACCGCAACGGTGGCTTGCACTATGCCGGCGGGGTCGGCACCGGATTCTCGGACGAGACATTGCAGATGTTGCGCGACCGGCTCGACGGGTTGGGCAGCACGCCGCCTCACGGATTACTGGTTGCCGGCGAAGAACTGGATCGCGGCATCCACTGGGTGCGGCCGGAACTGATCGCCGAGACGTCGTTCACCGCGTGGTCCGGGGCCGGGCGTGTGCGGCACGCGGTGTTCCTTGGTCTGCGCGAGGACAAGCGGCCGGATCAGGTCGTGCTCGATGTGGCTGATCCGGACGCGGAACGGCGGGCGGTGACGCCGCGTGAATTTGCCGGTTCGGTTCGACGTAAGGGACCGGTGATCGCGGTGCCTCCTGTGCGGCCCCCGATGCGGGCGGCAGCCGCTCGGAACAGCGCCTCGATCGTTACGGCCAAAGCGCCGCGTGCGCGAAACGAAACCATCGAGGGCGTGACGCTGACCCACCCCGACCGCGAACTGTGGCCGGGCATCAGCAAGCGTGACCTGGTGGCATATTGGCAGGCGGTGGCCGATGTGGCTCTGCCGGGGCTGGCGCACCGGCCGCTGGCGATCGTGCGCTGCCCGGAAGGGATCGGCGGCGAACATTTCTTCCAGAAGCACGGGCATGGGACGATGCCCCCGGGCATCCGCGACGGTGCCGCCGAGAAGGCGCCGTTTCTGGCGATCGATGGGCTGCAGGGCCTGGTGGCGATGGCGCAGATGTCGGCGATCGAACTGCATGTGTGGGGCGCGACCGAGGCCGACCCGCTGCATCCGGACTTTGTCGTGTTCGACCTCGATCCCGGCGAGGGCGTCGGCGTCCCCGCCATCGTTGCTGCCGCGCTGGATATGCGGACGCGGCTGGAGGCTGTCGGGCTGGCAAGTTTCTGCCGCACCAGCGGGGGTAAAGGGCTGCATGTCGTGGTGCCGGTGCGCCCCGAACAGGACTGGGACACGGTGCGGGCGTGGTGCAAGGCGTTCGCCGAACGGGTGAGCGCGGAAAAGCCGGATTTGTATCTCGCGCATGTGAAGATCGCGGACCGGCGGGGGCGGATTCTGATCGACTGGCTGCGTAACGGGTTGGGCTCGACGGCGGTGGCCTCGTTCTGCCCGCGGGCGCGGCCGGGGGCCGGCGTGGCGACGCCGCTGGCGTGGTCTGAGGTGACTCCCAAGCTCGACCTGGGGGCATTTACGTTGCGAACCGTGCCGGCTCGGCTGGGCCGGTTGAAGGCCGATCCGTGGGCGGATTTTTCGTCGTTGCGGCAGAGCTTGCCAGCGGTGCAGAAACCAGCAGTGGTCAAGCAGGCGGCGAAGCCGGCGGGCAAGGCGACGATCGTGACGGCGAAGGCGCCGAAGCCGCGGGGAAGGCGGTAGGCGGGTGGTGGTGGGTTATGATTGACTGACGTCGGACAAAGTTGTAATGTGTCGGACGTCTCAGGAACTTCCCCAATGCCCCAAAATCCCGCCGTCGCCCGTGTGCTTGAAGTCGCCCGAACGGAAGGGATCATTCCCCCGTCCGACAAGGACGCCAAAGTCTCGGGCCGGGTCCACCGCAGCTTGCTTGACGCCGCGAAGCAACGCAGCGGCCTGACGTCGGAAACCGCACTCCTTGAATACGCGCTGGCGAAAGTCGCTATCGAAGATCGTTTCGGTGAGCGCTTTGCCCGCCTGCGCGGCAGCGTGCCCAAGGATGTGGATCTTGAGTTTTGACCTTGCCCGCACGCTGCGAAGGCTGAAACCATCGAAGTATGACGCACCACTGACTCGCCGAGCGATCGGCGACCTTCCGTTCGTTGACGGGTTTCTACACCCCGGACCCGAACTGCTGTTGGACACGACGGTTTATATCGACGGGCTGCAGGATCATTCGCCGCGCGCGGTCGATGACCTCATGACGCAACGAATTTGTAACCATTCCGCGGTGTGTCTGGCGGAACTGACTCATGCCTACGGCCGTCTAGCGCCGAACCATCCGAATACGGCGGACGTTTTGGACGGTATCAACGAGACTATTATAGCCATACCGCCTCATCGCCTGCGCGAACCGAGCCAGGCGGCCTGGGGCACCGCGGGAATTTTGAGCGGGCTGGCGTTCCGCCTTGGCGGCTACCAAACCGGGCAAGAGCGAAAACTGTTGAACGACGCGCTGGTGTTTCTTCAGGCCCTGGAGGAGGGGCAGACAGTCCTGACCGGGAACATAGGCGACTTCGATATTCTCAATCAGCTAGTCCCTGAGGGCCGTATTCTGCTTTACCGCAGGACGCACGGCGCCGGTTGATGGCGATTGAGTTGGGGTTGAGGACCGCGTTCCGCAAGAGGGGCGAAGTTTGTTTCTTGTAAGAAACAACATGGATGGTCAGACCTTTTCCGAGCGGAAGCGGGTGATGCCGAGGGCTGCGATGAAGTCGGCGGCGGACTCGGCTTTGGCGGGTTCCAGCGGGATGCCGGTGGCGTCGGCGATGCGGGTGATGCCGTCGAAACCGCCGATCACCGCGGCAGCGTCGTGCAGGCCAGCCTCACCGACCGCGGCAATGACGGCGGTCCGGGCGGCGTCGAGGGTGGCCGCGTTCCGTCCGAGCGCGGCGTCGGCGAAGGCGACCAGTTCGGGCCCGGCCGGGACGCCGGTGGCGGCGCCGTCACCGATCGTGACACCGGACAGATCGTAAGGGCCACTCACACGGAGCAAGGCCAGATGGCTGACGGTTCAATACTCGCAGCGATTGATGGCGGCGACGCGGGCGGCGAGGCACTCGATCTGGGCGTGGCTGATCGCTCGGTATTCGCGGGTGAAATCGCGCATCTGCTGCGACGACTGGTACATCTGTTCCAGCAGGTCCCACCAGTGGATCATCGCCGGCGGCACCAGGCTGAGGGCGCGCTGGATGTTGGCGCCGGGGCGGCGGCGGGGACCGGGATGGTCGCCGTAGAGATCGGGATCGGCCGGCGTGCGGTCCTCGGGGGCAAGGGTGGCGAGCCAGCCGAGGCCGGGGCGGGCGCCGGCGGGGCGGATGCGCGACGGCTCGCCTGGTTGCGGCGACGGGAATTCCAGCGCGGGAAGACCAGAGGCGCGGCGGGCAGTGTCGGTCGCTTTGACCACCGCGACAATGGCGACGAGTTCCGCGTAAGCCTCCTCGGCCAGGCCGGCCTGTTGCAGGCGCAGGAACCAGGATTCGCTGAGCCGGCCGGGGTCGGCGCAGATGCGGTGGATCGCCTCGATCGCGGGTTCCGCAAGCGGCGAGTCGAGGCGCTGGTGCTCGCCCTCGATGGCGGAGGGCATCAGCGCGGCCGCGCGGTCTCGGCAAAGCGGGCAGGATGCGGCGTGACGCGTCTCGGCGGCGATGGCAAGGCGTTCCGCGGCGGTCCACCAGACGCCGGGTTCGGCGAGGCGGTTCCAGGCGAGGATCTGGGCTTCGGCAAGCTCCGCACGCATCGTGACGCTCCTGCAATTTGTGGCAGCGTTTCACAGCCGGCGGGCGCGGGTCAAGCGGAACGATCAGGCCTGTTGGATGGCGATCGTGGCGAGGAGCTCGGACTTGCTGGGAGTGGCGCCGCCATCCGCGAGGTGGCGGGGATTCGAGCGGTGGATGTGGTGCGATGCTGAAGCGGGTTTAGGCTGGGGGCGGCTGGCGTTGGGCGGCTTGGTCCATCGCAGCGAGGATGGCGCTGAAGCGGTCCTGCACCTCGGCGCGCCATTCGGGGCCGGCATGGGTAAAAACGTAGAGTTCGCCGGCGCGGATGGCCGCGAGGACCTGCGCGGCGACCGCGGCCGGGTCGATGCCCGAACGGCCGCGTTCGGCGAGGTGCGCGGCGAGCTGTCCGGCGGCGGTCGCCGGGTCCGGGATGTGCGGCTTGCCATAGCGGCTGGGGCGGTTGCGGGCGCTGTCGCTGATGCGGGTGCGCACGAAACCGGGGCACAGCACGGTGACGCCGATGCCAAGCGGCTTGAGTTGGGTAAAGAGGCCCTCGGAGATGTTGACGACGGCGAACTTGCTGGCTGAATAGGGGCTGAAGCCGAGGCCGCTGTTCATCCCGGCCATCGATGCGGTGTTGACGATTTGGCCGCCTTCGCCGTGCCCGCGAATATGCGGGAGGAAGCTACTGATGCCATGCACCACGCCCATCAGGTTGACGTCGAGCACCCAGCGCCAGGTGTCGAGGGCGATCGTGTCGATGCCGCTGCCGCCGCCGACTCCGGCATTGTTGCAAACGATATGAACCTTGCCGAAGGCGGCGAAGGCGGCCTGGGCGGCGTGCTCGACGCCGGCGGGGTCGGCGACGTCGCAGGTGACGCCGCGGACGTTCGGCGTGATCAGGCGGATTGTTTCGACGGCGGCGGTCAGTGCTTCGGGTTCGATGTCGGCGAGCATCACGTTCATGCCGGCCGCGGCGAAAGCCTGGCCGAGCGCGAGGCCGATGCCGCTGGCGCCGCCGGTGACGAAGGCGGTTTTGCCGGTGAGGTCTCGCATGGGGTGGTCCGATCGTGGCGGGATGAGGGGATCAGCGCGGGACGAGTGCGCTGGTGTTGTCGGCGGACGGTGCAGCCTGTTTATCGAAGACCGACTGGACGCGGCCGATCCACTGGTTGAGGATAACCAGCACCAGCGTGGTACTGTAGCCGAGGAGGAAGGGCATGACAACGGCGGAGGCCTGGGCCATGGCACCGACCGTCGCTTCTCCGACCTCTGCTTTCAGGGTGTAGCCGGTGACGAACTGATAGCACAGCGCAATGAAATTCTGGCTGCCGAGCGGAAGCATGAGAATGACGGCGAACAGGCCGCCGAGGATGATGCGGAGGAAGATCAGGCGAATATTCGACGTGTCGAAGGTGATGTCGTTCTTTGCCGCGATCGCATTCATCCCGATGTTGGCGACGGCGCCGAGACAACCCATCGAGACCAGCCAGACGAAGTAGAGCAGGACGACCCAGACAGCGTCGTCGGCGTCGATACCGTGCTGGGCATGGAACAACGGGCTCGACATGATCGCGCGGATGGTTTTGGCGTCGGTGTCGAGGCCCTGGCCGTGTTTCAGCGCGCCCATGGTGATGGCAATGCTGAGGCAGGCGAACAACAACAGAATGGCCGGTGAATAGCCGAGGAAAAGCAGGACCAGGGACTGGGCGAATTTCTGTCGCTGTGGGTCGGACAGGCCGGCACACAGGGCGTGATCGAGGCGGTGGAGCGACGCCCACTCCTGCTCAGTCGGCAGGCGGCCCCAGGGGGCGTAACGCATGCGGAACAGCGCGCCGAGGCAGACGGGAACGTCGCGGCCCGTGGCCTCGCGGATGTGGAAGCTGTTGAGCAGGCGCAGGCGGCGGACTTCCTGGAGGAAGCGGCGGTCGCGGATGCGGATCGTCGGCGCGGATTCGGTGGCGGATTGGGATTCGGCGATCGACAGGGCTTGGGTGCCCGGGCAGGCGCTGTCTTCTAGGGGCCCGGCTAGATCGTTTGTCACCGTAACCTCCTGCGGCCGTGTCGATGCAGCCAGTCAAGCAGGGCCGGCGGACTGTAGCTGTGACCTGCGGCACAGTTGCGGGACCGCGGTGTCGATGGTGCGTTTCGGGACGGGGTCTGCGTTGCACGCGATTGCGCCTTTGGCGGGGTCGGCCGGCCAGACGCCTCAGGTGCGGCTACGCCGGAACCGGTTACTCAGAACGTCGCATTTGCCAGTGCCTGCAACTCGGCGTCGAGCGTCCGCAAATCGGAGAGGGCGGTCGCGAACGCGGCACTGCCGATCGCTGCCCATAGCTGGGGGAGCCGGTCCGGGAGGCCGCTTATGGTGGTCGGGATCCCGGCGGCCTCAGCCAATGCTCCCTTCTCGTTGATCAGATAACGCCGGTTGAGGGCGAACAAGACCTGCCCGATGCAGCACAACGCGCGATATACGCACCCCGCGATGTGGGTCTGCTCACCGCGCGCAATCGCGATCTCGGCGTTCCTTATGCTGAACGTGACTTCCCACAGGAATTTCGTCAGCAGCGCTTCGCGGAGCGCGTCGGGGTATGGCGCGGTTGCGGCCTTCATTTCGGCGATCACGCCCTTTGGATCATGCAACGGCTGGCAAAGCGCGACCTCGCCCATCCAGATCGCGGAGCAGAATCCATGCGGATGTCCGGGCTGGTAGTCCATCGAGATTTGCCCCGCTCGGCACGCGGACATTACGGCGCGGACCGGCTCGACACCGCGATACAGGAGATCGACTTTCCGGCCCTCGATCGACAGCCAAGCTCCGCCGACGATGCGCGGTCCCCATTCCCCGACCGGCGTCACGGCCGCCGCACTTGGGTCGTCGACCAGGCCCCGTACTACGTCCAGGAGACAATCGGTGTCCAGTGGCTCGTCGGCTCCGTAGTAGAGCCCGAGGTCGTAATCGGATGCCGCGCTCGCTGTGCCCCTGGCGCGCGAGCCACCGAGAACGACCCCCACAACGCCCGGCACCGCCGCCAGCCGAGGAACGATACGCGTCAACAGAGCGTCCGGCATGGTTTTCTCCGGTGCTGGCCTTGGACGTTTTGTAGCATCGGACAGGCGAGCGTCGAGAGAACGCCGAACCTGACTGTCGAGCGCCGGTGCCAATTCATTGTGGGCCCGTCTCAACGAGCGTGCGGCGCCCTGCTGCCGCAATCGTTGATTGACCGCGGCAGCGCGGGAAGAGAATAGTTTGTCGCGGTGCTGGTGATGTTTTCATCCTTGGCGGGAATTCCTCGATGTTGGCTGCGCCTGCTGCAAAGCGCGAAGCGAAGGTTGGCGAGACAGGGCGAACGCTGAAGGCGGAGCCTCGGCGGGCATCCTCGTTCGATCCGGCGCCGGCCGGCAATCAGGCGATGCTTCGGATGTTTGCCGCGCAGCGTGGGCTGCAGGCGAAACCGGCGATCGATCGGCCGGGTGACGCTTACGAACAGGAAGCGGACCGCGTTGCCGATCGGGTGACGGGCGGATCGGCGGCCGAGTGCGGCGGCGGATCGACGATGGCTTCGGCCCCCGTTCAGGTGCAGCGGACGTGGGATGGGGCGGGTGACGGCATTGCGGTGGCCGATGCCGGGACGCGATCGACCGGCTCAGCGCTGCCGCGGGAGACGCGGGCACTGATGGAGGCTCGGTTCGGCGCGGATTTCAGCGCGGTCCGCGTGCACGCCGATGCCGGGGCGGCGGTTGAAGCGGGGATGCTCGGGGCGCGGGCGTTCACAAGGGGGCGCGACATCGTGTTCGGCGAGGCCGCGTATCAGCCGGGGACGGCGCCGGGCCGGCGCTTGCTGGCGCACGAACTGGCGCATGTGGTGCAGCAAAGGCGGGGCGGCGCGGCGTCCGGGGTGGTGCAACGGCAGGCGGCGGAGGGCGGCGCGGCGCGGACTCCGCTGGCCGAGGCGATCTGGTATTATCATTTTTATATCGATCAGATGGGTTTTACTGCGCAGGACCTGGGCGGGACCAAGGTGCGGCTGACCGGTCCGGGCGGCAAGGCGGATTTGATCGATATCACCTTCGATGCGCAGGCGCCGCGGATGGTGCGGATCTGGCACTCGGACGAGTCCTACACTGTCACCGAATATGATTTTGCCGCGCGGCGGTGGGAGGAGCGGGCCCGGCATATCAAGATGGAGGAATACGATCGCGAGCTGAGCATTGGCGAGCGCATCGGGATCGGCGTCAGTTCGACGGCCAAGCTGGCCGGCGGGGTTGGGGCGTGCGTGCTGGGAACCGCGGAGACCGTGGGGTTCGGGGCGGTGGCGGCCTGCGCGTATGGCGCGGACCTGGCGGCTTCTGGGATTCGTGAGGTGGCCGGCGGGGACGACCGGACGCTGGTCAATCAGGCAGCGACGGCGGGGCTGAGCCAGTTCATCGATCCGCAGACGGCGCAGGAACTGACCAATACGGCCGAAGCCACGGCGAACATCATGATGGGCGCGTACGGGGCGGCGAAGCCGCTGCCGGCGCCGAAGGTGACGCCGGGCGGCATGGCCCCTGCGGCGGCGGCGGGTTTGACGACCGATGTGCCGGTGAAGGGCGTCTCGGTGCCGGCGTCGGAGATGCCGCCGAACCGCGGGCCGGCAAATCTGAATGCGGCCAACGATCTGGCGCTGGCGCGGCAGAAGGCAGCGGCGACGGCGCGCCCGCCGGGGGAGACTCAGGTGCAGGCGCGGCCGGTGCTGGCGACCGGAACCGGTGATATGGCGCCGGCGCGGGTGATTGAGGCCGGGGAGGCGGCCCATGATCAGGGCGCGCTGGATACGCGGATGGGAAAGAAGCCGACGCCG
>Ga0302320_10030174_pt1 | contig 10345 bp, 13 predicted proteins | sample Bog_T0_3_FD_202130 | JGI IMG/M metagenome (GOLD analysis project Ga0302320, IMG submission 202130) | Peat permafrost microbial communities from Stordalen Mire near Abisko, Sweden - Bog_T0_3 | ecosystem: Environmental > Terrestrial > Soil > Wetlands > Peat | place: Sweden: Abisko, Stordalen Mire... | reverse complement strand
CTCGACGTGGAACTTGAGGCCTCGCTGCGCTTCGGGCGGCGCGAGATGCCGCTGGGCGAGATTCTCGATCTGGGACCGGGAGATGTGGTGCAGTTGGACCGCAACGTCGCCGATCCGGTCGACCTGATCGTCGGTGACAAGATCGTCGCCTCGGGCGAAGTGGTGCTGGTCAATGGCAACTTCGGTCTGCGGGTCACCGAGGTGGCCGCGCCGAAGAAGCGGCTGGAGAGCATCCGATGCCTGTTCTGATGGGAAGATCGTCGCAGTCCGCGGCCCGCTCGAAGGATGCCTCACTCGGCAACGAGATCCGAGCTGACGTGGAGCCGTTGTCCGGCATGCGGCAGGGGCACACCGAGCAGGGGGCAAGCGGGTTAAAACGTGGACTTTTCAACCGTTGCGCTCATCCTCGTTGCGATACCGGGTGGATGAAGCTCTGGCGCAATCGATCGGTTCCCGTGTTTGAAGGGGGGTGGAGCTGTTCTCCGGAATGTACGGCCGGGCTCCTCGAAGCGGCCCTTGTGCGAGAGCTGGAGGCGCGCGGCAATCAGGAGGAGGTTCATCGTCATCGAATTCCACTCGGACTCGCGATGCTCGAACAGGGGTGGATCACCGGCGTCCAGTTGAGAACAGCTCTGGAGGCCCAGAAGGCGGCGGGAGCTGGCCGGTTGGGGCAATGGCTGGTGCGGCAGAATGCCGTCAGCGAGCAACTGGTGACCCGCGCGCTGGGTCTGCAATGGAGTTGCCCTGTCCTTGGGATGGAATTGCACACCCCGGAAACGCTGACGCCTCTGTTGCCCAGGCTGTTTGTGGATGCCTTTGGCGCGCTGCCACTGCGCCTGGCGGCGGGTAAAATTCTCTATCTTGGATTCGAGTCCCGTCTGGACCCAGCCCTGGCGTTGGCGCTCGAGCGCATGACCGGACTCAGGGTGGAAAGTGGCCTGGTGCAGGAATCGCTGTTTCAACCCGCCTATCGCCGCATGCTGCGGGCGACGTTTCCTCCCATCGAATTGATTGAAGCGGTGACGGAGTCCGCTCTCGTCCAGGTGCTGACCAAACGTATCGAAAAAACCAAGCCGGTGGAATCCCGCCTGGTACGGATGCACGATTGTCTTTGGTTGAGGATGTGGGTCCGTCCCCAGAACACGCCACTGCCGCAGATCGACGTGGTTCGTGATTTGATCTGCTCTCTGCGCGAACTCGAAACATAGTGTTGAAAAATTCGCGAATCGATGGGCTCAAGGATGGGAACACGCTGCCGATAGGAGCAATAGCAGAGGAGCAGGGAAATGAAAGAAATTCAAGCCTTGATCGTCGACGATTCTTCGGTCATGCGCAAGATAGTCGAACGCTCGTTGCGCCAGGCGGGCCTGGATACGCTGGTGGTTCATGAGGCAGGGAGTGGGACGGAAGGATTGGAGTTGTTGAAGTCCCGTCCCTTCGACCTGATTCTCTCCGACATCAATATGCCGTCGATGGATGGCCTGGAGTTCCTGCGCCAGATTCGCACTCAAAATCTGGCTTCGGACGTTCCGGTGGTGATGATCACGACCGAATCGAGCGAAGAGCATGTCCGGCAGGCGATTCAGGCCGGTGCGCAGGGATATATTCGCAAACCATTTACCGCGGAACAGGTGAAGGAACGGGTATTGCCCCTGATTCATGTCTCTTGAGCAAAAGGAGCTGGCATGCTGTTAAATGGTGTGCGCAAAGCCGCGATCGCGCTGGAGCGGGGAGGCGGCAGGAGTGGATCGGAGAAAACGATGGGCGTTTCGTTGCGTGAATCCATGCATCAGGTTTCCAATCCAGGAAACCTGGATGCGAGCGTGGAAGAAGTGTTTCAAATGATGCTCGGCCTCGAGTGCAGGCGCGATCACGGACCGGCCGATGTGTCCAATGACTCGGTCACCGCTGTGGTTGGCTTCGGCGGCTTGCTGAGCGGCGCCTGCGTGTTCACCACGGGGCGCGAGTCGGCCCTGCAGATTGCCGGCGCCATGACGGGGATGGAATTTCCCGACGTCGACGACACGGTCAAGGACGGCATCGGCGAGATCTGCAACATGCTGGCCGGGGCATGGAAAGGCAAGGTCCCGGAATTGTCCGCAAATTGCGGCCTCTCTGTGCCAGCCGTGATCACGGGGCGCGACTATAGACTCCACGTGCAGGCTCCGGAATTCCAGCTGCACCACGTGTATCGCTTTCAGGACTCCTGCTTTGCCGTGACCATTGTGTGCGACGGGCTGCAGTAGAGTAGCAGGGCGCTGGAAGAACGCGCTTGGCGAGGGGGAGTTCGGAACGCATCGGAGGTCCATCGCTTCGTCTGGGGGTCGCTCTCACTCTGGGGATCGCATGGCGTCTGTTTGAGGCATGCCCGTCCGTCGCGGGTCCAAAGAAGCAAACGGCTCGCCTTCTATTCCTAACCTTATCTAATCCTCTCCCTCTCGCTCCGGCCCCCGTTCTGCTTGTTCTCCTCCGTGGGGAGGACATGCGATGGACAGCGGTTACTATGCGGCGATGACCGGTCTGGTGGCGCGGACGCAGGCGCTTGATACCGCGGCAGCCAATCTGTCGAATGCGCAGACGCCAGGGTACCGGGCGGAGCGGGAGTATTTCCGTTCCGCACTCCTTGGTCCCGACGCCTTCGATTCGCAACTGGGCCGCACGGTCAACAACTACGGCCTTCTCGGCGGCGACCAGCTCAGCATGGCGCAAGGTGCGCTGCAGACCACGGGAGACCCTCTCGATCTCGCGATCGAAGGTCAGGGATTTTTTCAGATTCAGACATCGAATGGCCTGCGCTATACCCGTGATGGAAGTTTCCACCGATCCTCCAAGGGGCAGCTCGTCACTTCGGCGGAAGAGCCCGTGCTTTCCTCGACAGGCAAAGCGATTGCGGTGCCACCGGGGGATATCTCTGTAGGGGCGGACGGCGTGTTGTCGGCCGCCGGAGGGCGGGTGGCGACTCTGGGAGTGTTCACCTTTGCCAAGAACACCGAGCTCACGCCGGAAGGCGCCGACCGCTATGTCGCACCCTCGGGCGTCACGCCGATTGCGGCGAAAGACGCGTCGATTCACCAGGGCTCCCTTGAGGCCGCCAACCAGGATGTAGTCCAGGGATCGCTCGACCTGATTGTCATGCAGCGTCAGGCGGAGATGATGCAGAAGGCTCTCACGGTCTTCCACACCGAGTTCAACAAGATTGCCACCGAGGATCTGCCAAGGATTTGATTTTGGCCTGGTGCCAGAACAAGGAGAACCATGATTCGAGCGTTGTATACGGCAGCCAGCGGCATGAGCGCGCAGCAGATGAACCTGGACACGATCGCCAACAACCTGGCCAACTCCTCGACGACGGGATTTCGCCAGTTGCGTCTGCAATTTCAGGACATGGTGTATCAGAATCTCGTGACTCCCGGAGCCGCGCAAAGCCAGAACACCGTTTCGGCGGGTTTACAGATTGGACTCGGCACCAAGTCCGCTGCCACCGAGGTGATCACCACGCAGGGAGCTTTGAATGAAACGCAGAATCCCCTTGATGTGGCGATTGAGGGAACCGGTTTCTTCCAGGTCCAGCGGCCGGACGGCACGATTGCTTATACGAGAGCCGGCCAGTTTCATCTGAATAACCAAGGCACCATCGTGACCACGGATGGCGACCCTGTCATTCCGACCATCACCATTCCTTCGAATGCGACGGCGGTGACCAACACGCAGTATGGCGTGGTGAATGCAACGCTGGCCGGCCAGCAGAATCCCTCGCAGCTGGGCCAGTTGCAACTGGCCACATTTCCCAACCCTGGCGGGCTTGAAAGCATGGGCGCGAATCTGTTGCAGGCCACGCTCAGTTCCGGAGACGCGGTGTTGGGCAATCCCGGAGGAACAGAGGGAATGGGTACGCTGCAGCAGGGGTATCTCGAGAATTCGAACGTCGACGTCGTCACCGAGTTTGTACAAATGGTCCTGGCGCAGCGGGCCTACGAATCGAATTCCAAGGTCATCAAGGCAGCAGACGATATGTATTCCCAGGTCAACAACATGACGCGATAAAGCAAAGCGATCTGTTAGGGATTTGGAAAGGAGCGCGCATGCGGATGGTAAGCCGGGCAGTGGCAGGTCTCTCTTTTGTGTCCATCGTTTGGGCGGCGGGGCTTCATGCGCAGGGTTGGACTCCGCTCGCGGGTGTTTCGAATGCCTCGATCAAAGCGATCCTCGAAGCCGACAAGTCGCTCGCGGGGATGGTCTTGAAGGAGATCGACGACTCCTGTACCGGCGACCGCTGGCTGCTGCTGCGGGACGCTTCTCAACCGGGTGGGCCGGGTCGGCTGGTACGGGTTTCAAGAAATGGTTTGGCTGTTCAGACGGACGGTCTCGAATCGACCGCAGCGAACGTCCCACCCAAGGCTGCGCCGGTGATTCATGCCGGAGATGCTCTGGTGCTGGAGGAGAGCACGCCGCTTATCGAGGTGCGCCTCGAGGCCAGGGCTCTCGGCCCGGCTGCTTGCGGCGCCGAATTCAAGGCGCGTCTTGCGATCGGAGGCAAGATCGTGCGCGCCATCGCTCTTGGGAAAGGCCGTGCTGCATTTGTGACCGAGGCGGACAGAAAACCATGAAGCGCGACCTCGTGATTGCAGTTCTTCTCTTCGTCGTGACTGCGGCCGTCCCATGGGCGGAAGCCAAGATCAAGAAACCGATCCTCGCTCCCAAGGCGACACCGCCGGAGACAGCCCTGAGCACCTACATCCAGCGAGTGCGTGCGCAGCAGGCGGCCGAAGTGAAATCTGCCGGATCGATCTGGAGCCCGGAGGGCAGACTGGTGCGGCTGGGAACGGATGCGAAGGCGGTTCGCCTGCATGACGTAGTTTCCGTTGTGGTCACGGAGAGCCTGGCGGCGTCGACCGACGGTCAAGTTAAGAACGCCCGCGATTCCAATGCCAGCTCCGGCATCACCTCTTTGTTTGGTGCGCTGAAGGCGGCCAATGCCCTGCAGAAGCTGGCCGGCATGAATGCCTCCTCCGGCCTCACCGCACAAGGGCAGAGCACGACCAACTCAAGCCTCGCAACAACGTTCGGAGCCGAAGTGGTGGATGTGCTGCCTAACGGAATGCTGGTGGTGCAGGCCACGCGCCAACTCACGTTCTCCCAGCAGACGCAGCTCATCAAGCTCCGCGGACTGGTTCGTCCTGAAGATGTGAGCGCGGAGAACCAGGTGCAGTCGACAGCCATGACCGATCTCGAACTCGAAGTCACGGGCAAGGGAATTGTCAACGACTCGACCTATCGGCAGAATCCTCTGGTGCGCCTGCTCGAACGGCTGGTGGTGTTTTAGGGAGCGATGCTCGACGCAGGTTTGGCTGATGGGTGACATGGATGGGGCGCGGGCCGAATGAGCAGGGAACAGCGGATCGGGAAGCGGGGCAGCAATTGATAAGACGAGTGGCACGCTCGAAAGCGCAAATGGATCGAAGGGCCGGACGCTTGGTTTGGCCGACTGTCTTCGCATTGCTTGCCGTTCTCTCAGCAATGAGTCTTCACGCGGAAACAGCAGGGCAGAAGGCGCGCGTCAAGGACGTTGCTTCGATAGAAGGGATCCGCGACAACCAGCTTGTCGGCTACGGGCTCGTCGTCGGGCTGCATGGAACAGGAGACAGCTCCCAGACGGTGTTTCCGGCCCAGACGCTGCTTTCGGTGCTGGAGCGGATGGGCATCACGGTACCGCAGACGGGCTCGAACAGCGCCAGCAATATGCAGGTCAAGAACCTGGCCGGGGTCTTCGTAGTAGCCACGCTTCCACCATTCAGCCAGCCGGGCAGCAAGCTGGATGTGACGATCTCGTCGGCCGGCGATGCGCGTTCGCTCGAAGGGGGCATTCTGCTGATGACGCCGCTCTACGGCCCGGATGGACAGATCTTCGCCGAGGCCCAGGGAGCGCTGGTGTTGGGCGGTTACATGGCGGCTGGCGGTGGCAGCAGCCGGCAGATGAATCATCCGACGACGGCGCGCATTCCCGAGGGAGCGCTGGTGGAGCGCCCTGTCTCGCTCGATTTGAAACAGATGAAACGCGTCACCATCGATCTGAACGACGCGGATTTTCATACCGCCGAGCAGATGGCGGGGGCCATCGATGGAGAACTAGGCAAGGGAAGGGCACACACCGTCGACAGCCGCAGGGTGGAGATTGCGGTGAACCCGGAGGAAGATGTCGCCAAATTGCTGGACCAGATCGAATCCGTCGAGGTCGAGGTGTATCCGAAAGCGCGCGTCGTGGTCAATGAACGTACGGGAACGGTCGTGATTGGAGGAACCGTTCGTCTGCAACCGGTGTCGATCCTGCATGGCGGCTTGTCCGTAAACGTGATCTCGACCACGGAGGTTTCGCAGCCCAACCCCATGTCGGGCGGCACAACTCAAGTGGTGCAGCAGACCGCGGTTCAAGCCCAGGATCGGCCGGTGAACCGTATCGATCTCAAGATGGGAGCGACGGTTGAGGATCTGGTGGGAGAATTGCAGCGCACGGGTGCGGGGGCTCGCGACGTGATCTCCATTCTGCAGGCGATGAAAGAAGCCGGCGCGCTCGAAGCCGATCTGGAGGTGCTTTGATGCAGGCAGTTTCAAGTGCAAGGGCAATGACAAATTCCACCTCACCGCCTGATCCAAGGCTGGTAAAGGCCGCCCATGAGTTCGAAGCACAGATGATGAAGGAGCTTCTGAAGCCCATGACCGGCAAGGATGCGCTGACTGGAGAGGACGAGGGGGATGGAGGAGACGCGAATACGAACGGCCCCCTTGGTGAGTTTGCCTCGGAGGCGCTCGGCCAGGCCATCAGCAGGCAAGGGGGTTTTGGCATTGCCAACCGCATTGTGCAGGACCTCTCCCATTCCGGGAACCACAGCGAAACTGGGAAGGTAACCGAAAACCTGCACGTCAATACTGTGCTGAAGCCTTTCAAATGACTAAAGTGATTAGCAGCCGGGCCGATACCGTGAACAAGGAGCGAAGTGTATGGATATTCGCAACAGTCTCGAAAGTTTGAGATCTATTTTAGGACCCTCTTCGACGACGACGCCCGCAGCAGGCCCCAGGGGAAATGCAGCGCAGGGAACGAGCGCACGTGGCGCCGACCAGGCCACGTTGAGCAGCGCCGGCAGCGAAGTCTCGCAGACAGCCAATGCGGATGGTGTTCGCATGGAAAAAGTGGCTTCCATCCAGGCGGCATTGGCAGCGGGAACCTACAACGTACCCACAGAGGCGGTCGCTTCCAAGATGGTGGACGCGATGCTGGGCGGCGGAAACTAGCGGTTGAACGAAGCGTGGGCTTGAGGGTATCGGGCGGGGGGAATGTGGGAAGGGCTCATGGTGCTGAACGCTGACATGCGACAAAGGACACTGGAACTTAAAACGTTGGTAGTGGAAGCGTCCCGCGCCCTTGCTTCTCTCGATACTGACCGGCTGGAGGAGCTTGCGCAATCGTGCGAGGCGCTGAATCGGGATCTGCCGACCATTTCCTCGGAGGAGCGTGCGAATCTTGTGTGCCAGGCACGAGCGGCGGCTGGCGATTTGGCCGTGTTTGGCAGGGTGCTCGAGGCCACGCAAGCCAACCTGGGCGTGATGCACCGGCTGCGGGAGCTGCGGCTGGGTCGATTGGAGTATGGGCAGCGTTCCACTCCGCGCGCTTTGCCTGTCGGGAGCCTTCATGGGAACCATTAGCTCCGCATTCTCGATGATGTCGGGCGCGCTCGATGCGGATCAGGCGGCGCTCAATGTTGTGGCCAACAACGTGGCCAACGCGAACTCAAAGGGCTACACGGTCGAGACCCCGAATTGGCAGGAGAATCAGCCGATTTCCATCCATGGAATTGAAACAGGAGATGGAGCAAGCGAAACAGGTTCAACTTCGCAGCGGGACAACGTCCTGTTGCAGAGGCTCGATCAGCAACAGCAACTGGCTTCGGCTTCCAGTTCGCGGCTTTCCGCGCTCAATACGGTTCAGGCTCTGTTCACGCCCGATTCCGGATCCTCAAGCTCCACGGCCGGAGACATCGGCAGCGACATCACCAGTTTCTTCAGCTCATTTTCCTCGCTGCAAGCGAACCCCACGGATAACTCGCTGCGCGAGCAGGTGCTTTCCTCGGCATCCACGCTGGCGGGCGACGTATCGAACGCCGCGTCCAGTTTGAATTCCCAGCGCTCGGCGCTTGACCAGGAGGCGGCAGGGACCGTGAGTCAAGTGAATGCGCTGACCACCAACCTGGCGCAGTTGAACCAGGAGATTCGATCCACTTCGCCGAACGGCGATGCGGGAACGCTCGAGGACCAGCGCCAGCAGGACCTGAGCCAGCTCTCACAATTGATTGGGATCAACCAGATCAAGACTGACAACAACGGACTGGAAATTACGACCAGCTCGGGCCAGTTGCTGGTAACGGAGAACTCCAGCGTTCCCATGACCAGCGGGATCCTGAACGGCGTCACGCATTTCTACCTGGGCACGACCGACGTGACCACACAACTTGCAGCGGGTGGCGGATCGCTTGGCGGAACGCTTGCAGCGCGTGACCAGGATATTCCCGGTGTACTGGCATCGCTTGACCAGTTGGCGTACAGCCTCTCAACCTCGGTGAACACCAAGAACAATGCGGGAACGGACCTTGACGGAGACAATTCGAACGCAGGCAACATCTTCTCTGCGCCTGCGCAGGTTGCGGGAAGCGCCGCATCCATGAGCGTTGTCATGACGGACCCCAACCACATCGCAGCTGCAACATCGGGGGCCGGGACTGGCGACAATGCCAATGCGACGGCGATGTCAGACCTGGCAAGCCAGCAAATCGTGAATGGCCAGACGCCCTCCAATTATTTTTCCAATTTTGTTTCCACGCTTGGATCGACGGTTTCTGGCGTACAAGCGGAGAACACGGCGCAGAATGCTTCCGTGACCCAGTTGCAGACACAGAACGATTCCATTTCCAGCGTGAATCTGAATGATGAAGCCTCGGCGATGACGACCCTTGAGCGCAGCTATCAGGCAGCGTCGCAGGTATTCGCGATGCTGAACACGATCATGGCTTCTGCGCTGAACCTTGGAGATCAGACGGCAGTGTCGTAGTGAATCGTTGCGATGGAGATAGCCGGTTGCGATTCCGGTGGAGAATTGTCGATGCGTGTTGACCCGAATTATTTATCGAATCTGGCCACTTCTCTGGATCAGTCGCAGGCGACGGAACAACAACTGACGTCAGAGTTGTCCGGCGGCGTTCGCGTCACCTCGCTTGGACAGGATCCAATTGCCTCCGGCGAAAATGTGCTCCTGCTGAATCAGATTCAGCAGGACGACTCCTTTACACAGAGTTCAAGCCTCGTTTCGGGCAAGCTTCAGGTGAGTGATTCGGCGTTGGGCAGCGTGGTTTCGCAACTGACGCAGGCTATTTCGCTTGCCACCAGCGCGAACAATGGAACCATGAACTCCAGCAACGTGAAGTCGATTGCAAACCAGATTGAAGGCATACGCGACGAGGTACAATCTCTGGCCAACACCAGCTATCAGGGCCAGTACATCTTTGCCGGTGGGAAGACTTCGAGCGCACCGTTCACCACATCCACGAGCACCTCGCCCGCCGTAACGTCGTACGTCGGCGACGAAGACGTGAACTATCTTGAGATGCCTAACGGCGAGAAAATCCAACTGAATGTTCCCGGCGATCAGATCTTCAATGCAACCGGCAACAGTGTCTTCGCGGCACTCAACGGTCTCATTGCCGACTATTCCAGCGGGGCGGTGAACACCAGCCAGGCGGTGAGCGATACCCAGGCATTGAGTTCCGCGCTTGGCTATGTATCGCAACAGAGAGTGGTCATCGACAACTCGACAACTCAACTTACAGCGGCAACCGATGCCATTTCGAGTGAGCAAACTCAACTGACCGCGGCGCAGTCCAGCCTGATGCAGGCCGATATTCCCCAGCTCTCCACGCAGCTTTCGCTGGCGGAGACTCAGCAGACGGCGCTCGAAGACGTGATCGCCCAACTTGGTTCCGTTTCCAATAGCTTGTTCAGCAAGATCCAGTAGCCGCGGCCTCCAAGGATTTTCGTTCGCACCGATCCGGGGCTGCCCCTCTGTGGGCTGACGGAGCAGGCACTGGGAAACGAAGAGGCCTCTCCGGCGTCTATACTCAATCGAAATGGGAAACCGTTTTTTGGCGCCTCTTCGATTTATCTGGAATGCAACCCGCGGCCATCGGTTGGCGCCGTGGCGAAGCGAGTACCTGCGCTGGCGGGTCGAGACCTACTCCGGCCAACGGGCGGAGACCTTGACGGCAAAGAGCGTGATGAGCTTTGTATGGGCTTCGCGATG
>Ga0302320_10030167_pt1 | contig 10347 bp, 6 predicted proteins | sample Bog_T0_3_FD_202130 | JGI IMG/M metagenome (GOLD analysis project Ga0302320, IMG submission 202130) | Peat permafrost microbial communities from Stordalen Mire near Abisko, Sweden - Bog_T0_3 | ecosystem: Environmental > Terrestrial > Soil > Wetlands > Peat | place: Sweden: Abisko, Stordalen Mire... | reverse complement strand
GCCAGCTGCCGGCTCGGCGCTCGCTCGCTGGCCAGTGCTGGATCCGTCCGACTTGCGCGCCGTCTTGCCCTGTTCGCTCTCCGCCTGCTCTTCAATCCAATCTTCCCATTGCGCATAGTCGGCAAAGCGGCCGGTGTGGCCGTTGCCGTCAAGGCCCAGCACGGTGGACGAAACGCGGTTGAGCAGGTAGCGGTCGTGGGTAACGAGCACCAGCGCGCCGGGGAAGTCGAGCAGGTTCTCTTCCAGGATTTCGAGCGTGGGAATGTCGAGGTCGTTGGTGGGCTCGTCCAGCAGCAGCACGTCGGCTGGCTCCAGCATCAGCTTGGCGATGAGCACGCGGGCGCGCTCTCCGCCGGAGAGGTTGCGCACCGGCTGGTTGAGCTGCTCGCTGGTAAAGAGGAAGCGCGCGGCCCAACTGGCCACGTGAACGGTGCGGCCCTGATAGATGACGCCGTCGCCCTCAGGAGCGAGAGCGCGCCGCAGGGTAACCGTGTCGTCCAGCTCGCGCATCTGGCTGAAGTAGACCAGGCGCAGTGCGTCTGCGCGGCGGATGGAGCCTTCGGCGGGTTCGATCTCGCCACGGAGCAGGCGGAGCAGCGTGGTCTTCCCGCTGCCGTTGGGGCCCACGAGGCCGACCTTCATGCCGGCAGTGAGGATAAAGTTAAGGCCGCTGAATAGGCGCCGGCTCTCCTGGCCTTCGCCGGCCGGAACGTCGCATGCCACGTTCGTGAACTCCACCAGTCGCTTTGTCTTCCGCATGCTGGCTTCAAAGTCGATGCCCGCGGTATTGACCGTCGTACGCGAGTCCATGGCGGCCAATTGGCCGATCATGGCGTTGGCGGTTTCAATGCGGGCTTTGGATTTGGTCGTGCGCGCCTTGGGGCCGCGCCGGAGCCACTCGATCTCGGTCTTCACCTGGTTGCGAAGGCTCTCCTGCTGGCGGCTCTGCGACTCGAGATAGGCCTGCTTCTCTTCAAGGAAGCGGCTGAAGTTGCCTTTCACGCGAAGCAGTCCGTCGGCGTAGACGCGATTGAGCTCGATGATCTCGCTGGAGGTGCTCTCGAGGAAGTAGCGATCGTGGCTCACGGTGACAGCGGCAAAGCTGGAACTGGTCAGCAGCTCCTCAAGCCACTCGATGCCGGCCAGGTCCAGGTGGTTGGTGGGCTCGTCGAGCAGCATCACTTCCGGATCGCCGACCAGCGCCTCCGTAATGGCCAGCCGCTTGCGCCATCCGCCGGAAAGCGATGCGGCTTCAGTATTGAGGTCGCTGAATCCGGCGCGGCCGGCCAGTTCGCGCAGGCGGCCTTCGCGTTCGGTCTCGGTGACGTGGGCGGAGGTGAGGGCGCGCTCGAGCACCTGGCGAATCGTCAATCCTGGGCCAAAGCGCGAGTCCTGCGGCACGTAGGCGGCCCGTGCGCGCTTGCGGACGGCCAGCTCGCCCGAGTCGGGCTCCACCTGGCCGGCGAGGACGGCTAGCAGTGTGGACTTGCCTGCGCCGTTGGGGCCAATGAGGCCGATGCGCGCGCCGTCCTCGACGGTGAGGGAGATGTTGAGGAAGAGCGGCTTTGCGCCGAATTGCTTGGTGACGGATTGTGCGTTGAGGATAGGGGGCATCTGTCTCAAGAGTATCTTGTCTTGAGAATTTGGGCTCGGGCGCAGGGCTGTAGTGCGGCCCGGCGGCGCAGGGAGCCGGTTTCTGGCCGGCTCGCTCCGGCGGCTCAGCCTGGATCGATTGTGTGCCGAGGGGCTTGATCCAACTTAAGAGAATGGCGCCTTCTCGCACGATTTGGAGAGCACTTAAGCTGAATACGAAACATGGCCAGTTTTCTTGGACCGGGTGGCTGACGGGGCCGGGAACCGTTGCGGAGTCTTGAATCGCCTGCGGAGCCGAGAACTGAAACGGGCTTTGATTTTTGGGCTTCGCCGATGGCTTGGAAGCTCACGACTTTCCAGCATGGTCGCCATATTCCCAGTCGTACGGCACGCCGGTATCGCCGAGGATGAATTTGACCAGCTCGGGGAAGCCGGCTTCCGTGCGAACGTCGTTGGACAGGATCAGTACGCATCGCTGGCCCTTGTCGAGGCAGACCAGCGTGTTGGCGGTCTGGCCGTCGTGGCCTCCCTTGTAGAATCCGTGTCCCTGCGGGCCGTCGAACACGGTGACGCCGAGGCCTGAAGAGAGATCTTTCCGCTGTTGGTCGAGCGGCAGGGCGGGCAGGAAGAGCGGGAACAGGGAGGCTGTGGCGAGATGCAGGCTGGGCTTTGCGATCTCCGCGCGCGAGGCGTTAGTCAGCCCATCGCCGCGTACGAGTGCCGCGGCGAACTTCGACAGGTCGGAGATGGTCGTATTCATTGAGCCAGCGGCCCGCACCTTGCTGCGCTTTTCATGCGGCTGCGGCTGGCCTTGATCGTTCCAACCGTCGGCGACATTGGGCTCCTGGCCATTATGAAAAACCAGGCTCGTCCGGGCCATTCCCAGGCGGTCGAAGTTGGCCTTGGCGAGATCGCCCACGTCGAGTCCGAGGCCCTGTGATTTGCGGCCGTGTTCAATCACGAATTGCAGCAGGATGAACCCCTCGCCGGAGTAGCTGAAGTGAGTTCCTGGCTCGAAGTGAATGTGCAGCTTCTGGTCGGGTTCGATGAACCAGAAGTTGCTGAAGCCGGTGGAGTGGGTAAGGCACATGCGCGGGGTGATCTTCTCCCATCGGGGATCGCCGGCGAGATCTGTGTAGGGACCGTACTTGTCAGGGAAGACCGGATCGGGTCCATAGCTGGGGAGTGGGCGATCGAGATCGTCCTTGAGCGGTGTGTCGAGGTTGAGCTTGCCCTGATCCACCAGTTGCATGACCGTGTAGGCAAAGACCGTCTTGGTCAACGACGCGCCGTACAGGACGGTGTCTGTGGTGAGCGGGTCCCCTTTGGCGTTGCGGATGCCGAATGCGTGGACGTAGGCAACTTTGCCGTGATCGATGACCGCGATGGCCATGCCGTTGGAGTGCGTGCGAGCCATCACTCCGTTGACTTCGGCGTCGATGGCAGAGTCTTTGGGGATTCTCTGCGCAACCAAGACGGCGGGAAGGCAGCACGCGGCAAGAAGCACAGCGAGGAATGGAAGCACATGGGTCCGCGTTTGCATGGGGGAGCCTTTTCAGAACTGGGTGGAAGGGAAGCGCTAAACCAGTCAAGGGGAGAAGGTCGGGCATGGTCATTCTACGGTGGGCGGGGCAACCAGTGTTGCACTAAACTGGATTCATGCTGGATTACGAGATTTCTGCCGCCGAATCGGCGGGGTTGATGAAGGAAAAGAAGGCGCGGTTGATCGATGTGAGGGAGCTTTGGGAGTTTGAGACGGCGCATGTTGAGGGGAGCGTGCTGATGCCGATGGGCGAGGTTGCGGCGCGGGCGCACCAGGAACTGGACCCGGAGGAGCGGCTGCTGGTGATGTGCCACCACGGGATGCGGTCCATGAATGTGGCGGTGTGGCTGCGGGGCCAGGGGTTTGAGCAGGCGCAGTCGGTGCGCGGGGGGATTAATGCCTGGTCGGCGGAGGTGGATGCGACGGTTCCGCGGTATTAGAAACCGGGCTCGGAGTCTCGTTTGCAGTGTGGTCGCATTGCGACTACAATTGGTCACAAGGAGATATGCATGGCTACCTCTGATACCTATGTTCGGGCGCGCATCGACACGGATACCAAAGAACGGGCGGCGGACGCGCTTGAAGCGATGGGCCTGTCGATCTCCGATGCGATTCGACTGCTGATGCTGCGGGTGGCCGATGAGCGTCGCCTGCCCTTCGAGGTCAAGGTTCCAAACGCAGTGACGCGGAAGGCAATGGCCGAGCTTGAGGCTGGTGCGGGGAAGCAGTTCTCCGGTGTGAATGCGCTGATGGCGGATCTGCATGCGAACGATTGAGCGCTCGACGGCATTCAAGCGAGACTACAAGCGGGAATCCAAGCGGCCGCACGGGGCCGCACTCGACGATGTGCTGGTTCCCGTTCTCCAGGCTCTGGCCGCAGACCAGCCCTTGGAACAGCTCCATCGAGACCATGCCTGAGCGGCGATTGGGCGGGGTACCGTGAGTGCCACGTCAAGCCAGACCTGCTTCTCATCTACAGACAGCCTGATGCCAATACTCTGCGTCTGGCAAGGCTTGGTTCGCACAGCGAGCTTTTCGGCTAATTGCCCAGTCGGCTCTGGTTCCGTTTTCCAATGCGAGCGCCTATACTCTCCTCTGTCGAATTTCTTCTTGAGGAGCGCACCTATGTCTTCCGCGATTGAATTTGCACGCCAGAACTACCCCCGCTTTTTGAATGAGCTGAAGGACCTGCTGCGGATTCCTTCCATCTCCACGCTGCCCGAGCACAAGGGCGACTGCCGGCACGCGGCCGAAGTGCTGGCGGCCGAGCTGAAGCGCATCGGCTTTGAGAATGTGCGGCTGATTGAGACCGAGGGTCATCCCCTGGTGTACGGCGACTGGCTGAAGGCCGCGGGCAAGCCGACGGTGCTGGTCTATGGGCACTACGATGTGCAGCCGCCCGATCCGCTGGACGAGTGGCTGACGCCGCCCTTTGAGCCGGTCGAGCGGGATGGGAACATCTACGCTCGCGGCGCAGTGGACGACAAAGGCCAGGTGTGGGCGCAGATGAAGGCGCTGGAGTCTCTGTTGGCGACGACGGGCGGGCTGCCGATCAATGTGCGCACGATCTTCGAGGGCGAGGAAGAGGTTGGTGGAGAGGGAATTGCGAAGTTTGTGGCCAGCAAGCCGCCGGAGCTGAAGGCGGACTTTGCGCTCGTCTCGGATACGGAACTGTTTGCGCCGGGGCTGCCGACCTTGTGCGTCGGCCTCAGGGGCATGATCTATACCGAGTTGGAGGTGCGGGGCGCCAAGACCGACCTGCACTCCGGCATGTATGGCGGCGCGGCGCCCAATCCGTTTGTGTCGCTGGCGCAGATTCTGGCCAAGCTGAAGGACGAAGACGGGCACATCCTGATTCCGGGATTCTACGACGACATTATTCCGCCCAGCCCGGAGGAACTGGCTGCGTGGAAGAGCCTGCCCTTTGACGAGGAGGAGTACCGCCTGAAAGAGGTGGGCTCGAAGCAGTTGGTGGGCGAGGCTGGCTACAGCGTGCTGGAGCGGACCTGGGCCCGGCCCACGGTGGACGTGCACGGCATTCCCGGCGGATTCACTGGCGCGGGCGCGAAGACGGTGATTCCCGCCAAGGCGGTGGCCAAGGTGTCCATGCGGCTGGTTCCGGGCATGACGCCGGCCAAGGCCTTTGCGCTGTACAAGGCGTATGTGGAGAAGATAGCGCCAGCCGGCGTGGACGTGGAGATTCGCTTGATCCACTCCGGCGACCCGTGCCTGATTCCGGTGGACAACAAGTATGTGCGTGCGGCCACCAAGGCGCTGCACGAGGTGTGGGGCAAGGATACGGTGTTCATTCGCTCCGGCGGGTCGATTCCGATTGTGGGCGACTTTGACCGGCACCTGGGATTGCCCAGCGTGATGATGGGCTTCGGGCTTCCGGACGACAATCTACACGCGCCCAACGAGAAGTTCCACCTGAACAACTTCAAGCTGGGCATCGAGTCGGTTATCCGGTTCCTGGAAGAGACCGGGCGGTAAACGCCTCATGAACGAGTTGGTGAGGAGAGCCGCGGGGACTGTCTCCGCGGCTCTCGTCGCGTAAGCTGGTTTCAAGACGATGCTGGACTCTTGCTCAAATTCGGAGGTTGCCGCAGCCGCGGCAGGAGCACTCGAGGGAGAGCCTTCGGCGCCGATGATCGAATTCCGCGACGTGTCGATGTCGTTTGACGGGCGCGCGGTGCTGGAGGATGTGAGCTTTTCGGTCGATCGTGGCAAGACGCTCTGCATTCTTGGCCGCAGCGGCGTGGGCAAGTCGGTGGCGTTGCGCCTGCTGATGGGGTTTCTGAAGCCGGATTCGGGTTCGATCCAGGTGGAAGGCGAGGAGATTACCGGGCTGGACGAAGAGGGGATGCGGGCGATTCGCAAGCGCGTCACCATGGTCTTCCAGAACGGCGCCCTCTTTGATTCGTTGAGCGTGCGGGAAAACGTCGCGTTTCCGCTGCGGGAGCGGGGCGGAATGAGCGAGGACGAGATTCAGCGGGAAGTGGACCGGTTGATCGGGCTGGTGGGCGCGGAAGATGCGGTGGAGGCTCTCCCGGCCAGCTTGTCGACCGGGCGCAAGCGCGCGGTGGCGATTGCGCGGGCGCTGGCGGCCAAGCCGGAGGTGGTGCTCTACGACGAGCCGACCACCATGGTGGACTCGATTATTGCCCGCAGGCTGGGCGACCTGATCCAGCGGCTGAAGGCTCGTTTGGGCTTCACCAGCATTGTGGTGACGCACGATATGCGGTTTGCGGAGCGGTTGGCCGACCAGGTGCTCTTCCTGCATCTGGGCCGTGCACTGTTCTTCGGGCCGCTGGCGGAGTTTCTCGCATCGCGGGACCCGAGTATTCAGCAATTCCTGACGTTAGACGAGTACATATTACCTTCGGAATGAGAGTCTTACCAACTGGTAACTAGCAGATTTTTACGATTTTTCTTGCAATCGGAGGGCAAGCGGGTCGATTCTAGGGGTGTCGGTTTGCCCGGCGGCGGTGATGGATTCGCGCTGGATTCTGCCACCCGGAAGTTGGAACACTGCATTCTGGGCCCGTTTGGTATAAATGTTCGGCAGATTTGGTATAATTGCTTTGTTGTCATTGGCTTTCCAATCCCTTGAGGGTGATTCCGGAAGGCCGAATTAGGTCCGATTCTTTCATGCATTGACCGCGTCACCAGCGGTCTGAGACGGTTGCCTTACGCCATGGGGCAGAGGGCAAACCGGGGGTCGAATTGGGTGGTCATGAGCCGATCAGGCCATAGGCTCGCAACGGCGTTCTCTGGTCAGTTCCGGGCCACGAGTAGCTTAAGGGCGGGTAGCACGCGGGTTAGCAACCCGAAGAAACAGACAGGCTTCAAAACAAATATGGCTGAGATGAACGCTGCCTAAGTGCCTTCGTTCCCTGCCGTGTTTCTTTCGGGGGACTCGGTCATTATCCCCCTTTGGCGTCTTGATCGATTGAGGTCTGCGAAGCAAGTATGGCGACATCGGAATTCTGGCAACGTGTATCTGCGTCCGTATCCACTTCCCCAGAATGGGTCGGTGGGGCTGGAGGCGGGCTGGTTCGAAATGCGCGCGGCGCAGCAAGGCTGTGGATGACTCTGGATGCAGTTTCCATCCTCGCGGCCGCGGTGCTTGCCACGCTTTACGAGTTGCACACGGGGCCGTTAGCCGGGGCAAAAGGGTTTTGGCACGGCACGCTGTTCAACGGCCGCTCCATGTGGTTGCTGCTGGCCCTGCTCTGCGGGTTTACGGTTTCGCTCATCATCACCAGCCGGCGGCTGCATCTGTACACGCCCACGCGTCTGTCGAGTTTTCTCCATGAGCAGCGGTTGAGCGTGCAGGCTTGCTTTACCTCGGGCCTGTTGCTCACTGGCGCGCTCTACCTGGTGCATGCGGCAGATATTCCACGCAGCATCGTTCTGATTACGATTGGGCTGGTTACGGTGGCGCTGAGCGTGCGCCGGCTTATCTACCGCATGTTCCTCTATCGCCGGTTTGAGCGAGGGGTTGGCACGCGCAACGTGCTGATTGTGGGGACTGGCCCGGAGGCGCACGCGCTCCGTCATCACCTGGAGAGCATTCGGCATCTGGGGTACACCTTCAAGGGCTTCATTGATTTCCCCGGCGCCGGATCCCGGATTGCGTCCACTTCCGGCGACGTGGTGGGAACCCTGGATACGCTGTTCCAACATGCGCGCAAGCAGTTTGTGGACGAGATCTTCTTCACCTCGCCCTGCGAACGGGGAATCGTGCAGGAAGTTCTGGAGCAGGCCCGGGTGCATGGGATTGACCTGCGCGTGGTGCCCGACATGTACGACGGACTGGCGTGGAACAGCCCCATCGAGTACATTGGCCAGTTTCCGACGATTCCGCTGCATTGCGGCCACGTTCCCGAGATGGGCCTGCTGCTGAAGCGGGTGATGGATGTGGTGTTCGCCGGCCTGGTGTTGCTGGTTCTTTCGCCCCTGTTGCTGCTCATTGCCATTGCCGTCAAGCTGGATTCGCGCGGTCCGGTGTTCTACTTCTCAGAGCGCATTGGCAAGAAGGGCCGTGTGTTTCGGTGCATGAAGTTCCGCACCATGGTGCGCGACGCGGAGGAGCGCCGCGCCGACGTGATGCACATGAACGAGCGGGACGGCGTGCTGTTCAAGATCACCAACGACCCGCGCATTACCAAGCTGGGCGGCCTCCTGCGCAAGTATTCGCTGGATGAGCTGCCGCAGTTCTTCAATGTGCTGCGCGGCGACATGAGCGTGGTGGGTCCGCGGCCTCCGCTGGCCAGCGAGGTGCGGGAGTACAAGCTGAGCCACCTGCGCCGCCTGGACGTGACGCCGGGCGTGACGGGTCTGTGGCAGGTACAGGGCCGGCAGGACCCCTCGTTCGACAGCTACATCTCGCTGGATGTGACGTACATCGAAAGCTGGAGCATCTGGCTGGACATGAAGATCATCATGCGGACCATCGGCGTGGTTCTGGCCGGGACCGGTTCCTAAGCGATTGGCCGTACCTCAGTTTGGATTGGCCGCCCCCAACCGGGCGGCCTTTTTATCGGAGGGGATTAAACTGGAAGTGTGAAGATCGCACTGGCCCAGATCAATCCCACCGTTGGGGATTTCACCGGAAACCTTGAGAAGATACTTGCCGCCAGCCGCCGTGCGGCCGCACGGGGGGCGCGCCTGACCGTATTTTCCGAGCTTGCGGTTTGCGGCTATCCGCCGGCCGACTTCCTGGAGAAGCCCAGCTTTCTGGCGCGCTGCCGAATGGCCGTGGACGAGCTGGCCGAGGCGACGCGCGAGCTGCCCACCGCGGTTCTGGCGGGCGTGGCGCTGCCCGCGGCGGCCGAGACAGGCAAGCCGGCCGTGAACGCGGCCGTGCTGCTGGATGGCGGGCGATTGCTGCTGGAGCAGCACAAGCGGTTGCTGCCCTTCTACGACGTGTTTGACGAGCAGCGCTATTTCTTCCCGGCCCGGCATCAGAAGGTGGTGGAACTGGACGGACTGCGGCTGGCCATTACCATCTGCGAAGACGCCTGGAACGACAAGACCTTCTGGCCGCGCCGGCTCTACAGCATCGATCCGATGGAAGAGCTGATGTGCCAGCGGCCCGGGGTCCATATCAACCTGTCGTCTTCGCCCTTCTGGCACGGAAAGCGGGGTATCCGGCGCGAGATGCTGGCAGCCATTGCGCGCCGGGACGGCGTTCCGGTGCTGATGGTGAACCAGGTGGGCGGCAACGACAGCCTGGTCTTCGACGGCTCCTCAATGGTCCTGAATGCCCGCGGAGAGCTGGTTTCCCAGGCGGCCTCGTTTGAAGAAGACCTGGTGGTGGTAGACCCCTTCGATGCGCAAGTGGCGGGCGTGCCGGAGGAGGACGAGACCGAGGCAGCGTATCGGGCGCTGGTTCTGGGCACGCGCGATTACGTGCGCAAATGCGGCTTCAGCAAGGCTCTTGTCGGACTGAGCGGGGGCATCGATTCAGCCCTGGTGGCGGCCATCGCCAAAGACGCGCTGGGCGCGCAGAACGTGGTGGCGGTGGGCATGCCCAGCCCCTACTCCTCTGCGGGATCGATTGACGACAGCCGGAAACTTGCTGCCAATCTCGGGATTCGCTTCGAAGTCATCGGCATCAGCGGGCTGTTTGAAGGATTTAGCACCGCGCTCGCGCCCCTGTTTGCTGGAACCAGGCCGGACACGACCGAAGAGAATATCCAATCGCGGATCAGGGGCGATCTGCTGATGGCGCTCTCCAACAAGTTCTCGGCGCTGGTGCTGACCACGGGGAACAAATCGGAGATGTCGGTGGGTTACTGCACGCTCTACGGCGATATGGTGGGGGCGCTGGCGGTGATCGGCGACCTGGTGAAGACCAGGGTCTACGCGGTGTGCCGGTGGCTGAACCGCGAGCAGGAACTCATTCCCTGGGCGATTCTGGAAAAGCCGCCGTCGGCCGAGCTGCGGCCGGACCAGAAAGACACGGATTCGCTGCCGCCCTACGAGGTTCTGGACCCGATTCTGGAGGCCTACGTGGAGCGGTACGAGGCGCCGGAGCAGATTGCCCAGGAACACGGATTTCCTTTGGCGCTCGTCCTACAGGTGGTGCACCTGGTGGAGCGTTCCGAGTACAAGCGCCAGCAGGCCGCACCGGTCCTGAAGGTGACTTCGAAGTCGTTTGGGATGGGGCGCAGGTTTCCCATCGCCGTCAAAGTTCAAGTCTA
>Ga0302320_10030166_pt1 | contig 10347 bp, 1 predicted proteins | sample Bog_T0_3_FD_202130 | JGI IMG/M metagenome (GOLD analysis project Ga0302320, IMG submission 202130) | Peat permafrost microbial communities from Stordalen Mire near Abisko, Sweden - Bog_T0_3 | ecosystem: Environmental > Terrestrial > Soil > Wetlands > Peat | place: Sweden: Abisko, Stordalen Mire... | reverse complement strand
GGCATGGGGAAATCTAGCGATGGGATAAAAGCAACGGCCAGAAACAAGGGGAGCCGGATCGCTCCAGCTCCCCTGCTCATCCGATCGATGAGTCACCAGCCGGCTATTCCTTGGCAGGTTGCGCTCCCGCAGAGCCCGACTCCGCTTCACCGGCCGAAGCCAGAATCAACCAGAACATGGCTCCCGGCATAACCAAAAACAGCAAACGGCAAGTGCGCCAAACTAAAACTGTCTCAACTTTGGGGGTCACCCCAAGGCGTTTAAGAGCGATTTAGTGTGTTTTTGATGTGTTTTCGATACGCTTTTGCGCACCAAAATGGCCGTTTGGGGCGAGAAAGTGCATGCACTGCATGCACTTTCCATTTGTTGGCGATCAGCTTTCAGCTATCAGTTACGGCACGGGAACCGGCCCTCGACGCTCGATGCTGAGGGTACCCCGGTGCCACGGTCGTGCCCTAGAAAGAAAGTAGCGCGGACCGGGAGGTCCACGCCACAGCCGGCCGGGAGGCCGGCGCTACAGTTTCATACACCGAGGGTCGGCAACGCCGGTGTGGGCGAGAACGCCACGTTCCGGCATGGCTGCCTGCCGGGTTAAAGTTCATCGTCCCGTCACCGGTCCCCAAAAGCGAGGGACCGGTGGCACCCTCATCAGGTTGGGAGAGCGTCACTGGGACCGTGGCCACCCGCCAATCACCGATCGTCCCGAGAAGTACGATTAAGCGAATTCTAAAAACAGGGCCGAGCTTCCCGCTATCTTCTCATTTTGAAGCGCTTGCAGTTTGCATACGGCCTCCTCGAATCCAATCGAGAATCGTCCGGTATTCGTCGCTCGATTGGTTTCCATGCCAGCGCTGGCCGCCGTTATGCGTTGCAAGATAGTCGCCAACGTCGCCCGCGCTGTCGGTGGGGCGGGTGGGTTTGATGACTATCAGGCTCTTGTCCGGTTCGGTAATGTCAACGACGCGCATGGCGTACTTGTAGTTGTCTTCGCTGTCCTGGTCAGAGAAGATGCCCTCGGCACTGGGCGGCTGCAGCTTGAAGATCACATGACTTGCATGGCAGTTGACACACGCTTTCCCGTCCGGTCCGGGCTTGGCAAGGATGGGCTCGATCCGGGTGACGAAAAAGCGGAAGTCGAGCACCGAGCCGGGTTGTACATCCTTCAGCGCATCCCCCAGATTCTTTCCCTTCAGCACGCTGGTGGCGATGATCTTGAGACGCGGATTGGTGGAGGTCTGAAGCCGATTCATTGCCGCCAGAAAATCCGGGCGCTTTTCCACGCCGTTCACCTTGCGCAGCGTATCCAGCGCCGCGGCACTCACGTTGGCGTCAGAATTCAACAGGCTGGCCATCACCACATCGACCACGATTGGATAATCCAGCGGCTCACGGGCTTTCAATGCGGCCGGGTGGCCGTTGAGGAAATCCTGATCCTGTGAGACTGCGCCCCCGGAGACTCCGAGGTGCTTTTTTAGAAACTTCGGGTTGCTCGCTTCTTCCATCAGGATTCTCAACCCCGGGCCGTTTAGCTTCGCAAATGCGGACTCCACGGCAGGCGCCGTTTGTGGATCGGCAAGAAAGTGTTCCAGCGAAATCCGCAAGGATGCGCGCTGTGTGTCGGGCATTGGAGAATCGAGGCCATCCAATACCTGTTGCTGGAGCGCCGGCTCGCGCATCAGGTTCTCGAATGAAGATGCGGCATCCAGCACCTGGCCAAAATTCGCAGGCCGCGGTTCCTTCTGAAGCATGGACCGCAACGCCTGCTGAAGGTCCGCCTGCTGTTCCCAAACCGAGCCGGCGGGCAGCGCTGCCAGCAGGGGAAGAACAACGGCATGGCTATCGGGGTTTCCATGCTCGATGATCGCAATGACTTTGCCAACCAGATTTGGATCGGGCGCGCCGCGTGATTCAAGATTCAGCACTCCCCGCTGGCCGCCCTCGTAGACGTAGCGGACGGTTTGCCGCACCTCGGCGCTCGGGTCCTCCGACAGGTTCAGGGCTGCGAGGGTGAAGCGTGCGTCGCCGGATTCGCTCAGTGTGCTGCCCGCCTTGAGCACATTGATTTTCATGGACTCGTCGGCGCCTTTGAGGCAAGCCAGCAGGGCATCCTCCAACTCCGGCCCGGAACTCTCGAAGAAGTGAATCAGGTCGCTGTCGTTGCCGATGCGTGTCTGGAAGAAGCTGTTGTGCACGTCGTACTTGAAATCGACAGCCTCGCGATAGGGCGGATACTCATAGTCGGGGCGATGCAAATCGGGCACGCCGGTTACGTACTTCGTAAGCACCGCGGGCAGGCCTATCGATACCGTGTCCGATTTGAGCGCCGGCAGCGCATAGTGTCGAATATGAAAGTCCCAGAGCGCGGTCAGGATGCCCTCGCGGCCCAGCGGCGTTGCGCTACGCAGCACCTTGGCCAGCACTTGCGCCTGGTCGCGCACCACCGCTTCATAACCTGTGTTGATGCGGTCTTTGTCTTCGTCCTTCGCGCTCGCCTTGACCCACGCGGAAAGGTAGCCGGTGTTCTCATCGAGCAGGTCGTAGATGCTCTCCTTGAGCCCTCGCCGCACCAATTCGTCGGTCTCGGAATTGAGGCGGGTGGCCAGCGCTTCCAGGGTTCCACGGCGCACATCAGGTTTATCCACCTGCCAGTAGTACCAGCGCCAAACTCCCGCCGCAGCTTCAAAGCGGACGTAGGGTACTGGATCGTTGAGCGCACGTTCAAGAGCGGCCAGCAGGTTCTCATCGCCGGTCAGGTCGCGGAAATGCTGATTGAAGACGCGGGCAGCTCCCCAGCGGGTGCGCGCGTCGTGCGATGCGAGCGCGGCGGCAAGCATCGCTCGCCCTTCTGGAGCAACGCTCTGGCGTCGCGACAGCACCATGCGCAGCGCGTAGGCTGACGCGATCTGCACCATCTTGGCGGGATCGCCCAGCCCCTTGATCAGAGTTGCCACGGCGCCAGCGTCAGCCATGTGCCCGAGCGCGCGGGCAGCGGCTTCGCGCGCAAGCGGCTGGTCACTTTCTGCGAGCACTTTGCGAATCTGAATAAGCACCGGCTCCGGGGCCAAGTCCCAGTACTGATCCAATTGTTCCAGAAGCAGCGGGAGATCGTTGGTTGCAAGTGTAGTTGGAGGCGCGGGGTAGGCCGCGTCCCAATTCTTGGCTCTCGTTGTTCCCGGATACAGCGTAGACAACGCCATCACGGCAAACTGCGTGGCCCGGAACGGTGTGTTGAAACCCTGGTAGACAGGGTCGCCTTCCCAACTGCCTTCAGGACGTTGCGCGGCCAGCATGGCTTTAACGGCCCTCGCCAGGTGTTCGTCAGTCTCCGGGCGGCGGCCGGCCTCAGCCAAGGCCAGGACCGCGTGATAGGAGATGAAGTCCGCCGGCTTGGCCTTCTTGTCGAATGGAAATGGCCATGTGCCCTCGGGCGTTTCGTACTCATAAAGCTTGTCAATGAGAGTGTTGATCTGCGCCGAGTATTTTTCGCGGCCCAGCGCAGACAGTAGTTGGATCTTCCAATTCAAATCGATAACGTTCTTCGGCTCGTATGGCAGCGCCAGATTCTCCACATGGTCACGCTCGGCCAGCCAATCTGGATTGTTAGTCTCGGTGAAGGCCAGGTTGAATGTCTGCCAACTCTGCAGTGCGATCTCAAACGGGCTAACGTCGGGTTCGCAGCCATCGGCCTCGTCTCCGGGCAGCACGGTGAGTCCCTTGTAGTGAATTTTCAAGAACCGCGCATAGGGCAGGTCGAAGTTCTTTCGCGGCGGATCGTGGGTTACATTCTGCTCAAAGGCGTGCGCAATGAGCGGCAAGCGGCTCGCAACCGTGCGTGCGGTATAAATGACGCGCACCCAGTTGGTGCCTGGTTCTCCATATAATGGCCTGGCGTTGTTGTAAATGCGGTCGGTTAGAAACTCGAGCCCCGCGCGTTGCGTAGGAGCGTAGCCGTTCTCGACCGCTCTCAAATATCCGCGCGTGGTGAATTGCGTGGGATGGCACGCTATGCAGAGTTGTGTTTCAGAGTGCTGCATCACCGTGCGCAAAGCTACCGCGCCACGGCGCGGCGTATTCGACAGCCAGCTGTCGCCCATATTAACCAGGAAATCCATCCCTGCGCGCACCGCCAGGTGCGGGTCCTTATTCGGCGGGACCGGATACTCGTAAGTGTGCAGCTGGTAAGCAGGGTGATTGGCGGCCACTCGCACGTAGTATTCCTGTCCCGGTTGAAGTATGCGGGTGCGGAACTTGTAAAGTCCCGGATAATTCTGGGTCGCCTCAACCTGATAGACGAACTCTCCCGCCGTGAAGGGGACCACATCCGGCTGTCCTGAGGCACCCTTGCCAGCCTGGAAGATATCCACGTCGAGCGGAACGTCACGGTCTGTCACGTTGAGAACGAAGTAAACCAGGCGCGGCGCGTTTTCACGAAAGGTGAATCGAAACCACTGGAAGCCTTTCAGCATGGCAGCGTATCCATCTTCGCTCTGCGATGGAGCATAAGGCCTTTCGTCGTCGCTGCCAAAGATGGTCTGGCCAAGTTCGAAAGCCTGGGCGCTTTGCCATGTATCGTCGGGTGCAGCGGCAATGACGCCGCGCCTGACCACCGCAGATTTTCCAACCTCGCCGGCTGAGCCCTGCAGGATCTTGCTCAGCGCTGCACTTATCTCTGGATCGTGGGCTCCGGAAGCCGATGAAAGGCTCACGGTCACCGGCCCCGAAGCTCGCGGTCGCAGGGTCAGATAGAAGTCGAGGTCGGCCGCGTGTAGCCATTTGGATCCGACCACACCCTGTGCGTCGCTCACGATGACCTGGACTGACTCGTTACCCTGAAGTTGAGCGGGATACTTCACTCCCAGAGTGATCGCGTAGAGGGAGCCTGCGCGCGCTGCTCCCAGCTTGAAAGTATGTGCTGACTGGGCCACGCCCTGACCGGCATGCACCAGCCGGCCAGTGTGAATGGTTGCGCAAATCATGTATGCGGCGATGAAAAACGGAATGATGACCCAACCGGCAATGTGTCGACTTCCAGGCGTGAAGATCATGATTCGACCTCAATTGTTCCGAAGCCGGTGGAACGGGCCAATCCGGCTGGAAACATCGGTGTGGAGACTATATATCCATAGGGGTTTAATAGGACACGGACATGTTCTTGATTTCCTGGGCATGTTTCTGAACTGTTGGCGTAGCGGAACGCTGGCACGGGCTGGCAGCCAGTGATCCAGGCGCATCCGAAGAAATTTTTGACAACCGTTTCCATTGCAAGGTAATGTTCGCTTTAAGCGACACAGCGCGAGCAAAGACAACGAAGCCGCACCGCATCCCGACCTGCGAAAAAACGGGAACGGTCGAAGATTTTTCTCCGCTGGGATGTCACAATTCGCGCGCTCCTGCCACTAGAGATCAGCTTGTCTTCATTGAACCCTACTTTATCCTTGGGAATTTATCGGAGAGTCATGGCAGCCAGTCGCTCCTTTTTCAGTTTTTTCAAGTCTCCAGTTGTGTCGATTTCGTTTCGTTTTAACGGCAATTCTCCCCTTTCCATCCTGTCTTCCGCCACTCATGGAGCCAGCACATGGAAACTCTGCGCGAAAGCGCTGGCGGCGCTTCTAATTTTGGGCGCAAGCGGCTCCGTCTACGCCCAAACCTGCGCAGGCATGTCCCTGGGCAACGGTGCGAGCCTGAATGGATTTGTTCCCTTTCCATCCACCAATGCCTGGAACACCAATGTTGCATCGCTCACCCCTGACCCGAACTCGGCGGCAATTGTGGCTGCGCCAGGCTTTACCGGGCTGAGCACGCATGTCAATTTTGGGTCTGCGGTCCAGGACGGTGGAATTCCATACGTGGTGGTTGACTCGACCCAGACCCCAGCGGTCCCGATCAATGTGATCGATTACGCGAGCCAGAGCGACGTTGTGTTGGCGCCCTATCCCGCAAATGCCCCCATGGAAGGAGATATACCGGACTGCTCGGGCTGGCCGGATACTTACCAGAGCGATTCGCACGTGCTGGTGCTTGACCGCGCCAAGTGCTTCTTATATGAGACGTGGAACACGAACCGCTGCAATGGGCAGTACAACGCTTCCAGCGAGACCATCTGGGACATGAAGAATTACGAGTCGCGCCCGTGGGGCTGGACTTCAGCCGATGCCGCCGGGCTTGCCGTATTTCCAGGGTTAGTGCGTTACGACGAAGTCGCCTCAGGCGCAATCCATCATGCCATCCGGTTTACCATGCAACATACCAAGAACGATGGCAACGGCGGCTACTTCGTGGAGCCTGCTTCTCATGCCGCGGGCACGGAATACGGCGTGTCGAACATCATGGGTATGCGGATCCGATTGAAGGCGAGCTTCGACATCTCTGGATACTCGGCGGCCAATCAAGTGATCCTTACTGCGATGAAGCAATATGGCATGATCCTGGCGGACAACGGTGGAAACTTCTTCATTCAGGGTGCGACCGATCCCAGGTGGGACGACGCCGATCTGGCCAATTTGGCTGGAATCCCATCTTCGGAATTCGATGTAATGCCAATGACTCCGGCGTTTCCCGGCTACGACGCCAACTCGGCGCCCACTGGAGCTTCGCCTGTTATCAACAGCTTCACTGCAACGGAATCCAGCGTGAGCTCAGGATCCCTGGTTACATTCGATTACAACGTAAGCGGGGACTCGTACGACTACATCGACATGATTGGCCCGGTGACCGCCGGTGTTGGCAGCGTGACGATTAACCCAACAGCTACGCAGACTTATACGTTGTACTCAACCAACGCCTACGGCCAAACCGCGAGCACGCCGGTTATGGTTACGGTGCCTGGTTCCGTGGTGGCTGCGCCCATCCTGACTCCACCGGGCGGTGTGTATCCAGTGGCGCAGACGGTAACGATGAGCACATCGACTTACCCTTATGCGGGAATCTATTACACCACGGATGGAACGACGCCTACTTATCCGATGACCGGAACGACGAAGGCATATCCGGTAACGCCAACTCCGCCGAACAGCCAGGGAGTTACAAATTCGATCACAGTGGCATCGTCAGAAACGGTGAAGGCCATCGCAGTCGTTTCAGGCTATTCATCACCCAGCGCGGTGGGGTCGGCGACTTACACCATCGGCGTTGCAGCGGCGGCCACGCCCACCTTTTCGCCGGCAGGTGGACAATTTACTTCGTCGCAGCCGGTAACAATCAGCACGACGACGACAACCGGCTCCCCCAAGATTTATTACACAACCGACGGAACTACGCCGACTTATCCAATTACCGGTACTACACAACTCTACACAGGGACAATCACTGTTTCCGCATCTGAAACACTGAACGCCATAACCGCGGCGACCGGGTTCAGCAACAGCGCGGAAGGCTCGGCGGAATTCAGCTACATTCCCTCCACTGCGGCTACTCCAACGTTCAATCCCGGGGCCGGCACGTATAGCTCCACACAATCTGTAACGATCAGCACGGCGACAACAACAGGGTCTCCGGCGATTTACTACACAACCGACGGAACCTTGCCGACTTATCCAATCACGGGCACGACGAAGCTATACTCAAGTGCAATTTCTGTGTCCAGCGACGAAACAGTGCAAGCCATTGCGATAGCGACCGGCTTTGCAGAAAGCTCAGTGGGATCGGCGGCTTATCTCGTGGGACCGCAGCCGGTTGTTGTCATCCCGAATGCGCCTACCTACCCCGTAGCGGTGTTACCTGGATCGACCCGGCAGATCAACGTCAACATAACCGGTGGTACGTTGAACACCATCAACTGGAGCGTGCTCTCAACCACGGGCGGCGCCACGGCCACATTTACCACCCCAGCTGCAAGCAGTGCGTCGACTGTGACCGCCGGCTTGCCCACCGTTCAGGTCAATATCGGGCCCGCCGCGGGTAACTGCTCTATCAACGGATCGATGGGATCCTATACCGTGACATCGACGGCCACGGTCACCATTCAAGCACAGTCTGTTGACAGTGCGGCCTCAAAAGGAACCTTCCTCTTCACCGTCTGCGCCAAAACCACCACTGTGATGGTCGCTCCGGCCTATCAGCAGGCCTTCCAGGGGCAGCACCGTATGCTCCAGTCGTGGGTATCGGGAGATACCGACGAGACCGGAGCATGGAGCATTACAGCGCAGCCCAGCGGCGGCAATGGAGTGCTGGCCGACACCACCAATCGCGACGCGGATTTTGTAGCCACGGTCACTGGCCGTTACACCTTGACTTACACCAGCCATAGCAATCCATCGCAGAAAGCGACGGCAATTGTTTATGTCTCGCCTAACTCCATGCCATCCTATGTATCGACGCCCAACAAGACTGAACCGCGCGAATGCTATGTTGACCCGGCCTTCGCAGGCGGAGACTATGAAGTAGGCGCGGGGAAAGCGTACGCGACGCTCCAGTCAACGCCGGCTGCCAATACTCTCGCGCCAGGCTCGATTATCCGCGTATGGAATACGGATACCACCGGAACCAATCCTTCGACATTCAATGAAGATTATCAAGTGGCCACAAGCGGCACCGCAATGCAGCCCATCATTTTATGCGGAGTACCCGACGCGTCTGGCAACCTGCCGGTCATCGATGGATCCAATGCCACCACACAGGCGGGGGCGAGTAGCGGCGAGGCGGGACTGGGGATTGTCACGTTCTGGGCTGGCGGATACGGCAATAACACGCCTTACGGGTATTACCAATCGGGATCTGCCGGGCCTTCCTATGTCAGCGTTACCGGGCTTCATATCGCCCATGCAACTCCGAACTATAACTTCACGCCTCCGGGCGGCGGCGCGGCAACGGCCTACAACGCATTTGCATCCTGCCTCAATGTTCGATCGGGTTCTTATATTGACCTGGGCGGCAACGACCTGGATACCTGCGGGCTTGGCCTCTACACCGCGGAGAATTCCGCCAATGGTTGGGCTTCCATTACGCAGTTGGTCACGGGGACGGGCAGTCATATCCACAACTCAGGAATTTCAGGTTCTGAGACCGAGCATCAGGTTTACTTTGAATCCTGGTACGGGCTGCTGCAAGGGAACCTGATCGACGAGTACAACCCGCTTGCTTCTGGCTCCAGCGTGAAATGGCGCGGCGTGGAGGGCATCTTCCGGTACAACAACATAGCGAGTGGCGCGGCGAGACTCTTTGACCTGGTCGACGCCGAGGACGCAGTTCCGTATCTCGCCTTCGAGTCCTATTTGGGCGCGCCGGGCGACACCAATTGCGATGATTCCGGATGGTGCCTGGGCGATCAGTTGGGAGCCAATGGTCTTGCCGCCTTCCAGGAGTCATGGCAGAAGGACTTCATTTATGGAAATGAGCTCTTCGGCACCTCGGCCTTGCAGCAGATCCACTACCTGGGCGACGGCGGCAGCGGCATGCAAGACAAAAACGGTACCCTCTACTTTTATTCCAACACTCTCGATAACGCTCAGATCGTCTTCGACACCGGCTCCAATGGAGATGGCTTGAACGGGTTTTTCCCGCAAAGGATAGACGCCCGCAACAACATATTATGGCCGCGCACCCCATCCTACGCCAGTAACATCCACATGGCCTTCGGCTCGGTCTCCACCATCATCATGGATGCCACAACCAACCTGATGCTCGCGGGTACATTCACCATCCAGCCTCCAATCGAGGGGGCACCGTGGGGTGACGCAACCAACGAAGGATGGTCAAGCCAGTGCGACGGCGCCTGCCTCTGGCCATTGAGCACTCCGCTGGATCCGCATCTTTACGGACTGACCAACGCCAACTATCTGACCACCAGTACACAGCCTTATAACGCAACGACGTTGGTTCCTCCCGCTGGATCGGCGGCCATCGAGGCAGGTACTGCGCTGAGTGGCGTGCTGGCAGCCATGCCGGTGCGCTGGCAGTATGCCATCCCAACGAATTCGCTGATTCCGCGTCTCGATCCGATGACCATTGGAGCAGTCGATTATGCGGCGGTTGCGGCAACGCCGACCTTCAGCCCGGTGGCCGGCAACTATAGCTCTGCTCAACCGGTGACGATCAGCACGACAACAACGAACGGATCGCCGGCGATTTATTACACCACAGACGGAAGCACGCCGACTTACCCGATTACCGGCACCACAAAGTTGTACACAAGCGCGATCACGGTCTCTAACACCGAGACGGTGAAGGCGATTGCAACAGCTACCGACTATGTAACCAGCGCCGTGGGCTCTGCGGCTTATGGCATCGGACCGCTGGCAGCAACACCCACATTCAACCCGCCCGGCAACACCTATTCCGCAGTAAAAATGGTGACTATCAGCACCACAACGACGGCAGGGTCCCCAGTGATTTTCTACACTACGGATGGAA
>Ga0302320_10030165_pt1 | contig 10347 bp, 10 predicted proteins | sample Bog_T0_3_FD_202130 | JGI IMG/M metagenome (GOLD analysis project Ga0302320, IMG submission 202130) | Peat permafrost microbial communities from Stordalen Mire near Abisko, Sweden - Bog_T0_3 | ecosystem: Environmental > Terrestrial > Soil > Wetlands > Peat | place: Sweden: Abisko, Stordalen Mire... | reverse complement strand
CTCACGGATTTTCCTTGTTTATCAAACCCGTGCGTAAGCTTCGCAAACTTTGGGACAAGGCGCAAGTACTTTGTTTAAAACTTGTTCACATTATTTACCGGGGTTATACGCGCGAATTTTGCTTGGGCGGATTGGCTCAAAATCATTATGCTCTGTTCGATTGAAACAATGCCAAATCCACGCTGCATGAAATACAGTCTCTGTCTGCTGGCCGTTCTCTCCGCCCTTCCGCTGGCGGTTGCCGAGCCGGCGTCCACCAATACGCCCGCGGCCAACACCACCAACGAGCTGGCGGCGATTCCTGATGCCACGCATCGTCCGGTGCTCATTACCAATGCCGTGACCATTGCGGGCGAGCGCATCGCCTATACCGCCGAGACGGGCATGTTGCCGGTGCTGAAATCGGACGGCACCGCGCGGGCGTCGGTGTTTTACGTGGCCTACACCCGCCGGGGAATCACCAACGCCCCGGCGCGGCCGGTTACGTTTTGTTTTAATGGCGGCCCCGGCTCGGCGTCCCTCTGGCTGCACCTCGGCGCCCTCGGTCCACGCCGCGCCAAAATGAATCCCGACGGCTCGCAACCCCCGCCGCCATTCTCGCTGGTGGACAACCCATTCTCCGTGCTTAATGCGAGCGACCTGGTGTTCATTGATCCCGTTGAGACGGGTTTCAGCCGGGCGGCCCGGGATGAAAAGCCGGCCAACTTTTTTGGCGACTCCGGCGACCTGGATTCGGTTGGCGAATTCATCCGCTTGTGGACCACCCGGCACGGGCGCTGGCTCTCGCCCAAATTTTTGTGCGGCGAAAGTTATGGCGTGTTCCGCGCGGCGGGACTCGCGGACCATTTACGCGAGCACTATGGCCTGTATCTGAACGGGCTGATCCTGGTTTCCGGCGTGCTGGATTTCGCCACCATCAGCGGCGGACCCGGGAATGACCTCCCGTATCCGCTGATTTTGCCGGCCTACACGGCGGCGGCCCATTTCCACAAAAAACTGCCGGCAGATTTGCAGGCCGATTTGGACAAGGCCCTGACGGAGTCGCGCGCCTTCGCACGTGGCGAATATCCCGCCGCTCTCCAGGCCGGCGCAGACCTCCCGGCGGCGGACCGCGAAAAGATTGCAGCCGAACTTGCCCGGCTTACCGGCCTGCCGGAACGGGTAATCGTGGACAACCGGTTGCGGGTGGATCCCGGCGTGTTTCGCAAAGAACTGCTCCATGACGAGGGATTGATCCTGGGTGCCTACGACGCGCGGTTGACGGGACGCGACGGTGACGCGGCTGCCACCGAGCCGGAATTTGACCCGTCGTCCACCGCGGTCATGGGCCCGTTTTCCGCCGCCATGAACGCCTATGTGCGCAGTGAATTGAAATTCGAGGATGATCTGCCCTATCAGATTTTTGCCGGTGTGCAGCCATGGAATTATGGCGCTCCCAACAGCTTTCCCAATGCCAGCGACCACCTGGCCTCCGTGATGAACCAGAATCCATACTTGAAACTGCTCGTGTGCGGCGGCCGGTGTGACTTGGTCTGCCCCATTGACACTATTCGCCACAGCCTGGACCACATGCCGCTGGCGGACGATTACCGCAAGAACATCACGTTCGCAGAGTTTGACGCGGGCCACATGATGTACATCAACCAGCCGGATTTGCAGAAGCTACAGGCTGCCATTGAGAACTTTGTGCGGCCGGGGAACTGAGTCAGAATGTAAGGATCGGAGGCGAATTTAAACTTTGGCTGGATTTTACTGGTGGGCAAACCAATTGCCGCGAATCATGGCTTTGCTGTTGGGCGTAAGCGGCGGCAATTTGGTGGCGTTCTTGAAATTCAGGTCAAACGCCCAGTTACGCGTCGGCGGTTGGTAATAACCACCGCTACCGGGCGGCACCCATGAGTTCGTTGCCCACTGGCTGTAGAAAAGCACGACGATGGAGCCGTTGTACGTTAAGGTATTGCCATTCCAATTCTCCAACAAACGCATGAAGTTTTCCACGCCGCCGCTGTAATTGGCGCTGATGTTGGGATTGCTGGCCACAATGCCCTCAAGCATTGCCGCATTGACAGTGGTGCTTGCTGGCGTCGGCAGTCTGGTGGTGGTACTGTCCTGCCAACTGTCGGAGAGGACTGTGATACTGTCGCCCATCAGGGCGGCTGGCAGCGAACTGTTGGCGGTGTTGGTGGATCCAAGGCCGGAGTTCCCGTTATTGATGCAATTATAATCTTGCCAAACGTAAAGCGGAAACGGAGTGGCTACCGTGAAACCCCGTTGCGAGCCGCCCGGATGCGGTAATTGTCTTCCGTTCGCCACCCGCACTGCTGGCAATGCTGCGGCTGTTGACGGCACGCCATTATAAACATAGGCCGAAGCTATATGGGCACCCGTATGAAGAACTTTTTGCTGGTCGTTGTTGTAGCCGCTGGTTAATGTGATATTGGGGTTAGGGCTCGTGGAAACATTGGTCAACCAAGTTTGGAGCAGGTTCATGTCAATCTGCACTGCCTGCACCACTTGGGGCGGTCCGCTCCCTCCATTCCAGCCTTCTCGCCAGTCTTTGAAGGTAACGTTCGTCACCCAGGAATAACCGGCGTAGTAAATGTTGGTATTGGGACCGAGCACCGTCGGGGCCACATAGTTGGTAATCCAAGTTGTGTGCAGGTTTCCATTGGAGACCATGTAGTAATCATACGGCTGCTGAATCAGTTGGTAGTCCTGATAATAAACGATCATGTTCGTGCCGCGAGGCGGGTAAATACCCCAGTTGGTGCCGGAAGCAAAGTTGGTAATCACCAAATCAGCCCCGTTGGCGGGATAGACGATGCCGTTGGAAGAATAGGCGGCCGCCGTGCCCATCGCATAGGCCGCTGGCGGCAGGTTGAGCAGGCCCAAAATGGCACCCGGACTGTTGTTGGTCCCGATGGGCATCACCAGCGAATTAGCATTATTCAAGGGCGCCCCGCCCGCAAAGGTCGAAGGGCCGGTACCGTTGTAATTGTTGGCAAACGGGTCGGCGATTTGGGGGTAGTTGGTAAGAACGGCGGTGACGCTCGATTCAAAGGTGCAGACAGACGACCCCTCCCAGATGTTTTGATTGCAAAACACCGGCCCGGTAATGGCCATGGTTGCGCCCGGGTCAATCTCCAGGTTGACATTATAGAAGATGGCAAACTGAAACAGGGGGATCATCGCATACTGTAGTGACTCATGGACGGTGGCGGGCACTGCATAACTTTGGCCAATGGGCGTGGCCGTCGCATACACATCAACGCCTTGGGAAATGCCGCTCAGGCCGGCAAACTGCGAATCTAACGCAACGACACCCAAGGATTGAGGCGCAAAAACCACATCCACCGTGCCCACGGTGCCATTGGTGGAGCTGAAATTATATTGTATGGGCCACGCGGACTGGTCAATCAGGGATGGCATGGTGGCGTAGCCGCTTGCACCATTGGTGATGACCGACTCCACAAAATCGCGGTCTATCCGTCCAATCACCGCTTCGACAGCGCCCTCCGCTGCGTTTTGGCTCATGTTATACTGGTTGTTCCGCACGGTGATGATTGAATTGCTGTTGACCCAATAAAATATGCCGGCAAAAACAATCAACGCCACCGCGAGGAACAATAGCGTGGTGATCAAGGCGACCCCCCGGACGGAGGACTTGGTGCTTGAGCAGGAGGTAAGTTGCATGATGATCCTTTGATTAATTCAATGCCCGGCGGCACACCCGCGTGCGTAGTTGATAATAATCGTACGCGTTCGGGGCGCTGTTGGAGCTGATGACGGCAATGGGATACTCCCATTGGTAAAACTGAAATTTGACGGTGTAGATCCAATTATTGGCCAGGGCATTGGACGATATATTCCCCCAGCAATCCATCGTGGCAAAGACGTCCAGATTGGTAATGTAAGTGCACAAATTGGCGGTGGTGCTGTTGGAACTGGAACTTACGGCTATCCAAATCAGGTTGTTTGACGAAACACCGCCAGGGTTGTTCGTTTTAAGATAGAAGATGTCATAGGGCGGTGTCGGAGGAGTATAGGGCGGAGTGCCGTTATTTCCGTTTGTAGTCGGAAAAATTTGGATGGCATTGCCCACGGCCAAATTGTTTCCGGTGTACGGGGTGAAGTTTCCCGAGTTGTCAGCATTGCCCACCTGCACATACTTGCCCTGCCGGATGTCGTCCCGGATCTGGTTGAGCGCCTGGCGCGCTCCCTGCGTGGCCGTCAGCTTGGTCGCGGCCAGCGTATAAACGCGCAACGCAAAAACCTGGATGGCGATCAGGACGCCAATGAGGAGGATGGTGTAAATGCCCACCGAAAACATCATCTCCAACAGCGTGAAGCCGGAGCGACTGCGTTGCCGGTGGCTTGGGGCGGTATGGCGGGAAAGTTTCATTGGTCAGGCGCCCGCAAAGTAATCGCTGTATTGGTGCAAACCTGCCCGGTCAATGGGTATGTCCAGACCACGTCCGACCGGATTTGCCGCAACGGCGGAAGGGTTGGATTGAAGTTGGTCAGCACGTAGGAGATGGTGATAAAATTCGTAACTGGAATTGGCGCTCCCGTGGTGGGTACGTCCAGGGTGTCAACGATGTTGGTGGTATAAGTTCCGCCCGGCGCAAACCCCAGGTCATCGCCCGTGTTGATTCCAAAATTCGTGTTGGGCCAGCGCACATAGTCCCATTGGGCCGACCGGGCTTGCTCCAATCCCTCGGTGGCGAACGACTGTGCAGCCAGCGACATGGAACTGAATTCCGCCATGCGGTTCACCTGTGAATAGCCATAAATCAGACCGCCGATCCCGAGTGAAAAAATAAAAAAAGACACTAGCACTTCGCCCAACGTAAAACCCAGTTGGTAATGTTTTTTTGGCTTCCAATGCAAAATCATATGATAACAGCTTCCGACATAGTACAGCAAAGCAAGTCGTGTGCCATGCGCAAATCGTTGATTCCGTGGTGAATTTGCCGCTTTCGAGACATTTTTTGTCCTGTGCCTCGACAAAATCAGCATAATTAACCCAGGCGCCCGGCCACAGCTTTCACAAAGCTCGTTTCGCGCAAATACACCGGCTCCAGCCTTTCTCCCGGCAAAAAATCTGTGCGGCCCGCCGCCAACACTGCCACCGCGGCAGCCGACGGATATAATCTTCGCTCCATTTCCGGACCAAGGCAATTCTCATCCGCATCCTTCCGGGCCATGATTTCCGCCGCCGGCACAATTTTCAAGGGTGAAGTTTCCACGCATCCCACGGTGGAAATCTCCCACTCCGCCAGGTAATACTCGCCGCGTTGGGCGTCTATGGCCAGGTTTACGCGACCAAAAATCTGTTCCGCCCGGGCCTGCGCGGCGAGGCTCTCCATGCTGCTCACGCCAAGCAATTTTGTTCCGCGCGCCAGTTGCCAACCCTGGGCCACCGCAATAGCGGCGCGAATGCCGGCGTAGCTGCCCGGTCCCAGCCCCACCGCGATTACCGTGATTTCCTCCCGCGCAACCCTCCCCTCATGCAGGACCTGCTCAATCAACCTGAATGCGTCCGTTCCTCGTTTGCCGGATTGGGCGGCCGCTTCGGCCAAAACCATCCCGTCGCGCGCCAGCGCCACGCTCCGTCGGGGCGAGGAGAATTCAAACGCCAAAATCGTCATAAATTATTTTCCGTTCGGCCTCGTTCAAAATTTCAATTTGCACCTGTTTCAAATCCTGGACCGTGGTTCGTAAGTCGGAAATTCGTCCGGCCCATTCAATGACGCTTACGCCGTCCGGCTTTAAAAATTCTTCAATGCCCGCCGACAAAATTTGTTCCCGCGTTTCCAGCCGGTACAAATCAAGATGGAACAGCCGCAGCCGCCCGCCGCCGTATTCATTCACCAGGGTAAAAGTGGGTGAATGCACGCGCCCGGCTATTCCCAGCCCGCGCGCGAGGCCTTTCACGAACTGGGTCTTGCCCGCGCCCAGGTCGCCGTTCAAGGCGATGACTTGACCACTTTTGGCGGCCTGGCCAATTGTTTCCCCAAGGGCTTCCGTCTCCGCCGGGTTGTGGGAAATAATTTCCATGGCATCAAACATCCACCTGAGCCGTCAGCGTTCCCGAAAATGTTCGTAGCCCGGCGCGTTCAGTTTGTGCGTCCCTGACTTGTCGCGCAGCAAAATGCCCTCGCCCGCGACCATTTTGCCGATGCAGCTCAATTTCAACTGTGGAAACTTTTTCTTCCAGCCGTCGAGCACCTTCACCGCATCCGTGCTGGCGACAGTGAACAGCAGTTCAAAATCCTCTCCGTCTGTCAACGCCGCCAGCGCCGCCGGCTTGTGGGGATGTTCGGGGGAGCAGGGCTGAATCCCGTTTGCTGTGTTTTCCCAAGCCTGGCCGCGCGCCCGCAGCTTGGCCGCGCGCGACACCGGCAGCGCTGCTTTCCAAATTTCTGCGCCGACCCCTCCCGCCCTGGCAATGTGCCGGAGATCCCCCGCCAGTCCATCGCTCAAGTCCAGCATCGCGTGGATGTTGAATTGTTCCGCCAGCCAGCGCGCCTCGGCAATGCGCGGTTCAAAGTCCAGATGTTTGCCGGCGAGGGAACCGCCCAGTTCGCCCGTTACAAAAATCGCGTCGCCTGCCTTGGCGCCGCTGCGCAAAACTTGTTTGCCACGGGCCACCAACCCCAGCAGCGAAACGGAAATCAGAATGCGCTCCGGGTTCGTGGTGGTTTCGCCCCCGACGACGGCCACGCCATGCTTTTCCGCCAAGGCGTTCAGGCCGTGATAAATTCCGGCCACGAACTCCACGTCAAAATTGGCTGGCAGGGCGATCATCACGAGCGCCGCGGTCGGCGTCCCGGCCATCGCGGCAATGTCGCTCAAGCACCGGGCCAGGGCTTTGCGCCCGATTTTTTCCGGCGGCGTCTCGCGCGTGAAATGAAACCCTTCCACCACGGCGTCGGTCTTGAACAGGATCAATTTATCCGGCACGCCCAAATCCAACACTGCGCAATCATCGCCCGAGCCCACGACGACCGTTTCGTTGGCCGGCAGGGACCGGGTGAGGCGCGCGATGAGCTCAAATTCGTTCATGGACCTACAGGGCGGCAGGTTTTTCAGCGAGCAGCAACATGATGAGATTGGCCAGGTTAAACAGGCTGTGCGCGATGATGGGGGCGAGCAGGCCGTCGGTTTTTTCACACAGCCAGGTCAGCGCCAGCGCCAGCACAAACAATGGTAAAAACGTTGGCGCATTCACATGCATGAGCGCGAACAAAAAGCTCACGCCGAACCAGCCGAGTTTGGGCCAGCCGAACTGTTTCGCCGTGGAAAACAGCAGCCCGCGAAAAAAAAACTCCTCCGCTACCGGCGCCAGCACCACGGCAAAGACCCCCAAATAAACTCGCATTCCGGTCCTGGCGTCGAGGATCATTTTTACCGCGAGCTGTTGATCCGCGGGCCGGTGCATTTTGTCCAAGATTGTTTCCGAGGCGTATTCCAGGCCGATGATCACTGGCGCAACCGCCACCAGCAGCCCGCAAGCCAGCCCCAGGCTTACCCAGCCGTTCTTGCCCAACACGTCCCGCCAGTCTGAACCGTGGGATAGCAGAAAGACCGTTCCCAGCACAATGGCCGTGCCGTGAAAACTCAGGGTGCTCACCAATACGGTGCCAATGCTGAGCTCGGTTTTGAAGCCGCTAACCCCCGCTTGGAGCAACAGGCCGGCCGCAACATTGCCAACGAAAAACGCCGCCACGATGCCGCCAATCAAGGCCAGCACCGCTTCGGGCTCCCACGTTTTTTTCCACAACACGACACCAGCGTATCCAAGCCGCAGGTGGCAGACGACGCAAAAAATTTAGGAAATCGAATCATCCACGGGATGTCGCCAATCAATCGAATTCTATTCAGGAATCGCCGGCTGCGCTCCGGAATGCTTTCTTTTCGGAATGGTGCGCCTTGTCAGCCAGCATCCGTTCCTTGGCTCGACGACTCCGCTTCCGTTTCTGACGGCGGATCTTTTCAATCCGGGCCTGCTCGGTTGCCACTTTCCCTGTTTGCAACTGCTCGATTTTGTCGAGCAGAAGCCGCCGGGCAATATACCGGTTGAGGCCTTGCTGGCGGGTTTGCTGACACTTTACCTGCAACTGAGTTGGCCGGTGGAGCAACATGACGCACGTTGCCAGTTTGTTAACATTTTGTCCCCCATGTCCCCCAGACCGCACAAAAGTTTCCTGGATATCGGATTCCACCACTCCCAGGGCAGCCATCCGCTGAACAAGCAATTGTCTCTTATCCTGGTTCACTGGCAACGCGATCATTCAGGAAACCTACCCGATTGGGATGGGAATCTCAAGGGCCTGGCCTCCGCCTGCAAAGAGGTGTCAAAAATCCCGGTTTCAAGGGCAAACGCATGAGTTCAATCGGATCATTGATTTTTAAGTCTCTTCCAACCGGACATCAACGCACCCCGGCGTCGGTTTGTTAGGAGAAGCCGGGATCGGTCTGTTTTCGGCTGCGGTTTTTTTGGAACAGGACTGGAGCGGTTCAAGGAAAACGGTCAACATTCAACATTCGACGCCCTCCTTCGAAGGAAGGTGCGAATAGAAAGCCCTTGGGACTTGAATGTTGAATGTTACTGCGAGGCCGACGTTCGGCCGTTGAATGTTTTGGCCCGGTCACCGGCTGCAGTCTCTTAGGAATTGCTCGAGCCGGCGGCGCCCTGCGACTCGGCCCAACGCACGGCAAATCGAATCAACTCGGACCCCGACTCCAGTTTCAGCTTCGCCTTGATGTTGGCGCGGTGGACTTCAACGGTCTTGACGCTCAAGTGAAGTTTTCCAGCAATGTCGCGGGTGCCCAGGCCCTGGCCGACGAGCTGGAAAACTTCAAATTCGCGGTCGGTCAGCTTTTCCACCGGCGAACTTCCAGTGCCGGCGCGGCGGCCGGAAAAGGTTTCCAGGATGTCCGCCGACATTTTTTCGCTGACATAAATTTTTCCTTCGAGCACCTGCCGGATCGCGTGCATCAATTTTTTCCCGCCTTCCTGTTTCATGATGTAGCCGCGCCCGCCCGCGCGCAGCACGCGCCCGGCATAAAGTGACTCGTCATGCATGGAAATGACCAGCACGGGCAAACCCGGACGCAGCGCCTGGAAATCCTTGATCAACTCCAGCCCGTTCTTGTCGGGCAGTGAAATATCCGCCAGCACAAGGTCGGGCTTCAGCGTCCCAATCGCATTGAGCGCCGCTCCGGCATTCTCCGCCTCGCCGCAAACGGCCAGATCAGATTCCACGCCGATGAGTTGGGCAAGTCCCTGCCGCATCATCGGGTGGTCATCCACGATAAAAATGCGTTTCGGCTTTTGCGCCGCGGATTTTTTGCTCATAGATTCTTGTCAAAAATACACGTCGCCACCGTGCCCGGGGCATCCCTCCGGGGACGCACGTCGAGCGCCGCGTTCACGACGCCGGCGCGATATTGCATGATGTGCATGCCCATGCCGCTGCTTTTTTCCGTCTTATTTGAAAAGCCAATGCCGTCATCCGTGACGCTCAGGACCACTTTGTCACCGAACGGCTGCAGTGAAATGACAATGTGTTTCGCCTTGCCATGCTTGACCGCGTTGTTAATGGCTTCCTGGACAATTCGATACAGGTGAGTCGCGGACACATTGTCCCGGACCAGTACCGGCTTGGAACACTCCAGCCGGCAATCAATCCGATATAATTTTTGAACGTGTGCGGCCAGCTCGTGCAAGGCGGACATAAATCCGTTAATTTCAAGTTCCACCGGTGACAGGCCGCGGGCGAGCTTGCGGGTGTGGGCCATGGCCTCGCGGAGGTGCTGGGCAATTTCCCCGGCCTGTTTCGACTCCGTTTTTGATTTGGCCGCCAGCTTTTGCTCCAGCACCTGGCACATCATTTCAATGCCCGCCAGCTCCTGGCACAAACCATCGTGCAAATCCTGCCCGATGCGCTGCTGCTCGCGGTTGCTGATTTCGATGATTTCCTTTTCCAACTGTTTGCGCTTCGTGATATCGCGCGCCACCTTGGAAGCCCCGATGATTTTTCCATCCGCGTCACGGATCGGCGAAATGGTCACGGATATGTCAATCAACCTGCCGTCTTTGCGCCGCCGGACGGTTTCAAAGTGGTCCACCGACTCGCCCCGCCGGATTTTTGCCTGGATGGCAGGTTCTTCATCCTGCCGGTTTTCGGGAAGGAGGATGGCGATGGATTTACCGACAATTTCCTGACGCGAATATCCAAAGATCGTTTCCGCGCCCGGGTTCCAACTGGTGATGTGACCGTCCAAAGTTTTGCCGATAATGGCGTCATCCGAGAATTCGACCAGCGCGGCGTGATGCAG
>Ga0302320_10030164_pt1 | contig 10347 bp, 15 predicted proteins | sample Bog_T0_3_FD_202130 | JGI IMG/M metagenome (GOLD analysis project Ga0302320, IMG submission 202130) | Peat permafrost microbial communities from Stordalen Mire near Abisko, Sweden - Bog_T0_3 | ecosystem: Environmental > Terrestrial > Soil > Wetlands > Peat | place: Sweden: Abisko, Stordalen Mire... | reverse complement strand
GTCGGCCAGGTGCTGACCCTGCATGGGTCCGGCATGGGACGGGTGCGTCTGGAATGCGAGGGACGCGAGATGTTCTGGTGCAAGCTCGGGCAGGGCGACGGCCGCTACTCGCTGGAGATCGAAGCGGCGGTCGAACCCGAGGACAATTCCATCGAATCCGCGCTCGCCAATTAACCCGCCGCCGTCGGCTGCCGCCGTAAGACCATCCAGGAAAGAGTCACAGGGCCATGGACGACACGTTCGAACCTCTGAGCGATCTGGCCGAGCCCGGCGACGAGCCCGCGCCCGCGCCCGTCGCCGCCGCGGCTGCCGCTTTGGGGCCGGCGAGCCCGTTGCGCTACGACGCCATCCTCTCGATTCCCGTCACCCTGCAGGTCGTGCTCGGCGGCACGACCATGCCGGTCTCCAGCTTGATGAAGCTCGGCCGCGGCGCCGTCGTCTCGCTCGACCAGAAGGTCGGCGATCCGGTCAACGTCGTCGTCAACGGCCGGACGATCGCGCGCGGCGAAGTGGTGGTCGTCGACGAGGAAACCGCCCGCTACGGGGTGTCGCTGACCGAGATCGTCGCGTCGTCGCGCGACGATCGCGTCGTCTGAAGGCTGAGCCGCGATGGACGCGACGACCAACGGCGGATCGAGTCAGGACCCGCGCCAGCTCGCCGGGCCGCAAAGGGCCGCGGCGATCCTGCTGGCGATGGGCAAGCCGCCCGCCACGCGCCTGCTCAAGCATCTCGAGCCCAACGAACTGCGCGAGGTGACGCGCGCCGCTGCCCGCCTCGGCGCGATTCCGCCGAAAGAACTGGAATCGTTGGTCGAGGAATTCACCGCCGCCTTTTCAGCCGGCGCCAGCCTGATGGGCGACGTCGCCAAGGCTCGCGACATGCTTACTGACGTGGCGCCGCCGGAAGAGGTCGCCGACATCCTCTCCGATGTCTCGACGCCCGGGGACCTCGGTGTGTGGAACGCGCTCGGCGGCGTCTCGGAATCGGTTCTGCAAGGCTATCTCGCCAACGAGCATCCGCTGGTCGCCACCTACATCCTGTCGAAACTCGCCCCGGCGTTGGCGGCGCAAGTCGTCGCGCGCATGCCGCGCGAGGCGCGCAACGAGGTGCTGGTGGCGATGATCGTCAGGCCGGTCCTGTCGGAGGACGTTCAGCTCATCGTCGAAGACGGGGTGCGCAAGGATCTCGCCAACCTGTCGGCGCGCGGCGCCGGGCTCGACAACCATTCCCGCATCGCCGACATCATCAACAACCTCGAACCGATCGACGCGCGCGATGTCGTGGAGTCGCTGGTCGCCGCGCGCCCCAAGGAAGCGCGCATGGTGATGAAGATGCTGTTCTCCTTCGACGATCTGCCGCGACTGTCGCAGCGGGCCCGCGCTGTGCTGTTCGACAAGCTGCAGACCGAGACGGTGGTCATGGCCCTGCGCGGCGCCGACGCCGAATTCCGCGATACGGTGCTCTCCGCCATGGCGTCGCGCTCGAAACGTCTGGTCGAAAGCGAACTGGCGACGCCGATGCTCGTCTCGCCGCGCGACATCGCCAAGGCGCGCAAGCAAATCACCGACCTCGTGCTCAAGATGGCCCAGCGCAACGAAATCGAGATCCCCCCGCCCGACGGCGCCGAGGCCGCGTAGCGGGGAGTGGCGGCGATGGCCGAAGAACGCGACACCGACAGCAAAACCGAAGAGGCGACAGACAAGAAGATTCACGACGCGCACGAGCGCGGCGACGTGCCGGTCTCGCGCGAAGTGCCGATTCTCGCATCGCTGACGGCGATCCTGATCGCTCTGGTCTTCATGGTGCCGCCGCGCACCGAGGCCTTTGTCGGCGCGCTGATGCGCTTCCTCGACGACGCCAGCGGCTGGCGGCTCGAACGGTCCAACGACGTGCTGGCGCTTGCCGGGATTGTCGGGCTCGCCGCAGTCGAGTTCCTCATTCCGGTGGTCGTGCTGCTGATGATCGCCGGATTGGTCGCCTCGGTGGCGCAGAACCCGCCGCGCTTCGTGCCGGACCGGATCATCCCCGACCTGTCGCGCATCTCGCCGCGCGCTGGCTTCTTGCGCATCTTCGGGCTGCGCGGCTGGACCGAATTCCTAAAGAGCCTGCTGAAAGTCTTCGCTGTCGGCGTCCTTGTCGCGATGATCCTCAGCGGCGAGCGGGTGCTGCTGGAGACCGCGATGTTCGACGACGTCGGCGATCTGCCGCAACGCGCGCTCAAGCTATGCCTCGACGTGGTCGGCGCGGTGCTGGTGGCGACGCTGGTGGTGGCGTCGGCCGACCTCGCCTGGGCGCGCATCCATTGGCGGCGCGACCAGCGAATGAGCCGGCACGAGCTTAAGGAGGAGCTGCGGCAGACCGAGGGCGACCGGATGATGAAGGCGCGCCTGCGCTCGCTCCGGCTCGACCGCTCGCGCAAACGCATGCTGGCGGCGGTGCCGCGCGCCACCATGGTGATCGCCAATCCGACCCACTACGCGGTGGCGTTGCGCTACGTGCGCTCCGAAGGCGGCGCGCCGATCGTGCTGGCCAAGGGCGTCGACCTGATTGCGCTCAAGATTCGCGAAATCGCCGAACAGCACCAAGTTCCGATCGTCGAGGATCGGACCCTGGCCCGCGCGCTTTATGCTGCAGTGTCGGTCGACGCGTCGATCCCGCCCGAGTTCTACCGCGCGGTGGCGGAAATCGTGCACCTGATCCATGAAAAGAGAAGCTCGTGGCCGATCGTGAGAAACGGGTGATTCGATGCGCGAACTGACCGAAGCCGGCGGTCGGCGGCGCGACCAGATCATCGCCGCGGCGATGGTGGACGTCGCCACCGAACTGCGCCTGACCGACCCGTCCGAACTGATCCTGATGATCCGCGGCGAACAGGCGGCGAACATCGCCGATCTCGTCAACTCGTCGGGCGAATTGTTCTTTCGCGGCGGCGCGCTGCGCTATGCGCTGTCGGCCGGGTGCGACGTGCAATGGGACACGACGCCGGTGGTGCGGCTCGACATGGAGTTCCACTACGCGGCGGTTTCGGCGTTCTTCAAGCTGACGATCGGCCGCAAACGGGCGGGGATCGAAGTGGTCGAGGTGCTGGTCGACGGCGGGGGCGATCTCGACGATTCGATCAAGGACGAACGCCTGCGCCGCGCGGTGGCGGCGGCGCGATTGCCGCCGCGCAAGCTTGGAGCAAGCCCGGCGGCGTAATCCTGGGACGTCTCTGACGGAACGGACGTCAACGCGTGTCCCAACCTTACGTGCTCCAGCTTGCCGCGCAGCGGACACAATGGCTGTCGTCGCGCGACGAGTTGATTGCCTCCAACATCGCCAACGCCAACACGCCCGGCTTCCAGGCGACGGATCTGCAGCCGTTCTCGGCGGTTCTCGACAGCGCCCAGGTGTCGATGATCTCGACCAATCCGTCGCACATCGCGCCAGGCGGCGACGCATTCGCCGAGGCGCGGGTCGTCGAGTCCGACGGCCCGGAGACGACGCTCTCCGGCAATACGGTCGACGTCGAAAACGAGATGATGAAGCTCGGCGAGGTCAACCGCGACTACACGATGGCGACCAACATCAAACGCGTCATCCACCAAATGATGATGGCGGCTTTGAAGTGAGCGAAGATGCCTGATCCGCTGCAAGCGACTCTGCGCATCGCCGGCTCGGGCCTCGAGGCCCAGTCGGCGCGGCTGCGCGTCATCTCCGAGAATATCGCCAATGCGCAGTCGACCGGCGATACGCCCGGCGCCGACCCCTACACCCGCCAGACGATCTCATTCGACAGCGTCCTCGATCGCGCGCTCGGCGTGCCGCTGGTCAGGGTCAGGACGATCGGCCAGGACGATACGCCCTTCAGGGTCGAGCACGATCCCGGCAATCCGGCCGCCGACGCGGCGGGCTTCGTCAAGTTGCCCAACGTCGACGTGCTGAACGAACTCGCCGACATGCGCGAGGCGAACCGCACCTACGAGGCGAATCTTCAGGTCGCCAAGCAATCGGCCGAACTGCTCGGCCAGACGGTCAGCCTGCTCAAGGACGCCTGAACGCGCCGATCGGCGCGTCGCACGGAGGGTCGGAGCGGAATGACGGAGACCACCGGACCGGACGCGGCGCCTTTCGCCGTCGTTGCGGTCGTCAACGTGAACCAGGGAGGCGCCGCGGCCCCCGGCGAGACCGGGATCGGCAGGCGCGAAGACGATGGCGATTGACGGAATTTCGGCAGTCGGCGCAGTCGGCAAGAGTCTCGACATCGGCGCGACCGGGGCGACGACCGCGACTTCGGCGACCGAGGGGAGCAGTTTCGTCGGTGAGCTCGGCAAGGCCTTCAGCGACTCGATCGCCTCGGTGCAGGCCGGCGAAGCGGCGGCGATCCAGGGCCTTCAGGGCGGAATGGCGCCCTACAAGGTGGTCGATTCGATCATGGGCGCGCAGCGCACGCTGCAGTCGATGTTGGCGATCCGCGACAAGGCGGTCTCCGCCTATCAGGAAGTCTCGCGGATGGCGATCTGAGTTGGTTGGTTCGAAGAGGGAAGTCGAAGCATGAGAGCGCTTTCGATCGCAGCGACGGGCATGAACGCCCAGGAACAGAATCTCGAAGTCATCGCCAACAACGTCGCCAACATCAACACCACGGGGTTCAAGCGCTCGCGCGCCGAGTTCACTGACTTGATCTATCAGAGCGAACGGCTCGCCGGGGTGAGCAGCCGCGGCCGCGACGCCACCGTGCCGGAAGGTGCGCAGGTTGGGCTGGGCGTGCGCACCGCGGCGATCCGCACGCTGCAAATTCAGGGCGCGCTGACCAACACCGGCAATTCGCTCGATCTCGCGATCAACGGCCGCGGCTGGTACCAGGTGACGACGCCGAACGGCGACACGGTCTACACCCGCGACGGCGCCTTCAACACCAACGCCCAGGGTCAGTTGGTCACGACCGACGGATATCTGGTGACGCCGGCGATCACCATTCCGCCGACCGCCACCAGCGTCTCGGTCAGCCAGAGCGGCATGGTGAGCGCGACGATCGCCGGCCAGCAGACGCCGCAGCAGCTCGGCCAGCTCACCATCGCCAACTTCATCAACGAGGCCGGACTGCTGGCGTTGGGCGGCAACCTGTTCCAGCAGACCGTCGCTTCCGGCGCGCCGACCGTCGGCGTGCCCGGCGACACCGCCTTCGGAATCATCCAGCAGGGCTATCTCGAAGCCTCGAACGTCGACCCGGTGACCGAGATCACCAACCTGATCTCCGCCCAGCGCGCCTACGAGATGAATTCGAAGGTCATCCAGGCCGCCGACCAGATGTCGGGCACCATTTCCAACATGCGGAGCTGAGGAGAAATCTGATGCGCGTCGCAGGCGCCGCTGTCGTTTTCGCCGCCGGGCTGTGGTTGAGCGCGGGCCTCGCCGCGGCGCAGGATCTCGGGGCGCCGGACCTGGCGCCGCCGACGCCGCGCGTCGTCATCTATCCCGGCGACATCATTCAAAACGATATGCTCTCCGATCTGCCCGCCGACGCCGCGCGTGGCGTCGGGCCGTTCGCCGAGACACGTTCGGCGGTGATCGGCAAGATGGCGCGGCGCACGCTGCTTCCGGACGGGGCGATTCCGCTCGCTGCAATCGACATTCCGCGCCTAGTCGTCAACGGCGCGACAGTCAGTCTCGTCTATATCGACGGCGACCTGTCGATCTCTGCGGTCGGCATGGCGCTGCAGGACGGCGCGGCGGGCGACTCCGTCAGGGTGCGCAACGACGACAGCGGCGTGACGGTTACCGGCGTCGTCCAGCCAGACGGCGCGGTGCGAGTGAGCGGCGGCTGATGCGGCGTCTCCTCATCGCTCTCCTCGTCTGCGCGCTGGTCGGTCCGACCGCGGCCGCCGTCCGCATCAAGGACATCACCGCCTTGCGCGGCGCGCGCGACAGCCAGTTGATCGGCTACGGCCTGGTGATCGGTCTGGCGGGATCCGGCGATTCGCTGCGCAGCGCGCCGTTCACGCAGCAGGCGCTCGGCGCGATGCTCGACCGCATGGGCATCAACGTCCGCGGCAGCACACTGGCCAATCGCAACGTCGCCGCGGTGATCGTCACCGCCGATCTGCCCTCCGGCATGGACGTCGGCTCGCGCCTCGACGTCACCGTCTCCGCGCTCGGCGACTCGAGCTCGCTGATGGGCGGTACGCTGCTGCTGACCCAGCTCTCGGCGACCGACGGCCTCGTCTACGCCGACGCGCAGGGCGCCGTCTCGGTCACCGGCTTCGACGTCGCCGGCCAGGCGCAGACCCTGTCGCAGGGCGTCCCGACCGCCGGCCAGATTCCCAACGGCGCGATCATTCAGCTCGCTGTTCCGCCGCCGCCCGACGAGCTGCGCATGACCCTCGAACTGAAGAACCCCGATTACACGACGGCGGTGCGCATCGTCGACGCCGTCAACGCCTATTCGCAGCGCCGCTTCCGCCGTCGCTCGGCGTTCGAGGCCACCAACCGGACCGTCGAACTGTTCCGACCGCCGGAGATCAGCGTCACCCGCTACATGGCGGAGATCGGCGAGTTGCCGGTCGAGCCGGACACCGTCGCCCGCGTCGTCATCGATTCGCGCACCGGCACCGTGGTCATCGGCCAGGACGTGCAGATCTCGACGGTGGCGGTCACCCACGGCACGCTGTCGGTCAGGGTCAACGAGACCCCGACTGCGTCGCAGCCGGCGCCGTTTTCGCAAGGCAAGACCGTCGAGCAGCAGCGCACTTCGATCGACGCGCAACAGGATGGCGGGCAGGTGGCGATCGTCGGCGGCTCCAGCCTCAGGACGCTGGTCAGCGGCCTCAATCGAATCGGCGTCAAGCCGAGCGGCATCATCGCCATCCTTCAGGCGATCAAGACCGCCGGCGCGCTGCAGGCCGACCTCGTCGTGCAATAGAGCGCGTCAGCCCGGCGCAAGGCGCGGCGGGCAGACTTTCGCCATTCTCGGTCGGGTAACGATTGCGCGCCATGGTTCTCGCCGTTTCTCGCCACGCCGCCATCGGCGCGATTGTTCTCGTCGGCCTGCTGGCAGGCTCCGCGGCGGCGCAGAACGACGGCAAGCCGAAACCGGCCGCGCCCCCGCCCGACAAGAGCGCCGACGCCGGCGTTTCCCGCTATTGCGCCAACGTCGCGCCGGTCGCCGCCGAGGCGCGCATCGCCTGGGAGACGCGCCATCTCAACGAACTCGACGGGCAGATCAAACAGCGCATCGACGAGCTGGAGAAGGCGGAGGCGGACACCCGCGACTGGGTGAGCAAGCGCGACGCGTTGTTGAATTCAGCCAGCGACGACGTCGTTGCGATCTACGGCAAGATGGAGCCGGAGGCCGCCGCGGCGCAGATCGCGGCGATGGATGAGTCGGTCGCGGTCTCGATCCTCCACAAGCTCAAAGTCGGCGCGGCGAGCGCGATCCTCGACCAAATGGAAGCAGCGCGGGCGGCCAGGCTGACCAGCCTGATCCTCGCCGTCGCGTCGCCTGAAAAGAAGTCGTGATGGCGTTCATGGAGCGAGAAGCGCTGTTGGTCGTCGGCCTGGCGGCGGCGCTCGCCGGCTGCACCAACAATCCGAGCGAGTTCATGCGCGAGCCGAGCCTGTCGCCGGTTGGCAGCGGCCTCGCCGCCGGCCGGATCGGCGAGGGAATCGATCCGACGCCGACCGGCCAGATCGCGCGGCCGATCGCCAATCTCTACACCGACCAGACGGTCTCGCGGGTCGGCGACATCGTCACCGTCATCATCTCGATCAACGACAAGGCGCAGTTCGACAACGCAACCGATCGCTCCAAGACCGCCGCGTCCAAATTCGACTCCAACTGGGGTTACACCCAGGGCGGTTCCAGCAGCTCCGGCGGCGGCTCGACGCCGTCCTCCGTGACGTTGGGAGCGACCTCGACCTCGTCGACCCAGGGCCAGGGCAACATCGACCGCCAGGAACAGATCCAGGTTTCGGTGGCGGCGGTGGTCACCGAGGTGATGCCCAACGGCAACCTCGTCATCAGCGGCTCGCAAGAGGTGCGCGTCAATTACGAGCTGCGCCAGCTCACCGTCGCCGGCATCGTCCGGCCGACCGACATCTCGCGCGCCAACACCGTCTCCTACGACCGCGTCGCCGAGGCGCGCATCTCCTACGGCGGCCGCGGTCGCCTGAGCGAGGTGCAGCAGCCGAGCTGGGGCCAGGAGCTTTGGGATTCCCTCAAGCCCTATTGAAGTGATCGCCATGGTCGACCTACCTGAACTCCCCGACCTGACCCCTGGCGAAGCGCCGCCGGCGGCGGCGCCAGTCGCGTCCGGCGCGCCGTCGCTGCTGCAGACCGTCCTCGCCACGCTGGTTGTGACCGTGATGGCGGGCGCGATGGGGGCGCTGTTCGCCGTTCCGCCGCCCGCGCCGGCGTCGGAGCCGGCGGCCAAGACGGAGGCGTCGCCCGGCGGCGTGGTCCCGGCCGCGTCGGGCCTGTTCGAAATGCCGCCGATCGTCACCAATATCGGTTCGCCGAAGGACACTTGGATCCGTCTCGAAGCGTCGATCGTCTTCGACGCCAAGGCGGTCGAGCACCCCGAGACGCTGGCCGAGGACATCGCCGGCGACGAACTCGCCTACCTGCGCACTGTTTCGCTGTCGCAGGTCGAAGGTCCGATCGGGCTCGAGAACATTCGCCAGGATCTCAACGAGCGGGCGGCGATCCGCTCCGGCGGCAAGGTCAGCGAGCTCGTCATTCGCACGCTGGTGGTGCAATGAGACGCCTCGCCCTGGCGGCGCTCGCGCTGACCTTGAGCGCCGTCGCCGTCGCCGCCCAGACCGTCGATCTCGGCCAGCTCGTCCCCAACGGCGGCGCCACCGCGACCGCGCGCATCATCCAGATGGCCGCGGTGCTCACCGTGCTTTCGGTCGCGCCCGGCCTGCTGATCATGGTGACCAGCTTCACCCGCTTCACCGTCGCGCTGTCGTTTCTGCGCTCCGGCCTCGGGCTGCAGAGCGCGCCGGCCAATCTGGTGCTGATCAGCCTGTCGCTGTTCATGACCTTCTTCGTCATGGCGCCGACCTTCGACAAGGCGTGGAAGGACGGCCTGCAACCGCTGATGGACAACAAAATCTCGCAGGAACAGGCCTTCGGAGCGATCGCCGAACCGTTCCGCGCATTCATGCTCTCCCAGGTGCGAGAGAAGGACATCACGCTGTTCGAGGACCTCTCGCGCGGCAGTTTCGAGGTCGCCGACCGTTCGAAGGTCGACCTGCGCATCCTGATCCCCGCTTTCATGATCTCCGAGCTGAGGCGCGGCTTCGAGATCGGCTTCCTGATCGTCCTGCCGTTCCTGGTCATCGACATGATCGTCGCGGCGCTGACGATGTCGATGGGCATGATGATGCTGCCGCCGTCGGTGATCTCGCTGCCGGTCAAGATCCTGTTCTTCGTGCTGGTCGACGGCTGGAACCTGCTGGTCGGCAGCTTGGTCCGTTCCGTGAGCTGAGAGGCGGCGATCAGCTTCGCGCAAGGGTCCGGTCGTTAAGTAACGCCGTTAAGCCGTGAGGAGAGCGACTGATGAGTCTGATGGGCACCGCCGTGTCCGGCATGTTGGCCAATTCGAATTGGCTGTCGAACATTTCGCAGAACGTCTCCAACGCGAGCACCACCGGCTACAAGGACACCGACACCGAATTCGCCACGATCGTCGACGAGGTCGGCAACTCCAGCTCGGCCGCCGGCGGCGTCACCGCGACCGCGGCGTCGATGAACACCCAACAGGGCTCGGTGGTTGGCACGACAACTTCCACCGACCTCGCCGTCAAAGGCGACGGCTATTTCATCGTCTCCGATGCCGCCGGCGACATCTATCTCACCCGCAACGGCTCGTTCACCCCCGACTCCGAGGGCAACCTGGTCAACTCGGCTGGCTATTACCTGATGGGCTACGACGTGCAAGGCGGCGCGACGACGGGCACCTCGAACTCACTGGCCGGTCTGGTGAAGGTCAACACCATCGCCTCGGGCGAGGCGGCGACGGCGACCACCGGCGGGACCCTGGCGGTCAACCTGCCTTCGACCGACACGACCGCCACCGATCCCACCACTCCGGAAACCTCGCTGGTCGTCTACGACAACCTCGGCGCCGCGCACACGATCGACCTCACCTACACCTATACGAGCACCACCACTGACGCTAGCGGCAATGCCGTCTACAATTGGTCGGTCTCAATGCAAGACGCCACAGACGACACTTCTCTCGGAACATCCGCGCTGAGCTTCAACGCGAACGGCGACTTGAGCAGCGGCTCTCCGCTCACATTCACCGTTCAAAACGGCGCGAGCGTGAGCCTCGACATCAGCAATACGACGCAGCTCGCCA
>Ga0302320_10030163_pt1 | contig 10347 bp, 13 predicted proteins | sample Bog_T0_3_FD_202130 | JGI IMG/M metagenome (GOLD analysis project Ga0302320, IMG submission 202130) | Peat permafrost microbial communities from Stordalen Mire near Abisko, Sweden - Bog_T0_3 | ecosystem: Environmental > Terrestrial > Soil > Wetlands > Peat | place: Sweden: Abisko, Stordalen Mire... | reverse complement strand
AACATCACGATGGAAATCGAGTTGATTGTACCGGTGGCGATGGAAAAAGAATTACGGTTTGCGATTCGTGAAGGCGGCCACACTGTGGGCGCTGGCGTCGTTACCGAAATTATTGAATAATTCAGAACTGAGGAAATGAAGTCCCATGCGTGAACAAATTACATTGGCTTGTTCGGATTGCAAGCGCCGCAACTATCACAAAACTCGCGATAAGCGGAAGACTCCGGATAAGCTCGAAGTGAAGAAATATTGCCGTTGGTGCCGTAAGCATACGCAGCATAAGGAAACCAAATAGGCAGGTAATTTCTTAGGGCAGTAGCTCTAATGGTAGAGCGGTGGTCTCCAAAACCACGCGTTGCTGGTTCGAATCCAGCCTGCCCTGCCATCAGGATAAGACAAACGGTTAGAAAACCATAAAGGTAAAGTGACAGTGAAATTTATCGATAACTTAAAAGTGTTTTTTGCTGACGCGAGAACCGAGTTTAAAAAAATATCCTGGCCCACCCGGGATGAAGTCAAGGACTCGACGATTATTGTTTGCACGACCATTGTGTTTGTGATGGTGGTCTTAGGAACCTATGACCTGGGAATTGTGGGCATAGCGAATTTTGCCCAAAAGTTATTTAGTAAGTAAGAAAGGTTTTTCGAATGTCAAAGCGCTGGTACGTCATCAATACCTATTCCGGATATGAAGCTAAGGTGAAAACGAATTTAGAAAACCGAATCAAAAGTATGAAGATGGAAGATAAGATTTTTCAGATTTTGATTCCGGTGGAAGAAGTGACCGAAACCCGCGCGGGCAAAAAACGTATTACGAATAAAAAATTCTTTCCCGGTTATATTCTGGTTGAGATGGATATGGATGAAAATTCCTGGTCGGTGGTCCGCAATACGCCTAAGGTAACCAGTTTCGTCGGCAGCGGCAACAAGCCCACTCCGCTTCCTGATGAAGAAGTCACGGCTATTTTGGAGCATATTGGAAAGCGCCGCGAACGCCGGGCTTTGAAGACGCAATTTGATAAGGGTGATTTAGTGAAGGTAATGGATGGTCCTTTCGCCAATTTCTCCGGATCGGTCGAAGAGATCAACCCGGAACGCGAAAGAGTGAAGGTCATGGTGACCATTTTTGGACGGCAAACACCGGTCGAATTGGAATTCCATCAAATCGAAAAAGAATAAGCTTGCTGATAGGCGAGTAGAAGGAATAAGGAAAAGGTCATGGCAAAAGAATTAAATGCGATGGTGAAATTGCAAATCCCGGCTGGCAAGGCTAATCCGGCACCCCCTGTGGGACCAGCTTTGGGTCAGCACGGCGTGAACATTATGGAGTTTTGCAAGCAATTCAACGCCGCAACTCAGAAGCAGGATGGTTTGATTATCCCGGTCGTTATTTCCATCTACAAAGACCGGTCATTCACTTTTATCACGAAAACACCTCCGGCTTCGGTTTTGCTGCTCAAAGCGGCTAAGCTCGAAAAGGGTTCGTCTGTTCCTAACAAGCAAAAAGTGGGGAAAGTTACTTTGAAACAAGTGGAAGAAATCGCGAAGCTCAAAATGCCGGATTTGAACGCTCAAAAAATCGAGTCCGCCATGCAGATGGTTGAAGGTACGGCCCGCAGTATGGGAATTGAGATTCAGAAGTAAAAATTCGAGACCGGGTTCAACAGCCGGTTTTGGATGTTGGGAGTGAGTTGACGCAAGGTTGGCGGTAACAACCAAATAAAATTATCTGTGGGAGTTTCGTTCGGCGAAACGTTTGCACCACGGGAGGAAAATATGTCTAGAAAACTGAGCAAAAGAAACAAGAAGAATGCGGAGTTGGTTGATCGTACCAAGTCTTATATTCTGACCGAAGCGGTTGGATTGTTGAAAAAAGCGGCTCCTGCCAAGTTTAACGAAACCGTCGAACTTCATATCCGTCTCGGTGTTGACCCCAAAAAAGCTGATCAGCAAATCCGCGGTACAGTAGCTCTTCCTCATGGAACGGGAAAAACCCTTCGCATCGCTGTTTTGGCAAAGGGCGATAAGATTAAGGAAGCGCAAGTGGCCGGCGCTGATTTTGCCGGCGATAACGACCTCATTGATAAAATTGCCGCTGGATTTTTGGACTTCGACGTTTTGGTGGCGACCCCGGATATCATGCGTGAAACCGGTAAATTGGGCAAGGTTTTGGGACCAAAGGGTTTGATGCCTAATCCTAAAGCGGGTACCGTTACACCCAACGTGGGTCAAGCGGTTAAAGAAATCAAAGCGGGTAAAATTGAATACCGTGTTGATGACCAGGGTATCAGCCATGCTGGTATTGGTAAAATTCAGTTTTCTGAGAGCCAAATTGTTGAAAATGCCAAAGCCTTGATCAAGACTCTGGTGTTAGTGAAGCCGGCTTCTGCCAAGGGAACCTATTTAATTTCGGCCCATTTGACGTCTTCCATGGGTCCCGGCATTAAATTGGATACAACAGAATTTACTAAATCTGTGACGAAGTGATATACTCCACGTCCCCTGGTCTTTGGACTGGGGGCGTTGTTTAGCTGAACATAGCGCTTAGTTTCTAGCGAAATTTAGGCGCGGCCAATTTGCCTTATTTGTTTATTAGGAAAATTGGTGGATGTCAAAGACAGCAGGCGACCTGTTTTCTTATCAGAAGTTTGATGAGAGCTGGTCTTAATGAATTGCCTGCCGAGACGGTCCTGAGAAGAGTACTTTATACCCTTCATCCGGTCGTTTCGGGTGAGGGGTTTTTCTTTTTCAGCCGGAAATCTCCGGTTGTGCGAAACCCTCGAAACCCAATAGCTGAAGTTATAAAAAGAATGGTGGTGATTTTTTTGGCAGATATTAAACGCGAACCAAAACAGGAAAAAGTACAGGTTGTCGACGAGTTTTTGCAAAAGGTAAAGGCTTCGAAGTCCGCGGTGGTCACTGGTTACAGCGGCTTAACCGTAGAAGAAGTTACCGATTTGCGCGCTCAGCTTTTTCACGCCAAGGTGGAATACCATGTGGTGAAAAACAATCTGGCTCGCTTGGCTTTTAACAAGGCCGACATTACGGTTTTGGACGATATGTTGACCGGCCCCACGGCCATCGCTTTAGCGATGGAAGACGCGGTGGCTCCGGCGCGCATTCTGACCAAGTTCGCCAAAGCGCACGATAAGTTGAGTGTGAAGGGCGGATGGTTGGACGGCCGTTTGGCAACGTTGCAGGATCTGAAAGCAATCGCTAACTTGCCCAGTCGCGAGGTTCTTATCGCTAAGGCTCTCGGCAGCATGAAGTCGCCGATTTCCGGTATTGTTCAAGTGTTGGCTGGTCCGCAGCGCAAACTGGTTTACGCTCTCAACGCCATCGCGCAAGCGAAAGGCAAAACAGCGTAAGCTCAACTATTTTATTAACCCGCTCCGGGTCGTTTCGATTCCGGGCACAACCTAAATTACCTGTGGAGGAATTTGAAAATGGCTACTGTAACAGAAGATTTTATTTCCAAGATCGAATCGATGAGCGTCCTCGAGTTGAACGAACTCGTGAAGGCCCTCGAAACTAAATTCGGCGTGTCCGCCGCGGCTCCTGCTGCCGCCGCTGCCGCTGGAGCCGCTCCGGCCGCTGCCGCTGAAGAACAAACCGCGTTTGATGTTATCTTGAAGGCTGCTGGCGCCAACAAGATCGGCGTCATTAAGGTTGTCCGCGAAGTGACCGGATTGGGCTTGAAAGAAGCCAAGGATCTCGTTGACGGAGCTCCGAAGTCGGTTAAAAGCGGAATTACCAAGGCTGAAGCTGATGGAATTATCGCGAAGTTCAAAGAATCCGGAGCGGAATTGGAAGTTAAGTAATTTCCAGTCTGTCCGAAAGCCCCGCTTCCCAATGGAAGCGGGGCTTTTTCTTTTTAAGGACAGTTTTTTTGAACGAAAGTAATTATGTTTATGACCGGTATTTTTAAAATTTGATTTCTGTCAAAATGGGTTATATTTGCAGAGTTAAAAATGTACTGGAAAAGGGATATGCAAAATAAAGGTTTATTCATCACTTTTGAAGGCCCCGAAGGGGCAGGCAAGTCCACACAAATCAAATTATTGGCGTTATTGTTGAAAAAATACCGCATTCCCTATGTAGTTACCCGTGAACCGGGCGGTTCCAGGCTTAGCACCCATTTGCGGCGCTGGATTCTTAATAAACTGGAATACAAACTAACCGGCGAAACCGAGTTATTTCTTTTTCTGGCCGACCGATCCCAACATGTTGCCGAAGTCATAAAACCAGCCCTGAAAAGGGGTTGCGTGGTTTTATGTGACCGCTACACGGATTCCACTCTGGCTTATCAAGGCGGAGGCCGCGGTTTTGATATGGATTTACTGGAGACGAATAACCGTCTTGCTTCGGATGGACTCAAACCCGATATTACCCTTTTGTTTGATCTGCCGGTGGAGACAGGGCTCAAGCGCGCTTTAGGCCGGGGTAAGGGAAAAGACCGCATGGAAAAAGAAAATTTGGAATTTCACCGGAGAGTGAGAAAAGTTTTCTTAAATATAGCCCGCAGGAATAAAAAGCGGGTTTTGATTCTGGATGCCGGCCAAAAAGTAGAGCTGGTTTACCAGCAGATGCTGGAAAAACTCATAGATCATTTACCCGCGCCTTCCCTGAAGGGCCGCCATGTCTGACTTTGTCATTCCCCGATTCGAAAAACTCAACTCCCAGCCGGAAGCTGAAAGACTTTTAAAAGTTTTTTTAACGGGACGGGCGGTTCAAAGTTTTCTTTGGATAGGTCCGGAAGGATCCGGCAAGAAAACGCACGCCCTGGCCCTTGTTCGAACCCTTTTTTGCCAGGAAGGGCCCGAATGTCAGGGATGCCCCACCTGTAAACAGGTTCTTAATAAAACCCATCCGGATCTTTTTTGGGTTCATCGGGATTATTTTTGGAGCGAGGATTCTAAGGACGAAAAAAAGCAAGAGATTAACGTTAATACGGCCAAACGACTGGCGGAAAAGTTGAATCAGGCTCCTTTTTCAGCACCGTGCAAGGTCGCCATTCTGCCGGACGCCGACAATATGAGTGATTTGGCTCAAGACGTTCTTTTGAAAACGCTTGAAGAGCCTCCCGCGAGTTCAATCATTATTCTTATTGGCGAAAAGACCAGTGCTTTCCGTTCAACTATCCTTTCCCGGTGCCGTCCCATTCGCTTTGCTGGGCTGTCCACTCAGGCAGTTGAAACCATTCTGGTTAAAAGTCATGGCTGGCAGGCAGATACGGCTCATCAGGCAGCGCTTGAGTCCAATGGTAATTTGGTTTTGGCGATGAAGGCGGCAGATGAAGATTGGGTCAGATTCCGTAAAAAGGTTTGCGTGGATTTTGACGAAGCCTTTCAAGGCTCGGATGAAATTTGGCTGGGTTTGGGAACTGAATACGATAAATGGGAACCGGAGTTTCTGGGGGATGAGGAATTAACCGCCAGTCAGCGTAAAGCCAAAGTCCATCAGGCGGTCCTTCAATTTTATATTAATCTTTGGTCCCGGCGGCTCGCGGGAGAATCCTTTGTTCCTGCGGGCTTATCGAAACTTCCGATTGATCAGATATTAAGATGTCTTCAGAAACATCAGGACATGATTGAAACAACCAATTTAGGCACGAAAATGATCATGGATCATTTGTTTTTAGAACTTAAAGACGGTTTGAAAAAGGGTTTTGTGGATGACCGCTCTTTTACGGAGCTTTCGGTTCAAATCTAGGTTTTGTTCACGAAAAAAATCGAAAAATCCAAAGCCTTTGCTGGAAAATCGGTTTATTATCTGTTTCCACTAACTGTCATTATTCGCGGGAGTTGAGGATGTCTCTGGACAAGAAAACCTTCTACGTCACTACGCCCATTTATTACGTCAATGACGTGCCCCATATCGGCCACGCTTATTCCACTGTGGGCGCGGACGCTTTGGCCCGTTTCAAACGGATGGACGGTTTTGACGTTTATTTTCTGACCGGAACCGATGAACATGGCCAAAAAATCGCCAAAACCGCCAAAGAGAAGGGGTTAGAACCAAAGCAGTTGGCTGATCAAGTGGTAGAACGCTTTAAGGAGGCCTGGGCGCGGTTAGGCATTACCCATGACCGTTTTATCCGCACCACAGACGAGGATCACCGCAAAGCCGCCCAGACCTTTTTCAAAAAGGTGATGGACGCGGGTTACATCTATAAAGCGGATTACGAGGGCTGGTATTGCCTGCCTGACGAGAAGTTTTTATTGGACTCCGAAGTGGTCGACGGCAAATGTCCCGATTGCGGCCGCCCGGTTGAGCGTATTAAAGAAGAAAATTACTTTTTCTCAATGTCTAAATTCCAAGGTCAACTCGAAAAATATCTGATAGATCACCCTGATTTTATTCAGCCGGACAGCCGTAAAAATGAGCTCATCAATAATTTCATTAAACCGGGCCTCGCGGATGTATCGATCAGCCGTTCCTCGGTGAAGTGGGGTATTCCGGCTCCGGTTCCGGGCGAATCCACCATTTACGTTTGGTTTGACGCCCTGATCAATTACATTTCGGCTTTGGGATGGCCGGACGACGACAACTATAAAAAATATTGGCCCGCGGATGTCCATATCATCGGCAAGGATATTTTGCGCTTTCACGCCACCATCTGGCCCACCATGCTTATGGCGGCAGGGTTGCCTTTGCCCAAAATGGTTTTCGGAACCGGTTACATCAATATGGGCGGCGAGAAAATGTCTAAGAGTGTGGGGAATGTGGTTAATCCAATGGACGTGATCGATAAATATGGCCCCGACGCGCTTCGCTATTATTTGCTACGCGAAGTTGTTTTTGGTTTGGACGGCAACTATACCCAGCAGATTTTTGAAAGCCGTTTCAATGGCGACCTGGCCAATGATTTGGGAAATTTGGTAAGCCGAACTTTGACCATGGTCGAGAAGTATTTTGGCGGGGTTATTCCAGAGCCGACGAAAGTATTGGGTTTGGAAATTTCTACTAAAATTGAGACTGACCAAACCCGGGAATTAATGGACCGATTGGCCTTTGATATCATCCTGGAAAATTATTGGAAATATGTCAAAAGCGCTAATAAGTATATTCAGGATTCCGCTCCCTGGAATTTGGCTAAGAATGAAAATCAAAAAGAGGAACTCCAAAGGGTGATTTTCACCTTAATTGAAGTCCTTCGGGTAACCGCTATTCGTTTGTCGCCTTTTATGCCCTTTACCGCGCAGACCATTTGGCAGCAACTGGGGTTCGGCGACAAGGTGGAGACTCATTCCGTCTCGGAGACGGAGAGCTTGGGTGTCTATCAAAAGGGCCAAAAGGTGCAGGTAGGAATTCCTCTATTCCCGCGCATTGAAATCAAGAAAGAAACGGCTGAGGTTTCGGACGATGTTCTTTTAAACAAGGTGCAAACTATCCTAAAACGCAACATTGTCCAGCAGGTTCAAAAAAGCCTGAATTTAAAGCCAGATTGCGGCTGGTTGGCCGCTTCGGGTAAAGAATACCAGGAGCTTCTTGTTGCGGGTAAATATGGTTTTTATGTTCGGACGCCGGATAAAAAAAGATCAATTATCGAGGTTGAAAAACAAAAATTACTCAACGCTAAAGATGAATCGATCTTAAAAAGTCTCGCGGACAAATTGTCCCAACAAGTTCAAACCTTATTGGCTCCTGGTCAATAATCATGTTGATTGATACCCACTGTCATTTGGACGATGTGCGTTTAATCGGCGATGAGGACGCGGTTCTCCAAAAAGCCCGTGAAATGGGCGTGGAAACCTTGGTGACGATCGGCACCGACGAGATAACTTCCGCCGCGGCGGCTAAAATCGTGGCCCGGCATCCTGGCAAAATTTATCACACCATTGGCGCCCATCCTTCCGATGTGGACCGTTTTGACGAGGACATCTTAAAAACCATTGAACAATTGGCCCGTGAAACCTTGCCGAAAGCCATCGGCGAAATCGGTTTGGACTATCACCACACCTCCGACAAAAAGCGGCAATTCGAGGTTTTTGAGCGGATGATTGTTCTCGCCAGGGAACTGTCTTTACCCCTGGTGATTCATGACCGTGATTCCCACGATGACCTTCTGCGCATTCTAAGTGAAAAGGCCAAAGGCCTCAAAATTCTGATGCATTGTTATTCCGCCGGGCCCGACTATGTGGAGCGGTTTATGGATTTGGGCTGTACCTTTTCCATCGCGGGGCCGGTCACTTTTAAAAACGGCCAGTCGATTCGGGACGCGGTGGTCAAAATTCCGCTGGACCGTCTGGTAGTGGAAACGGATTCACCTTATTTGACGCCCGAACCTCATCGGGGAAAGCGAAATGAACCGGGTTATGTCCGTTTTACAGCCGAAAGAGTGGCTTTAGTGAAGGGCATTTCTTTAGAAGAGCTGGCTTTGGCCACAACTCAAAACGCCAAAAGGTTTTTTAATATTTAAAACGTCTAAAAATAAAGAATTTTAACCACCAAGACACCAAGGGCACCAAGAAAACCGAAACAAAAAACGTTTAAAATATAAAAGATTTGATTCTTCGATTTTGATTAACTTGGTGCCCTTGGTGTCTTGGTGGTTCAAAATAGATTTTGATTAGTTTTTGAAAGGGTGAAATGAAATCCAAACTCAACTGGGGCATTCTCTCCACCGGAAATATCGCCGCAAAATTCGCGCAAGGGGTGTTGGATTCCCAAACCGGGAGGTTGGCCGCAGTAGGCAGTAGGTCTATCGGGTCAGCTAAGCAATTCGCGAAACAATTTAAGATTCCCCAAGCGTATAGAAGCTATTCCGAACTTCTTCAAGATCCCCAGGTCGAAGCGGTTTACATCGGGACACCTCATCCTTTCCACGCCGAGTGGGCTATCGCGGCGGCTAAGGCGGGCAAGCATATTCTCTGTGAAAAACCTTTGGCGATGAACGCTGCCGAGGCTCGTAAAATTATCCAGGCCGCCAAACAGCATAAAGTTTTTTTGATGGAAGCTTTTATGTACCGCTGTCACCCCCAAACCGCCAAGGTGGCTGAACTTATTCGTCAGGGAGCCATTGGCAAGGTTCGGCATATTCAGGCTTCTTTTTGCCTCAACCGGCCATATGACCCGAAAGGAAGGCTTTTTAACCCGAAACTAGGCGGGGGCGCTATTTTGGATATCGGCTGTTATCCGGCTTCTTTTTCCAGGCTAGTGGCGGGCGCGGCTCACGGCAAAGCCTTTATGGAACCGACCAAAATAGAAGGCACGGGCCTTATTGGTATGAGCGGCGTGGATGAATGGTCTCAGGCGACTTTGAAATTTCCCGGCGGTATTAGGGCTGAACTGCTTTGTTCCGTGCGTTTCGCCGAGGAGACGCAGGCAAGGGTTTTAGGAACCAAGGGTTCTATCTTTATGACCACGCCCTGGAGGCCCGTGGATTCAGGGGTCTTTATTCAAAAAAACAATGAAAAGCAGCCGAAAGAAATCCGAATCAAAATTAACCGGGGTATTTACGCCTGGGAAGGGGATACCGTCGCTCGGTATATCCACCGCGGTAAACTGGAATGTTCAGCCATGTCCTGGAATGACACTCTCGGCAATATGAAGCTTTTAGACGCGTGGCGCAGCGCTGTTCAACCATCACACTAAGTCCATCATTATCTCAAAATCAAAATTTTCATAATCTTCGTAGCGGATTTGGTTCCCGAAACATGAATGCGGACGTAATAAAGTCCGTTCGAAACTTGCACGCCTGAAGTATCCAATAAATTCCACTGGAACGCCTGAGTGTCGTTGATCTGTGTTGTTTGACTTGCGATCTTCCGAAAAGCCAGCGTGAAAACGTCCATCGTCACCGTGGACTGGGATGGCACGGCGATGGGGAAGGTAATAGGAGAACCGTTGGATGGATTGGGGTAAGGTTCGGAAATGACAGGATTGGATGGGGGTGTGGGGCTTAAGGTTTCCGTAGCGGTCGGTGTGTTGGTTGATGTCGCAGTGACGGTTAAGGTTTGGGTCGGTGTATTAGTGGTTGTATTGGTTGCCGTAGCCGTGGCGGTATTGGTCGGTGTTTTGGTCGGGGTCAAAGTCGGTGTATTCGTGGGGGTGTTGGTGGGCGTGTTGGTAGGCACGGTCCCTGTCGCGGTGTTGGTCGGTGTATTAGTGGCGGTAGAGGTGGGGGTTATGGTCGGACTATTAGTGGCCGTATTAGTCGGAGTCTGGGTAAAAGTATTGGTGGCAGTGTTCGTGGGGGTAAAAGTCGGGGTGCCGCCCGTTAAAACAATCTGATAGAGGGTAGAGGATCGGTAGGGAAGCGTGTCCGAAAAAGTGTTGGCCGTAAAGGTGGGGGCAGTGGGGTTGTAGAGGGTCGAAGTAGTGGAATCAAAGCGATAGGAAGTA
>Ga0302320_10030159_pt1 | contig 10348 bp, 7 predicted proteins | sample Bog_T0_3_FD_202130 | JGI IMG/M metagenome (GOLD analysis project Ga0302320, IMG submission 202130) | Peat permafrost microbial communities from Stordalen Mire near Abisko, Sweden - Bog_T0_3 | ecosystem: Environmental > Terrestrial > Soil > Wetlands > Peat | place: Sweden: Abisko, Stordalen Mire... | reverse complement strand
GGTCTCCTTGTCGACTTGGCAGCAGACGTCGCTGACCTCGTTCGGCGGCCTGTCGCGATCGACCGGTGGATGGATGATAGCGTGATTGATGAACGGCACGCGCTCCTGGCTGAATTTGTACCAGCGCCGGGCATTGTCCTGGTACGGATCGTAAAAATCCGAATTGGCGCCGAGCGTCGCCAGAAACGCCGCCTTGTAGTCCGGCGAGCGGCCCATCCAGCCATAGGTCATGCGCGCCCATTCGGCGATTGCGTCGCGGCCGGCGATCAGGTCCTCGACGGTTTTGGGCGCCTTGAAGAAAGCGTGCGTCATTCCGCCATTGCCGGTGTCGGTCGGCAGCAGCAGTTTTTTCTTGCGCTTGTCGTCGTGCAGGGCGTCGAACAGGCGCGCCACCATCCGCGCGGTATTGCGGAAGGCCGGGTGGGTGGTGACGTCCTTGACGCGTTCGCCATAGATGAAGACCTCGCGGCCATCGCGCAGCGACTCGATATATTCCGCGCCGGTCTGCGGCTTGCTGACCTGCATCTGGCCGATATTCTCCGGCCGCCGCGCGACGGCCGCGCGGTTACCGCCGCCGTTGGATTTCGCTGGCTTCGCCGTGGCTGCTTTTGCCCCGGCCGTCCTGGTCGTCTTTGCTTTTGCCATTGTGCCCTCCCGTGAAATTCGACCGCCTTTTTTGATATTCGCACCGGCTTGTTCGATATCCGAACCGCTGTGCGGAAAGCGAACCGAAACGATACGGTTTCCGGGCCGCGCTGACAAGGCGACGAACGCCGCGAGGTTGCTCTGCACTTAGATCGGCCGCGGCGCCTGCGAAATCCGCTGCGCGAGGGCCCTGAGTTCGGGCAGGAATTTCTCGCGCATCTCGTTGCGCGTAGTGCGGGTGGCGTGCGCCGAAAGATTGACGGCGCCGACTGCCTGGCTGGTGCGGTCGAGCACCGGGACCGCGATCGAGCGAAGCCCTTGCTCGAGTTCCTCGTCGACGATGGAAAATCCCTGCTCGCGGTCGGCGCAAACCCGATCGAACAGCGCCTGCATGTCGGTGATGGTGTAGGGCGTATAGGCCTCGATCGGCGCCGAGCGCAGCCGGCGCCAGATTTCCGCGGCATCGAGATAGCCGAGCTGGGCGCGGCCGAGCGAGGTGTGAAACGCCGGCAGCCGGCCGCCAACCGCAAGCGCGGTCGACATGATGCGCCGCGCCGGGACGCGCGCGACATAGACGATCTCGATGCCCTGCAGGATCGAGCCGGAGCAGGATTCACCGAGCTGCTCGCTGAGCTCCTTCATCATCGGCAGCGCGCGGTCGATCCAGTCCTGCCCCGAGAGATAGGCAAAGCCAAGCTCGAGAACGCGCGGGGTCAGCGAGAAGGCGCGGCCGTCCTGAACGACATAGCCGAGCTGGGCCAGCGTGCGCAGCACGCGGCGCGCGGTGGCCCGCGACAGGTTGGCGACTGCGGCGGCGTCCGACAAGGTCATCGCGGGCCGCTGCTTGCCGAACGCGCTGAGAACGGCAAGGCCCTTGGCCAGCGTGTTCATGAATTCCTTGTCGTGACCATCGTTCGGCCGTGGTCCGGAAGGCGTCTTCATGCAGCTTGTCCTATCGGGCGGTTGACACCATCAAGCCACTCATTGAAACTCATCGCAAAGCGAACGCGAGTTCGAATATCGAACAATTTAGGCGGCGCGGTCAAGGTCTCACCCGGAGCCTACCGGTTAGCCGAATTCTTCAGGGAGGGAGGCGTCATGACCAGGATCGTATCCACAGCGATTGACCGTCGCGCATTGCTCAAATCGTCGGCGGCAGCCGGCGCGGCGCTCGCCACCAGCATCGCGATGCCGGCGATCGCGCAGACGCGCCCGATAAAGCTCGGATATGTCAGCCCGCAGACCGGGCCGCTCGCCGCGTTCGCCGAAGCCGACAACTTCATCATCGCCAATTTCAAGGAAGCCGCCAAGGCCGGCATCAAGCTCGGCAGCGCCACCGTTCCGGTGGAAGTGATCGTCAAGGACAGCCAGTCGAATCCCAACCGCGCCGCGCAGGTCGCCAAGGATCTGATTGTCCAGGACAAGATCGATTTGATGCTGGTGGCCTCGACGCCGGAGACCACGAACCCGGTGTCGACGCAATGCGAGATCGAGGAGGTGCCGTGCATCTCTACCGTGGCGCCGTGGCAGCCCTGGTTCATCGGCCGCCAGGCCGATCCGGCCGGCGGGCCGCCGGCATGGAAGAATTTCAACTATACCTACCACTTCTTCTGGGGCCTCGAAGACGTCATCACGGTCTTTACCAACATGTGGAGCCAAGTGCCGACCAATAAGTCGGTTGGCGGCCTGTTTCCTAATGACGGCGACGGCAATGCCTGGGGTGACAAGCAGGTCGGATTCCCGCCGGTGCTCGAGAAAGGCGGCTACAAGCTGACCGACCCCGGCCGCTACCAGAATCTCACCGACAATTTCTCGGCGCAGATCAGCGCGTTTAAGAGCGCCAATGCCGAAATCATCACCGGCGTCGTATTGCCGCCCGACTTCACTACATTCTGGAAGCAGGCGCTGCAGCAGGGCTTCAAGCCGAAGGTCGCTTCGATCGGCAAGGCGATCCTGTTCCCGGTGGCGGTCGAGGCGCTCGGCAAGGACGGCAACAACCTGTCGTCGGAAGTGTGGTGGTCGCCGAACCATCCGTTCAAATCGTCGCTCACCGGCATGAGCGCGAAAGACCTCGCTGCCAGCTATGAGGCCGCCACCAAAAAGCAGTGGACGCAGCCGATCGGCTTCGTGCATGCGCTGTTCGAGGTCGCCGTCGATGCGCTCAAGCGCGCGCCGCAGCGCGATGCCAAAGCCGTGGTCGCTTCGATCGCCGCGACCAATCTCGATACCGTGGTCGGCAAGGTGCAGTGGAACGGAGCCAACCTGCCGCCGTTCGCCGCAAAAAACGTCGCCAAGACGCCCCTGGTCGGTGGCCAATGGCGCGTCAAGGACGGCAACAAATACGACATCGTCATCACCGATAACCGGACTGCGCCGGACATTCCGGCCGGCGGCAAGATGGAGCCGATCGGTTGACGTCGAAGCGAGGCGGGCGGAGCGTGCCTGCGGGTTTGCGATTTCGTTCCGATTCGCCCGTCTTGTTGCTAAACTCAAGCGCATGCTGAAGATCAAGGGTCTGTGCAAGAGTTTCGGGTCGGTTATCGCGGCTGATCATATCGATCTGTCGGTTGCGCCGGGCGAGGCGCTCGGCATCATCGGTCCGAACGGCGCCGGCAAGACGACGCTGTTCAACCTGATCGCCGGCGGGCTCGCGCCCGATGCTGGCGAAATCAGCCTGAACGGCCGCGACATTACTGCGGCCCGGCCGCATCAACGCTGCATCGCCGGAATCGGGCGCTCCCATCAGATTCCCCGGCCGTTCGAGAATCTCACCGTGTTCGAGAATCTGCTGGTCGCCGCGGTCCATGGCGGGGGATCGACGGAGCGCGCTGCCGCTGCGTCCTGCGCGGAAATTCTCGAGCGCCTGCATCTGCTCAAACGCGCCAACACGCTTGCGGGCTCACTGACATTGCTCGAACGCAAGCGGCTGGAGATGGCGCGTGCGCTTGCGAGCAATCCCCATTTGCTGCTGCTAGACGAGATCGCGGGAGGGCTGACCGAGGGCGAATGTCTCGAACTGGTCGAGACCATCAAGCAGATCCATGCCGCGGGCATGACCATCATCTGGATCGAGCACATCGTGCATGCGCTGCTGGCGGTGGTCGGACGGCTGAGCGTGCTGAATTTCGGCAGGAAAGTCGCCGACGGCGATCCGCGGGAGGTGATGGCTTCCACGGAAGTCCGGCAATTCTTTACCGGTCTGCTGGCGTGACCGCCCCGATGCTCGAGACCCGCGGCTTGACCGCTTATTACGGAGACTTCCAGGCGCTGTACGGGATCGACACCGTGATTGCGCCGGGCGAAACCATTGCAATCATCGGCGCCAACGGCGCGGGCAAGTCCTCCTACCTCAAGGCCATCACCGGTCTGCTCCGCGCAGGACCCGACAGCGTGCGGTTCGAGGACCGGCCGATCGGCGCGCTTGGCGCAGCGAATATTCTCAAATTGGGAATTGCGATGGTTCCGGAAGGGCGGCGGCTGTTCTCTTCACTGACAACAGAGGAAAACCTGCTGATCGGATGCTATGGTCGAAATGTCCCCGGGATATGGTCGCTCGACAGCGTCTATGCACTGTTCCCTGTGCTGAAAGCGCGCCGCGCCGCGCCGAGCCACACGCTCTCCGGCGGGGAGCAGCAGATGGCCGCGATCGGGCGCGCCTTGATGTCGAACCCGCGCGTGCTGCTGTGCGACGAGATCAGCCTCGGCCTCGCGCCGATCATGATCCGCAATATCTACCAGGCGATGCCGCGCATCAAGAAGAACGGCACCAGCATCGTGCTGGTCGAGCAGGACATCGCACAGGCGATGAAGGTCGCCGATCGCGTCTATTGCTTTCAGGAAGGCCGGGTGTCGCTGTCGGGCCGGCCAGCGGAACTTACCCGCGAGCAGGTTCACCTCGCCTATTTCGGACACTGAGCATGCAGGGTTGGGTCGGCACGATCATTCAGGGCGTACTGCTTGGAGGTCTGTATGCGATGTTCGCCGCCGGCCTGTCGCTGATCTTCGGCATCATGCGGCTGGTCAATCTCGCCCATGGCGATCTGATCGTGCTGGCGGCGTTCGCGATCCTCGCGCTGACGACATGGCTTGGCCTTGATCCCTTTCTCGCGGCGCTTCTGGCCATGCCCGCGATGTTCGCCGCCGGCTTTGCCTTGCAGCATGTGCTGCTGAACCGGACCCTGGGACGCGATCTGTTGCCGCCGCTGCTGGTCACCTTCGGCCTGTCCATCATCATCCAGAACGGCCTGCTCGAAGCCTTTACCGCCGACAGCCGGCGGCTGCGGCTGGGCGCGATCGAGACCGCTTCAATTGAACTCGGCGGCAAGCTGGCGATCGGTGTGATGCCCTTGCTCACGCTCGTCTCGGCCATCGCGGTGATCCTGCTGCTCAATCTGTTGTTCTATCGCACCGCCCTTGGCCGGGCCTTTCGCGCCACGTCCGACGATCTCGAAATCGCGCAGTTGATGGGCATCGACCACCGTCGAATCTACGCGATCGCCATGGGAATCGCGATGGTGGTGGCGACGATTGCCGCGCTCTACCTCGGCATCCGCGCCAATTTCGATCCGACCATCGGCCCGGCCCGGCTGATCTACGCGTTCGAGGCGGTGATCATCGGCGGCCTCGGCAGCCTGTGGGGTACGCTTGCGGGCGGCATCATTATCGGCGTCGCGCAAACCGTCGGTGCCAAACTGAACCCGGAATGGCAGATACTCGCCGGTCACGTCGCATTTCTGATTGTGGTGGTGCTGCGGCCGCGCGGCCTGTTTCCGCGCGCGCTGGATTGAATGATGATGGCGAAGGATGACGGAAAACAGTTGATTGAGCCGGCGGGATATCGCATCGAAACCAAAACCCGGGCGTCGGCGATGCTGGCGATCGCCGGCGTTGCCCTTGTGCTGATCTTTGTGGCTCTCCCCGCATTCGCCAGTCGCGGGCTGATTCAGGATCTGATTTTCGTGTTCTATATGCTGGCGCTGGCGCAGTGCTGGAACCTGCTGGCGGGCTATGCCGGCCTGGTCTCGGTCGGACAGCAGGCGTTTGTCGGGCTCGGCGGCTATCTGTTGTTTGCGCTGACGATAGGCGCCGGCATTGATCCGATCGCGGCGGTGGTGCTCTCGGGGCTGGTCGCCGCGGCGTTCGCGGTGCCGACGGCGTTCGTGGTATTCCGCCTGCGCGGTCCCTATTTTGCGATCGGCAGTTGGGTGGTCGCCGAGGTGTACCGGCTGGTGTTCGCACAATTCAAGCAGCTCGGCGGCGGCACCGGCACATCGCTGCCGCCGTCGGCCACCAACGGGATTTTCGGCATCGAATGGGTGAAGGCTGTCTTCGAGGTGCGCTCGCCGGCGGCGCGCGACATCATCACCTACTGGATAGCGCTGGCGCTCGCGGCCGGCGCTCCGTTGCTGGTCTATCTGGTATTGCGATCACGCCACGGCCTTGCGCTGTTCGCTATCCGCGATTCCGAAGCGACCGCCGAAAGTTCGGGTATCGACAGCTTCCGTACCAAGTTCGGCATTTATGTGCTAGTTGCGGCCGCGACCGGGATGATCGGTGCGCTGATCTATTTGCAGAAGGCGCGCATCTCGCCGGACGCGGCGTTCTCGGTGCTGGACTGGAGCGCTTACGTGATTTTCGTCGTCATCATCGGCGGGGTGGGCACGATCGAAGGCCCGATCGTCGGTGTGATCGTGTTCTACGCGCTGCAGCGCTACCTCGCGGATTTCGGCACCTGGTATCTGATCTTGCTCGGCGTGCTGGCGATCGTCACCATGCTGTTCGCCCCTAGGGGCATCTGGGGATATGTCGCGCAGCGCTACCACGTTGCGCTATTCCCCGTGCGACGAATGCTGGTACGGCCGCATGAGTGAAAATGAAGGTGATCACCTAAGATTGGGCAGGGCTTGGCGAGGGAGCAGTTCGTCCGCGAGCATACAATGCAGCGGCGGTCCAGCTTCCGATCCATGAATGACCGCTTCCAGCGCGAAGCGGCCATTCATACGTAGACAGACCATTTGAGCCCGTTCTGGAGAAATGGGTAGAAATTGAGCCAGTTCTCTGACTGATTAGCAAAGATCGAAAATCTAATCAATCGGCGATAGGAAGGCGCATCGGCACCCTTAGCGACGTGGCCAAGCCCGGGAACCCCACTTTTTGATTGGAATTCCGACCGGGGAATAAACCCGAGACGGTCTAGTTACCAATCCAGCCGCAACAGCGACACGCCCTGCCGCGGCAGTGACCCGCGGAGCGAGAGGTTTCCGCCGGAAACCTGCACCGGGGTGCCACGGTCGATTTGAGCGAGCTGCCCGGCCGCTTCCAACTTTGCATAATCCCGCTTCGAGGGCTTTGCCGGCTTGCCCATGCGCTGCCATAGTGCGAAGGCATTGGAATGGTCGGCGTCCATGCGAAAGTGTGTGAGCGTCGCCGGTCCGTCGTCCCCGCCACTGAGCGAAATCGTCACATCGGCATCCGGGCCCGCGGTATCGTCGTCGTGATAGTGCCAGATCAGAATGCTGACGCCCTTGTCGTCGCGGGTGGCGACGACGTCGATGTCGGGCTCGCCGCGCACGCCGTGGCTCATGATGTCCTCGATGTCGCGCCGAAAATTGCTTTCGGTCTGAAGCCAGTCGCCACCGAGCTTTCCGAGCATGCGAAAACTGTTGAGCACCGCTTTGTCGATTCCATTGGTGGCGAGATCGCGAAAACCGTCGAAAAAGGGCTGCCGGTCGAACATGAAGGCCCAAGTGACGGCGCCTTCAATGGCGATGTTGGCGCGCCTTGAGAGTTCGTAGGTCCGGATCATGCTCTCGACGACATAGGCGCCGTAAAGCGGCCCGTTGCGATAGCCGTTCTGCGGATGGACCCGCGCCGAGCAAGCGGCGCAGCCCTCCGGGTCGGACTCGCCGATCACCACCGGCAGATGGGTGAGCGTCGGAAACTCGTTGATGATGGAAAGGCCGGTCTGGATATCGTTGAGATGCTTGTGCAGCCCCATCCGCACGTGGTCCTGATAGATCACCGGATTGCCCTTGGCATGGAAGGCGAGAAAATCGATCGGCGACTTGTTGTCGACGACATGCTTGAGAAAAGCGCGCAGGAAGTTCCGAGCCTTTTCGCTGGCGAAGGCGCCGCAGGTGTGCGGGCCGCCGACGCGTGCCTTGGGCAGCGCGCGCTTCACCGCGCGGGCGCTGACATCGTACATTTCGCAGAATTGTGGGATCGTCCCCAGCCAGTAATTGCCGTCCGGTTCGTTCCAGACTTCCCAGGGCCAGGTCGAGACCTTGGCCTCGCCGTACCGCTCGGTGAGATGCGTGGCCCAGGCTTCGACCAGATCGCCCCACTTCTTGAGATCGTTCGGCGGCGACGCCCAGCCGGTGGTGATCAGCGAGGTCTTGTCTTCCGGCTTCCAGCTATGCTGGTAGGGCCCGTCATAATCAGAAAGCGCTTCGGGCATGAAGCCGATCTGCACCAGCGGAATGTGCCCGGCCTCAACATAGGCGTCGAAGATCTTGTCCATGATAGTCCAGTCATAGACCGGCCGGCCGGCGGCATCTTCGGTATAGGCGTTGGTCGATCCCCATTTCAGTGCTGCAGTGCCGTTGCCGCTTGAAAGCAGATTGTGGGTACGCACCCGCGGCGCTTCAGGACTGAGCTCCGCCAGTTCCTTCAGCAGCTTTTTGCCGTGGTCCGAATAGGTGTAATTCGGCTCGTCGTAGCCGAACCAGTTCCAGAGTGGACGATAGGGTCCGGTCGGGCGGTCGGCGCGGATGGCAATGGACACCTCATAGGGACTTGGCATTCCGGTTTCCTTCTGCGGCGGCATCGTCAGGTCTCCTGCAAAGGACCGCGCGACGATGGAATGGGAAGCGATCAGTCCGATGAGGCTATGAGGGATTGGGGAGACTATGGCGGCCCACCGTTTTGTCAATCAATGACGGGCGCCGGGAATCAACGCCGGCAACAAAATGCGCATATTTAGTTGCGTATTGGAAACTGTCTGAAGGCGGAGGGTTGCCATGCCGTCAATATTGCCGACAATAGACGACACGCAGCGGCACGGCGGTCAACGCCGGGGCAGCTCGGGGAATGCCGAGGGAGGAAGAGGAATGAAGCTCATCCGCAGGTTCGTTCTGGCGGTCGCGTCATTGGCGATGTGGCTGACGCTTCCCGCCCACGCGCAGGATTTCATCGCCGGCATCCCCCGCAACGAAACGCTGATCATTCAGGGTGGAGCTGCGCAGAACGCCGACTGGTTCAATCTATGGGCGGCGGGCGGCGGCTCCGCGACCAACGGATTGCAGCAGCTCACCAGCGACACCCTGTGGTTCATAAATCCCGAGGGCGGCAAGGACGCATGGCAGAACGCGCTCGCCGCGGAACCGCCGATCTATAATGACGACTCCACCCGGATGACGGTGAAGCTGCGCCGGGGCATCTACTGGAGCGACGGCGTGGAATTCACCGCGGACGACGTGGCCTACACCGTGCAGAGCCAGATCGGCCATCCCGGCATGAACTGGAGCGCGGCGTTCGCGATTAACGTCGCCGGCATCGACGTGCCCGATCGCGACACCGTGGTTTTCCGTCTCAAGGCGCCGAACTCGCGTTTCCACACCCTGTTCACGGTGCGCTGGAACGCGGCCTGGATCATGCCCAAGCACGTCTTCGAAAAGGCAGGCGACCCGCTCAAATTCGCCAATAATCCGCCGGTCTCGCTCAGCGCCTATGTGCTCTATAGCTACGACAAGCTCGGCAACTGGACCATCTGGAAGTTGCGCGACGACTGGAAGCGAACCTCGATTGGCATGGACTGGGGTGAACCCTCGGTAAAATATGTCGTCTATCGCAATGCTGGCAATCCGGAAGCGCGGGTGATCGAGCAGCGCAACCACAACCTCGACGTCATCAACGACATGGCGCCCGAAGGCATGTTCACGATGATGCGAACCTCCAGGAGCGTCGCGTCCTGGTTCAAGGGTTTCCCGTTCGCGCATCCCGATCCGACGCTGCCGGCGGTGCTGCTCAACAACAAGGTGGTGCCGTTCGACAACAAGGACGTGCGCTGGGCGCTGGCGTTGATGATCGACATTCGCGCCGTCGCGCTCGGCGCCTATCGCGGCGCGGCCAATCTGTCGGCGCTTGCCGTGCCGCCGACCGGCTCGGCTCCGGAAGACTATTTCGTACCGATGCAGGACTGGCTGATCAATTTCGAACTCGATACCGGCAAGCGCAAGATCAAGCCCTACAATCCCAACGTCGCTAGGGAGATCGCCGATCTGGTGCGCCCGCAATGGGGCGACGCCATTCCCAAGGACGACAACCAGCTCAAGCGCATGTTCGGCTTCGGCTGGTGGAAGCAGGATGTGCAGGCCGCGACCGAGTTGCTGCAGAAGGAAGGCTTCGTCAAACAGGGCAAGGTCTGGATGAAGCCGGACGGAACGCCGTTCACGTTCCGCCTGCAGGTCGAAGGTGACGCCATCCCGACGCTGACGCGCGCGGGCACCATCATTGCCCAGCAGTGGCAGCAGCAGGGCATCAATGTGAAGGTCGAGGTGGCCGGTCCCACCAATGGCCGGCGCTTGAGCACCGGCGACTTCGACGCTGCGATCTACTGGTCGATCGAGACCTGGGGCGGCCACCCCGATCTGAGCTTCTTTCTGGAGAGTTATCAGTCGCAGTTCATCCGGCCGCTCGGCGAGGT
>Ga0302320_10030158_pt1 | contig 10348 bp, 9 predicted proteins | sample Bog_T0_3_FD_202130 | JGI IMG/M metagenome (GOLD analysis project Ga0302320, IMG submission 202130) | Peat permafrost microbial communities from Stordalen Mire near Abisko, Sweden - Bog_T0_3 | ecosystem: Environmental > Terrestrial > Soil > Wetlands > Peat | place: Sweden: Abisko, Stordalen Mire... | reverse complement strand
GTTTACCCGGTCACATCTGGAGGTCAAATACCGATTTTTGGAATCGCGCAACAATCGCGGCAATTCTGCCAAATTCGCCTGCGGCGCAAGAAAAGTCGGATAAGAACGAGTTGGGTGGGATGCCTGCGAGGCAATCCCGCCCTTCACACGTAGAGCCTTAAGGCAGTGCTATCCTGGTCAGACGCCTTCCTGCCAGTCACTCGGCCTTTGAAACGGCTCAATAATCGGGAGTTGATCCCGCCTCCTTCGATCAGACCGTCCTTCTGCGACGCCAGGTCGCAAGCAGAGCAAGGAAACCGAAACCAATGGAAGCGTAGGACGCGGGCTCCGGAACTGAAGACGTCTGCACAACATTTGGAACGGTGTAAGTGCCGTTCAGAATCGAGGAAGTGTCCTCGGTCCCATCAGGCAAATAGATTCGCAGAGCCAGTTCGAAGTTTGTGTCCGGAACAGGCAGCCAATACGGCAGCAGAGAGGGGTCGGTTGGCGCCTGCGAAGAGAAGAAAAGGGATACCGTTGAGCTTTCAAGTGCGCTTCCGAGGACATTCTCCAACTGATTACTCCCGAGCGAATACTCGTTGTTGCCATAGTAGGTGTTCCCGGTGTTGGGGACAATGTTGCCTTGTTGGTTGTACGCTGTAATGGACCACCAGCCATCCGTCCCGCTTACAGGCGGCAAATCACCGGCCGGAAAGGTAATCGAGTAGGAGTTACTGCCGTTCAATTGAAGGCCATTCGAATCCGTGGTGGTTAGCGGATAGGTGGCCTCGGGGGCTACGTTGGCTCCGAGGAATGCTTTGGCCGCGACGGCGCCCGTCAACCATCCGCTGTAGGTCGCCGAAAAATCCCCCCAAGTCGTGCTGGCATGCCAGCCAGTGCCGCTTGAGGCAATCCCCGAAATAATGTTAAGGGCGGCCGTGGACGCCGCATTGATGTCAGCAAGGGTCCCCGAATTGGTAGGAGCCGTATAGCCGCTGCTTGTCAGCCCTATCGAGGCGAAATTTTGGAATAGGGCCTGTTGATTGTTCGAGGCGCTGGAAGAAACCCCGTTTGCAGCCACACTGTTCCCCACATACTGATAAAAAGCCTGGCCCGTCTTGATCGAGGAATTTTGATACGCGAGTAATTGTTGCGCCCCTGACGGCGGCGTAAGACTGCTGCCCGGCGTGACCAGGGTCTGGCTGCCGGAAAGGTAGGTGCTCAGCGGCGTGAATGTAACCGAGTTCGCGAACGTCCGGGCATTATTTATCGAAAGAGGATCGGTCGCTCCGCCGACAAGCTCGCTGTAGGTTGAAGCCGACCCGTTGCTCAAGGTGCCTGTGGCATACGGGTCCACGGCTACTCTGCCAATTGCCCAATTCTGGACAGTGTCACTCTGAATATAGCCCTTGATGCCGGTAGGCAGGGACTGGGAGGCATCGTACTGAGGACCCACCACGAGGTAGTTCCCGCCCGTGTTATCAATGCTTGTGTTCCCGTAATTGAGGCTTGTCGAGTACTGCCGGGAGCCCACCGAGCCGATCACATCGGTGTTGGAATCCAATAACGCGACGACATTGTATGGACCGCTTGAGCCGGCGGCGGCGGGCACTCCCAGCACAAAGGCGTTGTTTCCCGAAAGATTTAGGAAGCCTGATGAATAAAGGAGATCCGTGGAAGGCGCCACCACGGTCGTGGACGTGTTTAGGTTTTGCGAGGCGAAAAGGGAATTCACCGGGGCATTATACCCATCGGTGATGAGTATCTGGGTGCGCCACGTTTCCTCAGCAGGCAATCCCCAGACATAAGCGTCAAATGCCGTCTTAAAAGTCTCATCCGGGTTGGAGGGAAGAGAGCCGGTGCCGACACCGTCCTGCTGGGCGGTACTGACGATGTAGTTGTAGAAGTCATCGACATCCTGCGCCCTCGCGGTCAGTCCGGCGAACGCAAAGAGCAGGGGCAATATGGTGGAGCGAAGTGTTGTTTTCATTAGAGGTGTTGTCGATCCGGCAGAGAGAGAAGGGAATCTCTACTGAGACACTATACTTACGATTGTCTATACATCCGATAGACAATGAGTCAAGGGCGGAAATGAAAAATTTATCGAATATTTAGCCACTCCCTTTTTCCACCCTGGATTCCATTTTTCCCCGGCTTCGGCGAGTTCCACGATCAGCCAATCAATCCGTTCACGATCAGTTCACCGAATGATACCGAGATAAAGATATTTCCCCCGTATGAAGGCCGTGTAAGAGGGCTGGTTAATAGACGGCCACCCGCTCCTCGTGGCGGTCGCTTTGTGGCCGCCGCGACTCGCATGCGCGGAGAAATCTTTCCACTCCTATCGCCAGATCGGCCAGTCCAGGCCAGCGGTTGGTGACGATGTCCTGGGAGTGCGCCAGTGCGTTCCGAAGATCCTCAAACTTCGAAAAGAAACTCTCCGCCTTGGCGTTCGAATCGAAGCCAAGCTCTGCGAATACCCCGCGCCGCTTCTTCAGGATTGTCGCCCGGTCGCAAAGTTGAAGGCAGTCGGTCAGGTCCGTTTCATTGCCCTTCCTGCGGCGCTTTTCAAAAAGCCTTCTGGCATCCGCCATACGCGCAGGCGGAAGCAAATTCGCTGCGATCCATTCTTCCTGCGGAAAAAAATCGCGCACCAACTGCAACGTGTGCATTTCAGCAAGGGATATGAGACCGAAAAGCCACATCCGCACGGGCGCTTTTTGGAGATCAGCCAGAGAGATGAATCCCCAGACGCCGCCCAAAATGCTAACCAGAACCCATGGCCGGGTCCGCAGAATTTCGAAAGCACTCAGCAGCGCGTTGGAATCCGAAAGCAATATCTCCGACGGGATGGGCCTGGCGTGATCGCCCAATTGACCCGCAGAAAGCTCCACCCGCAAAGCGAAACTTTCGACCAACCCCTCGGACCGGACGCCGATCACATCGTATCCCTTAGCGTCCATGAACTGCCTGACCTCAGCGCATGGGCGATGAGCATCGAACGATGCAAAGGGCTCGGCAATATCACGGACCGTGATGCATCGCTCGAAGATGCGGCGAAGATCCTCCACTGAGGTGCGCAGGTATTTCACGGAGGTGAAGCTACAACGGTGCAGAGCCAATCGAAATCTCCAAATCCGTCGCCCGGAGGCTAAAATGACGCGGCATTTCCCTTTCGATGCACGTGTAATGCATGGCGCCCCGGCGCCATGCGCGGCGGAAGGAATGCCGTGGAAGCGTCAGACACCTTCGAGTTTCCGTTCCACCGGTTGCTCCAGAAGGTTGAGGACCACTTCGACAACATCAGGACTCGGGTCATTGAGCAGTGTCACAATGTGAAGTCGAGATGCCGGGTCGCCAATATCGCGGAGTGCCTTTACCGCCGCCAGCCGAACGGCAGGCAGTTGGTGTTGAAGAAACGGGACGAGCGCGAAACTTACGGGTGCGCGAAGTTTGCCCAATCCGGAGATAGCTTCCCTCAACACGTCCGGATGTGGATCGCGCAAGGCCCGACGCAAGCCGAGAACGGTCCCGGGATATGGGAAATGCACCAATGCTACAGACGCCGTTCGGCGCACGGTCCAGTCCACATCGCGCAAACTGCGCAAGAGGTAGGAGAGCGTTTCGGGCGCCCGGAGAGACGCCACCGCCACCACTGCGGTGCGGCGTACTTCCGGGTCGGAATCATACAAGCTCCGGATGAGAATCTCCCGGAAGTTCTGATCCGGGACGCGAGGGAGGGCCAGTACGGCCTCGCGACGCACGGCAGCCGTGGAGTCCTCAAGGGCTCTCCGCAATGCGGGAATGGCGCGCGGGCTTTTCAACTCGCGCAAGCCGGCTACCGCGGCCTCCCGCGCCTTGGGCGAAGGATGGGATACGCCGGCGATGAACGGATCGACGGCATCGCGCGTCCGGAATTCGAGCAGTGCAGTGCGCGCCGCCGCTGAGACTTCGGGATCGGAATCAGCCACGGTATCGAGCAAAGGTGGAATCGCGGCGACGTCGTTCAATTCCACAAGGGCGCCGATTGCCAGCAGGCGAATGGCGAATTCCTCATCCGTAAGCAACGGAAGTATATCTTCGACCTGAAGGAGATCGAGGTCGTTTTCATCAAGTTTGTCAAGGGTCAGGCGGCGCCTTTCGGCGTCTTCGCTCGAAAGGTCTATGAGTCTTGGAAAGGCAATGGTTTGGTTCACGAAATTCAAGAATGGTTGCGGGTGAATTGACTAAGTGGAAAAAATGAAGGGCGAGGTGTGTGAAATCACACCTTCGGGGAAGGCGATCGGGAGTTGGCGCAATGCGGGTCAACGACCCGTATGGCGACACCAACTGGCCGGACATCGGCCCTGCGGAATAATTTCCGAGGCTCGATAGCAAATGAAAATGGACTGAGAAAATCTCATTCGAATGCCGGTGAGAATTGAACGTCCGGCGATCCGGAACGCTTCGACTGCTCAATCCATATCAATCCGATAGAGTATCGCAAGATATTTTTTGAAAATTTATCTGACGCATGGTTCACCCAGCGCCTCCCGATGCATTTCTTCGTCTTCCTTTGGACAAACGGGCTATTTCAGCTTCTTCAGACAGTGGCCGAGATCGTCGATCAGATCCGCCGGATCCTCCAGCCCGGTTGAGAACCTGAAAATTCCGTCGCCCGCATAGGCGCGGTAAGAAATCGCCTGTTTGCGGTTCAGCTTGAATGAAGTCGCAAGCAATTCGTCCGTCGGCAGATAAAATATCAGACTTCTGTGGTGACCCAGTGAAACCGCGTAATGAATGACACGCAATCGCCGGGCAAACACCTTCGCAGCGGAACCTCCGTCCTTCACCTGAAACGTCAGCATGCCGGAAAAGAGTTTCATCTGGCGCCGCGCCAGTGCGTGACCGGGATGCGAAGGCAATCCCGGATAGATGACGCGAGTCACCTTGGGGTGGCTCTCCAGGAACTCCGCCACTTGCTGAGCGCCTTCGGAATGGGCCTTCATGCGAAGGGGCAGCGTCGCCATGCCGCGCCTGCCGCCATAAACAGCAGGCTCCCAAAGCCGTCCCGCAGTGGTGATCTGATAGAGTAACGTCGTTCCTCAAGCGCCCCTTTGCTTCCCCCGCTTGAGCGAACGGCAGTTTCGCCCCGAGTGTGGGCCGCATGCCTTCCGAAATCTCACCGCCGGCACTGCAACAGATGATCGCGGGAACGCAAGTGGCGGACCGTGCGTGAACGAGGGAAGTAACATTAGGATAAAGCTCTCTGAAGAACTCTATTCCCTACTATTCATATAGGCACGTTCTCCGTAGCCCTCAGCGCCTCGAACCCGGAAGGCACGGGGACTGGCGTCCTGACGCTTTTTGTGACTGTGGACCCCACTCGCGCAAAAGGCTGCTACGACGGATTGGCCGCCGTTGGTGGCACAAGCGTCGGCCTGTTCAAAATCTCCGTGACGAGCCAAGGCTTCTTCACCGGAAAACTCACTCTTGCGGGCTCAGGCCAGCCTCAGGTTGGTAGATTTGGCTCGTACGGCGAGTATGTTGGCACCGCCAAATCCGGTGCCACCCTCCTCAATACAAACTTGCTCCTCAATTCTTCGCTACAGACTGTGAGCGGTACTATTAGCATCGCTCAGGCAATCGGAACCGAGTCCTATACTATCCGAGGCAGCCATTCAATGCCAGGGCACTTCCCACCGGCTTGGCAGGCCATTACACGGTTGTATTGCCGGCACCAAGCGGAAGCGATCCGACCATGCCGCAGGCGCTAGGCTACGGAATGATGTCCGTAAATGGCGCCGGCAGCATACATGTGACTGAAAACCCGGGGATGGAACGCCGATGAGCGCCGGCGGTCAACTGCACGCGGACGGAGCGACTTTGACTCTTTTCAGCCACTTTACACTCGGGCTCGTCCAGGCAGCATTGCGGGAACCATGAAGTTTGAGAATTCGACGGACAGCGATTGCGACGGTATCGTTAACTGGATCAAACCATCCCAGACGACCGCCGGCTATTATCCGAATGGATTCACCCTCGATATCAACCTGCTCGCGGCAAAGTATTCGGTCCCTTCGCTGGCACCATGCGCTGCGACTGTCGTCTTGGGCGGTGCAAATCTGGCTGAGCCAGGCATAATGGATGACCTGATGATTTCTTCCAAGGGCAGGGTGACCGTGACAGGGCCAAACAACGGTTCCGTGACCCGCGCCTTGATTGCCGCTACTGGAGCATTCAACGGAAAGTTCTTTCCCCCGGGAGAGCACAAAGCCACACCGTTCGGCGGAGTGATTTACGAAAAGCCGGCGGCGGCCGGGTACGGCCTGTTCCTTGGCACCGACCAATGCGGTACCGTAGAAATCTCCCAACATGCGGAGCCAGCCTCGGCTTCTCGATAGGGGCGTGAATCAAGAGAAGCGGAAGGTTTCTTTTGGCTGGAATACACGCAGTGGCAGGACCCAGTGGAGATAATCGCGATACCAAATTGCCTGAAACCAACAGAGTTCGCCCGCCGTCGCAGGCTGAGAGGAAGTCAAGCTCGTCCTATTGGCTCTTCAATTGTTGCGTTTTCAGGCAGTCCGAGCGCGGCAGGCAGTTTATATCACCGGGCATGAGTAGATTTCTTCAGTTGCTTTAATATGGCCTCTTCGTGGTCCTTCTCGGTCCTCTCCATCTGCTCTTGCGGGGTCTCTTGTTTGACCAATATTGTCGCCTCGCTTTTGCCGTTCAATTTTCTAATTCGGGCGTCCACCGCATTTGACAGGGTCAGGATGTAACCGTCATGGATTGGCTTGCCATCTGCATCGGTCCACGCGGCGACTCGAATATCGATGCCGAATCCAAGCAATTCGTTGATAGCGCCGTAGTTAGTATTCATCCGGGCGATTTCCGCGGCGAGGCGTTGATCAAAGTGACGTTTGCATTGCCAATAGGCGACCCCTGACAGGATCAATGCTACGAGGCCAGCGATAATGAGGCAATTGGCGAGGAGCCCGCCAAAGTGGACTTTCCGCCATGTTTCGACACTTTTTTGCGCGGAGGTTGTGACCTGCTCCATTTTGGAGCGGCTGTCCTCAAGATTGCGGAGGACCGTTTCAATTGGCTTCAACGCGGCATGATCCAAGGTATTGGAAAGCCGCGTGGCGACTTCTTTCATGTCGATCCCGAGAACGGCAGCGTGAAGCTTCCGTTCGAAGTCCGCGCTGACTTGGCAGATGTTCGTGGCAGCATGCCCAATCTCGTCATTGGCAAGTCCGATGGCGTGGGACGTCTGGCGTTGCCTTTCCGCTTGCGTCTGGAACTCAGAGCGAAAACTGCGGAGAAGATCGCCGAGCGGCTGAATCAGTTCGCCGTTGTATTGCTGCGGAATGGATTGCAGGAACGCGCCGTTGGCTTCGAGCAGCAGGATCAACGCAAAGAGGGTGTCAGCGCCCCTGCCTCCCTCAAGCCTTGTTCGCAGGAATTCCTCGGCAGCTTCCCGCTTTGCAGGCGTGGAGAGGAACGAGATAGCGGCTTTCCAGTAGCGGTACGAGGCATCGTCTTCGGGATCGGTTTCTGAATTCATGACGCTTCGGTAAAGTTGAGGCCGGCGCCGCGCTGTTCGGCGGTCGAGGTTTCCCGTGGCGAAGGCTGCATCTCGATACTCGCCGCTTTTGCGGTAGGGAGCAGATGCGCGGCGATGGCATCAAACTCGCGTTGCGTCTTCTTAAGCCAGTCTTCCAGCAGGCACCGATGAACGAGGTCCATCTTGATTTCTGGATTGCGAACGGCTTCGCTCGGCGAGATTGCCCGCCCCATCCGGGCCTCGCAGGCCCGCAAGTGCCGCCGGGTAATTCCCATCAGCACGGGCAGGGTAAGGAATGCCGCATTGTAAGAGCGAAGCCGTGCTTCAAGCTGGCTCCCCGCGAAAAACTTGGTAGTCGGAATCTTTGCCGGGTTGCGCACGACGACCCAATCGACCGTGTCACGGAGGCTCACGACAGTCCGCATGATGTCTTCCATGTCGGATATTTCGTCGATGGGAAATACCAGAACAGTCAGTCTCGCGTAGCCCGCCTCGGCGAATTTCGTGAACTGGACCTGCTCGATGGCCCGGAGAATGGTCTGGTTCATGTGGGCCGCCGGATCAATGATTGAAACTTCGGCCTGGGCGACTTTGCGCAGGATCTGGATTACGTCGCCCTCGGGTTCCGGGTCCTGCGGAATGAAGGTGACTTTGTCCGGGTAATTGCTGCTCAAGGTGCGGTTGAAGCAGTCGAGGTCATAGCCTCGCCAGTCGATTCCTCGGTCGGTCATCCAGTGGCAGCGGGCGATGGCCTCGGTGGATTTGCCGAGATTACCGCGCGTCTGGATAGGCACGATGAGCCGGTGTTTGATTTCCCGCGTATCAGCGGTTGGTGAGGTAGGGTCTTTGGTTTTATTCATGTTTTGGATTGGTGGATTTTTCTTCAAAAAAGATGTCGGCGAATTCCTTCATTTCGGGAGTAACTGGAGCGGGCGAAGCCGCTGGACTGCCGGGGTTTGCCTTCGGAGCCGGATGCGCTTTGAGCCAGCGGGCGACGGTGGACTTGCCAACGCGGAGGCCATGGCCGGCGAGGAAATCCGCAATCGCACAAATGCGTTTTCGTTTGCGGCGCAGTTCCCAAATAATTTCGGCGTAGTCGTCGAGTTTCGACCGGGGCGGGTCGGGGTTCATCTGTCTCGCTTCGTCGAGGATTTTGGCTGTGTCCGTCATCGGCATCCCTCCTGGGCAATGGGAAATCGCGGGAATCCGCGGATCGTTGGGCGGGAAAGGGTGGGAAAAAGCGGGATAGAGTTAGTCGCCCGATAGGAATAAGTCGGAAATACCGCGCCGGGACGCATAGTTTCCCAAGATTTCCCATCCTCAAAGGGACTCCTTTGACGTTTTGCGTCTCCTTTAATTACTCTTACCTTGGTCCCCATTCCTAATGGGTGCATTTTGTAACTCAGGCGCTTTTTGCGGCGTGATAAGCGGTGAATCATTTTCAGCGATCTTAGCTGATTTTTTGACCAACGATGATCCGGGGCGAGATCGGACCTTTGAAATTCTTTGGGTATTATAGTGCGATGTTTACCCGAGTTGAATTGGTTGAGGGGCGATTTTCCCGTTTTTTCGGACCTGAGTTGCGTGGGAGGCGTTGCTCCTGCCGCCATTCCAAAAACCGAACCGCGAATCGAGTGACGCTCCCCATTCAAAATTTCGCCACCAAGGGGACTCCGAAGCCGAAAGACATTTCCACTCTGCCGCGACGTTTTGGCGATTCCGGCTCCCTCGCTTCTTTGGTTCATCCCGCCATTCTGAACCGTCTTTCCCTTCATTTGGCTCCCGTCTGGGAGCCAAATTTCAACGGAAGGGGGGTATTCTGGTAAAACTGTGTTTACCCGAGCCCGAATTTGTAATGGCGCGAGCTACCTCGCTAACCATCTCTCCGCCAACGACTATTATGCTGAGGGCGAGAAGGTTACGGGGCGCTGGATTGGACGGGCGGCGGAACTGCTGGGGCTGAGTGGCGACGTGGAAGCCAAGCAATTCGAGGCGCTGCGGACAAATCGTGTCCCCAGCACCGATGAGCGGTTGACGCCGCGCACCAAGGAGACACGGCAGCCGACCGTTCGCGAAGCAGAGGAGGCGTTTCGGCTCGAACATGGCCGCACCGGGTCTGCGTCCGAGGTCGCGAATTTCCGACTGACAATGAAGCCGCTTCCTAACCGTGTGGCCTTCTACGATTACGAATGCTCCGCGCAGAAGTCGGTTTCCATCGTGGCCATCCTGGGTGGCGACGAGCGGCTAATCGAGGCGCACAAACGGGCGGTGAGCAAAGGATTTGCGGAACTGGAGCGGTTCGCGAGCCGCCAGAAAAACAGCCTCACCCGGCGTGATTGGGAAATGACCGGCAATCTTTGCGCGGCCGCATTCACCCATGACTCAAGCCGTGCGCTTGATCCGCAGTTGCACACGCATTTCGTGATTGCCAATGCGACGCGCTCAGCGTCGGGGCGCTGGTACGCGCTGGAGGAGTGCCATATGTATAAGGCGGTGCGTTACGCAGGGAAGGCGTACCAGAATGAACTTGCCCGTGAGGTCAAGGCGTTGGGGTATGAGATTCGCGAGGTACGGGATAAAAAGGGGCAGGTAACAGGCTTTGAAATTGAAGGGGTCTCGGATGAATTGTGCAAAGGGTTCTCCAAGCGGCGGGCGGAAATCGAACGGGAGATTGAGAAATTCGAGAAGAAGCATGGACGGACCCCGGATAGTGCGGAAATCGCCCGGATCAGCCGCGAGACTCGCGAGGCCAAGCTGACAGAGATAACGACACCGAAGGTTCGGGCAAGGCAGCGCGCCCAGCACGTGCCGGGCGAGTGG
>Ga0302320_10030154_pt1 | contig 10349 bp, 9 predicted proteins | sample Bog_T0_3_FD_202130 | JGI IMG/M metagenome (GOLD analysis project Ga0302320, IMG submission 202130) | Peat permafrost microbial communities from Stordalen Mire near Abisko, Sweden - Bog_T0_3 | ecosystem: Environmental > Terrestrial > Soil > Wetlands > Peat | place: Sweden: Abisko, Stordalen Mire... | reverse complement strand
CACCATTCGCCGGCGCGGGCGAACTTCTTCCGGACGGCCAGGCCAAAATCGTCGCCGGCTTTGTCCAGCATCGTGCAAATCTCCTCCCCGGTGCTGATTTTGCCCGGGCGGGCGGCGGGCAGGAGGGTCTTGCATTCATTGGCATCCATGAACCGGGCCGCATCGAGGAGCCGAGGCTCTTCCCCCGCCGGCACCGCTAGGAAGCCGTGCTTGTCGGCATGGATCAACTGGCCGGGCTTGATCTTGGTCCCGAAGACCTCGACCGGGCAGTCCCAACGCACGGGGCAGGAAAAAGCGTGGCCGACGCACATCCCGCGGGCCAGCGCCTTGAAGCCGGCGGCCGTCATTTCATCCAGGTCGCGGATGCCGCCGTCGATGATGGTGCCGATGCAGCCGAGCGAGCGATGGAGGTTGCTCGTCACCTCGCCCCAAAAGGCGCCGTACAGGTTCGGTTTGTCCAAGTCCTGGACGACGACGATCTTGGGGCCGGGCACGGAGGCAATATAGCGGCGATACTGGCTCCAGGCATTGGGATTGGCCTTGCGATGCTTGGGGTTGCCCGGCTGCGCCACCACCGTGACGGCGTACCCCACCATCGGACCCATCTGGGGCATATAGTCGCGCAAAGGCTCGAGGTTAAAGCCGTCCCGTCCGGCGTTGTGCCGGGTGATCTGCTCCCACCCATTGTAGATGGTAGGGGTGTTCCAGCGCTTGAGCTCGATCAGTTCGCCTTCGGACAGGGGGTAGGCTTTGGGTTTCATAAAGTGCCAGAGCACGAGGCCCCACCGCCTCCGTCAACCGGAATAAGTTGGTTCAGTCTGAGTACCAGTGAAGGGCAGCCGACCGGCCGGCACAGCACCCGACTTTCCTAATGGCTTCGTCTCCCGGAGCTTCGCCATGACGATGAAACCCCCGGCTGTGGCCTGAGTCCCACCTTGTGGTGGATGCCTTCTCCCTCCGCCGCTGGTTACGACGGCGTTGCAATCCCGGCCGGAAACCTGCTACAAACCTTTTAGATTGCTCCCACCTCCGCCAGCGTCGTCAACCCCTCCCTCCCCCCTTATGTGGCCTAAACTCAAGGAACAGCTGCCTTCGATCATCCTCACCGCCATTCTGGTTATTGGGGCGGCGTTTTGGATTCACCATCAAACCGTCCAGGAAATGACCGCCCGCCAGGACGAGGCGCTGGCGCCCCTGCGCGAGCAGAACGAGGCGCTCAAAGCCTCCGCCGACTCCAACCGCCAGCAGATCGCGGCGACCAACCAACTGCTCAAGGACGCGATCTCCAAGCGGGAGGCCGACCTTTTCCGCACCGACGAAGAGGTCCAGAAGCTCAACACCCAGCGGATGGATGCCCTGGCCGAGGCGATCGCCAAAAAAGTGCAGCCCTACAACCCGCTGCCCAAGACACCTGAGGAAGCGGAGCAAATGCAGAACCAGCAGGTGGACAAAGTCTCCGGACGCATGGCCGACAAGATCAAGCCGATCTTGGACCAGATGGCCAACGACCAGCACCTCACCCGCGATTCGATCATGCAGTACAGCCGCCGGATTTCCGACCAAGTCGGGATCGTCCTAACCGCGGAGATGGCCAAAAACCAGCAGCTCAACACCAATCTGCAGGAAACCCAGGCCGTGGCCCAGGACTCCCTCGCCCTGTCCCACGAAGTCACCGCCCTCTATCTTAGTTCCTTCAAGGACCAGGGCCTGATCACCCGGCTGCTGACCCTGCCGGCCAACGTGGTGCGCGACGCCGCCAGCATGAGCATCGTCAACAGCAGCGACCGCAAGAAGATCGAGCAGGATCTGGTCAACCGGATGAATCAGATCGAGAAGCGCCTGGGCGAGCTCCAGACGCAGAATCCGAAGGGCTGAGCGCTCAAGCCTTGCGGCTTCGGCGGCAACTCGGACTCGTCTTCGCCCTGGCCCTGGGGCTGGCCGGATGCGCTCGGCGGGAAACCCCCGTCGAGCGGGGCGACCGCACCCAAACATTTCTGCTCGGCAATCTCTCCGAGCCGAACGACCTCGATCCGGCCTATCCCGACAGCGTCGAGACCTTCCGGATTGTCATGGCCCTGATGGAGGGCCTGGCGCAGTACGACGCCAAGACCTGCCTGCCGGTCCCGGCGGTGGCCGAGCGGTGGGAGGCCACCCCGGACCAACGCACCTGGACGTTTCATCTGCGCTCGACCGCGCGCTGGTCCAACGGCGATCCCGTGACCGCGGGCGATTTCGTCTACGCCTACCGGCGCCTCCTCTCCCCCCGCCTGGCCGCCGAGTACGCCTCCATGCTCTTCGCCCTGGCCAACGGGGAGGCTTTCTACCTGGGCAAGGTGACCGACTTTGCCCAGGTGGGCGCGGTGGCGGCGGACGATCATACGCTCGTCCTCCACCTCTCCCATCCCGTGCCTTACCTCGACAAATTGGTCTGCCATTTCGCCTGGTATCCGATTCACCGCGCCACGATCGAAAAATTCGGCCGCATCGACGACCGCGGCACCCACTGGACCCGGCCGGGCAATTACGTCGGCAACGGGCCCTTCGTCCTCAAAGCATGGCATCCGAATCAGATCGTGCGCGTGACGCGCTCGCCCACCTATTGGAACCGGGGGGAGATCAAGCTCCAGGAGGTCGACTTTCTCCCGGTGGAGGACAATGCGACCGAGGAGGCGATGTTTCGCAACGGGGAGATGCACGAGACGGACACGATCCCCTCCGACCGAATCGCGGTCTACGAGCGCGATCCCACATTGCGCGGCTTCCTGCACAAGGAACTCTACTATGGCACTTACTATTACCGATTCAATGTCCGGGTCCCGCCCCTCAATGACGTGCGGGTCCGGCAGGCGCTGGCTTGGTCGATCGACCGGCGGCTCCTGGTCGAGCGGGTGACGAAGGGCGGCCAGCTGCCCGCCGGCAATCTAACGCCGCCCGACCGGGCCGGCTTCACCGCCACCGCGGCGATTGGCTTCGATCCCGACCGGGCCCGCCGCCTCCTCGCCGCCGCCGGCTACCCCGGGGGCAAGAATTTCCCCCACCTCGAGGTTCTCTTCAATACGAGCGAGAATCACCGCCAAATTGCCGAGGCCATCCAGCAGATGTGGCGGCGGGAACTGGGCATCTCAGTCGAGCTCCTGCACCAAGAGGGCAAAGTCTGGGTCGACACCATGCGCCAGGGCAACTACCAGATCGCGCGCTCCTCCTGGATCGGCGACTATCTCGATCCGAGCACGTTTCTCGACCTGATGATGAGCACCGACGGGAACAACCAGACCGGCTGGAGCAACGCCGAGTACGACCGGCTGATGAATGAGTCCCGCCAGACGGTCGATCAGCAGCGCCGCTACGCGCTTTTTCAGCGCTGCGAGCAGATCCTGGCGGACGAATGCCCGCTCCTGCCCATCTATTTTTACGCCCGGGACAATCTCTCCCGGCCGGAGCTCAAGGGCTGGTATCCCAACCTCCTCGAGGTGCATACCTACACCGGCGTTTCCCTCGAAACCGCCGGTCGCTAGGCACGATCACATCTTCCCGATCTGTCCCACCGTCAGGCCGCCGTCGACCACCAGGATCTGGCCGGTCATGTAGGAAGCCGCTTGCGAGAGGAGGAAGGCGGTCGGACCGGCGCAGTCCTCGGATTCGCCGATGCGGGCGAGCAGGATCTTCTTTTCGTAGTGGTGACGTTTGGCATCGTCCTTATCGATCCACGAGGTCAGCGGGGTGCGGATCAGGCCCGGTGCCATCCCGTTGACCCGGATCCCGTAGGGGGCGAGCGACTGGGCCAGGGTGCGGGTCATCATGACCAGGGCGCCCTTGGAGGTGTCGTAGGCGCTCGACTCCTCTTCGGCCTGGAAGCCGTTGGTCGAGGAAACGATTACGACCGCCCCGGAGCGCTTGCGCGCCACCAGCTCGCGGGCGAAGGCTTGGACGATGAAATAGGCCGCCCGGACGTTGAGATTCATGGTCTGTTCCCAGCGGGCCACATCCATGTCCAGGAAAGGCGCATCGAAGAAGCTGCCGGCGTTGCAGACCAGGAGGTCGAGCCCGGGCTTCAGCTTCAGCGCGTCGGCCACCAGCGTGGCGGCAGCACTCGCATCCGACAGGTCGCCCTTCACGAAAGCGCAGTTCGAAGGCAGTTCGGGGGGCTGGCCGCGATTGCCGTGGAACACGACCTCGGCCCCGGCCTGGTGCAGGCCCTGGGCGATAGCCAGACCGATGCCCTTGGAGGAGCCGGTGACCAGGGCGGAACTACCCGCGAGTGAGAATGCTTTCATCCTTAAGCTTCAGATATTTGATGATGTTGTCCTGACCTGACAAAATTTGCGCCTTCGGCGGCAGCGCCTTGAAGCAGCCCACTTCCTCCGCATAAGTGCTGCGCAGCGACATCAGGGTGCCCTGGGTCTTGGCCACGTAGCTCTGGAAGGGGCTGTCCGAGCCCCACATCAGCTTGGTCGGATAGGCGGCGGCCAAAGCCTGCAGGACGGAGGTCGGATCCCGGTAATCGGCGGTAAACCGCCGGTCTTTCGGGGCGATGAACTTCATGCCCTGCACCGCCCCGACGCAATGGATGCGATGAGCCGAGCAATCGAACCAGGTGTTGGGCATCTCCGCGATCCGGTCGAGATAGACCCGATCGAAGCGGCAGGAATGCGCCAGGCAGAAGCGGACCCGGGGGGCGGCCGCGGCGATCTTGAGCAGCATGCCCGTGTCGGACCAGGGGTCGTCGCCGCCCACGCTCGTATGGATGAGCATGGGCAGGTCGAGCTCCTCCGCCAGTTCCAGGAAACCTTTGCCCGTGGTCAGGAGGGCGCCCGCGTCCGCCTGAATCATGGTGGCCTGGATCTTCAGGCCGTAAAAAGGAAACTGCCTATAGAGGTCGCGAAGGGCCGCAATTTGCGCCGCCGGCTCCCGCATCGGATCGAGCATGGCAAACGGCAGAGTGCGGCGGCCGAGATCCGGGAAGAGCTCGTAGATCTCCCGCAGCATCCGCTCATTTTCGTAGGCGTAGGGCACCGCCTCCAAGCCGCCCGGGGCCAGCTTGCCCGCCCGCATCGCCTTAGGGTCGAACCAGAGGTTGGCCACCATCGGAAACACGATCCAGCGGTCGACCCCGTGGCGCCCGCCCTCAGTCACCATGGCGGGCAAATCCTGGGCATAGGGATAGTAGCCGTTCAGGTAAAAAAACAGATCGACGCCCAGGTGGTTGTGACAATCGATGATCATGGCCGGGGATTTAGTTTGACGGAGTAGTCATTTCACATTGTGAAACGGCTTGTAAAGCGAAATGAGCATCGCCGTTCTGGACAAAGCGTTTTCGGTCTTGGAAGTGCTGGCCCGCACGGGGCGGGCCCTGACCCTGGCCGAATTGGCCGCCGAAAGCCGCCTGCCCAAGCCGACCGTGCACCGCATTCTCCGCAGCCTGCGCGATCTCGGCTACGTCGACCAGGCCGACCGCCGCGGGACCTACCGCCTGTCCGAGCGCCTGATCTCGCTCCGCCAGCACGGGCGCGACAGCGCGGTGCGGAAGAAGGCGGCCGCCCTGATGCAGGGGCTGCACTCCGCCTTCAACGAAACCGTCAACCTCGGCCTTTTGGAGGGCATCTACATCCGCTACGCCCAGGTCTTGGAGACGAGCCAGCCGCTGCGCGCCATTCTCAAGCCGGGCGCCCGCGATCTTTTTCACACCACCGCCCTCGGCCGGGCCATCGTCGCCCGTCTCCCCGAGCAGCAGCAGAGCCGGCTGATCGCCAAGGTCTGCGCGACCGAGCCGGCCGGCAAGCGCCGGGTAGCGCGCGCGCGCCTCGAGGCGGAACTGGCCGCCACCCGGGCCCGCGGCTGCGCCTGGGAGGAGGAGGAGACGGTGGCGGGGGTGGCCTGCGCCGCCATTGCCTTGACCGCCCTGGGCGAACCGCTCGCGGCCGTGAGCGTCGCCGTCCCGATCCAGCGCCTGGCGGCCTCGCGCCGCAAAGCGCTGATCAAGACCCTGCGCGATGCCGCCTAAATTTTGACTTTGACCACCACCTTGGAAACCTCGCTCGGGGCGCCCCAGGTGCAGGTGGGGACATGGCCGTCGCCCGGAAAAAGGATGGTGAACATGCCGGCGCTCAGATTGATGTCGAAACTGTCGGGGATGAGGGCGTACATCGCCGCCTCCCCCTTCTCGTCGTAGGGGATGGTCGGGGTCTTCAAGGCCGGGAGGGGGGCCCAGAGGATGGTCTCGCGGCCGGAGTGGACATACTGGATGTCGATATACTTCAGGTGCGCCTCGAACTGCCGGCCGGCGGAGGGCTTGGTCGTGTACTTCTGGACCAGGGCGTAAAGGTTCGTGCCGTCGATTTCGTATTTTCCCGGCGCGGCGGTGCCGTCGAATTTTTTCAGGAAGGCGAAGGCGGCCTGGAACCGGGGCGAAAGCGCGGTGTATTGCGAGGAATGGGCAAGGATGTCGAGGATCATGGGAAGACCCAATTAACCGGGCGAGCGGGCCCGAGACGAGAAATTATTTGGGGTCTCACCCGGATGCACGGTCCCTTATTCCGCCCCGCGCGTTTCTAATCGGCGAGGACGACCAGGTCGGCGGCCTCCACTCGGCACCAGACGGGGTCGCCTACCCTCACCGCTCCGGCCAGGGGGTCCTGGCCCGAGAGGAGGGCGACCAGCCGGCACTCGGAGTCGGCCTGCAGTTCGATCCGCTCGACCGCGCCATGGAATTCCACCGCCGTCACCCGGGCGGCGAAAGCGCCGTCGCCGGGGTCGGCCGACCGGCTCAGGGCGATCTTCTCCGGACGGAAGGAGACCAAGCCCGCCGGCCGCTCCCGCGCCCATTGGCTGGCGGCCAGGGTCATTTCCCCGCCGCAGGCCAGCCGGATGCGGGCCTCGGGGCCGGCCCCGCCGGTGCGCTCCGCCCGCACCAGATTCGCCTCGGAAATAAAATCGGCGACAAAGGCCGTCTTGGGCCGGGCGTAGACCTCGGCCGGCGGCCCGACCTGCTCAAGGCGGGACCTATTCATGACCGCGATCCGGTCGCCCATGGCCAGGGCCTCGGCCCGGTCATGAGTGACAAAGACAAACGTCATGCCCAGGCGGCGCTGCAGCCGCTTGAGTTCCCCCTGCATCTGCTGGCGCAGCTTGGCGTCCAGGGCCGACAATGGCTCGTCCAGCAGGAGCACCGCCGGGCGCGGCACGATCGCGCGGGCCAGGGCCACCCGCTGGCGCTGGCCCCCGGAAAGCTGGTCCGGCCGCCGGTCCTCCATGCCCTCCAGTTCGACCAGGGCGATCGCCTCGGCCACCCGGTTCGCCCGCTCCGCCGCCGGCGTCTTTTGCATCCGCAGCCCGAAGCCGATGTTCTCCCGCACCGACAGGTGGGGAAACAAAGCGTAGCTTTGGAAGACCTGGTTCACGTTGCGCCGGTAAGGCGGCAGGGAGGTGACATCCTCGCCCGCGATGCGAACCACGCCGGCGTCGGGCCGCTCGAAGCCGGAAAGAATCCGCAGGAGCGTGGTTTTGCCGCAGCCGGAGGGCCCGACCAGGGTCAGGAACTCGCCGGCCGCCACGCTGAGGTCGACTCGGTCGACGGCCGTGACGGCGCCGAAGCGCTTGGTGATGCCGGTGAGGGCAATCATGGTGCCGCCGGCTTCCGCCGACCCTGCATGGCGGCATAGGCCAGAACGAAGAGCAGGGTGAAAATCACCCCGAGGGCCGAGCCGAAGGGCCAGTTTCTCGCTTTGAGGAATTGATTTTGGATCACATTGCCGATCAGCGGCACCCGGGCCCCGCCCATCAGATCGGTCACCGCGAACATGCCGATCGCCGGCACGAAGACGAGCAAGGTCCCCGCCGCCACCCCCGGCCAGGTCAAGGGCAGGATCACTTCCCGGAAGACCCGGACCGGGCCGGCTCCGAGATCGTGGGCCGCCTCGATCAGGCTGGCGTCGAGCTGCTCCGCGCTCCCGTAGATCGGCAGGATCATGAAGGGAAGATAGGCGTAGACCAGACCGAGCATGACCGCCGCCGGGGTATAGAGCAGGCTCCAGGGTGCCGCGATCAGATGCAGGCCCTGGAGCAGGCCGTTGAGCAGGCCCTCGCTCTTGAGAATCGCAATCCAGGCGTAGGTGCGGATAAGGAAACTCGTCCAAAACGGAATCATGACGGCGAGGAGGAGGCGGCCGCGGGTCCGGGCCGGCCGGCGGGCGACGAACCAGGCGGCGGGAAAGCCGATCACGATGCAGATGATGGTCGCCACCGCCGCGAAGCCGATCGACCGGCCGAGAATGCGCAGATAAATCGGATCGAACACTCGGGCGTAGTTGCTCCAGGTGAAGCCAAACACCACCCGGCCCAGATCGTCCCGCTGGCAGAAGCTGTAGACGAGCAGGATGAAGGTCGGCGCGATGACAAATGCCGTCAGCCATAGCAGCATCGGCGCGAGCAAGAGCCAGCCGCCCAGGCCGGGGCGGCGGGCGGAGGCGGAGGCGGCATCGGGCAGGGTCAGGACTTGCATCGGGCTCAGCGCGAGTTCTTCAAGTCGGTGACTAGTTCGTCGATCGCCTCGCCCATCCGGCCGATGTCGCGAAAGGTATCGAGCGGCCGGTCGACCGTGGGATAGCTGGCGGGATTGGCCAATTGGGCGGCGGTGAGGAGCCGGCGGGCGGCGCCGTTCGGATTGGTGTAGGGGAAGGCGTCGGAGATGCGCTTACTCATTTCTGGACGGAGGAGAAAGTCGATCAGGCTCAGGGCGGCGGCGCCATGCCGGGCGCCCGCCGGGATCGCCAGGACGTCAACCGAGGCGTGCGCCCCCTCCACGGGCAGGACAAAACGGAATTTCCTGTCCTGGTTCAGGAGGAGGGCGGCTTCGCCGCACCAGACAAAGCCGAGATCGACGTCGCCGTTGAGCAAGGCCGTCTTCGGGCTGTCGGAATCGAAGAGCTTGATCCGCTCAAACCACTCCGCCAGGACCGGCCGGACTTTCGCCAGGGATGCCGGAGTGATGTCGTTGGTCTGATAGCCCAGGGAATAGAGGGCGGCTGTGACCAGTTCGCGCGAGTCGTCGATCACCACGATCCGACCCTGGTGGGCGGCGGCGAACAGATCGCGATAGCCCCGGATCGGCTCTTTGACCTTGGCGGCATTGTAGACGATGCCGGCGATGCCGGCCATGTAGGGCACCGTGTAGGCTTGGTCGGGATCAAAAGGCAGGTGCCGGTAGGCCGGCAGGATGTTGGCAAAATGCGGCAGTCGGGAGAAGTCGAGCCGGCTCAAGAGCCCGTGCTTGATCAGGGCCTCGGCAATGTAGTCGGGCGGCTGAATCAGATCGTAGGACGAGGCTCCGGCCAGGAGCTTGGCCAGCATCTCTTCGCCCGAGGAGAAGGTCTCATAGTGCACCTGCACGCCGGTTTCGGCCGTGAAATCGTCCAGGACCGACTGGGGGATGTATTCGGACCAGGCGAAGAGGTTGAGCTCGCGGTCCGCCGCGGCCGAAGCGGACAGCGCCGCCGCCCCGGCCAGGAGCAAGCCCACCAGCATGCGCCCCGCTCTCATCCGCGTTGGCGCATCCGCTCAAATCCGAGCACGGCCGCCACCGTGGCGGCGACGAAGAGCGCGGAGAGCGCGTTCAACATCGGGTTCAGGCCAATTTTGGCCAGGCCGAAGACGCGCAAGGGCAGCGTGGCGGAATTCGGCCCCGCGGTGAAAAAGGTCACGATCAGTTCGTCCATCGAAAGCGTGAAGGCCATCAGGCCGCCGGCCAAAATGGCCGGCCGCAGGCAGGGCACGATCACGAGCCAGAAGGCCTGCCAGGGGCGGGCGCCCAAGTCGAGTGCGGCCTCCTCCAACGCGGGATCGAGGCCGTGGAGCCGGGCTTGGACCGCCACGAGCACAAAGGGGAAGCAGAAGGTGACATGGGCGATGATGACAGTGGTGAAGCCCAGCTGCAGCCCCAGGCAGGCGAAGAAGACCAGCAGGCTGATCCCCATGACAATCTCGGGCATGACCATCGGGGCGCAGAGGAGCGACTGGATCGCCCCGGAAAAGCGGTAGCGGTAGCGGTGGAGCAGCCAGGCGCCGAGGGTGCCGAGGACGACCGAAACGAGGGTGGCGCCGGCCGCGACAATCAGGCTGTTGCGCAAGGCCCCGAGGATCGGCTGATTATGCCAGAGCTCGCCATACCAGTGCAGGGTGAAGCCGGTCCAAACGATATTGAGCCGGGAGGCATTGAAAGAATAGGCCACCAGGACCACGATCGGGAGGTAGAGAAAGAGCAGGACCAGGGCGGTCCAACCGCCGAACAGCCGATCCATCCACTCCAATCCCGAGGCAGTCCGAAAACGGGTCGCAGGCAGGCGGGCCATGGCCCC
>Ga0302320_10030153_pt1 | contig 10349 bp, 7 predicted proteins | sample Bog_T0_3_FD_202130 | JGI IMG/M metagenome (GOLD analysis project Ga0302320, IMG submission 202130) | Peat permafrost microbial communities from Stordalen Mire near Abisko, Sweden - Bog_T0_3 | ecosystem: Environmental > Terrestrial > Soil > Wetlands > Peat | place: Sweden: Abisko, Stordalen Mire... | reverse complement strand
CTGATCTCACTCCAGATGTTGTGGACCAATGGATCTCTGGTCATTTCGACTGGTCCGCTGCCACCAAGAACCGCTACAAGGCCACCTTTGGCCGGGCGCTTCAGTTGGCGGTGGTCTCGGGTAGCCGGGCCAACGACGTAGTGAAGGTTGTGGTAATACAATTCTTGCATGGTAAAAAATATAAGAGAATTGAGGGCAATTGGAGGCGCTAAAGGCGCTCTATGTGCTGAATGCAATTTTATCAAATGATTGATTTATAAGGCTATACTAGTACAATCAATGACTTGCTTGGCAATATGGCGGAGAGACTGGGATTCGAACCCAGGTTAGAGTTTCCCCTAAACACGCTTTCCAAGCGTGCGCCTTCAGCCACTCGGCCATCTCTCCCTGGAACTGCCCGCCTTATTGAATCTATCACAATTGCCCGGAGTTATTTCATCGTGCCGAGAGTGCGATGGATGGCGCGCTCAGCCGCTGCAAATCGCATCCTGGCGCGCCTGATGACTCATTCAAATTCGACCACCACCTGGCCCATCTTCACCGAGTCGCCGACCGCTACCCGCACGCTCTTCACCGTCCCAGCCCCATGCGCCGCAACATTCGTCTCCATCTTCATCGCTTCCAGCACCATCAGCGAATCGTTGGCCGCAATCACTTGTCCAGGCGCAACATTCACCTTGATCACAATGCCGGTCACCGGACTGCGGCTGACCTTGCTCTCGTCGCCAACCGCCTCACTCGCCGCTGTCTGAGCCACTGCGGCCGCCTTCGGTTGAACTGCCGCGGGCAGCGGGGGTTGCGGCGCATAATTTACCGGACGCGGCGTCGCGTCCTCTTCCAAGACTTCGACCTCAGCCTCGTACGTCTTTCCGTCAATTGAAATCTGAAGTTTCAAGTTACCCGGTTCCTTCCTTCAACTTACTTTGCGCCTCAGCCCTCGCCTCAACCTCTGCCACAGCCTCAGCCCTCTGCCTCAGCCTCTGATCCGCGGATGGTGCGAACCATGCACCAGTACGCGCCCCTGCAACGCCCACGCATTTCCGGACGCAGCCGGCGCGCGCAACATCTTCGCCGAGCGGATGCGGACCTTCTTGCCCAGATAAGCTGTCACAGCCGCGGCCAGAATCGCCAGCGTCTCCGCCGTCACTTGCCCATCAGTGACCTGCTCGCCGGCCGAAGCCGCCTCCGTCCGCGGCGCGGCAAGCTCGGCCACGCGCGCCTCCAGAGCCTTCACCGCGCTGGCAAGCGCAATGAACTGCTTCTCCGCTGACTCTTGCCTCGCAATCAATTCTGTCAATTCCACTGCCACAAGCGGCTCCTGGTTATAAGGGAATCAATCCATGCTTCTTCTGCGGACGCAGTTCGCGCTTGGTATGCAGCGCTTCAAGAGCCCTGGCCAGCACCTTGCGCGTCTCGGCCGGCTCAATGATCTCATCCACCAGCCTTCGACCCGCGGCAACATACGGATTGGAAAATGTCTCGCGATACTCATCGACCAATTCCTTGCGCTTACCCGCCTTATCCTCGGCGGAATCGATCTCACGCCGGAAGACAATCTCCGCCGCGCCTTCAGCGCCCATCACCGCAATCTCCGCCGAGGGCCACGCCACCACGCGGTCCGCGCCCAGATCCTTGCAGCACATCGCGATATACGCGCCGCCGTATGCCTTGCGCAGCACAACCGTAATCTTCGGCACCGTAGCCGCCGAGTAAGCAAAGAGCAGCTTCGCCCCGTGGCGAATAATTCCGCCGCGCTCCTGCTCCACGCCAGGTAGAAATCCAGGCACGTCCACAAACGTAATCAACGGAATATTGAAGGCATTGCAGAAGCGCACAAAGCGCGCCGACTTATCGGAGGCATTGATGTCCAGCACTCCTGCCAAGTGATTCGGCTGGCTGGCGATTATCCCCACCGGCCGTCCTTCCAGCCGTCCAAAGCCAATCACGATATTCGCTGCAAAGCCGGCTTGTATCTCGAAGAAATCCTGATAATCCAGAACCCGCGTGATAACATCGCGCACATCGTAGACGGCCTTGTTATCTACCGGTACAACGTCATTCAATTCCACATCGGCATCGATGGGCAAATTGTAATTGCTGCGCGGCGGGTCTTCCAGATTATTGGAGGGAATAAAACTCAACAGCCGCCGGCAAAGCTGCGCCGCCTCCTCATCGTCGCGCGCAATCAGATGCACCACGCCTGAACTCATCTGTGCCTGCGGCCCGCCCAGTTCCTCGTCGCTGACCACCTCGCCCGTCACTTGGCGAATCACCTTTGGTCCGGTGATGAACATGCGCGCCGGCTGCGTCTGAATCACAAAGTCGGTGAGCGCCGGACTATAAACAGCGCCGCCCGCGCACGGCCCGCAGATCAAAGAAATCTGCGGCACCACGCCGGAGAGCAGCACATTGGTGTAGAAGACGCGCCCATAACCGGCCAGGCTGTCAATCCCTTCCTGCACGCGCGCGCCGCCCGAGTCGTTGATAAAAACAAAAGGGCTGCCCGTCTTCAGCGACAGCCGCATCATATCCACGCACTTGTCGTTGTGCGCCTCGCCGGCCGAGCCGCCGCCCACCGTAAAATCCTGGCTCGCCAGGTGTACCGGCCGCCCGTCAATCTTCGCGCATCCCGTCACCACGCCATCGGCGGGCATCTCTTTTCCGGCCATGCCAAAATAGGTGGACCGATGCTGCGCGAAGAGGCCAATCTCCTGAAAGCTGCCCGTGTCCACCAGCCGCGCAACCCGCTCCCGCGCCGTCAGCTTGCCACTGGCGTGCTGCTTCTCAATCCGCTCGGTCCCGCCGCCCATCTCCAGCTCTGCGCGCTTGGCGCTGAGCGCTGAGATCTTCTCGGCCATCGTCTTCTTGCTCTCCGCTTGCTTCGCCATCCCCGCTCCTGCTCCCATCGGCATTCGATCTATGATTTCTCCGGAGCCACCGAAACCCGGTGCTCTTTCCCATTCAGCGTAATCACGTAATTCACCTTGGCGCTCAACGCCGCTCCGCCCGCCACAGCCTTCGCTTCCGGTACCTTAGCCTCGGCCGCCTTCGCCGCCGGATCCTTGCCCACATTCTTGCGCCCTTGCGCCCGCGTCTCAAAGAACTTCGGTGCAACCTGCGGGAACATCGCGTAAGTCAGCACATCCTCGTCGCTGCCGTTGGCGCCCTTCAGAGCATTGGCCGCCGCGCTCAGATTCTCCCACTCCGGCTTCAGCAAATCCGCCGGACGCACCGTAATCGCCGGCTTCTTCGCATGAGCCTCAGCCAGCTTCAGCACCTCGGAATCCTTCGGGCCAATCGTGGCTCCGTAGTAGCCCAGCATGAGATCGGCAAACTCGCCCGTAAGCACCTTGTACTTGCCCATCAGCACATTGAAGACAGCCTGCGAACCCACAATCTGGCTAGTCGGTGTCACCAGCGGCGGATAGCCGGAATCCTGACGAACCCGCGGCACTTCTTCCAGCACTTCCTTCAGCCGCTCACCCGCGCCCTGGCCCTTCAGTTGGCTTTCCATATTCGAAATCATGCCGCCCGGAATCTGGCTCTTGAATATCTCCGTATCCACGCCCGTATTCTCGCTGAAAAACTCCTTGTAGCGCGGCCGAATCTTTGCAAAATGCGTCGAAATCTTCAGCACCCGCTCCAGGTCCACGCGCGTCTCATAGCCCGTTCCCTCCAGCATCTCGATCATGCTTTCGGTCGGATTGTGTCCCGGCCCCAGAGACAGCGAACTCACCGCCGTATCCACCATGTCGCAACCCGCTTCGACGGCCTTCATCAGCGAGACCAGTGTGACTCCGGTGGTTGCGTGCGTGTGCACATGAACCAGCGTCGCTTCGCCGCACTTCTCCTTGATCGCCCGCACCAGGTCGTAAGCCGGCTGCGGCCGCAGCAGCGCGGCCATGTCTTTAATGCAGATGGAATCGCAGCCCAGTTCGCGCAGCCTGAGAGCCATCTCGGCAAAGGCCTCTACCGTGTGCAGCGGGCTCACCGTATAAGAGATCGTCCCTTGCGCGTGCTTGCCCGTCCGCTTCACCGCGGCAATGCTTGTCTGGAGATTGCGCACATCGTTCAGCGCGTCAAAAATTCTGAAAACGTCAATCCCGTTCTCGGCCGACTTCTCCACAAACCGCTCGACAACCCCATCCTCGTAATGCCGGTAGCCCAGCAGATTCTGCCCGCGCAGCAGCATTTGCAGCCGGCTCTTCGGCATCAATTTGCGAAAGGTCCGCAGCCGCTCCCACGGATCTTCGTTCAGAAACCGGATGCACGAGTCGTAGGTGGCCCCGCCCCAGCACTCCACCGACCAGTAGCCGGCGTTGTCAATCTCCTCGCAGACCGGAACCATATCGTCCAGGCCCATCCGGGTGGCCAGCAGGCTCTGATGCGCGTCTCGCAGCGCCAATTCGGTAATCTCAACAATGCGGCCCATGCGGCACTCCCCACAAAAATAGCCCAGCAACAGGAGTCCGTTTTTCAAGACCGTGTCGATGCGCTTTGGCAGATTTTTAGCTGACTATTCATCATACTATCGCATCCGCGTCAACCCGCAACTCACCCCCCACCCGCGGTGGGGCAGACGCTCGCTACTCGCTCGCAGGGGATTTGTGTTTTTTTATGCGCCCAAGATCAAAAGCGGCGGTTTGGGGTTCAAGGTTTCCCAGGTCTCAAGAGCGGGAATTGGGCCGGGCACGAGCCGTTTTTCGTTTTGAATAAATGGGTAAAAAACAGGTATTCTGGCGTTATTGACGTTCTATTGTCGTTATGCGGAATATAGGCGGGTATATTTTTGCTATGAATCGGGATTGTGTGGATTGACTCCCAGAGACTGGCGGCTTTGATTCTATCCATGAAACGCAGGATGACATTCCGCGCAGAGGAGGTTTCCCAGGTCTCAAGTGCGAGAGCTGGGCCACCCGCATGGGAAGCCTTCCAAGAGAGAACCACATTATTCTTCTTTGCCAAATAAACGCTCGAGCCAATTCAGGAATGGGCGACAAGCCGAGTTTAATTTATCAAAATGGCAGTTGATGGCTTCGCCGAGCTTTGTCTTGTTCGGATCCTGCCAAGCTATGTGGGTTTTGACGATGGCCTTGGACCGCTCAACGGCGCGGAAGCCTGTCATTCCATCTTCTTTCGTCTTGTCAATTACACCAGAAATATATTCCTTCGACGTTGGAGCCATTGATGCGCCGAGCAAATCTTCAATGATTCCGTCGCGTACATTATCCGGCATCAGCTATAAGCCAAGAATTGGCAAACGGTCTTTGTCCAATTCTGCAGTAGGGGAAAGAATCAGCCCTTCGGCAGGAAATGCATCAGGAATTTCATAAAACTTGCCGAGCCGTCCCTTCAGTGACCGGATTCTTGCCTGAATTCCGCTATCCTCAGCTATCTCATCCTTGCCCCGATCCGCATCAAGGACGGCGCCAAGTGTACTTTGAGTCTAGCGGCTGGCCTCTGTCAGTCCGGAAAGAATATCGAGAACGCCATCGTCGTTATCGCAATGTCCCAATTCATAAGCCGGATAAGCCCCTGTCACTGTTTGAATCAAGTGATTGAAAGCGTGCCAGTCGTCAGGTCCTTCAACCAACAATACCTTCTTCCCCATCTTGTTGAGGTCTGCCTTCACTGACTTTAATCGGGGGCTTGATGTCATCTTATCGAACCTCAATGCCTTGCCTGATGGCAGCTTCCAAGCCTTCAGGAGAGAACTCATGAGCGTGGATATCTTCACCCATCCGTTCTAATCTGTATACGTAGCTAGCATTTGGAATCAAACGGTCCCTTTGTGCACCAATAAAAGCTTGAATGCAGTCGTTGCTATGGGTGGTGGCAAAAACCTGGACTCCAAAATGATCCGCCGCCTTAAAGAGCGCCTTCCATAGTTGTTCCTGAACTTCCCAGTGCAAGCCGTTCTCGAACTCGTCTATCAGCAAAATGCCTCCGGAGGCATTGGCCATGGCAAGGCCGATATGAAACAAACGCGTTAAGCCGTCGCCCATGGAAGCAAGCGGCGTTCTTCCACGGTCGCCGTTGATCTTGAGATAGGGAAGATCGACTCCAGACTCTGGATCACTAATATAGCGAAGATCGCGGACTTCCAGCTCGACGAATCTGAGCCAGTCAAGAAGCAATTCATCTTTATCTGCTAACGAAGCCTTATCCCAAAGGCGCTTCGCATCGCTCGCGGAAAAGCCTCGCGCAGGAAGGAAGGCAGCCGGAGCGGCATCTGGATGCGACCATCCCTCTTCCTTCATCATTTCTTCGGGAGGCAATGGCATGCTGAGGCGCCGCTCAAAGAAATGAGGTCTGGACTTCTTCTTGCCTCTGGCAACTTCGAACCCTCTTCCCAAGAGATGGCCCAAATGCATCCGATAAGAACTTGGCTCTTTTCTTTCTAATTCAGAAGTCATCGCCTCCATTTCGAGTAAGTCGTCTAAAAACGGTTCGCAGCGAAGTACAAGACTCGAAACCGGATCTTCAGCAGATAGCCGTATATGCGGCTTGAACAGATGGCCGTGCTCACGATGGAACAAATTCAAAAGAGGTCGAAGAGATTCCTCCAACTCGAACGGATCAAACCTGTCGAATTTCTTTCGTTGCACAGCATCAGGTTCCCTACGAGAAGCGACACTCAGAATATCCCACGGCGAACTGCTGGCGTAGAGCTCAACTGCCTCCAACAGGCAGGTCTTCCCGGTATTGTTCTTCCCAACGAAGAGGTTCAAGCTGCCCAGTCTGGGAAGTTCGAGTTCGCGAAAGAGCTTGAATCCGGAGATGCGAAGGGATGGAATCATGGCTAGGGGCAGTCTATCGCGTTCCAGAGTAGAATCCAAGTTGCCGAAGCCAAATACCCTTGGTGGGAGGCCCACGCCTCGATTTTCTGACTTGGGAGACCGCAAACCCCATGCGAGTGAAGAGCGAGCGTTTGGCTCTACCGCAGGTGCCTACTCGACGGCGGTCGAGGAGACCTCACGCAGCCAGCCGGGAGCCTTGAGCAGCTCTCTGGGGCGGGAGCCGTCGGCTTGGCCTACCAGACCGTCGCGTTCCATCAAATCAATCAGGTGGGCAGCGCGGCCGTAGCCGATTCTTAGACGGCGCTGGAGGAGCGAGGTCGAGGCCTTGCGGGCTTCAAAGACAACTTCAACCGCGTCGTTGTAGAGGGGATCGTTTTCGTCGGGGTCGGGGTTGGAGCCTTCGATCTGGGCGCGGTCGTCTTTGGGAGATTCGAGGAAGCCCTCGACGTACTCGGCCTGGCCTTGCGCCTTCCAGAAGCCGACGACGGCGGCGGTCTCTTTCTCACTGACATAGGGCGCATGGAGGCGCACCAGGCGGCTGGTTCCGGGAGGCAGAAAGAGCATGTCGCCACGGCCTAACAGAGCTTCAGCCCCGTTGGTGTCAAGGATGGTGCGCGAGTCAACTTTGGTGGCCAGGCGGAAGCTGATGCGCGTGGGGATGTTGGCCTTGATGAGGCCGGTGATGACATCGACGCTGGGCCGCTGCGTGGCCAGGATAAGATGAATGCCGACGGCGCGGGCCATCTGCGCGAGGCGGGTGATGGACTCCTCAACATTGGCGCGGTCAAGCATCATCAGGTCGGCCAGCTCGTCGATGATGATGACGATGTAGGGGAGCGGCTCTTCGTCGTCGCTGGACTCTTGTCCAAAAAGTGAAAGGGTGGAACCCTCGAAGAGCTTGTTGTACTGGTCGATATTGCGGACGCTGCGGCTGGCCAGCAGCTTGAGGCGGCGCTCCATTTCGCGGACGGCGTTGCGGAGGGCGTTGGCGGCAAGCTTGGCCTCGGTGATGATGGGCGTAAAGAGATGCGGAACGCCTTCGTACATACCGAGCTCGACGCGTTTGGGATCGACGAGAATGAGACGGACCTGCGCCGGCGTGGTGCGATAGAGCAGGCTCATGATCATGGCGTTGATGGCGACCGATTTTCCGGAGCCCGTGGAGCCGGCGATGAGCACGTGGGGCATGGTGGCCAGATCGGCGGTGCGGATGAGGCCGTTGATGTCTTTGCCCATGGCGATGGTGAGGCGCGGCTTGGCTTTGTGGAATTCGTCGGACTCGATGCAGTCGCGGAGGCTGATGGTCTCACGGCGGTGGTTCGGTACTTGGATGCCGACGGTATTTTTGCCGGGCATGCGCTCGATGAGAATGCTTTCAGCGCGCATGGCAAGGCAGAGATCGTCGCCGAGGCCGGTGACGCGGCTGTACTTGACACCAGCCTCGGGTTTGAACTCGTAGGTGGTGACCATGGGTCCGGGGTTGATTTGGACGACCTGGCCGCGGACGTCGAACTCGGCGCATTTTTCGACAAGGACGCGGGCTTCGTCGCGGAGTTCGTCCTCGCGGATGGCTTGCGGACCGTCGGCAGGGTTGAGCAGGGTGCTGGGCGGGAGCTTGAAGCCGCTGACGTGCTTGGGTGCCAGAGGCGCGGTGTGGAACTCGGCGTCGGCTCGCTCGTTGATGGCGATTTGGGCAAGGTGGGCAGGAGCGTTGAAGGGCTCGAAGCGCGGCTCGGGGATGGGGGTTGCGGCGGGACTTTGCGTGAAACTCGATGCGGAACTGTACTCTGGGCGCGCGGGGCGGAAGGTCTGGAGGCGCTCGGGTTGCTCGGGCTCGATGTAGGCCTTGGCAGCGCGGGGCGTGACGGGGATTTCGGCGGGGTCGGCGATTGTCAGAGCGGGCTCGGGATCGGCTACGGAGCGCTCCCAGATGCTGGGTTTGATGTCTGGGTTGACGCTGGGGCGGGCAGCGGGCTCCTCGTCCGCAGTGAGCGGAATGGTGCGTTGAAAGGCGGGGATGTCTTCCGGGTCGGGCTCCGGTGCGCGGCTGCGATGGAAGAGGCGGGCGAGCCAGCCGCGGTTGTCGCCGAGTGAGGCTTCGCGGTCGGCATCTTCATCTTCTTGCCGGTTCTGCTCGGCACGTTCGAGTGCGCGCTCGGCCAGGCGCTCTTCCTTCAGCTCGGTACGCTCCTCGCGCCAGTCTCTCCAACGGTCAAGCCAATAGGCGCCTTGCAGCCAGCGAATCTGGAGGGTCTCAGCGATGGCTGAGAAGCTTACGGCGGAGGCAAAATACAGTCCGGCAGCGGCCAGAACGGCGGCCACAAGCCAGGCTCCTTGAAGGTTGAGGTAGCGCACCAGCAGGCCGGAGATCAGCAAGCCAACCTGGCCGCTGACCGGCAGCGCATGACGCCAGAGCCAATGCCAAGGCAGCAATCCGAAGATGGCGGGCAAAAAAGTGAGAGTGAGCAGCGTGCCGAACCAGCGCAGCCAGGGCGAACCGCCGGGGCGTGAGCGCATCCACGTCCAACCCAGGCCGCCCAGCCAGAGGGGCAGCAGGAAGGCGGTGATGCCGAAGGATTGCAGGAGCAGGTCGCCGGCGAGAGCGCCGAAGATGCCAACCCAGTTTTGCGGCTTGACCTCGCTGCTGGCGGTGTTCCATGAGGGGTCGGATGCATGATAGGTGGTGAGCGCGAGCAGCAGCAGAAGCGCGCCAAGAAGCAGCAGCATGCCCAGCAGGATATTGAGCGGGCGGCTGCGCGTGGGCGCAAGAACAATGCGAATGGGTTTCATGGCGGTGCGCTCCGTCTCGCTAGAGCAAAACCAGGGATAAAGTGCCCTGACTGACTTCATTGAAGGTCGCCGCTCCCTGATGGTCGCGTCGATTTGAGTGTTGTAATTCCGAAATACGCCTTCCCCGATTTTGCTGTGGTTGCTGCGGAAGTTGTCGCGGGCGAGCCAGAAGAACGAACGAGAACTCCCAGAGCAGGCTCTATTATCGCTTGCGGTGGAGTGGAATCAGGGTAAAAGATGGTGGGAGGAACCTTGCTGTGGACCCCCGGTGGGGAGGCGGTAACATAAATCGCCCCATAAACTTTGTGGGCCGAGGTAGGAGAAGAGATTTTGGCTCGGATCAGATATAAGTATCGAGCAGAACCTTTACTCGCCGTCCCTATTCCAAAGGCAAAGCTCCTGTCCTGGCAGCGGCTAGAAGAAGCTCTCGAAGAGAACGAATCCGGGCGTCTCCAGAATGCGGAGGCGCTTCTTTGCAATCGGCTGAATTACTTCCAGGCAGGCTAAAGGAGTTTTTGCACGGTCAGGGGATACCTGGACGGAATAAAAGGCCTCGGCAATCATGGATCTCTTGTTCCGGGCAATATCTGGGCTGCCAATGAAACCAAAATCTAAGACAAAAGCGACTATCTCTGGGGTGAACCCCTCGGTTGAGACAGTCAGCGGATGACACACTTGCCGTTCGCTGATTTTCGCTTCTCAAAAAGCCTGCTCTCCTCCAGAATAACCCACAGTTGGTGAAGCGGAGGCGGGCTCTGG
>Ga0302320_10030152_pt1 | contig 10349 bp, 9 predicted proteins | sample Bog_T0_3_FD_202130 | JGI IMG/M metagenome (GOLD analysis project Ga0302320, IMG submission 202130) | Peat permafrost microbial communities from Stordalen Mire near Abisko, Sweden - Bog_T0_3 | ecosystem: Environmental > Terrestrial > Soil > Wetlands > Peat | place: Sweden: Abisko, Stordalen Mire... | reverse complement strand
TGATGCCGGGGGCCGTCCACCCCATCTTCGGGCCGGGTCTCCCCGGCCTGGACGCGCTGGCGGGTTGAGACCCGCACTTGTCACATCGCGCCAGGGCCGGGCCCGTATCCGGGGGCCTTTTGTGCCCGCCAGCCGCGGCGCAACCCGGGCGGCACCGTAAACACATTGGCAATGCTTATCTGCGAACACATGCCCGCGTTCCGGCGCCGTCCGGCAACTTGGAACAGGGGACCGTCATGTTCAGACGCAGGGACTTTCTTCTTGCCACCGGCTGCGCGCTCGCGGCCCGCGGCGTTTCTGGGCGTGCCAGGGCGGCGGAGCCCGCCAAGCCGCTCAAGCTCCGCATAGGCTATCTTCTTCCGTCGGGGTCCCAGCTTGGGGCAGCCGCCACGGCGATGGCCGCGGAGGCCGCCGGCCGCACAGGCGGACGCATCCAGATCCAGCAGTTTCCGGACGCCGCCCTCGGCGGCGAGGTCGAGATGCTGAAAGGCGTGCAGCTCGGCTCCATCGACCTTGCGATCATCACCGGCGCGCCGCTTCCGAGCGTCCTGCCGGAAGCGGGCATCTTCAACATTCCCTTCCTTTTCAGGGATCTCGCCCACGCGCGCGCGGTCATGGACGGCCCGGTCGGCGATTCTTACCGGGAGCTCCTGTCCGGAAAGGACCTTGTGGCCCTGGCATGGGGCGAGAACGGGATGCGCCACATCACCAACTCGAAGCGCCCCATAGCCGTTCCGGAAGACCTGAACGGGCTCAAGCTCAGGCTCCCCCAGTCTCCGGCCATGCTGCTCGGCTTCAGGGCGCTCGGCGCCGACGCCAGCCCCCTACCGTTCCCGCAGCTCTACGGGGCGCTGCAGTCCGGCGCGTTTGACGGGCAGGAAAACCCGATCGCCACCATCCAGTCGGCGAAGCTCGGCCAGGTGCAGAAGTTCCTGACCCTGAGCGGGCACGTGTACGACCCGGCGGTCATCGTCATGTCATCCGATGCCCAGGATGCCCTGTCGGCGGAAGACAGGACGGTCATCCTGGAGGCGGCGAAAACCGGCGCGCGCGCGTCGCGGGCGTATGCCGCGGAGGCGGAGGTCTCCGGCGTCGCCGCGCTGGGGCAGGCGGGGATGCAGGTGGTGGCAGGCGTTGACCGCGCCCGCTTCTCCGCAGCCATGGCATCCGCCACCCCCGAGTTCGAGCAGATGTTCGGCAAGCAGCGGATTGAGGCAATCCGGAACGCGGCCTGATCCGCCGCGCGGCTGCCCTTTGCCAATGAAATGAGGATCCCAATGGCCCGCGACAGGATGAAAGCCCTGCTTGTGCCGTCGGTGCGCACGCGCATCGCCGGCGGATTTGCCGTTGTCCTGGTACTGCTCGTCGCGCTGTCGGGCGTAACCTTCCGGCTCATGGTGCCGGTCGGCGCCGATGCCCTGAAGGTCCGCGCCGACAGCGCCGTGGCGGAGGCATCCACCGCGGTCTCGCTGCAGGTCGCCGATGCCCATGCCCACGTGGTGCAGTACGCGCTGTCGGCCGCCTTGGCTGACCAGAAGGCGGCCCAGGACAGCCTGGCCAAGCTTGGCCGGACACTCTCGGGAGCGGGCGGCGCAACGGGCATGACCGGCCTGGCGGACCGTTACCGGAGCAGCGTGGACAGCACATTCGCGGCTGTCGGGATGCGCAGTGAGGCCATCGGGCTCATGCAGACATCGGGGGCTGAGATCCGCACCATCACCTCCGCCATCGTGCAGGCGCTGGAAGCCGGGACGGACGCCGACCTTGCGCGTGGCGGCATGCGCCTGGCGGAGAGCTTCCTGGAGAGCGACGCCGCCGCCGCCAGGTTTTTCGCCTCACGCAGCCCTGCCGATTCGAACATCGCCGCCGCGGCGCTCAGAACCGTGGCCCCTGCCGTGGAGGACCTCGCGCGCCAGGCCGGGGACAACCGCCGCATCAGGCGCTTTGTCGCCGCCCTGGAGAAGCCGCTTGCCGCCTATGGCAGTGCGCTGGACAGCGTCATTGCCGCCGACGGCAAGCTTCTGAGCGCTGCCGCCGGGCGCAATGCCGCGGCCGATGCAGTGCTTGGCGCCGCCGCGGCAGAGCGTGACCGTGCGGCGGAATCCCAGCGCGAGGCGGTCGCCTCGATGCTGGGCAGCGTCGCCTCGGTGCGCCGGCTCCTGCTGGTGGCCTCGATCGCGGCGGTCGGAATCGGCCTGGCGCTGGCCGTCCTGATCGGCCGGGGCATCTCGCGCCCGATAATGCTCCTGACGCGCGCGACGCAGCGCCTGGCCGAGGGCGACCTCTCCCCGGACATCCCGGCGCTGGACCGCCGCGACGAGATTGGGCGCATGGCGCAGGCCCTTCTGGTGTTCCGCGGCCATGCCCAGAAGGCGCGTGACCTGCAGGGCGAAGCCGACCGCGTGAGGACGGCGAAGGACCGCCGCCAGCAGGCGATGGACCGGCACACGCAGGATTTCGGGACATCCACCGCAGGGGTCATGGAGGGCCTGGAACGATCGGCGGAAACGGCGCGCGCCACAGCGCAGGAGCTTTTCACCGCCACCCAGCACACGCGCGACAGGGCCGAGGCGACGGCGCAGGGGGCGGCCGCCTCGGGAAAGCGGCTCTCCGACGTGGCCGGGGCGACCGCGCAGATGTCGGCCAGCATCGCCGAGATTGGCCAGCAGGCCGCGCGGGCGGCCACCGCGGCCCGGGAAGCGGTCGAACGCGCGACGGCCACGGATGCAAAGGTCACCGGGATGGCCGTGGCGGCCGAGCAGGTCGGCGCCGTGGTGCGGCTGATCAGCGACATCGCCGGACAGACCAATCTGCTCGCGCTCAACGCGGCCATCGAGGCGGCGCGCGCCGGGGATGCCGGCCGCGGATTTGCCGTGGTGGCAGGCGAGGTGAAGGCGCTGGCTGCCCAGACGGCGCGGGCAACCGGTGAGATTGCCAGCCAGATCGCAGCCATCCGTGCCGCCACCGGCGAGGCGGTTGGCGCGGTCCGCGATGTCTGCTCGGTCATCACCCAGATTGACGAGGTCGCGACGGTCATAGCCGCCGCGGTGGAGGAGCAGGCCGCGTCCACACGGGACATCGCGGCGGGCGTGCAGACGATGACGGCCTCGACCAACCAGGCGACCGAGGCCATGCGGGATGTTTCCGCAGTGTCGGAGAACGCCGGGGAGGCGAGCCGCCGTGTGCTGTCGGTCGCCGACGAGCTCGGGCATACCGCCCGTGTCCTGGGTCAGGAGGTCAGGCAGTTCCTGCTGGCCATGTCGCGGTCCGATGAGAACAACAGGCGGCGCTACGAACGGATACCGGGCATGGGCATGACCGCAGTGCTCAGTGTGCCGGGCGGCGGGCAGCTCAGGCTTGCCATCATCGACATCTCGCGCGGCGGAATCGGGCTGGAGCCGGGCTGGAGCGGAGAAGCCGGAATGGCCGTCGGGCTCTCGCTGCCAGGGGCAGGCGGCACGGTGCCTGCCCGGCTGGTGCGGGCGGATGGAAGTGTTCTGGCAATGTCGTTCCTGCAGACCGACGGCGTCCTGCAGCAGGTGGATCAGGCGATGGACGCCATCAAGGCTGCCGACCGGCGCGAGGCGGCCTGAGACCCGGCATGTCCGGAGGGCGCGCTGCCCTCCGGACATGCCGGCAGCCTGGCTGCACGGTCTCAACATGGCGGGTGGCAGCGGGCGGTGCACCGCTGCTGTCCGCGTTTTCTTTGTTGGCGGAACGTCCCGGCCCGGCGCCAGGAGGCGGTGGCCGTTTCCTGCCCTGAACCGATCCCGCAACCCGGTCCCGTTTGCGGGATCGCCGGCCGCCTCATGTCCCCGCGTCCCCCGATGCCGGACGTAACAGCAGGACGGTGTCCGCTGGCACCTGTTCTGCGGTGGTGTGCCCGGATCCGGAGCCGGGCGCGTCCGCATGCCCGCTTCAGATCCGGCACCCCGTTCCCGCGGGCAACGCGGCGGCGGCGGGATGGACAGGCGCAGGTGGCGGTGCCCGTTTCAGCGGCGGCAAGCGCCAGGCCCTGGCCGACGCGGCATCCGGCGATCAGGCGCTTCCGCCGGGTCCCTGACCGCCCTCCGGCGGCCCAGCCCTCCCCGCTACGACGGGACAGTGCCGTGCGCGCATCACCCGCCAGCTGCCGGGCAGCCTCCCGCTGCTGCCGTCGGCTGCCCGGTGCCAGCATCCGGTCCGCGGGCAGGCATGCGGGGTTCGCGGCCGGCCGGCGGCGGCGGTCATGCCTTCATGGGTGAGGGGGTGTCCGCGTGCGCAACGGGCTCGCTGTGGGCCTTCGCGGCGCCTGCCGGCCAGAACACCACCCGGAGGGTCTGGACAAGGATCAGCACGTCGAGAATGACCGAGAAGTTTTTCACGTAGTAGAGGTCGTAGCTGAGCTTGTTGCGCGCATCCTCCACCGACGCCCCGTAGGGATAGTTCACCTGCGCCCACCCGGTCAGCCCGGCCTTCATCATGTGCCGTTCGTTGTAGAGCGGGATTTCGCGGACAAGATCGGCGATGAACACCGGACGCTCCGGCCGCGGACCGACGATCGACATGTCGCCGCGCAGCACGTTGAACAGCTGCGGCAGCTCGTCCACCCTGGTCCGCCGCAGGATATGCCCCACCGGGGTCACGCGGGAATCGTTCGCCTTCGCCCAGGCAGCCCCGCCCGCCTCGGCATCCACCCGCATGGTGCGCAGCTTGAGGATGTTGAACGGCCTGCCGTCGCGGGTCACCCGCTCCTGCCTGTACAGGACGGGGCCAGGCCCGCCCAACCGGACGGCCAGCGCGCCAGCCGCCAGAAAGGGCGATCCAAGGGCAAGGATGGCGAGACTGGCGGCGAGATCGAACGCGCGCTTCACCATCTGGTCGATCATGCCGAACCTGAACCCGTCGGAGTACAGCGCCCAGCTCAGGTCGAAACGGGCGAGGTCGATCCGCCTCGTCTCGCGCTCGATGAAGCTCAGGTACTGGACGATCGGGAATCCTGCCTTCTTGCATTCCAGCAGGTTCTGCATGGGCATGCCGCGGCGCTCGTCGGGCGCGACGATGATCTGGTGCACGTCGTTGTCGCGGGCGATGCGCAGGATGTCGAACGCGGGAGCATCGAGCACGGTGCGTCCAGGCGCGCAGCCCAGGGAGTCGAGCCGCTCGCCCAGAGCGGGGTGGTGCACGAAGATCACCTCGTCCTGGAAACTGCTGCTCTCGGCGCTGATGCGGACGGTCAGATCATGCGCCCGCTGCCCGGCTCCCACGACCAGCAGCCGCCTTTTGAAGGCCCTCGCCTCGACCAGCATGGCAAAGCCAACGCGCGCCGTGGTGGCGCAAAGCACGAAGCAGACGGTGGCCGCGCTGAACAGCGTTGCCGCCCAGCCGTTGCCAGCCGGAAGGGGGATGCCGAAGGTCAGGCATGCCGCCTCGGTCGTTCCCCATGCCGCCAGCCCGGCAAGGCCGGCGGCCAGCGGCGTGCGCGCCATCGACCGCCGGAGCCCCATCATGGCGTCGCGCCGGTACAGCCCGAGCGCATAGAGGAACATTAGCCAGAATCCGAATGTCGCGGCCACGGCAACCGCGAAGCCCGGCCGACCCGGCGCCCCGGCGCCCGGGTCCAGACTGGCGGCCACTGGGATCCAGGCCGCCAGCGTCAGCAGCATGTCCAGCAGGAACAGTGACACTGCAGTGTTTGAAAAACGGGTCCCGGGCAGCGCACGGGAGCCGTTCCCTGACGGCCAGAGCCGGCGCACATCCCGGGGACTGGCGTTCAGGGCACCGGGCTGGTTGGGGACAGGCATGGGGACACCGCTTTTTCTCATTGGCAGCATGCGCTGCATACACAAGACTGCAGGAATCGTCAACCAATATGTTGACAAGACAAAGTAAGGAATCTGGATGGCCATGGGTATGTGAGCATGGCATCCGGTATACTGTGATATTGTTAATATTTCGTTTCCGGGGCCTGACATCGGCGGCAGTCCGTGTGCGGCGCCGCGGGCACAGGCGGAATCAGCCGGCCTGCGCTGTGCCGCCGCGTGACGAACGTGCAGGCAGCCGCAAACTTGATCCGCGGCCGCCATTTGCGTAGGAATGCCGTCCCGTACACCAGCCTGGAGGCGGCCGATGCTCAGCGAAGCCCGCAAGCGTGATGTTATCAGCCTGGCCGTGGCGAATGCCCGCAAACTGGCCTCCAAATTCTCGTCTGTCCATCTGACCCATTTCCTGGATGCCGCAACGCTCGCCGCGGTCAAGCCGGACGAGCCCAACCTGGACCTCGACCTCCAGACGCGGATGAACCGCGCCGCCGCGCAGGAGCTGTTGCGCGGCGGCGTCGAGCTTTCCCTGCAGATCATCGACCGTGACGCATACTTCGCGTGGCTCGGTGGCCGTCCCAACACCGCCGAGGCGCGCTCGGCGTTCAGGGACCCGTCCCGCCTGCTCCACGGCGAGGCGGCCGCCCGGGAGCTTGGCCTGGACCTGCCAACCCGGCGTCCCCCGCGGGCCAGAAGGAACGGCGCTGGGGCCGGTTCCCCGGCGGACCGGCTGGTGCGCGCCTTCCTGGATGGCGATACCGGCACATTCGACGAACTCGCCGAGGATCTGATCTCATCGGGCCGCAGCGGCGTCATCGACATGGCGGTCCGCAAGGTCGCCGGACGGCAAAGCGGTGACGTGGTTGAGGAATTCACCGGCGCCCTGACCGACATCGCGGAAGCGGATGATGCCGGCGATGGCGGCTGGGCCGCGATGACGGTCATCGTGGCGGCCATGGGTGACGGCGGGGTTCCCGACGCAGCCATTGTCGCGGATGGGCTGTGCGGTTCTGGCGCGTTCCCCGACGGTGCCCGCTTCCTCCCTGCCTGGAGGACCGTGAAGGCCGTGCTGTCCCTGCACCCCTGTTCGCTCCGGCGCGTCCTGCGCGACCTTATGGCTGGCCGGGAGCCGGATGATCTTCCGCCGGCCACCGCCGGCGAGCTTGCGGAAACGGGATTTCCGGCTCTGGTCGGCGTCGCCGTTCACGCCTGTCCAGCCAAGGATGGCCAGCCCGATGACGCCGCGGACGAGAGGAAGCTCAGCGACATGATGTCCGCATACTGGAAATGGGCGGAGGCAAGAGCCGAAGCGGTTCCTGGCCTTGCCCTCCTCGACCCGGTGCCGCCATCCGAGGTCGCATCGGAGATCGACACGTTTCTGGACGGACCTGACGGCGATGACGGCGGGGATGCCGGAGCGCCGGTCGGCCTGGGGGAGATCCGGGACTTCGTGGAGATGGCCGTGATGGAAGCGGAAGGCGGGGATGCCGTCTGCCACGTGCTGGTGACAGCGGATGGCGGTCTGGATCTCACGGTGGCGACGCGCGCCGGCCGCGTTCTCGACCAGCGGATTCTGACGCGGGCAGAGCTTCCGGCGGATGCTTCGGCCATCATTCTCCAGTTGCGGGAAACCATCGACGTGGTCCCGGTTGGCTCAGGCCGGGTGGCTGGCGGCGCCAGCGGGGATTCGGATCGTGATCCGGATGGCGTGGAGTCGCCTGAACCGTCCCCGGGCGGGGCTGCCGCCTGGCCGAACCTGCGGTCGCTGCCTGGGGGGCGCGCCTGACTTGCCCGGGCAGGCGCGGGACGGCGGGGCGGAGGCAACAGCGGCTTGACCTGTGCAATGCCGTGCCGGACGCTTTGAAGCGGGGAAACGGGCGAGGGGCGCAATGGCAACCGCAACACACCGCGAGAACGGGTTTCAGATCGACCTTCATGTCTACGAGCAGCCGGCGGTGAGCTGCTACCTGATCGATTCCATGGCCAATGAAAGCCGCCGGCTGGGCGTCCAGGTCACCTTGCCGGCCGAATGCCGATCGGGCCACGCACTGATGGCATTCGCCATCGGCTCGCTCATCCGCGTGGGCTGGAAGCAGCAGAGCGGACGCGGGTTCTGGCATCCCGAGGTGGAGCCTGAGCGCCGCAAGGAGCTTGCTGCCATGGGCAGGTCGCTTGACAGCGATGCGTTCGAGCGTGGGCGCGGCCCCAGCGCCGAAGCGGCGCCAGCCCCCTGATTGGATTGGTTCGCCGCCTGAACTGCGTCATGGCGTGCTGCCACGCCACCCGCAGCCGCCTGCGCCACCGGTCCGGAGGCGCGCTGTGTGAAGTGTGACATCGCCGGGGTGCGCCCGCTTCAGGAGATCATCAGCGGCCGATGGCTTCCGGCCGGGGTTGCGGCGGTTTTCGAGCTGGCGCCGGGCGGCTTTTACCGGCGCCCTGCCCCGCTGGCCATCGATGCCGCCGATCTTGACCGCGACCAGCTTCCTGCCGTGCGCGGCATCTACAACGTGGACGCGGCCTCACAGCCGTTTGGCCCTGTGTGCTGTGCCGTGCTGAAAGGCGCTTTTGTGGCCGGCCAGGGCAGCGTGGTGACCCGTGACGGCTGCGTCGTGCGCGAAAGCGTTGCCGAATTTGTCGCGCACGGCGATGTCCCGGATGGGTTTGTGGGTGACGGCGCTGGTGGCCTGCGGCTGTCCAATCCGCCATGCCGCCGTATCAGCGGGCCTGTGCTGCTGCTCAAGCGGCCGTGGTGGAGAAATTATGGCCACTGGCTGATCGACAGCGCCGCCATGCTGGCGCTCGCCACGCTGCGGCTCCCGGGTCCGTGGCAAGCCATGGTTGGCCGGCAGGAGAGCCCGAAGATGCGCAGGGTGGTGGCCGACACCTTTTCCTGCCTGGCGCCCGGCGCGGAGGCGCTGGAGCATCCCGACGGCGAAGTCTGGCTGTGCGATGAACTGCTCTACGTCAGCCCGCTGCACGTTCCGCCGCTGTTCAAGCACCCTGACGGGCTATCCACCCTGCGCGCACGGATCCTGCGCCGGGCGGATGGCGCGGCGCAGCCCGTGCGGCGCCTGTTTGTCACGCGCGGCGGACAGGGCCACAGGCGGCTGGAGAACGAGGCGGAACTGGCGGCGCTGGCCGTGGCCCGCGGCTACGAGGTGGTGGACCCGCTGGACCTGGATCTTGCCGGGCAGGCGCGGCTGTTCCGCGGCGCCGCCAGCGTGGCCGGCGTGAAGGGCGCGGCGCTGGCAAACATGCTTTTCTCCGGGGCTGGCACGCGCTGCCTGGTGCTGTCGCCTGGAGACTTTCCTGACCCGTTCTTCTGGGACCTCGCATGCCATGCCGGTGCCAGCTATGCGGAGCTGTTCGGGCCCCTGACCGGCCGCGGGCGTGCCCGCGGCCACAACAGCTTCACAGCCGATCCTGTCCGGTTCGCGGCGATGCTGCCGCACTGATGGCTGCTGGCGGCTGGTTCAGACTTTGAACGCAGCCAGGACATGCAGGGCCTCACGCCTGGCCTCATCGGTCTGCACCTGCAAAATGGGGTCACCGGAACGCAGCAGTGGCTCCGCGGCGCTGTCGATGTGGGACGCAAGCGATTTCAGGTCATCACCGCCAATAGTCCCCTTGTCGATCAGCAGGCTGATCAGGCCGATCAGCAGCAGGCGGTCGGTGCCCACAATTCTCCTGGCCTGATTGATGTCAAGCGGCTTCCTGTCACCCATGGCTGGCACTTTCCGGTTTCGCCGGCAGTTTATCCGGAGCGTGCGCCTTGCCTAGTGACCATGCGGCAGGACGCCACTGGCGTCCCCGGCATCATGGCCTTCGTGTGCCTTCGGCGCGGGCGCGCACGGGTTCCTGAACGCGGCTGCCAGACGGATGGCGACCCGGCGCGGCCACCTGGCAGGGCGGGAGTGCCATCCGGAACCGTCCCCTCCCCGCCTCCGCATGGCCGCGATGCATCCGGACAATCCCCGTGATCCACTTCCGTCCACGCAATTCCAGGCTGGCAGCGGCCATCCGATCGGCCCACTCTGCGTTCTCCGAGGCCGCCAGGAGGTTTTGATGCCAGACACCAGCTCCACCGGGGTCAGGCTGAGCCTGCGCGGGGCCGACCACGCGGCCGTCGAAGCCGCCGCCGACGAGCTCAAGCGGCGCTTCGGCAGCCGCTTCGCCGTGAGCGGGCGCAAGGTGGCTGGCGGCGCCTCAACGGGCGGTGACCTCATCATCTCGGCGGTTGTGCTTGTCAGCGTGGGGACGGGCATCGATGTTTCGGCGGCCGACCTCCTGGACCGCCTCGGCGCCGGGTGACACGCGGCACTGGCGGCCAAGGCATGGGTGCAGCCCGGAATGCATGGGCATGCCGGCGCTCGGGCCGACGGGCAACCGGCATGGGCCGAAAATTTAGCCGCCGGGGCTAACACCTGGTTAACCTTCCCGGCCTAGCCTCCGGTCGCTGGGCAAAAAGCTTGTCAGCTTCCAGTGCGGCTCATCGATGGGCCGGATGCGGGTGCCAACGGCCAACGCGTCCGGACAGCCAGGACAAACGCC
>Ga0302320_10030150_pt1 | contig 10350 bp, 7 predicted proteins | sample Bog_T0_3_FD_202130 | JGI IMG/M metagenome (GOLD analysis project Ga0302320, IMG submission 202130) | Peat permafrost microbial communities from Stordalen Mire near Abisko, Sweden - Bog_T0_3 | ecosystem: Environmental > Terrestrial > Soil > Wetlands > Peat | place: Sweden: Abisko, Stordalen Mire... | reverse complement strand
AATCCGATTTCCTCGCCGCGATGAGCCATGAAATCCGGACGCCCATGAACGGCATCATCGGCATGGCCACCCTGCTGCTCGATGTCCCCATGCCGGACGAGCAGAGGGAGATGGTCCAGGTCATCAACCAAAGCGCCGACAGCCTGCTCGGCCTGATCAACGACATTCTCGACATCTCCAAGATGGAGGCCGGCAAGTTCAGCATCGATCCGGAAGATTTCCATTTCGGGGACATGCTGAAAGCCACCATCGCCATGCTGGCGCCCAAAGCCGCGCAAAAGAAACTCAGCCTGAGCTCCCAGATGGACCCGCGGCTCACCACCCCCCTCTTTGGCGATTCCCGCCGCATCCGGCAGATCCTCACGAACTTGATCGGCAATGCGGTCAAATTCACCGACCGGGGAGAGGTGACAGTGCAGGCCCAGGTTACCGAAAGCACGCCCCAGGGGGTGAAGCTCAAGGTCACCGTCCGCGACACCGGAATGGGCATCTCGGCGGACGCCCAGAAGCGGTTATTCCAGCCCTTTGTCCAGGTCGACGCCTCGACGGAGAGGAGGTTTGGGGGAACCGGGCTGGGCCTGGCCATCTGCCGGCAACTGGTCGATCTGATGGGCGGGCAAGTCGGAGTGGACAGCGAGCCGGGCCGGGGATCGGAATTTTGGTTTACGCTGGCGCTGCCGTGGGCCCGGATCCTCCAACCCGACACGGAATCGTCCCGCCGGAATTTCCGGGTCCTCGTGGTCGATGATAGCGATATCGACCGGGACCTGACCGTGCGGGTTTTGGCGGCGATGGGCCTGGACGCCGGATCGGCCGCCAGTGGCGAAAAAGGGCTGCTCGAACTGCGGTCGGCCCGGGGATCTCCTCACCCCTGGGATATGGTCTTGGTCGACCATAGGATGCCGGGAATGAGCGGGCTCGATTTCGGGCGCGCCCTTCGGGACGACCCCGCCCTGCGAGCGATTCCGGTGGTCCTCGTGTCCGGGGGGGCCCTTCAAGACGCGTCCGAATCCAGCCTGATCGGTTTCGAGGCCTTTATCAGCAAGCCGGTGCGCGCGGACCAGTTGGCGCGCATCCTGCAGCGCTTCGTTTCGGTGCTGCCCGAGCCCGCTGGCGAGACGCCGGCCTGGGAAGGCAACAAGAACGAGCCGGGCGCCAACGGTGCCTGCCGCATTCTCGTCGTCGATGACAATGGAGCCAACCGCGCCGTGGCGCGAATGACCCTCGCCAAAATGGGATTTGAGGTCGACCTGGCGGAGAGCGGCGACCAAGCGCTGCAAAAGCTGGCGGCCGGGCATTTCGATGCGGTCTTGATGGATTGCCAAATGCCGGGACTCGACGGCTATGAGACCACCCGGCGAATCCGCAGCGGGGTCGTGGCCGGCATTGACCCGAGAATTCCGGTTATCGCCCATACGGCCTTTGCCATGCCCGGCGACCGAGAGAAATGCCGGGAGGCCGGGATGGACGACTATCTGGCAAAACCGCTCCGCGCCACCGAACTGCAGGATATGCTCCACCGCCACGGCATCAAGGTGCCGGCGCGCGCGGCTTCGGCCTCGGCTCCGATCACCCCCTCCATTATTGACGCCGGCTACATCGCCGAATTGCGGTCACTCGCCGGGCAGAACGGTCCCAGTCTTTGGCCGGAACTGGTCACGCCCTTTCTCGAGTCGGGCTCGGATCGGCTCCGGGAGATGGAAAACTTCCTGTGGGATCGGCGCAAGACGGCCTTAGGCGAGGCCGCCCACCACTTCGCCGGCAGTTGCGCGGCCGTGGGATCGGTCGAGGGAAAGCGCGTTGCGCTGGAAGTGGAGAAACTCTCGGGTGGGGAGGATTGGACCGAGCTTACAATCCGGGTCGCGGCGCTGCGGGCAGCCTACGAACGCTACGTCGCGGTCGTGTCCGCATCCTTTCCGGCCCTATAGGAAAAGGGACGTCGCATTACGACCGCCTGCGGTCGTCAGGGCCGAATAGGTACGTCTCCAGAAATTCGTTCCTAAACTTACCCTCGGGATCGTACTTTTCGCTCAAGGCGATGAATTCGGGCAGCCTTTCATAGCGGGATCGAAGCGGGCCGGGCGCCAGGGTGAACAGCTTGCCCCAATGCGGACGAGGCTGGAATGGAGCCAGTTCCCGCTCGATGATGGGCAGCAGCCGGCTGACGGCGGCCCAGTCCGGCTTCCAGGTGAAATGGATCGTCACGCACGACTGCCGGTAGCAGGGGCTCATCCACAGAGTGTCGGCCGCGATCATCCTGATCTCCGAAATTAGCAGGTGCGGCCCCACGAGGTCGCGCAGCCGCTCCACCGCCAGGATGGCCTCCAGCGCATGCTGCCTCGGCACGAAGTACTCGCTTTGCAGCTCCTGGCCGGCGCTGGGGGTGAAGCCCATGCGAAAATGGGGCAGCCGTTCGTACCAGGGGCCCGGCACCCCCATCTGCTCGGTGCAATTGACGGGCGAGAGTTCGGCGATGGGGTGCAGATTCCGGGACGCCCGTTTGGCGCCGTAAAATTCCGATGGCCCCGCGAAAGCGTTGCCCGGCTCGAGGCGGCTCTTGACCCAGACTTCGTTGATCCGGTCCTTCTGCCAATCGGTGAACAGGCTGATGCTATAGGCGGCGGCTTCGATCTCGTCAAAATGGAGCTTCAGCACCTCCAGGGGCAGATTCTCGTAAACGAACTGGCGCATCTGGTAGCTCGGCTGAAGGTCCAGGGTCACCTCGGTGATCGCCCCCAAGGCCCCTAATCCCACCACGGCGCCGAGAAACGTCTCGCCGTCTTTTTGCCGCGACAGGGTGACGACGTCACCCCCGGCCGTGACGAACTCAAGCGCCGAGGCCGCCGTGGCCAGATTGCCATTATTGATCCCGGACCCGTGGGTGGCCGTGCTGCAGGCCCCGGCGATCGAAATGTGGGGCAGCGAAGCCAGATTGTGGAGCGCGAAGCCTTGGGCCTCGAGGTAGGGGCACAATTGCCCGTAACTCATCCCGCCCTCGACCGTCACGGTGCGCGCCTCCGGATCGAGCCCGACCACCTGGTCCATCTCCCGCAGCGAGAGGAACTGGTCGCGGCTGTCGGCGATCCGGTTGAAGCAGTGCCGGGTGCCGAGCACTTTCAGCCGGCGCTGCGCCTGCACGAAGGCGCGCACGTAAGCCAAGGAGCGGGCCGACGAGAGCCGTTGTGTTCCATAGGCGATATTGCCGGCCCAATTCTTCAATTTATCCGCCGAGGCCCAGGCTCGCAGGGGCGAAATCACCCGGGTCATCGCCGCAGCGGCGAATTGTCCTAGGAAGGATCGTTTGGTCACGGGCCTGGGGTGCAAGGCAATGCCGGTTTTCTGACTCAACGGGGCGCCGCCGAACCTCCGGAAAATCCATCAAATAAGCAACCGTGCTGATAATTTCCCTGGCGCGGTCCGGGGAGCCGGCGACCCGAGAGAGAGCGACCAGGCCCGTCCTGGAGTCTGGCTTTTCCCATCTTCTTCCGCCTGAGTGAGGACCATGACCCCGACCGCGCCCAAGCCAACTGCTCCGCCGAGCCAAGGGCTGGTCGCGTCGGATCGCGGCCGGGCCAACCTCATTGCCGGGGTTGCCGGGGCGGCGATCTTGGCCCACCTCGTCCTGCGGTTCGCCGTGCACGCCAAACCGGCGGTCAGCCAGCTGCCGCTTCTGGCCGCGCTCATCCTCGGGGGCATTCCTCTGGTCCTCGGACTGCTCAAGCGGCTTTGGCAAAGAGAATTCGGCTCGGACCTCCTGGCCGGGATTTCCATCGTCACTTCGATCATCCAGGGACAATACCTCGCCGGCTCCATCGTCGTCCTGATGCTTTCGGGCGGTGAAGCCCTCGAGAGCTATGCCGTGCGCAGCGCCTCCTCGGTCCTGCGAGCCCTGGCCAAACGCATGCCTTCGGTGGCCCATCGAAAAACCGCGGCGGACATCCGGGACGTGGCCTTGGATGACATCGCGATCGGCGACACCCTGGTCATTTATCCCCACGAAATCTGCCCGGTCGACGGCACTGTGACGGAAGGCCACGGCGTCATGAACGAAGCGTTCCTGACCGGCGAGCCTTTCGAAATTACCAAAGCTGTCGGTTCCACCGTGATTTCCGGCGCGATCAACGGCGAATCGGCTTTGACCATCACTGCGACCAAGCGGGCGGTCGATTCGCGTTATGCCAAGATCATGGAGGTGATGCGTGAATCGGAGCGCAACCGGCCCCGGCTCCGCCGGCTCGGGGACCAATTGGGCGCGATCTACACCCCGGTCGCCGTGGCCATCGCGATCCTGGCCTGGGCGGTCAGCGGGCAGTCGGTCCGTTTTCTCGCCGTCCTCGTCGTCGCCACACCCTGCCCGCTCCTGATCGCGATTCCCGTGGCGATCATCGGATCGATCGCCCTGGCGGCCCGCCGGTCCATCATCGTCAAGAATCCCGCGGTTCTCGAACTGATCGCCACCTGCCGCACCGCCATTTTCGACAAGACCGGCACCCTGACTTACGGCGAGCCGAAACTGACCGAACAACTCGTCGCTCCTGGATTCGATCCCAAGGAGGTGCTGGCCCTGGCGGCGAGCCTCGAGCGTTATTCGAAGCATCCGCTGGCCCATGCCATCATTGCCGAAGCGAAAGCGGAAGGGCTGGCCCTCCTGGAGGCCTCCCAGGTCGGCGAACTCCCCGGCCAAGGGCTGAACGGCACCGTGGCGGGCCGACCGATGCAGATCGCGAGCCGGGGCCGGATCACAGCCAGCGGCATTTCCGGCCTCGAACACCTCCCCCCCCTGGCCGAAGGGCTGGAGTGCGTCGTGGCCATAGACCACCGCTTTGCCGCGGCCTACCGCTTGCGGGATGCCCCCCGCGCCGAGGGTCGATCCTTCATTCAGCACCTCGGGCCCAAGCATCATTTCAAGCGCATGCTGATCGTCTCGGGCGACCGGAGGAGCGAAGTCCAGTATCTGGCGGAGCAGGTGGGGATCCAGGAGATTTACGCCGAGCAGAGCCCGGAGGAGAAGCTGAGCATCGTCCGCCGGGAAACCGCCGCCGCCCACACCCTTTACGTCGGAGACGGAATCAATGACGCCCCCGCCATGATGGCGGCGACGGTCGGCTTCGCCGCCGGGCAGAACAGCGAAGTGACGACGGAGGCGGCCGGCGTCGTCGCGATGGAGAGCTCCCTCAAGAAGGTGGACGAATTCATCCATATCAGCCGCCGGATGCGCACGATTGCGCTGCAAAGCGCCGTCGGCGGCATGGCATTGAGCGTGGGCGGGATGATCTTGGCTGCGACCGGCCACCTCAGTCCGGTGGTCGGCGCCATCTCGCAGGAAGCGATCGATGTCCTGGCCGTCCTGAATGCCCTGAGGGCGACGATGCCCCCGAAAGTGATTTCGGATATGAAAGAGGAGTCGTAAATTGACGGGTTAGCCGACCGGCGGGAAATCGGACGACGTGGAGGAGGACACGCAGCGGCGGCGGCTCGCTGCGCTCATCGAGGAATCCGCCGCTGAACGCCGGATCGATTTTATGGAGCCGAGGGCCAAGCCATCGACGGCCTGACGAATGAGGATGGGCACGGCACAGCCGATTTTTCCAGCACATCCCAGCACAACCGGCGCCACCGGGCGACGGCGGAGCCTAGGAAGAAGCCTTTGAATCTCACCTCTTGGACAGGTGGTATCTCATTATTCGTCGGCCGGCCCGGCGCGCGGTGCAGCTTCGAGCTCAACCCCCGGCTCGGCGCCGGAATCCTCCGTGATGGGCTTGAGCCCCGTAACCGGGATGATCAGCACCGGGCAGGGCGCCTTCTTGAGCAGGCCTGAAGCGGTGCTCCCCACGAATAGATCGTACACCGCTCCATGGCCGTGGGAGCCGACGACGATGAAGTCCGCGCCCAGCCGTTTCGCTTCCTGGCGGATGCAGATGGCCGGATCGCCATAGAGTTCGCTGGTTTCAACCGCGAATCCGTCATTTTGCACTTCCCTTTGCCAGTAGGAGAGCAGCTTAGATTCCTCATTTTCCGCTTCCACCTCAAGGGTCGCGACCTCCGGGCTGTAGGCGTTCACGATGACGGTGGGGCGGATGACGTGAGCGAGGACAATCCGGGCCTGGAAGGCTTGGGCCAGCATGGAGGCGGCCTCTACGACGGGAGAGGTTGCGTCCGAAAAATCGATGGGAGCGAGAATCGTTTTCATGATCCAATTGGGTTTGGGCCGTGAGGGCGTTGCCGTACCTCGTGAGTCTAGCGCCACCTTCCCCAGCCTGCCCCGCATAGATTGCCCTTCTTGCGCTGGAATTTGCCCCCTCGCCGGAGCCCTCTGGGCTCCGGGCGCCTCCGTCCTGCCCCAGGCTCATCAGCAGCCCAGGCTTGGCCAAGAAACGCCCTTATTTCAGCAAAAACTGGAGCGAAAGCCAAAGGGGCCAGTCGTATTGTAGGCCATCATGAGACCTGCTCCTTCGACAGCGCCAATAAATACCGAAGAGCTCCTGCAGCAATTGCATACGATCATAGTCGATGCGGAAAAGCTGCTGGGCACGACGCTCTCTGAAAGCGTTGAGGATAACCGCAGCAGGCTGCGAGAACGCCTCGCCGCCGCGCAAAATCGGCTGGCCGACCTCTATGCGGCCGCCACCGGGAAGGTCTGGGCTGGAGCCAAGCGAGCCGATCAGACCGTGCGCTCACACCCCTACGAGGCGATGGCTCTCGCCCTAGGCGTGGGAGTACTGCTGGGGATCCTGTTGCGGCGCCAGGGAACGGACTAAACCGACTTGCGCCAGCAAACGGCCGGAATCGAACCATGAATGGATTTCTCGACCGCCTCCTTCAGAACGGGGCCGACCTCCTCGCCACCGCCCAAGGTTCGGCCGAGCGCTGGGCCGAAGAACTTCGCGCGGAGGAGCGGCGGTTCATCCAGATGATCGTGTGGGTCGGGATCACCTTCCTCTTCGGGGCCACCGCCCTCCTCCTGCTCTCTGGCCTGGTTCTGGCCCTGGTTCCGGCCCATTGGCGGATTCAGGGCCTGGGGGTGCTGGCCGCTCTCTACCTCGCCGCCTTCATTGCCCTGGCGCTTGGCCTGCGCCGGCGCCTCGCCCAGCCGGCTCGACTGCCCGTCACCACCACCGTCGTGTTTTTAGCCCAGGTTCTGGCCGCGCTGCCGCGCCTGGTCCGGCACAAATCCGACCCCTCGTCATGAAAGCCGTTCCTGCTTGCTCCGATTTCCTGGCCCCGAAGCGGCGCCAGGATTGGGAACCGGCGGCGAACCATTAATTGCCCATCGCCCAACCCGATGTCGGACACGATTTCATTCCGCCTCAATGGTGAGCCCGTGCAGATCAAGGCGGAAAGCGGCCGCCGGCTTCTGTGGGCTCTGCGAACCGACCTGGGCAAAACGGGCGCCAAATACGGCTGCGGCCATGGCTACTGCGGCGCTTGCACCGTCTTGGTCGGTGGCCGATCGGTCCGTTCCTGCCTGCTCCCCGTGGAGGAGGTTCAGGGCAAGGATGTCCTCACCATCGAAGGCCTCGAACGAGAGGGGCGTCTTCACCCCATCCAGCAGGCCTTCCTCGAGCATGACGCCCTCCAATGCGGGTTTTGCACCTCCGGCATGATCCTGCAGGCCTACGCCTTGCTCGCCGCCAATCCCGCGCCCTCCGAAGCCGATATTGTGACCGCGATGGATCCCAATCTCTGCCGCTGCGGCGCTCACGTCCGGATTATCCGGGCGATCCAGGCGGCCGCCACCGCCATGAGAAAGGCAGGCTGACATGAAGCCCGATTCCGCCCAGCCCTCCCCGCCTTCGCGCCGGGAGTTCCTTCAGCGCCTGGCCGGCGGCATCGTGGTCTTTGTCATCCTGCGCGACCTGGTTGCCGCTCCGGAGGCCTCGCCGCCAGGCGGCCCATCCGGCCCCGCCCGCCCTGGGGTACCGACCGATTTCAACGCCTTCGTCCGAATCGGCGAGGACGGGCGGGTGACCGGATTCACCGGCAAAATCGAAATGGGACAAGGTGTGGTCACCTCCCTCGCCCAAATGCTGGCGGAAGAGCTCGAGGTGCCGTTGGATTCGGTCGAGATGGTGATGGGGGACACCGAGCGGTGCCCTTGGGACCTGGGAACGTTCGGCTCAATGACGACACGGTTTTTTGGGCCGGCCTTGCGGGCGGCGGCCGCCGAGGCGAAAGGGGTTCTTCTGGAACTGGCCGGCAAAGAACTCAAGGTGCCGGCCGGCCGCCTGATCGCCCAGGCCGGGGTGGTGTTTGACCGGGAGGATCCGACTCGGCGGATATCCTATGGCACTCTGGCAAAAGGCCAAAGGATCGAACGTCATCTTCAAGTCCGGCCATCGCTCAAGGACGTGGCGGAATTTTCCACCGTGGGCCGCTCGGTCCTGCGTCGCGACGGCCGGGAAAAAGTGACCGGAAAGGCCCACTATGCCGGCGACATGCGGCTTCCCGGCATGCTTTACGCCTGCCTGCTCCGGCCGCCGGCCCATGGCGCGAAATTGACCCGCTTGGACCTGGCCCCGGCCAGAAATATGGCCGGGGCCTTGGTCGTGCAGGAACCGGATTTGGTCGCGGTCCTGCACGAGTTGCCGGATCTCGCCGCCAAAGCGTTGAGTGCGGTGACCGCGGCTTACGATCTGCCGGCGCCCACTCCCGATGATCGGACGATTTTCGACCATCTGCTCCGGGTCGCCCCCGAGGGGAAGATCCTGGCCCAAGGCGGCGACCTGAAGGCGGGCCGGGAAAAATCCGCCCGAACCTTCGCCAACACGTTCCTCAATGACTACGTCGCCCATGCGCCCATCGAGACCCATGCGGCCCTGGCCCAGATCGAAAATGGGAAAGCCACGGTCTGGGCCTCCACCCAGAATCCGTTCGGGGCCCGGGACGAGATCGCCCGGGCGATTGGATTTCCCGTCGAGAAGGTCCGGGTCATCACTCCCTTCGTGGGAGGAGGATTCGGGGGCAAGACCCTGAACACCCAGGCAGTCGAGGCGGCCAAGCTGGCCAAGGCGGTGGGCCGGCCGGTGCAGGTGATGTGGAGCCGCGAGGAGGAGTTTTTTCACGACACCTTTCGGCCGGCCGCCATCGTCAAGATCAGCTCCGGCCTCGACGCGGCGGGCAAAGTGATTTTTTGGGACTATGCCGTCTTCTATGCCGGCGACCGGGGGGCCGCGCAGTTCTACGCCATTCCGGACCATCGGACCGTGGTCCATGGGTCGAATTGGCAGGGACCACCGGGCTCACATCCCTTCGCCACCGGGCCCTGGCGCGCCCCGGGAACGCACGCCAATGGCTTCGGACGCGAAACGCAAATGGATCAGATGGCGGCGGCAGCCGGGGCCGACTCGGTGGCATTTCGCCTGGCCCATCTCGATGATCCCCGAATGATTCGCGTCCTTCGGGCCGTGGCGGCAAGTTTCGGCTGGAAACCCGCCCCGTCTCCGACTCGGCGGGGGGTGGGCGTCGCCTGCGGCATCGACGCCGGAACCTATGTGGCCACCATGGCGGAAGTCTCCGTTGAGGAAGCGACCGGCGCGGTTCGCGTGCACCGGGTTCACTGCGCGCAGGACATGGGCCTCGTCATCAATCCGGAAGGGGCGAAGATGCAGATTGAGGGCTGCATCACCATGGGGTTGGGCTACGCCCTGGAAGAGCAGATTCATTTCGAAGGCGGGAAAATCCTGGACACGAACTTCGGCACCTACCGGATTCCGCGCTTTTCCTGGCTGCCGGCCATCGAAACGATCCTGGTGGAGAATAGCCAAACTCCCCCGCAGGGCGGGGGCGAGCCGGCCATCAGCATCATGGGGGCCGTGATCGCCAACGCCATTCACGATGCGACGGGCGTGCACCTGCTGCAGCTGCCGATGACTCCGGAGCGGATCTTGGCCGCCCTGGCCCTTCGCCGCACCTGAGGCTTCGTCAGCGAGTTTCCCTGCCTGTAAAGCTCGTCATCCCGCCATCTCCGGAATAAAGGTAGAGCTCTTACCCCCACTGTGAAAACAATCTTCGCCCCTTCGCCGCCTTCTGCTTCATGAAGGACCCGCTCATTGCCTTGCTCGAGCAAATCAAGCAGCTGGAGGCGGAACTGATCGGTGAAGCGCGCAAAAAGGAAACCGAGTTCTGTTATCAAATCCATGCCAAGAAAGTACAGTTCACGGCGGCGGCCAAAATCGGGGGCAAACGGCTTCAGGTAAGCTGGCACCGGTACCTGCTGAACTCTCGCTTCCTCGTTCTCGCGACCGCGCCGCTCATTTGGCTGTGCGCGATCCCCATCGCCCTAGCCGACTTGGTCGGTTCCGTCTACCAGGCCATCTGCTTTCCCATTTATGGGATACCAAAGGTTCATCG
>Ga0302320_10030149_pt1 | contig 10350 bp, 3 predicted proteins | sample Bog_T0_3_FD_202130 | JGI IMG/M metagenome (GOLD analysis project Ga0302320, IMG submission 202130) | Peat permafrost microbial communities from Stordalen Mire near Abisko, Sweden - Bog_T0_3 | ecosystem: Environmental > Terrestrial > Soil > Wetlands > Peat | place: Sweden: Abisko, Stordalen Mire... | reverse complement strand
GGCGAGCAGCAACAGTTCCATGTTCCTGATATGCACCAGGCTCAACGGGGTTTCCCGCGGCACCAGGATCAGCTTTCGTTTTTCTTTCAGCACCACATCCGCCGCCCGGAGCAACACATCCTCGCTGTAGCCATGCGCGATGCGGCCCAAGGTACCCATGGTGCAAGGAATGACGACCATCGCATCCGGCGGATTCGAGCCGCTGGCGAAGGGGGCGTTCATGCTCTTCAGGTTGTGGGTCTGCGCGCCCTCGGGCAGGCGCAGACCGCCCGGCAGTTCCAGACTGACCACCTGCTGGGCGTAATGGCTCAACACCACATGTAGGTCATGCTCGCGCGGACTCAAATTATCGAGCAGCCGTTGCGCGTAAATCGCGCCGGTGGCTCCCGTAATGGCGACAAGTATTTTCAAATTTCGTTCCTGCCAACATAACCGTCTCCACCGCCAAACAAAAGCCCCAAGCTCCAGCCCCAATCCTCGGCTGGCAGCCTGTCGAAACAATCGCCCGGTGGGGGGCACTGGGCCTTCAGCCGCTACGATTTCCGTGTGAATCCTGTAGGCCGGGTGCCCCCACCCGGCGTTTCTTGGGATTGTTCCTCAGGCTGCTAAAATGCTGTCGTGGTGCTCCGATTACGATTTTTGGCACTTTACTCGCCCAAATCTCGTTTACATGGTAAGAACTGTTGCTGCGAACGGATATAAACCATGGACCGCCAGCCAAACCGAGAAATTGAAGTTTTCAACTCCGCGTTGGAGCGAACGACCTCTGCCGAGCGCGCCGCTTACCTCGACGGCGCGTGCGGCGAGGACGCCGGACTGCGCGCCCGCATTGAGGCGCTGATCCGCGCCCACGAACAGGCAGGCGGGTTCCTGCCAGAAGAGGACATCAAGCCGCAGGCCGCCGAGTTGGCCGAGACGATTGCCACCACCGCCGGCATGGTTCCCGTGACGGAAAAGCCGGGCGACCGCATTGGCCGCTACAAGCTGCTCCAGCAAATCGGCGAGGGCGGTTGCGGGGTGGTTTACATGGCCGAACAGCAGGAACCGGTGCGGCGCAAGGTGGCGCTCAAGGTCATCAAGCTGGGCATGGACACCAAGTCGGTGATCGCCCGGTTCGAGGCGGAACGGCAAGCGCTTGCGCTCATGGATCACCCCAATATTGCCAAGGTGCTGGATGCCGGAGCGACGGACACGGGCCGGCCCTACTTCGTCATGGAACTGGTTCACGGCACCAAGATCACCGACTACTGCGATGCGAACAGCCTGGACATCACCACCCGGCTGAACCTTTTCATCCAGATTTGCCAAGCGGTTCAGCACGCGCACCAGAAAGGCATCATCCACCGCGACCTGAAACCCTCAAACATTCTGGTGACGCTGCGCGACGGTGTGCCCGTGCCCAAGGTGATTGACTTCGGCATCGCCAAGGCCACGACCGACCAGCGGTTGACGGACAAGACGGTGTTCACGGCGTTTGAACAGTTCATGGGCACACCGGCCTACATGAGTCCGGAGCAGGCCGAGCTGAGCGAACAGGGTATTGACACGCGGAGCGATATTTATTCGCTGGGCATCTTGCTTTACGAACTGCTTACCGGTGGAACGCCTTTCGACGCGAAACAACTGTTGCAATCTGGGCTCGACGCGATGCGCAAAACCATCCGGGAAACCGAACCGATGCGGCCCTCGACCAAGCTAAGCACCATGCTCGATGCCGATTTGACGGCCGTCGCGCAGCGGCACAGTGCGGAATCGCCCAAACTCATCCATCTAATTCGCGGCGACCTGGACTGGATCGTCATGAAGGCGCTGGAGAAGGATCGCACGCGGCGTTACGAGACGGCCAACGGCCTGGCCGCTGATATCAAACGTCATTTGAACAGTGAGCCGGTTGTGGCGCGTCCGCCGAGCAACTTGTATCGTTTCCAGAAAATGGTTCGGCGCAACAAGCTGGTCTTCGCGGCTGGGATCGCGATTACCGCGGCATTGTTGATGGGCATCTTCGTCAGCACTTGGCAGGCGGTGCGGGCCATCCACGCCAAGAAAGAAGCTCTGGCGGCACAAGCTGATGAAGCTCAATTGCGCCGACACGCTCAAGTTGAAGAACTCGCTGCCCGTCAGCGGGCTTACGCCTCGGACATGAATCTAATCCAACAGGCTTTAGCCAACAACAACCTGCGCCGGGCGCAGGATTTATTGAACCGCCAACGCCCCGCCCCGAACCAGCAGGACTTACGCGGCTGGGAGTGGCGCTACTTGTGGCAGCAGTGTCGGAGTGAGGCTTCCTTCACGGTTTGCCAAAAGACCAACCAAATTGAGGCTTTGGTTGCATCGGGTGACGGGCATTGGCTTGCCACCAAGGAAGTTGGCATGCCGGAGCTATGCGTGTTGGATCTGCGCACGCACCAGGAAGTCGCCCGACTGCACACCGGCATAACTTACACTATTATGCCCATACCCAATGTGGATTTCTGCGACCGAGAGTCATTGCTGGCTTACTATGAAGTAACCGAGACTAAGACCAATCGTCAGCATCGCGTCATACTTTGGAGCGCCGCCACCCGGCAAGCGGTGGGGGAAATCAAGCTGGATGGGATATGTGGCAAGATTTGTTTCGCCGCCGACGGGAAAACAGTGGGTATTCTAACCGAGGAGAATGGCAATTACGCCGTCTCAATTTGGCGGGTTTCCGATCAAAAACGATTGCTCTCTCGCAATGGTTTGCAATGCGACTGGTATTATGCCGCGTTCACCCAGAACTTAAACCTGCTTGCCTACGGCGACCGGGGTGGTCAGTTACACGTCCTCAACCTTGAGGCGGATCGGGAATACTGGGCCGCACAGGCGGCCAAAGGATCTATTACCGCGCTAGCCTTCTCTCCCGACGGAAAGATGCTGGTCTCCGGCGAAGGCTTCGCCGCGTCGCCTATCAATTTGTGGGACGTCGCCAGCGGTAAAAAACTCGGAGTGGCTGAAGGCCATTACGGGTGGGTCTCTGCCCTTGTTTTTCTGCCCGATGGGAAGACGCTGGTCTCTGCCAGCGGCGATGAAACCATCCGCCTTTGGGATGTGTCGGAAGGGGACAAACCACGGCCAAAGAGAATCCTGCGCGGTAGCAAAAGTGAAGTGTGGAGTTTATCTCTCTTCACTAATGGAATTACTTTGATCAGCGGAGCGAAGGACGGCTCGATTTGCGGTTGGGACATTTCTTCCGGACCAGCAAATCCATCGCATTTTGTGGTGCCTGAGACCATTGTGGACTGGGAATTTGGGTCGGATGGCAGTTTCATCACTATCTTGGATCACCCGATAGGACAAAGTCTGGAATTAGTCGAATGGAAGGGTTCCAACTATCAAAGCAAGGGGGTGGAATGGATGATCGCAACCAACATACCAGAAGCAAGCATCAATATTCTTTCTGGCGGGCAACTGCTGGGCATTCTCTCAACCAACGGCATCCTTCGTGTTTTGGACTGGAGAAATGGTCAGATAATTCATGATTTAACGCTCGGGGATACCAACCTCTCCCTCATCGGTTTTCTGCGATTGTCGCACAGATGTGTCGCGCTGAACGAAGCAGACGGATCATTGTCCGCTTGGGATATTGCCACCGGAAGGAAGTGGCCATTAGGCCACGTGGATCTCAATAAATTCCGCGTGGACGTCAATAAATTAGCAATAGTCTTCTCGCCTTGCCTAAAATTCATCTCCCCAAACGAGCAATGGGCAATTTTCTCTCAGGGCAGAGACCGGTTTCAACTTATTAATCTACTCGAGGGAAAGACGATCCTGGTGGTTCATGACATCCGTCAACCAGTCAGAGATCAAAGCGGTGCCGCTTTTTCTCCAGACGGAAATTTTTTCGCGATGGGCAGCTATGAGGGATTTGTAAAGATATGGGAAGTGGCCCCCTGGCGGGAAGTCGGAATCCTGCGGGCCTGGCTGCAAGCGCCCCACTCAATGACTTTTTCTCCTGACGCACGCCGCCTGGCTGTTGGGAGTGACGGCAAAGAAGCAGTCACTTTGTTTGACACCCAAACTCACGAAGAACTTCTCAAATTGAGTGCCGACGGATCAATTTTTGAAGAGGTTCAATTCTCACCCGACGGCAGAATCCTCGGGGCCAAAGACGACGGAGGTAATTTGAATCTTTGGCGCGCGCCATCGTGGGAGGAAATCGCTGCCGCCGAAAATACAGATAATCCATGAGCGACCTCACCGTCATCCTCGATGCCATCCAAAAGGGCGATCCCAAGGCCGCCGAGGAATTGCTGCCGCTGGTCTATGGTGAACTGCGCCGACTGGCGGCGTTCAAGCTGGCGCAGCAATCGCCGGATCAAACGCTCCAGCCCACCGCGCTCGTCCACGAGGCGTATCTCAAGCTGCTCGGCGACGGAAACCATTCCTGGAACGACCGCCGGCATTTCTTCGCCGCCGCCGCTGAAGCCATGCGCCAAATTCTCGTGGATCGCGCCCGGCGCAAAGCAGCCGCACGCCACGGCGGTGGTTTGAGGCGCGTTGACCTGGATCACGTGGTCGCCGCCACCGAAACGACGGACGAAAACATTTTGCTGATCAATGAAGCTTTGGAAAAGCTCGTCGCACACGACGCCCCGACCGCCGAACTCGTGAAACTGCGTTTCTTCGCCGGTCTGACCTTCCCGCAGGCCGCCGAGGTGCTGGGCCTGTCCGAACGCACCGCCAAGCGGATGTGGACCTACGCGCGGGCGTGGCTGTTCAAGGAAATTCAAGACTTGTAGCAGCAAGTTGCTGTAGCAGACGAGGTAACGAGGCTCCATTCAATTTCCGATTCCGAGATCCAAAGTGAGCCTCCATGAACCGGAGCGCCGGCCTCCCGGTACGGCTCGTGGGAAATGGCCGAAGCCGAGCCGTACCGGAGGGCGGCGCTCCACTCGACGGGTGCATGGCCCCAAAGTGCATCCAATTTTGGACGTCGCCGCCGTTGAACTGTTTTATAACGCACTGTGCCAGAATGAGTACCAACTTTCTGAAAATGTCAATTTCAGCAATTTCTGGAGTTCCATGGCCTCATGCCGCTGCTTTTTCGAGGCTGGATTCTCCTCACGTCGGCACCCACCCTTAAATTTGCCAAACTTTTTTGGCACTTTTTCCCCCGGCATTTCGTTTGTATGGGTGGAAATTGAACTGAATTTATGAAAAACCCAAGTTCGAGAGGCAAAATTGGATTTGAAATCCCGGCTGCTGCCAAGCTTTGGGTTGGCAGGAAGGCGATTTTGACACCATGGCGGCGAATGCTCTGGGCGGCAGCGCTCCTGCTGCCGGCTTTTGCGGCCGTAGCTCAAGTTGCCTTCACCAGTCTTTATTCATTCCAGGCTTCACCTCCCAATGGCGCAAATCCTCCGGCCGGACTCGTAGAGGGCAGAGACGGTTATTTGTATGGCACGACATCTGCCGGCGGCACGAATGGCGCTGGCACGGTGTTCAACATCAGCACCAATGGGGTGCTCACCAGTTTGTATTCGTTCACTGGCGGCAATGATGGCGGGGGTCCCAACGGTCCGCTGGTGCAAGGAAGCGACGGCTATTTCTATGGCACAACTCAAGGCGGCGGCACGAACAACGCTGGCACTGTGTTCAGAATCAGCACCACTGGGGTGCTGACCACGTTGTATTCCTATACCGGCAGCCTTGATGGCGGATTTCCCTACGCCGGGCTGGTGCAGGGCCCCGACGGCTATTTCTATGGCACGACTGAACGCGGCGGCGGCACGCAGTACGCCGGCACTGTTTTCAAAATCAGCACCAATGGGATGTTAACCACAATCTATACTTTTACCGGCGGTAACTTCACCGGAGGTCATGATGGCGCTAATTCTTTTGCCGCGCTGGTGCGGGGCAGCGACGACTTTTTGTATGGCACCACATACAGCGGTGGCGCAAGTCTTTACGATGGCACCGTGTTCAAAATCAGCACAAACGGGATGTTGACCACGCTGCATTCCTTTACTGGAAATAATGATGCCAGAAGTCCCTACGCCGGGCTGGTGGAAGGCAGCGACGGTTTTTTATATGGCACGACTCAGTACGGCGGTGGCACAAACAACGATGGCACCGTTTTCAAAATCAGCAGAAATGGGATGCTGACCACTTTGCATATCTTTACCGGCGGCGATGACGGCAATAACGCCTTGGCACCCAATGCCGCACTGGTGCAGGGCAACGACGGCTTTATCTATGGCACAACTACGAGCGGCGGCGCGCATGGCTGTGGCACCGTGTTCAAGATGAGCAGCAATGGGGCACTGACCAGTTTATATTCCTTTACCGGCGGCAATGATGGCTCCTTTCCCGTTGGTCTGGTGCAGGCCAGCGATGGCCAATTTTATGGCGCGACCTTATACGGCGGCAACACCAATCTCAACTACGATAATGGCTATGGCACCGTATTCAAAATCAGCACCAACGGCATGCTGACCACATTGTATTCCTTCCCCGGCAGCAATGATGGCACAAGCCCCCTGGCCGCGCTGGTGCAGGGGAGCGACGGGTATTTCTACGGCACCACTTCGCAAGGCGGCACAAACGGCGCTGGGACGGTGTTCAAAACCAGCACCAATGGGGTGCTGACCTATTTGTATTCCTTCACCGGCGGCAATGATGGCGCAAATCCCCAAGCCGCTCTTGTGCAAGGCAACGACGGCTATTTTTATGGCACAACCCTTGGGGGCGGCACGAACGGATCCGGCGCCGTGTTCAAAATCAGTGCCAATGGATTTCTGTCCAGCTTATATTTGTTCGGTTCGGTGCAGGACACCAATGGCGACCTGCTGGATGGCTCGGTTCCAAGTGGACTGGTGCAAGGCAGCGACGGCTATTTCTACGGCACAACTTCGCAAGGCGGCATAAACAACTTTGGCACTGTGTTCAAAATCAGCACCAGCGGTGTGCTGACCCGCCTGTATTCGTTCGGTTCGGTTCAGAATACGAATGGCTATTATCCACTTGATGGCGCAAATCCACAGGTCGCTCTAGTGCAAGGCACCGACGGCTATTTCTATGGCACGACTCCATACGGTGGCACGAACGGAGATGGCACCGTGTTCAAGATCAACAGCACTGGAGTGTTGACCAGTTTGTATTCATTCACCGGTGGCGGTGATGGCTTTGATCCCAATGCCGCGCTGGTGCAAGGCAACGACGGCTACTTCTATGGCACTACTGCTTTCCATTCTGGCTACTACTGGCCTTTTCCTTTTAGTGGCGCGATTGTTAGTGCGAAGACTAGAGTCCCAGGAGGTCCCGGTTGGCCAAGTTGGTATAGTATTCCTGGCACGGTGTTCCGAATCAGCACCAATGGAGCACTGACCACGTTACAATCCTTCTCGTTCACCGCCAATGGACTGATGCAAGACAGCGACGGCAATCTTTATGGCACGACTTCCAACGGCGGCACGAACGGCGTTGGCTTGGTGTTCGTAATCAACACCAATGGGACAATGACCACTTTGTATTCCTTCACCGGCGGCAGTGACGGCGCTAATCCCGAGGCCGCGCTGGTGCAGGGCAGCGACGGCAATTTCTATGGCACGGCCTCCAGCGGCGGCCAAGCCGGAGCCGGGACCATTTTCCGGCTGACCATTTTGCTGGATCTCTTCTCACAATCGCAGAGCCAGGCCATTGCATTTGGAAGCAACGCGACCCTCAGCGTTGAGGCCAGTGGAACCGGCCGGCTCGACTATCAATGGTATTTTGACGGCACGCCGCTTCAGGGCCAGACCAACACGACGCTGTTGATCAGCGGAGCTGCCTCCACCAATGCGGGGACTTACTATGTGGTGGTCACGAATCTGTATGGCTCGGCCACCAGCGCGGTGGCCGGCGTGACGGTGGGCGTGCCGCCCGGCATCACGGCCCAGCCGGTGAGCCAGACCAATTCTAGCAACGGCACAATCACCTTTTCCGTGGCCGTCTCCGGCACCGGTCCGCTTGCCTATCAGTGGCAATTCAATGGCATGGATATTTCAACTGGAGTGGGTCCGACGCTGGTGTTGTCTAATCTTGATGGCACATACGCCGGGACGTATGACGTGGTGGTTTCAAGCCCTTATGGCAGCGTCACCAGCAGTATTGTCAACTTGGTGGTGCTGCTGCCACCCGCCGTCAGCATCCAGCCGTTGAGCCAGGGGATCGTGTTCGGGAGCAATGCGATCCTCAATATCGAGGCAGCCGGAACCGACCCGCTTGCCTATCAATGGTATTTTGACAGCGCACCGCTTCCGGAACAGACTAGCGCGACGTTGCTGATTAGCGTGGCTACGTTCACCAATGCGGGTGCTTACTATGTGGTGGTGACCAACCTTTATGGCTTGGCCACCAGCGCGGTGGTCATCGTAACCGTGGGCGTGCCGCCGAGCATCACGGCGCAACCAACCAGCCAGACCAATTTGTTTGGCAGCACGGCCAGTTTTTCGGTTTTCGTTTCCGGCACCGGTCCGGTTGCCTGTCAATGGCAATTCACTGGTACAAATCTTGCAACTGGAGGTGGTCCGACGCTGGAGTTGACAAACGTCAGCAGCGCGGATGTCGGGTTGTATGACGTGGTGGTTTCAAGCCCGTATGGCAGCGTTACCAGCAGCATTGTCAGCTTGATGGTGTTGCAGCCACCCGTCATCAGCACCCAGCCGCGGTCTCAAGCGGTGCTGGCAGGCAGCTACGCATTCCTCAACATTGGAGTCTCCGGCGCGGCTCCGCTTTATTACCAGTGGTATTTTGACCGGACGCCGCTTCCGGGCCAGACCAACACGACGTTGCTGTTCAGCAGAGCTGCCTTAACCAATGCGGGGGATTATTATGTGGTAGTCACTAACCTGGATGGATCGACCACCAGCGCGGTGGCCGTCGTGACGGTGCCGCAACGAACGGATTACAGCGGCATTATCATCAGCACCACCAACCTGCTCGGCTACTGGCGTTTTGATCCTGTCTTCCAAGTGAACAGTTGGGTGAACGGCTACACCGGAGCCTTGCAGGGCAATGCCCAGATCGGCCCGCCCAACTCCGGCTGCCCACTGGCTTCCGATCCAGCCAACCAAGGTTTGCTGCTCGATGGCAGCAACAGTTATCTCACCACCAGCCTGACGGGGCGGATTGACAGCCAGGGCACAGTTTTGGTCTGGGTTTATCTGTCCGCCCAACCTTCCACCGTCGGACACATTTTTGAAATCACCTCACAAGTGCAGTCCGGCACTGGCAACGACTTCGATTTTCAAATCCAGACGGACAATCACATTTATTTCTTTACGGACTTGGGTTCGATCACGGTCTATCCCCAGGCGCTATCGCTCAATCAGTGGCACTTTCTGGCAGCCACGTTTGTCGCCAATTCAACTCGCAGCATTTATTTGGACGGCCAACTGGTGGCCAGCTCCACCGCCGGCCCACATTCCGTCAACAACAATCCCTTCTGTATCGGCAACGATCAGGTTTTTGGTCCGCACTGCTTCCAAGGACGAATTGATGAAGTGGCGATATTCGACCGCGCCCTGAGTTCATCGGAAATTGCGGTGATCTATGCGGCCGCGCAGCGGCCCACCCTGAACGTCACGCCGCTGAACAACGCCGTGCTGCTGACTTGGTCCACGAATTTTACCGGATACGTGCTGCAGACCACCGCTTCGCTCAGCACGACCAACTGGACTACACTCGCCGCTCCTTATGGCATAATTGCAACCAATTATGCAGTCCCCAATTCCATCAACGGCTCAGCCGCGTTTTTCCGTCTGCAACAATAGCTGAGGCAAGGATTTGAGACAAATCAAGCAATATCTTAATATTCGATTCTCCTGCCGTCCGAGTATGATTGGTGGTACTTTGCTCGCCCAAATCTCGTTTGTATGATATGAACATCTAAACTGCTTTGAAAACATGGACCGCCAGCCAAATCGAGAAATCGAAATCTTCAACTCCGCGTTGGAGCGAACGACGTCGGCCGAGCGCGCCGCGTACCTCGACGGCGCGTGCGGCGAGGACGCCGGTTTGCGCACTCGCATCGAGGCGCTGATCCGCGCTCACGAACAGGCTGGCGGGTTCCTGCCGGAGGAGGACATCAAGCCGCAAGCCGCCGGGTTGGCCGAGACGATTGCCACCACCGCCGGCATGGTTCCGGTGACGGAAAAAGTCGGCGACCGCATTGGCCGCTACAAGCTGCTCCAGCAAATCGGCGAGGGCGGTTGCGGGGTGGTTTACATGGCCGAGCAGCAGGAGCCAGTGCGGCGCAAGGTGGCGCTCAAGGTCATCAAGCTGGGCATGGACACCAAGTCGGTGATCGCCCGGTTCGAGGCGGAACGGCAGGCGCTGGCGCTGATGGAT